>Ga0136616_10000043_pt1 | contig 48327 bp, 47 predicted proteins | sample AntDrymUQ2992106_2_FD_106648 | JGI IMG/M metagenome (GOLD analysis project Ga0136616, IMG submission 106648) | Polar desert sand microbial communities from Dry Valleys, Antarctica - metaG UQ299 (21.06) | ecosystem: Environmental > Terrestrial > Soil > Desert | place: Antarctica: Dry Valley... | reverse complement strand
GGCTGGGCCGGCAGCTCGGGAAAGAGATGCCAGAGCCGCTTTCGGGCCACGGCGAGGAAGCGCCGGTCGCTCGGCATGCCCATGATCGCCTGGGCCACGCAGAGGGTGACGACCTCGGCGTCGCTGACCCGGCGCCGCGCGTTGCCGGGTCGCTCGGGAAGGAGATCGTCGGCTGTGCAATAAACGGCGGTGCAGAGAGTGTCGAGGTCGGCGTGCAGCGTGGCCTCCTGGTCGACGGTGTGGTGAACACCGCCGACTTCGGCCTCTCTGAATCCCTTGATCACGGCCTGCGCCGTGGAATCAACCATCTAGCAGCGGGTGGCGCATCCGGCCGCCCGACCGGCTCGCCGCCGCCGCCCGTGCGCCCAGCCAGCGCCACCAGGCCGCCGACTCCCAGGACGGCGAGGACGATCGTGGCCGCGACGAGCCCGCGGCGAGGTCTACGGGACGCGACCGGGGAGGACCTGCTCACGGCGGGCGACGATACCCCCTGTAGGCCCGGCCTCCGACGCGGAAACGCTCGCCGGTCTCGGTGGATCCAGGCTCAGTCGGGGCGGGGGGACTCCCCGGCGGGCTCGTCCGCCAGTGCGCCCGGATCGCCTCCGTTGCCGCTCGCCCGCGGATCGTCCCCGTCCGTACGCGTGCGCTGATCGCCTCCGTCGCTGCTGGCCAGCGGGTCGTTCTCCTCCACTGCCTCCTCGCGGGACTCCTCGTAGGTGTCGGCGTCGTCGTCGAAGAACACCGCCCCGTCGGTCACCCGATGCCCGGCACGCCGGCGCGGGTCGGCGATGATCTGGTCGGGCGAGGCGTCCGCCGGCAGCCGGCCGGACTTCATCCCGAAGTAGACCGCCTGCGGATGGTGCGCCACGATCGCCAAGGTCGACTGCTCGGGCTCGACGGCGTAGCCGCCGGTGAGCGAAAGCCCGATCGACGGCGCGTCGAGCAGGCGGAAGACCTTCTCGTGCTCGGCCTGATCGGGGCACGCGGGATAGCCCCAAGACCAGCGCCGGCCCTGTTGGGCCTCCATCCCAAGCGCCCGGCGAACCTCGGAGTGAAGCCACTCGGCCATGCCCTCGGCGACCTGGACGCCGAGCCCGTGAGTGAAGAGCTGCTCGGCGAACTCGCCGTCGCGCTCGAGACCCGCCATCAGCTCGGTGACCTCGGGGCCGGCGGTCACGGCCTGCAGCGCGACCACGTCACGCTCGCCGCTCGAGAGCGGGCGGTAGAAGTCGGCGATGCACACGCGGTCGTGGCGCGGCTGGCGGGGGAAGACCAGCCGTTCGAGCTCGCGCTCGCGCGCCGGATCGGACGGGTCGAAGACGATCAGCTCGTTGCCCTCCGAGGCGCACGGGAAGTAGCCGAGGACCGCGCGCGGGCGCAGGTAGTCCTGCTCGCGCCACATCCGTTCGAGGCGGGGGCGGAAGTCGTCGTCCAGGAGGCGCTGCCACTTCTCGCCCTTGACCCCGCGCCCACCCCAGTGGAGCTTGAACAGCACGTGCAGGTCGAGGTGGGCGAAGACGTCGTCGAGGTCCACATCGACCTCTTGTGCACCCCAGAAGGGCGGTTCGGGCACCGGCACGTCCAGGCGCGCGCCCGAGCGCACGGAGTCGTCGTCGGTCGGCAGCTCCTCGGGCTCGGCGCCCTGCTCGCGGAGCACGCGCGCCTCGTCGTGGATGCGCTCCACGAGCCCCTGGCGCGCGTCGCCCTCGACGAGCTGGTCCATCACCCCGAGGCCCTCGAAGGCGTCCTTGCAGTAGAAGACGCCGGGCTGGTAGATGTCGTCGGACGCGGTGCCGCCCGGGTAGAGGAGGCGCCGCCCGAAGTTGCGGTTGATCGCCGCACCGCCCACGAGCACCGGATACTCGAGTCCCTCCTGGTGCAACTCCTGCACGCAAGCGGGCATCTGCTTCGAGGTCGACACGAGCAACGCCGAGAGGCCGATCGCGGTCGCGTCGTGCTCCTTGGCCGCGTCGAGAATCGTCCCGATCGGCACCTGCTTGCCGAGGTCGACCACCGTGTACCCGTTGTTGGTGAGAATGGTGTTGACGAGCGACTTGCCGATGTCGTGCACGTCGCCGAACACGGTGGCCAGCACGACAGTCCCCTTCGTGTAACCCTCGATACGGTCGAGGTAGTTCTCGAGCCGGGCCACCGCGCGCTTCATGACCTCGGCCGACTGGAGCACGAAGGGGAGGATCAGCTCGCCGGCGCCGAACTTGTCGCCGACCTCCTTCATGGCCGGCAGTAGTACGTCGTTCAGGGTCGGCACCGCGCCGATCTTCTCCACCGCGAGGTCGACCTGGTCCTCGACGCCCGGCTTCTTGCGGCGCAGGATGTGCCAGTGCAGCGCGTCCTCGGGCTCCATGTCGGCGGTCGGGTCGGCGGCCTCTGAGGCTTCCTCCTCGCCCTTCACCTCGAAATGGGCAATGAACTGCTCGAGGGCGTCCTCGCGCCTGTTGAACACGAGGTCGTCGGCGAGGGCCCGCTCCTGGTCGGAGATCTCGCCGTAGGGCGTGATGTGGTTGGGGTTGACCATCGCCAGATCGAGCCCGGCCTCCACGCAATGGTGGAGGAACACCGAGTTGAGGACCGCGCGCGCCGGCGGTGAGACGCCGAACGAGACGTTCGACACTCCGAGCGAGGTCTTCACCCCCGGGAGTTCGGCCTTGATACGGCGGATGCCCTCGATGGTCTCGACCGCCGACGGCCGCCACTCCTCGTCGCCGGTGGTGAGGGTGAAGGTCAGCGCGTCGAAGATGAGCGCCTCGGGATCGAGCCCGTGCTCGTCGCAGGCGATCCCGCGGATCCGCTCGCCGATCTCGACCTTGCGGTCGGCGGTCTTCGCCATCCCCACCTCGTCGATGGTGAGGGCGATCAGCGCCGCGCCGTGTGCCTTCGCCAGCGGGATGACCCCGTCGGCCTTGTCGCGTCCGGCCTCGAGGTTGATCGAGTTGACGATCGCCCGCCCCGGGATCTGCTCGAGCGCGAGCTTGATCACGTCGGGCTCGGTCGAGTCGACCTGAATAGGGGGCGGCTGCGAGAGCGAGATCCGCTTGACGATCTCGCGCATCTGCTCGGCCTCGTCCTCGCGCTCGGTGAGTGCCACGCATACGTCGAGCACGTGCGCTCCGCCCTCGACCTGGTCCTCGGCCACGAGCACGAGGCCGTCGTAGTCGTCTGCGAGGAGCAGCTCCTTGGCCTTGCGCGAGCCCTGAGAGTTCACCCGCTCGCCGATCATCGAGGGCCGCGGCTCCTGGACGAGCGGCGTGGCCTCCATCATCGACGAGACGTGCGGCTGCCACGCGTTCTGCGGGCGCGGCTCGACCTCGCGGCCGCCGACGCGCTCGACGATCGCCTCGATGTGGGCGGGCGTTGTTCCGCAGCAGCCGCCCACGATCGCCACCCCGAAGCGCTCCACGAACTCCTGCAGCGTCTCCGCGAGCGGCTCGGGCTCCTCGGGGAAGATCGTCTCGCCGTTCGGGCCCTGATGGGGGATGCCGGCGTTCGGGATGCACGAGATCGGCAGCGGGGAGAACTCGCCGAGGAAGCGGATCGCGTCGCGCATGTCCTCGGGGCCCGTCGAGCAGTTGAGCCCGATGACGTCGACGTCGAGCGCGGAGAGGGTGGTCAGGACCGCGCCGATGTCGGTGCCGAGCAGCATCTTGCCACCGTTGGGGAGCAGCGAGACCTGGGTCTGGATGGGTAGGCTGCGGCCGGTCTCCTCGAAGGCGTCGCGAGCGCCGAACACCGCCGCCTTGACCTCGAGGATGTCCTGGGCGGTCTCGATCAGGATCAGGTCGGCGCCGCCCTCGACGAGGCCCCGGCACTGCTCGGCGAAGATCTCGCGCAGCTCGGCGAACGAGATGTTGCCGAGCGTGGGGTCGTCGGAGGCCGGGAGCATCCCGGTCGGGCCGACCGAGCCGGCCACGTAGCGCTCCTCGCCCGCGGCGGCGCGGGCGAGCTCGCCCGCATTGCGATTGATCTCGAGCGTGCGCTCCCCGAGCCCCCACTCGTCGAGCTTGAGGCGGCTGGCCTGGAAGGTGTCGGTCTGGACGGTCTCGGCCCCCGCGGCGACCATCGATTCGTGGACGCCCTGGATCACGTCGGGGCGGTGGAGGACGAGCGCCTCGTGGCACTTGCCGGGCAGGCCGCCGTAGTCCTCGGACGTGAGGTCGAACTGCTCGAGGGTGGCGCCCATTCCGCCGTCGAAGACGACGACGTGGGAGCGGATGGCAGATAGATAGTCGCGCATGAGCGGCGGATAAGGCTACAGGGACTCCGCCGGAGGCCGCTTGGACGGGGCGGCGACGAGCGGGCATCGCCCGGGCGGGCTCGCGTCCTCTGGCAGGGTTCCGACCCATGCGTCCGCCTCGCCGCGCCGCGGCCGTCGCCCTCCTCCTCGGCTTCGTCGCGGCCGGGACGATCGCCGTCGTGGTGCTGTTCTCCGGACGCGAGCAGGTCGACTTCGAGCTGCTTTCGGTCAACCCGGGCGGCCCGATCGGGGTGGCCCATCTCGAGCAGGACGGCAACCGGCTACGCGGGCGGGTAGTCGTGTGGGGGCTCGGCCCGGGCAGCCGCCATCTCGCGCACCTAAGCGGGCCGAGCGCGGCCTGCCGACCGCAGGCCCGGCAGATCCGGCGTCGCGCGCTCATCCTCCCCGAGCTCGTCGCCGATCCCAACGGCGTCGCCTTTGCGGGCCTGGACGTCCGCGTGAGCGAGGACGTGGTCGAGCCCGGTTACTACCTGATGGTCTACTCCGGCCCGCGCTCGGCCGTCGGCAACGCGCGCGTCGCCTGCGGCGATCTCGTCGGCGGAGGCGCCATCGCACCGGCGGCGCTGGCCACCACGGGTCCGGGCGCCGGCGCCCGCTCGCAGGCCTCGACGATCGTGCAGCTCCGGGACGGCCGCCCGATCGGCGGTCCGCAGCAGATCGCCGCCCGGCCGGGCGACCGCGTCGCGCTGGCCGTGCGATCGGATCTGCCCGACGAGATACAGCTCGCCGGGCTCGGGCTCACCCAGCAGGTCGGCCCGGGCACGATCGCCCGCTTCAGCGTCGTCGCCCCTCGTCCGGGGCGCTACCCGCTGCGCGCGCGGACCGGGGGCTCCGAGCCCGTGGCGACGCTGCTTGTGCGCGCCCGCGGCGCCGGGCCGCAGTGACACTGCTGAGGTGCCGGCACCCGCCCGCGATCTCCGTCGCTTTGTTACGGCCGTGTTTCGCCCCCCGGGCGAACGCCGTCCGGCGAATCTTCTCCACGTGGACAATGACCGACGGCGGGAGCGCCCTATGGTCTGGAGCCGACCGGTTTCCAGCATTCGTCGGGCCGCTCCCGGCGACACAAGGAGGACTTTCCCAGATGAGACCCAGCTTTTTGCGAGCTCCCGTGCTCGCCGTGCTCGCGCTCCTGGCGCTGCCCGCGGCCGCGCTCGCCCAGGACGAGCCCTCGCTCAGCCAGACGGTGATCGAGCTCAACACGACCTGGGTGATGGTCGCGGCCATCCTCGTCATGTTCATGCAGGCGGGCTTCGCCTTCCTCGAGATCGGCTTCTCACGCGCGAAGAACGCCGGCGCCGGCGTCGCCAAGATCCTCACCAACTTCTCGATCGCGGCGATCGCGTACTGGGCGGTCGGCTTCGCGCTCGCCTTCGGAGGCTCGGGGCTCATAGCGGGCACCGAGGGCTTCTTCCTCAACGTGAGCACCGACCCGGCGAAGGCGGCATCGCAGATCCCGCTCCTCGAGACCTACACGATCGCTCCGTCCGCGCTGCTGTTCTTCCAGTTCGTCTTCTGCGCGGTATCGCTCGCGATCGTCTGGGGCACCACGCTCGAGCGCATCAAGTACAGCGCCTACATCATCTACGCGGTCATCTTCGCCGCGGTCATCTACCCGGTGCTCTCGCACTGGATCTTCGGCGGCGGGTGGCTACAGGTGAACTTCGGCATGCAGGACTTCGCCGGCTCGACCGTCGTCCACCTGATCGGCGCCACGGGAGCCTTTGCGGCCCTGCTGCTACTCGGCCCCCGGCGCGGCAAGTTCGGTCCCGACGGTAAGCCGCGGGCCATTCCGGGCCACTCGATGCCCTTGGTCGGGCTCGGCGTGCTGATCCTCTGGCTCGGCTGGTTCGGGTTCAACCCCGGCTCGACCCTCGGCGCCGCCGACGGTCGCTTCGCCGAGGTTGCGCTCGTGACCAACCTGGCGGCCGCGGCCGGGGTGATCGGTGCGGTGGCGACGATCTACGCCCTCCAGCGCACGATCGACATCGGCATGGCCGGCAACGGCGCGATCGCCGGGCTCGTCGGCATCACCGCCCCGTCGGGCTACGTGGCGTTCTGGGCGGCGCCGATCATCGGCCTCGTCGCCGGGGTGATCGTGGTCGTCGGCGTGCTCGCCATCGACAAGAAGCTCGACGACCCGGTCGGGGCGCTGTCGGCGCACGGCCTGGCGGGCATCTGGGGCACGCTGTCCTGCGGCCTGTTCACGTCCCCGCGGCTCGCCGAGCTGAATGCCGTCGGCGATCCCGGCCTGTTCTACTCGGGCAGCTTCGGCCAGCTCGGCGCCCAAGCGCTCGGCGTCGCTGTGGCGTTCCTCGTCGTGTTCAGCGTCTCCTTCGTCGTCTTCTACACGATCAAGAAGACGATCGGCCTGCGGGTCACCGCCGAGCAGGAGGATGCCGGCCTCGACATCGTCGAGCACGGTATGTACGGCTACCCCGAGCAGTTCATACCCCTGCCCGAGATGGGTGCCGCGTCGTCCGGTCCGCTCGCCCGTCCCTCGCTCAGCGAGACGGGATCACCGGTGACCGCCGCGAGCGCGCGCGGTACCACCTCGCGGCCGGAGGAGGTGAGGGCATGAAGATGATCGTCGCCTACATCCGCCCGGAGGCCTTCGAGCCGATCCGCGAGGACCTGCTCGCGGCGGGCATTCCGAGCCTCTCGATCGACGAGGTCAAGGGGTCGGGTCGCCAGCGGGGACTCACCGAGCGCTACCGGGGCTCGCAGCTCACGATCAACCTCCGGCCCAAGCTCAAGCTCGAATGCGTGGTAGAAAGCGATCAGGTCTCGCTCGTCACCGAGACGATCCTGCGTCACGCACGGACGGGAGAGGTCGGCGACGGGAAGATCTTCGTCCTTCCCGTCGAGCAGGCGATTCGCGTCCGCACCGGCGAGTCGGGGCATGAGGTCCTGCAAGCCCACGAGAGTGAAGAGGTACCAGCCTGATGGCAACCACTGAGGAAACGGAGCGCCGCGGGGACCCGGATGAGGTCCTGCGGCGGGTCATAGACGAGAAAATCCCCTTCGTCCGCTTCTGGTTCACGGACGTGCTCGGGATCCTCAAGTCCTTCGCCATTCCCTCGGAGGAGCTCGAGGGAGTGTTCGATAAGGGCAAGGGCTTCGACGGCTCGTCGATCGACGGCTTCAACGAGATCCACGAGTCGGACATGAACGCGATGCCGGACGCCTCGACGTTCGCGGTGTTGCCGTGGCGCAGGGAGCACGCGGTCGGCCGGATGTTCTGCGACATCCTCAACCCCGACGGCTCGTCCTACGAGGGCGATCCGCGGTTCGTGATGCGCCGCGCCCTCGGCCGCATGGAGGAGATGGGCTTCGACACGTTCAACCTCGGGCCCGAGTGCGAGTTCTTCCTGTTCAAGGACGACAAGGGCACCGAGGTCCTCGACAAGGGCGGCTACTTCGACCTCACGACGCTCGACGTGGCCTCCGACTTCCGGCGCGACGTGTTCTTCGCGCTCAAGGAGCTCGGAATCCACGTCGAGTACCAGCACCACGAGGTCGGCCCCTCCCAGCACGAGATCGACATGCGCTACGCCGACGGCCTGACCATGTCCGATCACGTGATGACCTACAAGACGGCGGTCAAGGAGGTGGCGATGGAGCACGGCTACTACGCCACCTTCATGCCCAAGCCCCTGTTCGGCGAGAACGGGTCGGGGATGCACACCCACATGTCGCTGTTCCAGGGCGGCCAGAACGCCTTCTTCGACGCCGACGACCAGTGGTTCCTCTCGGATGTGGCCAAGCAGTTCATTGCCGGGCTGCTCGTGCACGCGCGGGAGATCTCGGCGCTGTTCGCTCCGCTCGTGAACTCGTACAAGCGGCTCGTGCCGGACTACGAGGCGCCGGTCTACCTGGCGTGGTCGCAGCGCAACCGCTCGGCGCTCGTGCGGGTGCCGACGTACGAGCCCGGCGAGGAGAAGGCCACGCGCGCCGAGCTGCGCTGTCCCGATCCCTCGTGCAACCCCTACCTCGCCTTTGGGGCGATGCTGCACGCCGGGCTCGAGGGCATCGAGCGGGGCTACGAGCTCCCGACGCCGATGGAGCGCAACCTCTACCACATGTCGGAGGCTGAGCGCGAGGAGAACATCATCGGCAACCTGCCGCAGTCGCTGGGCGAGGCGATCGAGGAGATGGAGAACTCCGCGCTCGTTCGCAAGGCGCTCGGAGACCACGTATTCGAGAACTACATCGCCCTGAAGAAGGAGGAGTGGGAGGACTACCGGGTCCAGGTCACGCCCTGGGAGTTCGAGCGCTACCTGGCGGTCACCTGACCGAGGGCGCGGGAGAGCCCGCGCGGGCGCATCGGCCGGCGACCTCGCGAGGAGGGCGCCGGCCGCCCGGCGGCCTGTGCGACTCCTGCCGTCACCAGCGGCTCGTGGGCACGACCCGCGGCTCGGAGTTCTCGTTGTGTGAGCGTTCGCGCTCGGAGCCCGAGTTCCCGCGCTATCCCCGGGTGCCGGTGCGCTCGTGCTCGGGCTATGAGCCTGCGCAGGACGGTTGATCCGAGCCCGTTGGCGCAGCGCGGGTCTCTACGGCGAGCACACGCGAGACTTCAAGCGTCAGAACGCGCTCAGCTCGCCGGTGGCGCGTCCGGCCGGTCGGCTCCCCGGCGCACGCCGCAGCTGTCCCTGATCACCCGACGGCGCGGCTTCGAGCACGGCGGCGAGGACCTCTCGCTGGCGGTCGGTGAGCGTGCCGAGCTGCTTGTTCTCGCTCAACCCGACCGAAACGAGCAGACGCCGGCAGCGCGCCCCGCCCCAGCGGCGCTGGCTGCGCAGCAGGTCGCCGATCTCCATGCTCGCGGCCTCCCAGGGACGTTCGAGGACCACGGCGGCCACGCTCACCGTCCCGGCGGCGATCCGGCGCTTGAGCTCGGCGCGGGCGAGGCGGACGCGGTTGGCCTGCCTCAGCGCCTGCAGTTGCTGGGTTTGGTCGTCGGCGATGGCGTTGCTGAGCATCTTGCTCCTCTTCCCCGGGAGATGTGTTCGGATAGGGCGATCGAGCCGCTTCACGGAAGCCTCTCCGGCGGCCCTTCCCCCCAGGCCGGTCGCCCTGTGCGCACGGCCACTGATCGAATTCGAGGACGTTAAGACCAACGGTCCCCGCCCGTCAACACCGCCTCCGGCGGTCTGCCCGCTCGGAGCGGGGTTTTTTGGAACGATCGCTTCCCGGGCTCCTCAGGACCCCGAAACGCTGTCCCTTCGGGCCTGCTCGAACACCGCGAGCGCCCGGTCGAGATGCTCCGGCTCGTGGGTCGCCATGACGCTCGTGCGCAGCAGCGCGCCGCCTCGAGGCACCGCGGGATGGAGGGCTACGTTCGTGTAGACGCCGGCGTCGTAGAGTGCCTTCCAGAGCAAGACGGCCTGCCAGTCGTCTCCGACGACGACCGGAACGATGGGGGTGAAAAGCGGCTCTCCGCCGGGCCCGGGGGTGGGCTCGACGACGTCGAAGCCGAGCTCCGAAAGCCCACGGTGCAGGTAGCGCGCGTTGTCGAGCAGCCGCCCCAGGAGCTCCCGTCCCTCGGCCGATCGGCAGATGCGCACGGCCTCGAGCGCCGCCCCGATCGCGGCGGGCACGGCCGCCGCGGTGAACAGGAAGGCTCGCGCCCCGACTCGCAGGAAGTCGATGACCTCCGCGGGTCCGGCGATGAAGCCGCCACAGCTCGCGATCGACTTCGAGAAGGTGCCCATCCGCAGGTCGACCTCATCCTCGACTCCGAAAACCTCGCAGGCGCCCGCTCCCCGCTCCCCGAGTACCCCGATGCCGTGCGCCTCGTCGACCATGAGCCGCGCCCCGTGGGCGCGGCAGAGCTCGGCCACGCGGGCGACGTCGCACACGTCTCCCTCCATCGAGAAGACGCCGTCGACCACGCACAGGACGCCGCCTCCGTCGCCGGCGGCCCGCTCGAGCATGGTCTCGAGCTTCTCGAGGCGGTTGTGGCGGAAGGGCCGGACCCGCGCCCGCGACATGGCGACCCCGTCGAGGATCGAGGCGTGGTCGCCTGAGTCGCAGATCACGGTGTCGCCGGGCTCGAGCAGCGTGCTCAGGCAGCCGACGTTGGCCTGGTAGCCGGTGGTGAACACGAGCGCGTCGTCGGTGCCCATCCAGTCGGCGATCTCGCGCTCGAGCTCTGAGTGGAGGGGGATGGTGCCATTCAGGAGGCGCGATCCGGTTAGGGCGGTGCCGTAGCGCTCGAGGGCGTCGGCGGCGGCGCGCTTGACGCGCGGATCGCGGGTAAGGCCGAGGTAGTTGTTCGAGCCGAGCATGATCCGCTCGCGTCCCTCCATGGCGACGACCGGTCCGGCCTCGCCCTCGAGCAGACGGAAGTACGGGAGCAGGTCGTGCTCGCGCGCGGTGGCGAGCTGCTCGAGACGGTCGTGGCCGCGCGCCTTGGCGAAGAGGTCGGTGGCGGGGGTGGCGGCGGGGGTGGTCATCGCGGGGAGCCGGCGCGCTTCGAGTAGGGTGGCGCGCCGTGTCGCTCGAGGTCAGGCCGGTCCGCTCCCGGGCGGAGCTCAAGACCTTCATCAAGCTTCCGTGGCGGATCTATCGTACCGGCGACCCCTGGATCGCGCCCCTGATCTCCGAGCGGCGGCGCTACCTCGACCGCTCGCGGAACCCGTGGTTCGAGCGCGGCGAGGCCGAGTACTTCCTGGCCTGGCGCGACGGCTCGCCGGTCGGGCGCATCACGGCCCAGGTCGACCGGGCGTTCAACGAGTTCCACTCGAGCGACTGGGGGTGGTTCGGCTTCTTCGAGTGCCTAGAGGAGCCCGAGGCGGCGCGGGCCCTCCTCGACACCGCGGAGGCGTGGCTGCGCGAGCGGCGGTGCGATCGGATGGTCGGGCCCGCGAGCCTGACCATGAACGACGAGTGCGGGATCCTGATCGAGGGCTACGAGCGCCCGCCGATCATCCAACAGCCCTGGAATCACCCGTACTACCGAACGCTGCTCGAGGGGGCGGGCCTCGAGAAGGCGATGGACCTCCTCATCTGGGAGGAGTACCTCACCGACTACGACCCACTGCCGATCCTGTTCGAGCTCCATCGAAAGCTCGAGCCGGAGCACGGGATCACCATCCGCAACATGCGCAGGGCCGATCTCGCCGTCGAGGTCAAGCGCTTCGTGGAGATCTACAACGAGGCCTGGAGCGCGAACTGGGGCTTCGTCCCGATCACCGAGCGTGAGCTCGAGCACGCCGTCGAGGAGGCCAAGGCGATCCTCGACGAGGACTGGCTGTTCGTGGCCGAGAAGGACGGCGAGGCCGTCGCCGCCGCGCTCACCTTCCCCGACTTCAACCAGGTGCTCGCCCGCCTCGACGGGCGCCTGCTGCCCTTCGGGTGGCTCAGGGCGCTGCTCGGCCGCCGGCGGATCGACCGCGTGCGAGTCGGCTTCCTCGGGGTCAAGCCCAAGTACCAGCACACGGGCGTCGCCGCCGGGCTCTACGTAGAGAACTTCCGGATGGCGGAGCGCAAGCCCCAGTCGGGGGGCGAGATGGGCTGGATCCTCGAGAGCAACACGGCGATGAACCGGGGGATGGAGGCAATGGGCGCGCGGGTCATCAAGCGCCTGCGGATGTACGAGCGGTTCCTCCGTTGCGAGGAGTAGAGTTCTTGGCGGTGAGCGAGCTGGGGCACAGCGAGGAGGGTGCCGCACCCGGCGAAGAGCGCCATCTGCCCGTGCCGGCGAGCGCGGCGCAGCCCGCACGGGGAGAGGTGGTCGACCCGTCGCAGAGCTCGCTCGAGCGACTCGCCTCGGGCCCGCTCGGCGGTCCGGCGCTGGCGGCCGCGGGCGGCCTGTTCGTCGGGCTCGTCACCTTTCTCGCGGGACGGGTGCTGCGCGGCCCGGGTGGCCGGCGGATCTTCGCGCGGCGGCGGCGCCGCGCGATCGAGCGCCAGATCCAGAGCTCGCGCTCGTTCCTCGTCGACGTCCACACGTTGAGGCGATAGTGGCTGCCGCCGGAAGGTCCGCCGCGGGCGCTCGAACGCCTGCCGCCACCGGCTGAGCTACAGCTTGAGGGAAGGATCACCAACGCCCGAGGCCGGTGCGTTCGCTTCGTCGCGGAGCGGGGGCCGGCCGGGGGCGGTGCTCGAGCTAGACGTTTGTCCGCCGGGCCCGTACCGCCTGCCGCGCGCGGGGCGCGACGGGGTCATGCGCCGCCGCGGGGGCGCCCTGGTGCGGCTGCTGCACGTGGACGACGAGCCGGTGCTGGTTCACGCTTGGCCGTTGAGCGCAGCGGTGCGCCTGCGCGTCGAGGCGCCGAGTCGAGAGAGCGCCGCCCGGGGCGCCGAGCGGATGCGCTTCGCCTTGGGGCTCGACCACGACCTACGTCCCTTCCAGCGCCGCTTCGCCCGCGATCCCCTGCTCGGCCCGGCGATCCGCCGGCGGCCCTGGCTTCGGCCGTGGCGTACCGCCGAGCCCTTCCACGCCCTCGCCTGGGCGATCTGCGAGCAGCTCATTGAGTGGCAGCGCGCGACGGCGATTCAGCGGCGGCTAGTGTGGCGATACGGGCGCGCGAGCGCGTGTGGCAACCTCCGCGACGCGCCGGCAGCGCCCGAGCTCGCCGCCCGGGCGCCCGCGGAGCTCGAGGCCTGCGGGCTGACGGGCGCGCGGGCGATCGCGCTGCGGCGTGCGGCGCGCGCGGCGGCGCGAGGGCACCTCGATCTGGGGTGTGCCGACGGCCACGACGCCGGCTGGCGGCGCCTTCGGACGATCCCCGCCATCGGATCCTGGACCTGCGAGAAGCTCGCCTTCCACGGGCAGGGCCGCGACGATCAGCTTCCCGCCGGCGACCTCGCCTACGTGAAGCTCGTCGGCCACCTCGCGGGTCTCGGGAGGCGCGCGAGCGAGGAGGAGGTACGCACGTTCTTCGCGCCCTACGGCGAGCACGCCGCGCTCGCGGGGATCTACCTGCTGGCGGGGAGCCTCGGCGTGACGGCTCTGCCGCCGGCGGCCAGTGTCCGCGGGCGACGAGGCTCCTGACCGTTCGGCCGCGAGGCCTACAAACCCTGCCCTGGTAGGAGCTCGTTGGTGAAGGGTCGCCCCTCGCCGGGCTCGGCGCTACGCAAGAGCCCGTTGCGGCGCATCCAGGTAGTGAAGGCCTGCCACTCACCCGGCTCCTGCCAACCGAAGGGCTTGCCGCGCGGGGCCATGAACAGCGGCAGCGTCACGTCGACCGAGGCTCGCTGCAGGCGCGGATCGAGGTCGGGATTCGCCCGCAGGAGCCCACTCAGGCCGGCTCGCGGGTCGCGGGCGAGGTCGCGCGTTCCCCGACCCACGGCGGCGATGAAGCGGCGGACGCGGCCGCGGGCATCGGAGTCCTCGAGGCGCTCTGCGCTCGTCACGAAAACGAGCTCGTCGTAGGTCGGGACGCCCGCCTCGTCGACACGGATGACCTGGGGGTCGCGCCTGCGTTGGCGCAGCTCGACGCCTTCGTAGTTGAAGAACGCGCCGAGCACGGCATCGACACGACGGGTGAGCAGGGCGGGGGTCAGGTTGAATCCGACGTCCTGGACCTCGACGGTCCGCGGATCCACCCCGGCCTCGGCCAGGATCGTCCGCAGGAACGCGCCCTGGTAGTCGATCCCCGCGGTGCCGACGCGCTTGCCGCGCAGGTCCTCTGGAGTGCGCACGCCGGCGCGCCGAAGCGACACGATCGAGGTCAGCGGCCGCTGGACGAGCGCCCCGACCGAGGTCACCGCCTGGCCGCCGTCGCGCGCGCGAAGGACCTGGGGCTCGTAGGAGATGGCGAGGTCGACGCGGCCGGCGGCGGCCTGGGCGATTGGGGCGGAGGGGTCGCTCGGGGCGCGGATCTCGACGTCGAGCCCAACGTCGCGGAAGTGACCGTTGGCCTGGGCGGCGTAGATCGGGGCGTGGTCGGCGTTGGGGAAGTAGTCGAGCAGGATCTCGAAGGGCTCCGAGCGCACGTCGCCCGCACGCTCCTGCTTCTCCCCGCAGCCCGCGAGGAGCGCGAGCGCTCCGGCGGCGGCGAGCAGGGCGCCGAGCGACCTCAAGGTCGCGCGGCCTCCGACCGCTTCCACGGCACCGCGAGGCGCTCGGCGAGCCCGGCGAGCAGGAACAGCCCGACCGCCATCAGCGTGAGCAGGACGATTCCCGCGTAGACCCGCGGGGTCTGGAGCTGGTTGTTGGCGAGCAGGACGAGCCGCCCGAGCCCCTCGTCGGCGCCGGCCCACTCCCCGAAAACGGCGCCGATCACGGACACGGTGGCGGCCACGCGCAGGCCGCTGAAAAAGGACGGGAGCGCCGCCGGCAGCTCGACCCGGCGCAGCGTGGCGAGGCGCGAGGCGCCGAGGCTGCGCATGAGCTTGAGCAGGTCGGGCTCTACGGAGCGGAGCCCGTCGAGGAGGTTGACGGTCACGGGGAAGAAGCAGATCAACGCGACGATGGCGAGCTTGGGCGCGAGACCGTAGTCGAAGGCGAGCACGAACAGAGGGGCGAGTACGACGACGGGGATCGCCTGCGAAGCCACGAGCACCGGGTAGGCGGCGCGCCGCAGCGGGCGCACGAGGTGCATGCCGACGGCCGCGACGGCGCCGACGGCGACCGCTAGGCCGAGTCCGAGCACGACTTCGACCAGTGTCACGAGCGCTCCGTCGAGCAGCAGGGGGAGGTCATCGGCGAGCGCAGCGACGGTCTCCATGGGCGAGGCGAGCGTCAGGTCGTCGACGGCCGCCAGGCTCGCGACCCCCTGCCACGCGGCGACCCCGGCGGCGACGAGCAGCGCAGGGGGGAGGGTGCGACGGACTCCGTTCATGGCTGCGGCGCCGTCTCGAGGGCCTGGAGCGCGCGCTCCTCGAGCGCGGCGAAGGCGGGATCGGTGACGGTCTTGCGGCGCGGGCGGGGGCGCTCGAACGGCACGCCGAGCTCGGCGACCAAGCGCCCGGGCCGCGGGGAGAGCACGGCGACGCGGTCGCCCAGGTAGAGCGCCTCGCGGACGTCGTGGGTCACGAGCACCACCGTGCGCGGCTCGGCGGCAAGCGCCTCGGCGAGCCACTCCTGCATGGCCGCTCGGGTGATCGAGTCGAGTGCCCCGAAGGGCTCGTCGAGCAGGAGGACCGGCCGGCCGGCGAGCAGCGTGCGCAGAAAGGCGACGCGCTGGCGCATGCCGCCGGAGAGCTCGGCGGGGAGAGCGCCGGCGAACTCCGCGAGCCCGAAGCGCTGGAAGAGTGGCAGGGCGCGGCGACGCGCGGCGGCCGCGGGCACGCCCTGGACCTCGAGGGCGAGCGCCGCGTTCGCCAGCGCGTTTCGCCACGGGAGCAGAAGGTCGCGCTGAGGCATGTAGGCACAGGCGGCGAGGCGGCCCTCGCGCGAGGTGATGCCCCGCGCGGTGACCGAACCCTCGTCGGGGTCGCCGAGGCCGGCGAGCAGCTCGAGCAGCGTCGACTTGCCGCACCCGGAAGGCCCGACGACCGCCAGCACCTCGCCGTCGGCGGCGGAGAGGTCGAGGCCGCGCAGAGCCACCACGTCGCCGCTGCGCGACGAGCGAAAGCGGCGAGTGACATCCCGCAGCTCAACCCCGAAAGCCTCCTCGGCCGGCTGCGGCTTCGTCGCGGCAGCCTTCAGCTGCATGGTCGCCATGGCGCTCCCTCCGCGGGCATTACCCCACAGGTTCGAAGGGTCGGCGCCGGGCAACTCTGCGTCGTGGGCGCCCTCTCAGCCCGCTTTCCCGCGAGCCCCCCTGTGTCGACTGACGGCCACAGTCTAACGAGCCTGGGCGCCGCGCACCGGCTTGCGCTCCGTTATCCGGCGGCCCATCCCCGGGCGACATCCAAGTGGAGCGGTTGCTCCGTAGAGCAGCGCACGCCAACCGATCATCTCGTGGACTAGCGCCGAACGTCGAGGAGGTACTCGAGCGGAACCTTGAGCGACAACAGCTCACCGATCGGCATCGCGTCGACAGCCGCTCGAAGACGGGCCCGAAGCTCCCCCTCATCGAACGAGAGACGGTTGCCCCATCGGTCTCGGAGCTGTGGTCGGACTTTGGCCGGGAGGAGCCAGAAGCGGCGGGGAGCTGGAACTGCAGACCCTTCGACTCTTGAAAAGATCGGATCCGCTCAACGACTCGCCGCGATCGCTCCTTCTGCCAGGCTGCCAAGAGCTCGGGGCGCTCTAGCAGGTACCGCCCCGGCGTTCACCGGGCCCTGGTGGGTCGAGTCCGACGACGATCACTCTGCATCGGTTGTCGAGCGACGTTCCTTGATCCAGGCGGTCTGCTTGAGCACCAAGCGAAGGGAGCAAGTGAGCGGTGGCTTGAGCGTTGTTGTGCGTCCTTCTCCGGCGGGCGAGATAAGTACACGTCGCCCAGCTATGTTACATGACTTCATGGAGCATGCCCTAGAGTAATGTTCCAGGGGATGGAGAGCGAGAACCCAGCCGGCACGCCGATTGGGAGTGGTCGCCGGGCCTCGCGCAACGGCGGCGGCGAGGCGGCCGCCGAGCGCGACGATCTGACCATCGAGCAGCTCGCCCAGGCGACCGGCATGACGGCGCGCAACATCCGAGCACACCAGTCGCGCGGGCTCCTGCCCGCGCCGGCGATCCGCGGACGCACCGGCTACTACGGGCGCGAGCACGTCGCGCGACTCCAGCTCATCGCCGAGATGCAGGGGGATGGCTTCAACCTGAAGGCCATCGAGCGGCTGCTCGCCGGCGCGGGCTCGGCTACGGCAGAGGAGCTGCTCGGGTTCAAGCGTGCTCTTACCACTCCCTTCGAACAGGAGTCGCCGGAGCTGATCGACGCGGACGACCTCGTCGCCCGCTTCGGGAGCGACGTCGACCAGCGCACCCTCGCCAAGGCGATCAAGCTCGGCCTGCTCGTGCCGGTCGGTGAGGATCGCTACGAGGTCCCGAGCCCGACGCTCTTGCGAGCGGGGGAGGAGCTTGTGCGCCTCGGCGTGCCGCGCGAGGCGATGCTGCGAGTGCTCGAGCAGATCGGTCGCCGCTCCGAGGGCGTGGCCGATGCCTTCGTCAAGCTCTTCCTCGAGCAGATCTGGAAGCCGTTCGAGCAGGCGGGGCGCCCCGAGGACCGCGTCCCCGAGGTCCGGCTCGCCATAGAGCGGCTGCGCCCGCTGGCCTCCGAGGCCCTGCTCGCCGTGTTCCAGCGCCGGATGACCCGGGCGGTCGAGCAGGCGTTCGGTCGGGTGCTCGAGCGAGGGCGGTGAGCCGCGCCGCCCATGGACTCACACACGTCGCTCTCCAAGGCCACAGCCCGGCTGCTGCCGGGCGACCCGGCGACGCGGCGCAGACACCGGGAGTTGCGGCGGCGTATCAAAGCCGCCGACGCAGCCGACGATGGCGTCGAGCTTCTAAGACTCTATGACGGCCTCACGACGGAGGAGATACCTCGGTTCGGCATCGACGTGCTGCGTGCACTCCTTCGTGTCGATCCTCCGGCCGCCCGGCCTGTCCTCCGGCAGGTCATTGAAGATTCGGGAGACGCGTGGCTCATCACGTTTGGGCTCGAGCGTGTCGGGGAGTGCGGGCTCGTCGAGCTGCGAGATGTCGTGCGAACGGCCGAGAGTGATCCGCGTCGGGTTGTCGCCAGCACCGCCGTCTCCGTTGGGAAGCGTCTCGACAAGGGCGGCTAGGGCGCAGCCGGCGCTCAGCCCCCCGGCCGCACGTCGGTCAGCGCGTTCGCGAACGACTCGAGCTGGCGCGTCGACCAGCACTCGTACACCCCGTCGCAGAAGGGCTCGTAGGCTCGCATCACCGAGTCGCCGTAGTTCCAGTAGAGCTTTGGCTCAGGGTTGATCCAGAACGTACGCCCGGCCCGCTGGGCCACGCACCCGAAGGCGGCGGCGTGGGGCTCGCGGCCGTTGGTGCGCGCGTCGCCGAGCACGATCACTGTCGAGCGGGGGCCGAGGTCGTCGACGACCTCGGCGAGGAACTCGAGCCAGACGCGGCCGTAGTCGGTGTACCCGGAGACGTCGGCCACGCCGGCGTGGCTCGCGATCGCCCGCGAAACCGCCGCAAACGAGCGCTCGCGGGCGAACAGGTCGGTGACCTCCGAGATCCGCTCGACGAACACAAACGACCGTAGCTTGCGGAAGGCGTCGTGGAGGGCGTGGAGGACCGAGAGGAAGAACACGCTCGCGCTCGTGACGCTGGTCGAGACGTCGCACAGGATGAGCAGCTCGGGACGTCGCGGGCGCTGGGGGCGGTGGCGCAGCCGCAGCGGGACCCCGCCGGTCTCGAGCGAGGCCCGCATGGTCCGGCGCACGTCGACGACCTCCGCGCGCCGGCGACCGCGCGTATCGCGCCCCTGGGTGGCGAGGCGGCGCTTGAGCTGGGCGGCCACCCGGTGCACCGCGGCCAGATCCTGCAGGGGGGCACTCGGCAGCGCGCGGTCGAGCTCGCGCAGCGGCCGGGCGGGAGGAAGGGACTGCGTCCGCTCGACCATCTCGCGCTCGAGCTCGCGCCGCAGGTGGCGCTCGAAGTCGCGCAGGCGGTCGGCCGGGAGGGCGTCCGGGTCGATGCCGCTCGACTGCGGCTCCGCGCTCGCCTCGCCCTTGAGCCCGAGCGAGCGGCGAATGCGCTGGACGTCGACACCGATCACCCCCGAGCCCTCGCCCTGGCGACCGAGCGCGGCGATCGAGAGCCGAGCCAGATCGCGCATCTCGCCGTCCGAGCCGGCACGGATCGCCGCCCGCACCGACTCGCGCAGGGAATCGAAGTCGATCTCCCGCCCGCGGTCGCCCTTCCCCGAGAAGCGCTGCTCGGTGAGGCCCTTCTCGACCGCCTCGCGCTCCACCGCGCGGAAGAAGAAGCGCTCGAACAGGGCGTCGAAGATCCGCCGGTCGTCCTGCGACTTGGCGAGCGTGGCGGCGAGCGCGTCACGGAACGCCCGCTGATCGGTCCACGTCACCTCGGCCAGGGCGCCAAAGGCGTCGAGCAGCTCCGATGTCCCGATCGCGACGCCCTCGCGGCGCAGCTCGTCGCCGAGCTCGAGCACGCGGGCGTCGAGGCCGGGCGGGCCTTGACGGGCAGGCAGGCCGCCGTAGAGTCCCCCGGGGCGGGCCCAGGCGGCTCGACCGCCGCCGCCGCCCTCAGGCGCTCCGCCGCGCCCCGAGGAGGCCATCGGAGGCGAGCTTGACCCCCACGCGCTCGGCCACCACGTCGAGGTCGGTGCGGTGCTTGACGATGATGCTCATGGTGCGCTCGAACACCCCGGCGTCGATCTCCTCGGCGCCGAGCAGCAGCAGCGCCCGCGCCCAGTCGATCGACTCCGCGATCGACGGCGGCTTCTTGAGGTCGAGGGCGCGGACCATGTGCACGACCTCGATCAGCCGCCGGGCCGTTGTCTCTGCCATCTCCGGGGCGTGCAGGCGGACGATCTCCAGCTCCCGCTCGACGTCGGGATAGTCGAGCCACAGGTAGAGGCAGCGGCGCTTGAGCGCCTCGGTGAGCTCGCGCGAGTTGTTGGAGGTCAAGAGGACGAGCGGGTGCGAGCGCGCCTTCACCACGCCGAGCTCGGGGATCGACACCTGGAAGTCGGACAGGACCTCGAGCAGCATGGCTTCGAACTCCTGGTCGGTCTTGTCGATCTCGTCGATCAGCAGGACCACGGGCTCGGGCGTCGAGATGGCCTCGAGCAGCGGCCGCGAGAGCAGGAACTCCTCACCGAAGATGTCGTCCTGGACCCGTTCCCAGCCCGTGTCGGCGGCCTCGGCCTGGATGCGCAGGAGCTGCTTGCGGTAGTTCCACTCATACAGCGCCTTGGCCTCGTCGAGGCCCTCGTAGCACTGCAGTCGCACGAGCCGGCGCTCGGTCGCGCGGGCGAGCGCCTTGGCGAGCTCGGTCTTGCCGACGCCGGCGGGCCCCTCGACGAGCACCGGCTTGCCGAGCCGGGTGGCCAGATAGGAGACGAGCGCGGCGGACTCGCCCGCCAGGTAGCCGACCTCGCCGAGACGCGCGGCCATCGCCTCGGCGCTTGCGGCGGGGGCGGGCACCGTTCCAGGATACTTTGGCCATCGCCATCGCCAGGTCCCCGACGTCTCACCGGAGCCGTTCGTGAGGGGCACGCTCACCTCCACTATTCTCCGCTCAGATGAGTCCGGAGGTCAGCTCGGGTCTCGAGGGCGTCGTCGCCTTTGCCACCGAGATCGCCGAGCCCGACAGGGAGGGCGGCGCGCTTCGCTACCGGGGGGTCGACATCGACCACCTCGTCGGGAAGGTTCCGTTCGAGCACGTGTGGGGCCTGCTCGTCGATGGAGCCTTCGAGCCGGGCCTGCCGCCGGCCGAGGTCCTTGAGCTGCCCGTCCCGCGCACGGGGGACTCGCGCGTCGACGTGCAGTCCGCCCTCGCTCAGCTCGCACCGCGCCTGGGCTTCGAGCAGCTCCTTGACGTCAGCGACGACGAGGCCCGCGACGACCTCGCCCGTGCCTCGGTCATGACGCTCTCCTTCGTCGCCCAGTCCGCGCGCGGCGACGCGCTCCCGCCCGTGCCGCAGTCGCGGATCGACAACGCCGGGTCGATACCCGAGCGCTTTCTCACCCGCTGGCGCGGCGAGGCCGACCCCGACCACATCAAGGCCCTCGACGCCTACTGGATCTCGGCGGCCGAGCACGGCATGAACGCCTCGACCTTCACCGCACGCGTCGTGGCCTCGACGGGCGCGGACGTCGCGGCCTGCCTCTCGGCCGCGGTGGGGGCCCTGTCCGGCCCGCTGCACGGCGGCGCTCCCTCGCGCGTCCTCAAGATGCTCGACGAGGTCGAGGCGACCGGCGATGCCGAGGGCTGGGTCCGCGACGCGCTCGACCGCGGCGAGCGGCTGATGGGCTTCGGCCACCGCGTCTACCGCGCCGAGGATCCCCGGGCGCGCGTCCTGCGCCGCACCGCGCGCGAGCTCGGCTCGCCCCGCTTGGAGGTTGCCGAAGAGCTCGAGCGCGCCGCGCTGGCCGAGTTGCGGGCCCGCCGTCCGGACCGTGTACTCGCCACCAACGTCGAGTACTGGTCCGCGGTCGTGCTCGATATGGCGAACGTCCCATCCTCCATGTTCACATCGATGTTCACCTGCGCGCGCGTGGCCGGCTGGGCCGCGCACATCCTCGAGCAGAAGCACGAGGGCCGGTTGGTGCGCCCGACGGCGAACTACGTGGGGCCGGCGCCGCGGGATCTCGCGGCGGTGGCCTGAGAGGAAGCCCTGAGCGCCGACGCCCCTAGCCCCGAACGCATCGTCCTCGGGCCTCAGGAAGGAGAGCTCGTCCAGATGGGCGCGCTCGGCGCCCGTTTCATGATCGACGGCCGGCAGTCCGGCGGAGGCTTCGCCCTGATCGAGCATCCGATCGCGCCGCGCGCCCTGGCCGCGCCCCTCCACGTCCACACGGGCGAGGACGAGTACTCGTACGTGCTCGCGGGCCGCGTCGGCGTCCAGGTTGGACGCGGGTGCAGATAGCCGGTCCCCGCGACTCGTCTTCAAGCCGCGAGGAACCTGGCACCTCGGGCGCGGCGCTCTAGAGCCGCTCGGTCGGCGCCTCGCGCGTCGGCAGGTCGTCCGCCGGCCGCTTCGCCCGCTCGCGCAGGCCGGCGGCCACGAGCAGGCCCGCGCACGCCAGCGCGAGCAACCCCTGGCCCAGCGGCCGGTCGAAGAGGCGCAGGGCGATGAGCAGAGCTGCCCACCCTCCGGCCGCGGCGATCGTCGCTCCGTCGCCGAAGGGGAGGTGAAAACGAGCGCGGTCGGCGCGCTTCTTCAGCAACAGGAGCACTCCGGCCGCCAAGAGCACGGTGGCCGCCTCGAGCCAGGAGTAGGGGCCCAGCGTCGACAGGATGAGTAGGAGCGCGCCCGCGGTGGCCGCCCGCTGCTCGGGCCCTAGCACGCGCCAGGCAAGCGGCGGCCCGGGGCCCGGCCTCGCGCCTCGCGGCGACCGGACGCCGCCCGAGTCGCGCGGCCCCGCCGCCCATCGCGTCAAAGGCTCTGCCGGCCCGAATGGCCCGCGTCGAGCTCGTGCCAGAAGCCGATCTCCTCCTCACCCTCCTCCCAGCAGAGATAGACCTCGCGATCGTCGCGAACGGCCGGAAAGTCGACGAGCCCCCGGTCCAGGTCGCGCAACACGATCTCCATCTCCTGGAGCTCCCGCAGGGCGGACTGGAGGCCGAGGAAGCCCTCGGAGACCACGGTCCCCGGCGCACCGCCGCCGTTGGTCGGCGTCGCCTCGCTCAAGGCGGCGCGCGCCTCCTCGTCGGTGAGGCGCGCGTGCGAGGACCGCAGCCGCTCGAGGCGCTCGCCGACCCAGCCGAGGGCGGCGTTGGCCTGCTCGACGCTGTAGTGGCGCTCGTGCCTCACTCCGGCTCGGAGCCGCCGCCCCCCAGGCGCTCGCGAGCCGTGGCGACCCGCTCCTCGAAGGTTCGGCGCAGCTCGTCGTCCGCGACGCTCGGGTCCTCGGCGAGCTCGAGGCCGCCCTGGTAGGCGAGCAGCGCCTCGTCGAGGGACTCCGCGCTCCCGCTCTCCAGCAGCTCGTCGCCGCGCAGCAGGAGCACGCGCGCCCGATCGGCCGGATCGACACCCGCGCCGCTCATGCCGCGACCGGCGCGCCCGCCGCCTCGCGCAGGCGCTCCGCGACGAGCACCGCATCGGCCTCCGACACCGCGCGCAGCTGCCCTTGGAAGGCGAGCCGCCAGTGCTCGGCCGGCCACTTCCGAACGTGATCGAGCCGCGGAGCCAGCTCCACCGCGGGCACCAGGGCATCCTCGTCGAGCACGAGCTCCGGCTCGGCGGGAAACCGCCACGGATAGTCGTCGGCCTTGCCCGGCTTGCCCGGCCAGATCCTCGTCCGGTCCTCGTAGAGCTCGCCGGCGATGCGAGCGATCGCGCCGAACGCCTGCACGCCGGTCACGTAGAAGAACATCCGGTCGCCGGGCTCGACCTGCTCGGCGAGGCGCCGGCGGCGCTCCTTGAGGCCCACGACCGCGAAGCCGTGCTCGCGGCTCGCGCGGAAGTTGTCGAGTGAGCCCGTGAGAATCCAGGACTGAGGTCGGCGCTCGGTCACTCGGACGGGAGGTTAGTCGTCCCGGGCGATCCTCGGGCCCCGGGCGCGCCGGCGGGATCGACGTCCTTGGCCCGGCGGTTCACGAGCCACAGGACGAGCCCGAGCAACAGGAAGGCTGCCGCCCGCAGGAAGTCCTCGCCGTCGCGCTGGGTGAGCAGCCCGACCGAGGTGAGCACGGCGAGCACGGGCAGCGCCCGCGGCACCGTGAAGTGGTCGTGCTCGACCGGGTCGCGGCGCAGCACGAGCACCGCCACGTTGACGAAGACGAACGCGAACAGGAGGAGCGTGACCGTCGTGCTCGCCAGGTCCTCGGTCTCACCGGTGGCGATCAGGACCATGGCCAGGGCGGTGGTGAAGACGATCGCCACCCAGGGCGTGCGACGCCCCTCGGCGATGCGGCCAAAGGCGCCCGGCAGAACTCGCTCGCGCGCCATGCCGTAGAGGATGCGCGAGGCCATGATCATGTTGATCAGGGCCCCGTTGGCCAGCGCGAAGAGGGCGATGGCCGAGAACAGCCGGTCGGGGACGCCCGACAGCGGCCCGACCTGCACGACCTCGAGCAGCGGGCTCGACGAGCCGGCGAGGCGCTCGGTGGGGACGACCATCGCCGCCGTGAAGGTCACGAGCAGGTAGAGCACCCCGGCCACCGCCAGGCCGCCGAAGAGGGCGAGCGGGTAGGCGCGCCGCGGCTCGACGACCTCCTCGGCCACGTTGGCCGAGTCCTCGAAGCCGATCAGCGCATAGAAGGAGAGCGCCGCCCCCGCGAGGACGAGCCCGGGCACCGTGCCGCCCGGCTTGAACTCGAGCGCCCGCGCCGGCTCGCCCGTCCCGCTCGCGAGCGCCACCACGCCGATGACCACGATCAGCAGCAGCCCGAGCACCTCGACCGCCGTAAAGGCGACGTTGATCCGCACCGACTCGACGATCCCACGGTAGTTGACCAGCGCCACCAGCACGATGAACACGAGCGCCACAAGCAGAACCGGCAGCTCGACGAAGGCGCCCAGGTAGTCGCCGCCGAAGCCGCGCGCGAGGGTGCTCGCCGAGGCGATCCCCGAGGCCATGACCGCAGGTGACGAGAAAGGTGAGCAGCGGCATCCCGAAGGCGCGGTTGACGTAGTACGCGGCGCCGCCCGCGCGCGGGTACTTGGTGGTGAGCTCGGCGTAGGCGCCGGCGGTCAGGGTCGCCAGCACGAGGGCGAGCGCGAACGCGGTCCAGATCGCCCCGCCCACCTCGGCCCCGACCTCGCCGACGAGCGTGTAGATGCCGGCTCCGAGCATGTCTCCGACGATGAAGACGAGCAGCACCGGCCGCGAGATGCCGCGGCGCAGCGGGGTCTCCGCGGCGGGGTCTGAGCCCGGCGGACGCGGCACCGCACCGACGGGAGTGGCTCTGCCTCCTCCGAGCTCCATCTAGTCGATCGGGATGTCCTCGACCTCGGTCTCGACGGGCCCGCCGTCGAGGCGCTCGAGGTACCAGTCGATCAGCGCGCGGAGCGTGAGCAGGAGCTCGCGGAGGAGCACGGTCAGCTGGTCGGAGAGCTCGCGCGGCACCGCGCTGCGCAGGCTCTCGAGGGCCAGGAGCAGGGCGGACAGGTCGGGCAGGGAAGGGCGCGCGCGCGGCGGCGTAGCGCCGGCCTCCCGCTCGGCCTGCTCGAAGCGGACCCACGGCGACTCGCCCGCGCCCGTGAGTGGCTCGTCGCCGAACGGCATCCCGGGCGCGCGGCGAGCGCCTCCAGCGCCCCGCTCGGGCCAGCCCGGGCGATCGGGGGCGCGCCAGGGTGCGCGCGGCGCGCCCGGCGCGCTTCGGCGGCCGGGCTGGACGCCGCTTGCGCCATTGCGCTGGGGCCGGGCGGCCCCGTCCGGAGCTCGGCGGCTCTGGCGATCCGCGTCACTGCGACCAGGGCCGTGGCCCTCAGCCGGCCTGCTCGGCCCCGACCCGCTCATCGTCCCGCTCGAAGCGCACCTCGAGCGTTCCCTCTTCGAAGCTCGCCGCCCGCGGACGGTGCGCCGCCATCGTCGCGGGGAGCATGATCGTCCGCTTGTGGGGCCCCACCCGCACTACGACCTCGAGGCCGATCTTCTTCAGGTCGATGTCGGCCTTGGAGGCGTTCGGCAGGGGCAGGCGCAGGGTCGCGGTCCCGTTCTCTGAGACGAGCTCGCGCGAGATCTCTGAGTGCAGCACGTCCCAGGGCTCGCCGGGCACCGCCGGGGCATCGCCGCCCGGGAAAAGCTCCCCGGCGAGCCGGTCGAGCATGTCGGCGCCCGCGACCTCTCGCTCGAGATGGGGCGCGGCGAGCACCGGCACCGGCGCAAAGGCCGAGCGCACCAGCTCCATCTGCTCCTGCTGGGCCGCCCGCCACGGTCCGAAGTAGCCCTCGGCCGCCTCCTCGGGCAGTACGCGGTTCACGACCACCGCGTCGGTCAGATAGCCGTATAGGTTGAGATAGGTGAAGGTGCGCATCGACTCCTTCACGACCATCCGCTCGGGGGTCATCACGAGCCGCACCGACGTCGCCGAGCGGTCGCGCAGGATGGCGTTCATGCCCACGAGGCTCTCGATCAGTCGCTGGACGTCGTCGAAGACGGCGTCGCTCGGCATCGGGATGTCGAACAGCCCGCGGGCGAACGGCCGCGCCGCGGCGACCAGTCGCCGCTCCCAGGGGAAGACCTTCTCGAGCCACCAGCTCGCGACGTCGGGGAAGGAGAGCAGGCGCAGGGTCTCTCCGGTGGGAGCGCAGTCGACCACGATCGCCTCGAAATCCCCCTGCTCGTGGTGGCGCTTGATCTCGAGCAGGGAGAACAGCTCGTCCATCCCGGGCGGGACGGTCAGCTCCTCGGCGCAGATGGGGTCGACGCCACGCTCGGCCAGAAGCTCGCCCATCCAGTCCTGCACGGCGCCCCAGTGGCGCTCCATCTCCTCCTGGGCCTGGACCTCCTGGCCCCACAGGCTGTCGCCGCACCGAGTGGGTGTGCTCCCGAGGCCGAGCTCGAGCGAGTCGGAGAGGGAGTGCGCGGGGTCGGTGGAGACGACGAGCGTCCGCAGTCCGGCCGCCGCACACCGTCGCGCGGTCGCGGCGGCGACGCTCGTCTTGCCGACGCCGCCCTTGCCGGTGTAGAGGATCGTGCGCGGCGTCGCCATCGCGGCCATCGTACCGGGGCGCCTGCAACGCCGGTGTGCGTTGGGCCTTGTTAAGCGAGCTCGCCGGGACCGGCGGCTTCGACCGTACGATGGATAACCTCACCGCCCGTGAACGCGCTCAGGGGTCGCCTCGGTCTGGTTGCGGCAGCGGTAGCGGCTGTTGCCGTGGTCGTGGTGCTCGCGATCGTCCTGCTCGGCTCCGGCGAGCAGGAGGCCACCGACCTGGTCGACCGCGCCTTCACCCAGCCGGTCGGGAGCGCCGACATGGCGCTCGACGCGAGCGCCCAGGTCAACGGCGTCCAGCAGCTGGAGCAGCCGATCCGCCTTCAAGTCCGCGGCCCCTACCGCACCGGAGGAAACCGTCAGATCCCGAGCGTCGATCTGGCCGTCAACCTCTCGGCCTCGGGGCAGCGCTTCTCTGGAGGTTTCGTCTCCACGGGACGGAACGCGTTCGTGGAGTTCATGGGGCAGGGCTACGAGGTCGGAAGGCAGACCGTGGCAAAGGCCAACCAGCAGGCCGCTGCGTCCGCGGGCCGGCAGCGGAGCCTGGCCGACTTCGGCATCGACCCGCGCCGCTGGCTCGAGGATCCCGGGATCGAGGGAGACGAGCAGGTCGCCGGCACCGCGACCACTCACGTCAACGCCGGGCTCGACGTCGGGCGCATGGTCGAGGATTTCAACCGGTTGCGCGGGCGGGCGAGCGGCCAGGTCGGCGCCCCCCCGCCGAGCGAGCTCAGCGAGGAGCAGCGCGAGCGGATCGAGCGCATCGTCCAGGACCCGGAGCTCGACGTCTTCGTCGGCAAGGCCGACAACAAGGTCCGCCGGCTCGCGACCGTGGTCGAGCTCGAGGTCCCCGAGGAGGACCGTCAGGAGGCCGGCGGAGCCGAGAGCGGGAAGATCTCCTTCTCGATCGAGTTCTCGAACGTGGGCTCTCCGCAGCCGATCACCCCGCCTCGGAACGCGCGCCCGATCCGGGACCTGACCAGCCAGCTGCTGCAGCTCTTGGGGGGCGCGTCCGGTGTGGGCGGCGCCCCGGGGGCGGGAGCGCCGGGCGGGGCGTTGCCGGCGCCCGGCGGCGCCCAGCCGTAGAGCGACGCTAAGCCGCGGCCGGCTCGACGTCGAAGCCGCGCGCGTAGAGCTCCTGCACGCGCGCGAGCTCGTCATCGGTCAGGTCGGGCGCCTCCGAGGCCGCGGCGAACTCCTCGAGCTCGGCGAAGCTCGTCACCGTGGGCACGACGCTGGCCATACCCGGCTGGGCGAGGATGAACCTCAGCGCGGCCTGGGTCATCGTCCGCTCGCCCTCGATCACTAGGAAGCGCAGGCGATCGATCTTCTGGAGGCCCTCGACGAGCCACGAGCGGGGGCGGTGGCGGCGATGGTCGGTTGGGCCGAAGGTGGTGTCGAGCGTGTACTTGTCCTCGAGCAGGCCGCTCGAGGTCGGCACGCGAGCCATGATCCCGGCGCCCGTCCTCTCCGCGGTGGAGAGGAGCACTGAGCCCGGCTCCTGCTCGAGCAGGTTGTAGACGGTCTGCAGGGCGGCGATCCCGCGGGTCTCGAGCGCGTGCACGCCCTCCGCGCGCCAGCCGATCGCCGGACCGAGGGCGACGCCGAAATGGCGCAGCTTGCCCTCGTCGCGCAGGGCCTCGAGCTCGGCGAAAAGGTCGTCGCGGGCGATCGCCTCCATGCGCGGGTTGTGGAGCTGGAGCAGGTCGACGTGGTCGGTGCCGAGGCGGCGCAGGCTCGCGTCGAGCGCCCGGCGCACGTGCTCCGGTGACCAATCGGACGGGCGCTCGCCCTCCGAGTGGACCTGGCGGCCCTCGTCGAGGACGTAGCCGAACTTCGTAGCGATCTGGACCGAATCGCGGTCGGCGCCCGCCAGCGCGCGGCCGACCAGCTCCTCGTTGCGCCCCTGGGCGTAGGCGTCACCGGTGTCGAAGAACGTGATGCCGAGCTCGAGCGCACGGCCGATCAGCCGGTCGGGGTCGTCGGTCTCCCCCCACCAGTTCGAGCCGAGCGCCCAGGTGCCAAAGGCGATCTCCGAGGTCTCGAGGCCGGTCGTTCCGAAGAGCCGCTGGCGCATCGCCCGGTGCAGTCTAGTGGTGGTCCCACGCCGGGGAGCGCCCGGTCGCCCTCTAGGGTTGACCGCCGATGGATCGTTCGCTTCTCGCGTGGCTCACCCTGGTTGGCGCCCTCCTCGTCTTCCTGTGGCTCGACCTCAAGCTCTTCGCCCGCCGCCGCGAGCCGCGCTTCCGCGAGGCGGCGATCTGGTCGCTCGGCTGGGTGGGGGTCGCGCTCGTAGCGGCGGGAATCCTGTGGCTAGGCGGCGGCGGCGAGAACGCCCTGCTCTACACGACGGTCTACGTGATCGAGCGCTCGCTGTCGCTCGACAACCTCGTCGTCTTCCTGATGCTCTTCTCCTACTTCGGGGTGGCGAGCGAGTACCGTGCGCGCCTGCTCTTCTGGGGCATCGCCGCCGCGCTCGTCCTGCGCGGCCTCGCGATCCTCGGCGGCGTCACGCTGATCGAGGCGTTCGAGCCCGTCCTCTACGTGCTCGGGGCGGCTCTCCTGTGGCTTGCCTACCGCATGTTCCACGGCGTCGCCGAGAACGTCGAGCCCGAGCGAAACCCGCTCGTACGCGCCGTCCGTCGCCTCTACCCCGTGGCGACCGACGCCCGGGACGGTCGGTGGTTCGTGCGCGTCGACGGGCACCGCCAGGTCACGCCGATCTTCCTCTGCCTCGTGGCCATCGTCTTCGCCGACCTGGCCTTTGCCATCGACTCGATCCCCGCGGCGTTCGCCATCACCCGCGACGCCTACCTGATCTGGATGGGCAACGTCTTCGCCCTGCTCGGCCTGCGGGCGCTGTTCGTGCTCGTCGACGGCCTCGTGCGACGCTTTCGCTACCTCGACCAGACGGTGGCGGTGGTGCTCGCCTTCGTCGGAGTCAAGCTCCTGATCGAGGGGTTCGTGAAGATCCCGCCGCTGCCGAGCCTGGCCGTGGTGGCCGGGCTCTTCGCGATCGGGATCGCCGCCTCGCTCGCGGGCGATCGACGCGAGGCGGCGACTGTGGACGGGCGGGGAGAGTCGCCCGACGACACGCCGCCCGAGCCGCCCGAGGGCCCCGACGACGAGATGCCGTCGGCGCCACCCGCCGAGCCGGCCGGCTCGGCGGCCCGCTAGCCGCCGGCGAGCTCGCTCTATCGCTCCTCGAGGTCCTCGAGCACCTCGGGGTCCCCGTCGACCTCCTCGGCCTCCTGCTCTTCCGCGACCACGGCCGCCCGCCGCCCGGACTCGCCGCCGTAGCGGGCCTGGAAGGTCTCGAGCAGCTCATCGCGCTTGGGCTCGTCGATCGGGACCTCGTCCGAGACGAGCACCCAGTCGGCACCCTCGAAGTCCTCCATGTTGAAGATCTCGGAGTCGATCGACTGGGAGTCGTCGACGATCACGATCACCTCGGTCTGAGGGTTCAGATAGGTGCCCGGTCGGTTGACCAGCTCATCGAGCTCGTAGCGGCGTCCATCGGCCATGGCCGTATCTATACCCGATCGCGCGGGCCTAAACGCCGGCCGTCGCGCGCCCCGGCCCGAGGCCGGACGTCCATTGAGGCTCCACCGCAAGCGTGCCCAATCCCGGCGCGTGAGGACACCGGCGCCGAGGCCTCAGACGTCCGCGATCCGCTACCCTCGTGGCGAGGCATTGACTGACTAATCAATCGGCTGTGCGCGTCTGGGACGCGGCGCCTCTCGAGCAAGGAGCTGACACGTGGTCGACTTCACCCTCAGCGACGAGCAGAAGGATCTGCGCGAGCTCGCGCACGACTTCGCCGCAAAGGAGATCCGCCCCGTGGCGTGGGAGTACGATCGCGAGTCGAGCTGGCCGCAGGAGATCGTCGAGAAGGCGTGGGAAGTCGGCCTCATGAACATCCACCTTCCCGAGGAGTACGGCGGTCCGGGACTCGACTACCTGAGCGGGTGCCTGATCGAGGAGGAGATGGGGTGGGGGTGCTCCGGCATCGCCACCTCGCTGACGTGCAACGGGCTCGCGCTCGCACCGGTGGCGCTCGGCGGCTCGGAGAAGATAAAGCGCCACTACCTCGGCATGCTCGCCGAGGAGCCGAAGCTCGCCTCCTTCTGCCTCACCGAGCCCGACGCGGGGTCGGACGTCTCCGGGATGCGCACGACCGCCGTGCGCAAGGGCTCGGGCTACGTGATCAACGGGACCAAGACCTTCATCACCAACGGCTCGCATGCCGACTGGTACACGGTCTACGCCAAGACCGACATGGACGCGGGCCACAAGGGCATCTCGGCGTTCGTGGTCCCGCGCGAGGCCGGCGTCACCGTTGATAAGAAGGAGGACAAGCTCGGCCAGCGCGCCTCCGACACCGCGATGGTCTCGTTCCACGACGTCGAGATCCCGGCCGACAACCTGCTCGGCGAGGAGAACAAGGGCTTCAAGCTCGCGATGATGACCCTCGACCGCACGCGCCCGGGCGTCGCGGGCATGGCCGTGGGGATCGGTCGAGCGGCGATGGAGTTCGCCTCCGACTACGCCAAGGAGCGCGTTCAGTTCGGCGTCCCGATCGCCATGCACCAGGCGATCCAGTTCATGATCGCCGACATGGCCACGAAGGTGGAGGCCGGGCGCCTGCTCGTGTGGCAGTCGGGCGCCCTGCTCGACCAGGGCAAGCGCAACACGCTCGCGTGCTCACACGCCAAGCGCTTCGCCGCCGACTCGGCGATGGAGATCGCCACCGACGCGGTTCAGGTCTACGGCGGCTACGGCTTCATCAAGGATTACCCGGTCGAGAAGCTGATGCGCGACGCCAAGATCATGCAGCTGTACGAGGGCACGTCCCAGATCCAGCGGCTCGTGATCGCCCGCGAGGTGCTCATGCCCCGCCGGGTGGCCGAGGCGGCGACGGCGTAGGGTCGGTCGGGTTCGCGGGCAGGCTGTGGCCCGCCGCGGTGGGTGCGAGGAGGGCCTACGCGGACGTCCGTCGCGCGGGCGCCGTCCTCTGTCACGATGGACGCGGATGCCCCAACCGCGCAAGAGCGCCCATTCCGAACCTGTCACTGAGCCCGCCCACGGGAGCAACCGCGGCGCGCGGACCCGCCGTGCGGCTGCGCAGGTCCCCGACCGCGACGCGGCCACCCGCGAGGCGATCGCCCAGGCGAGCCGGCTGGGCGAGGCCGAGGAGGACACCGCCGCGGCGCGCCAGGCCCGCGGGCGCCCGGGGGATCCCTTCACCGGTGAGCTGCGCCGGCGGGAGGTTCTCCCGCTGCTCGTGCTGCACATGATCAGCGACAACGCCTCCTACGGCAACCAGCTCATGGAGCGGATCTCGGCCATGACCGAGGGCGTCCTGTCGGTCAACCCCAACACCATGTACCCCCTCCTGCGCTCGCTCGAGTCCCGGAAGCTGATCGAGGGCAACTGGGAGCATCCCGAGCGCCGCAGCCGCCGCTACTACTCGATCACTCCCGAGGGACGGGCCGAGTACGAGCGGCTCGTAGCCGAGGTGCGCCCGTTCCTCGACTCGGTGGCTCGTTCGATCGGAGAGATCGTGCGCGAGGTTTACGGGTGACCGACGCACCCTCGCGGAAGGGCTCCGCGCGGAGGATGGCGACCGGTAGCCTGTCAGCCCGCGTCGTGGGCACTGCGCGACGACCGGCGGACGGGCGACTCCGCCCTCGCCCGCGGACGAATCGAGCGCGACGCCGACCCCCGAGACAAGGAGCAGCGTGTTCGTAACCAAAGCCGCCGTCGTCGGTGCCGGCACGATGGGCGGCGAGATCGCCCAGACGATCGCAGCCGCCGGCTTTCCGGTGGTCCTCAAGGACGTCGAGCAGCGGTTCGTCGACCAGGGACTCGACAAGGCGCACGAGGTCACCCGCGGTCAGCTCGGCCGGCAGGTCCAGAGGGGCCGCATGACCGAGGAGCAGGCCGACCAGCGGGCTGAGGCTATCGTCGGGGCGATCCACGGGACGACCGAGTACGAGGGCTTCGGCGACGTCGACTTCGTGGTCGAGGCGGTTCCCGAGCGGATCGACCTCAAGCGGAGCGTGTTCGGCGAGCTCGACGAGGTTACCCCGGGGCACGCGATCCTCGCCTCCAACAGCTCGTCGCTGTCGATCGCGGACATGGGGCACTCCACGAGCCGTCCCGACAAGGTCGTCGGCTTTCACTACTTCTACCCGGCCTCGGTGATGCGGCTGATCGAGGTCATCGCAGGCGAGGGCACGACCTCCGAGGAGACCATGGCGGCGACGGCCAACTTCGCCCAGTCGATTCGCAAGCAGCCGATCCGCTGCCGCGAGGTGCCGGGGTTCGTGGTCAATCGGGTCCTGCTGTCGGCGATCTCCGAGATCTGGAAGGTGCAGGACGAGGAGGGCATCGACCCCCAGGAGGTCGACAAGATCGTCTCCGAGTCGGGTGCCGCGCCGATGGGCCCCTTCTACCTCACCGACCTGCTGGGTCTCGACACCGTCCTGAACGTCGCCGAGCACCTGAAGGAGCGCTACGGCGAGCGCATCCACGTATCGCCGAAGATGAAGGAGCTCGTCGAGGCCGGTGATCTCGGCCAGAAGACCGGGAAGGGGTTCTATGACCACTCGGGCTGACACTGCCAGGGACACCATCGTCGAGCGCTTCCAGCTCAAGGCGCTCGTCGAGTCGTGCCTCCTGATCGAGGAGGACGTGGCCGGGATCAAGGACATCGACCTCGGCATGATGACCGGCGCGGGGATCGTGCCGGGGCCGCTCTCCCGCGCCGACGAGCAGGGGCTCGACGAGGTGCTCGCGTCGCTCGAGCGGGCGCGCTCGGAGTGGGGAGAGGGGTTCGCCCCTCCGCTCGTGCTGCGCCGGCTCGTCGCCCAGGGGCGCCTCGGGCGCAAGACCGGCCAGGGCTTCTTTCCGTATCCCCAGCCCGACTCCGAGTGGCAGACGATCCAGCTCGAGGAACGCCACGGCGTGGCCATCGTGTGGCTCAACCGACCGCCCACCAACCCGGTCTCGCCGCAGGTCCTCGCCGACCTGAGCGAGGCCTGGAGCGACCTCGACGGGCACAAGCGGGCGGTGGTGATCGCCTCCTCGAGCCCCTTCGCCTTCTCGGTGGGGGCGGACATCAAGGAGTTCCAGCAGGGGCCCGGCGAGAGCCAGGAGACCCTCATCGACACCGGCCACCAGCTGATGCGCTCGATGGAGCGCTCCTCGACGGTCACCATCGCGGCCGTCAACGGCGTCGCGTTCGGCGGCGGCTGTGAGCTCGCCATGGGCTGCGACTTCCGCCTGGCCGCTCGCTCGGCGATTTTCGGGCAGCCCGAGATCAACCTCGGCATCATGCCCGGCCTGGGCGGCACGCAACGGCTGCCGCGGCTCGTGGGAGAGGCGAAGGCGCTCGAGATGAACCTCACGGGCGAGCCGATCCCCGCAGAGGAGGCGCTGCGCGTCGGGCTCGTCAACCAGGTGGTCCCAGACCACGAGCTGTTCGATGCGGCGCTCTCCTGGGCTCGCAAGCTGTCCGACCAGGCCCCGCTGGCGGTCGAGCGGATCAAGACGGTCTCCCACCAGGGCGACCTCGACGAGGGTCTCGGCCTCGAGCGGGAGGCCTTCGCGGCGGTCTTCGCCTCCGAGGACGGCCGCGAGGGCATCTCGGCGTTCCTCGAGAAGCGCACGCCGAGGTTCAACGGCCGGTGAGCGAGGGGACCGGCCCGGGGGCGGTCGCGGCGACGAGCGCCGCCGCCGGTGCGGTCGCCTCAGCCGCTGCGGGCGCGAGCCGGGGCGGGTCGGACGCCTCCACCGACGACGGGGCATACCGCCTCGCCGAGCTTCTGCGCAAGTCCGAGCGCGCTGTCGTCCTGACGGGCGCCGGGGTGTCGGTCCCCTCGGGCATCCCCGACTTCCGCTCGCCGGGCACCGGCCTGTGGGCGAACGTCGACCCGATGGAGGTCGCGACGATCGACGCCTTTCGCCACGACCCCGACCGCTTCTGGCGCTTCTACGGCGACCGCTTCGCGTCGCTGTACGACCGCGAGCCGAACCCGGCTCACCACGCGATCGCCGAGCTCGAGCGCCGCGGCCTCGTGCGCGGCGTGATCACCCAGAACGTCGACCGCCTCCACCGTCGCGCGGGCTCGAGGCGGCTGGTCGAGATCCACGGGTCGATCGAGTGGAGCATCTGCCTACGTTGTCGCGGCCGCATCGGGCTCGAGCGCGTGCTCGAGCTGCTCCAAGAGGGCGACGGCCCGCCCACGTGCGAGTCGTGCCTCGAGCCACTCAAGCCCGATGTCGTGCTGTTCGGCGAGATCCTGCCCCGCGCGCCGATGGAGGAGGCCTTCGCGCTCGCCTCCGAGGCCGACCTCATGCTCTGCGTCGGATCGTCGCTGGAGGTCTTCCCGGTTGCGTCGCTGCCCGCGGTGACGCGCGATGCGGGTGGCCGCCTCGCGATCGTCACCCAGAGCTCGACTCCGTACGACGGCGACGCCGCGGTCAGGCTCTCGGGTGACGTGGTCTCGGAGCTCGAGAGAGTGGTGTCGGAGCTGCGCTGAGCGTCTCGGGGGCTCGGTCCGCGACTCCGCGGGTGGCGCGGTCCGTCGTCAGTCGTGGGAGCGGCCGAGATGGTCCAGGCCCGGCTTCGTCCCGTCCACCTCGCGACCGTTGATCCACACGCGCCCGCGTGGACGGGGCTCGGTCTCGAGGCGCCGGCGTGCTGCGATGGTCTGAGTGACGGCGCGGCGACGCTCGCGGCGGCCGGGCATGCGGGTGACGGTTGGGGACTCCATTTCCTGATCCTCTCCCTTCGCGACCGAGCGACCTATGGCCGCAGGGCCATGTTTCTCGACGGCCGGCCTCGCCGTGTGTCCAGGTGCGCGAGGGAGACTAGGGCCGCGAGGTTCGGGGAGCGTGAACGGAAGGTGAAGAGTGGACGAAAGAATGGCGTCGCTGAAGCTTCCAGCGTGCAGAACGACCACGCGCTCGGGCGGCGCCTCGGGCTCGGCGGGTCAGGTAGCGACCGTCCTGCGGCCCGAGCGGGAAGGCGAACTCGAACTGGGCGAACGCGAAGCGCGCTCGGCTCCGCTACCGCGCGGCTCTACTCGCGGTGGGAGCGACCGCCGCCTCGCCGCGCCGGCAGCGAGGACTTCGACGCGCGGCGCGACACGGCCGGGTTGTCGATATCGCCGAGCCGCTTGATGAGCTTGAACCAGTCGTCGCGCTTGAGCACTGGCGAGCCCACGCCAGGCCGCCCGCCTCCGCCCGCACGGCGGAAGCCGACGTGGAGGTGGTCGGCGTGATCGGCCATCTTGATCGTGGGGCCGCCGATGTCGAACAGCGAGATTAGCTGTTGCGGCTTCATGGTCCCCGTGAGTAGCATCAGCCGCTTGATCGCCTGATGGGTCGGCCCGCCCTTCTGCTGGTTGCCGAGCACCGGCTGGCCGTTCCAGCGCGAAACATCGACCGCGTCGCCGGAGGAGTGGGCGGATACGCTGCCCGAGGTCGTGTAGTAGGAGTGACCGCACCGCAGCGAGCTGACTGTTGGCCTGAGCCCCACCTCGGCGAGGTAAGCCAGCGTGGCGAGGACCTGACGGCTGACCTGACCCTTCGCGATGTCCTTGCGCCCGCAGGAGTAGATGTCGATGCGGTTGTCGCCGAGGACGCGCTTCTGCAGCATGGGCTTGGCCATCAGGAGGATCTGGCCCACGGAGGTACCGCCTCGCAAAACGTTCTTGCCCGAGGCCCGATAGATCGCCGTGGCCTCGAGCAGCTTCCAGCCGTCGAGCAGGGGCTTGGGATCGATCGCCGGCGCGCCCTCGCCGGCTGGGCGGATCTCGAACGAGAGGTGCGGGTCGGCATTGCCCTCCGCGCCGACGCGGCCGAGGATGGTATCGCCCATCACCCGCGCGCCCTTGCGCAGCGGCGCGAGGCGGAAGTCCTTGGCGTCGAAGCCGCGTGTGTTCAGGAAGTAGCCGTCGAGCGAGCCGGGCGTCGCGGGCGTCCCAGGCGTCCCAGGCGTGGCGAGCGGGTCGCCGCGGTAGGCGGCGAGCTGATCGGACCCGCCGGCCGCCAGGGCCTTCGGGCGATTGGGGTGGGCGAAGAGACGCTCCTTGACGACCGGAGCCTGGAAGCGCGAGCCGCCGGAGGGCTTCTCGCCGGGCGAAGGCTGTGCCCCTCCGAACTCGGACGCGGGGCCACCGCCACCGCCTGAGCCTCCACCGGCTCCGTCACCCTGACGTCCGGCGCTCGCGGGCGCGTTCGGGCGCGGATCGTCCACGGCGAGCGCCGCCACCGACCGCGAAGCCTCACGCTCCGCCTGCTTGCGGACGTCCTCCTTGGGGACGGGGTACTGCTCCGAGATCGACCCGAGGTTCCCGTAGGTGAAGCGGTTCCCGAAGTTGTCCTGCACGACGATGTAGCGCCCCAGCCGCTTGGACTGGCCGACCTTCTTGACCACGCCGTCGTTGACTGCGATCACCGCTGAGCCCTTCTTGGCGAAGAGGTCGATCTTCTTGCGCTTGGGATCGTCCGAGACCATGTTCGCCGCGTTCTGACCCGGCTTGACGCGCTTGCGCGCCTGGCGCTCGGAGACGTCGTCGGCGTACTTGACGCGCCCGCGCACGGGGAAGCGCGCTTCGGCGAGCCCGGTGAGCGAGCCGACCAGGTCGGGCGACATGCCGGCGATGAGCCGCGTGCGCAGGACGACCGAGTCGACGTACCAGCCCGCGTGGTTGTAGGCGAAGATCGCCTTGCGCATGTTCTTCGGCGCGCCCGCGGCCTTGAGGTAGCGCGCCGCGGCGAAGATCGCGTCGACGGGGTTGTAGGGATCCTTGCGCCCGTCCTTGTTGGCGTCGACGCCGTACTGCTTCCACGTCGCGGGCATGAACTGCATCCACCCCTGCGCCCCGGCCGTGGAGACGTTGAGGTTGCGGCCGTAGTTGGTCTCGATCTCGTTGATCGCCGCGAGGTACTCCCAGCGGACGCCGTACTCGGTGCCCGCCGCCTGGTAGATCGGCAACAGGAAGAGCGGGATCTTGAACTGACGAATGGTGAAGTTCGGAACTCCGGTCAGTGGGTCGTCGCCGGCACCGGGAGCGCCGCCGTCGAAGAAGCCGGGGGCCGAAGGAGTGGGAGTTCCTCCCCGCGTGCGGGTGCGCGGCGCGCGCGGGCGGGCGGGCGCACGGCGCGGGCGCCGACCCTGACCCGAAGATCGAGGGTTACGGGGCCTCCGGGGCCTGGTCGTCGTGGGCTTGTCACCTGGCTTGTCGCCGGGCTTGCCGCCGGGCTTGTCACCTGGCTTGTCGCCGGGCTTGTCACCTGGCTTGTCGCCGGGCTTGTCACCTGGCTTCGGCCGCGTCGGGGGGATCCTCGGCTTCGGGATGATCCTCGGCGGGATGATCCTCCGCTTCGGCTGCTTGCGAGGCTGAGGCTGGCTATTCGCGGTAGGGGGAGGGGGCGAGGCGGAGGATCCTTCGACGCACCCGGCCTCCGTCTCGGCACAGCCCGCCGCGTCGCCCGAGCCACCGTAGGCAGCCGTGCCGATCACGAAAACGAGCGCTGCCAGCAGCGCTCCTGCGATTGCCCCGTAGATCGATCGCCTTCTCATCCCGCTCCCTCGACGCCCGTACCCGGACCTCTCAAAGTCCGGCGCAAGCTAGCACACGCCCCGGGCACGGGCATCACGCTACTCGGTGGGGGAGATATCTGCAACACGGGCGGGATCGGACGAAAGACTTCGTTCACCGTAAGGGACGACGCGAGGGACTTCTCCCCTGGTATCGGCAGGCAGGACCCGTTTCTTCAGTGATGCCATGACGACCGCCGCGAGGAGCGGGCTGACGTCTCGAGTCGCCCACGGTCGGCCGGCCGCTTCTCCAGGCGCTCAGGGCGCGCACGGACATCGATCTCGGGTGAGCGGAGCCTGTAGGGGAGGAAAAACCGCGTGGCGGCTCAATCCCTGCAGCGCGTTTCAGGACAGACGCCCAATCTCAACCTCAGGCAAAGGGTTAGGTGGTCGCTTGCTGCCACTCGGTCGATAGCCGCTTCGGATACGCTGCCGCCCATGGATTCGAATGCGCCTTCGGAGCGTGGGATGGTCGATCGTCTATCCCGTCATAGCGAGGAGGCTCTCGGTCGGCTAGCGGAGGAGCTAGTGGGAAATCCGTTCGTCGCGCGAGCGCTCTCACGGGCCCTCTCGGCTCGCGAGAAGGCGGTCCAGGCCCAGGAGACGGCGATGGGGGCGCTCGGGATTCCCTCCGCGGCCGACGTGGAGCGGCTCACGCGCCGGCTGCGGTCGGTCTCCCAGCGACTCGAGGGGATCGAGGACTCCCTCGACCGCGTGGAGGCGCGGCTCGAGGGCCTCGCCGCCGCCCCCTCCGAGACCGACGACGGCTCCACCACTCACCTCGACGGGCGACTCGACGAGGTGGCGCGCGACCTCGCCGCCCTCCGCGAGGCCGTCGCCCCCGAGAACCAGCTGCCGCCCCAGAGCCAGGAGCGGCTGTCGGTCGGGCGCCCGACCGGCTCGGGGAGTCGCGGAGGCCGATCCCGGGGTGGCGGCGCGTCTCGGACGCGGCGCTCCTCCTAGCCTGCCCGGCGTGGCGGCTTCCGGCCGGCTGGGGGAACGACGACCGAAGGGGACCGGGCGAACCCGAGATCAGGCGGTGTGCCTGGTGAAGACAACGCCGCGTAAGCCACTTCGCCCAGCCTGAGTCCGGCGGCCTCCAGATCCTCACGACCGATGTGCTCGCGCGAGCCCACGGGTCCCTCCGACCCGTCGCCGTCGAGCCGGCCGGACACCGCGAGCAGGCAGCCGGCACGCACCCCCCGCAGCTCGGCCAGACGAAACAGGGTGGCCGCCTCCATCTCGACGGCTACGGCCCCCCGCGCGCGCCAGCCCGCCGCCTCTCCCGGCCGCTCGTCGTAGAAGAGATCGCACGAGGCGACCGGCGCGGGCGCACGCCCGGCGGCCCGGGCGAGCGCCGCGGTGAGAACCTGATCGGGTGCCACCCGCTCGCCGGCTCCAAGCGCCGCGCTCGCACCGTCGGACGAGAGTGCCTCGCCGGCCACGATCAGGTCTCCCAGCTCGAGGTCGGGATCGAGGGTGCCGCAGGTTCCGATGCGGACGAGCGTGCGCGCGCCCAGGCCGATCAGCTCCTCGACGACGATCGCGGCGCTCGGCCCTCCCATCCCGGTCGACTGGACCGAGAGCGGCCACCCGTCGGGTGCCTCGCCGGTGTACCCCCAGAGGCCGCGGTGGTGGTTGAGCATCCGGGGCTGCTCGAGCAGGTGCTGGGCGACCTGGAGCGCCCGGTGAGGATCGCCCGGGAGCAGCACCCGCTCGGCGAGCGCAGCCGCGGGCTTCAGGTGGATCGGGAACGTTCGGTACACCCCGGGCACCGCCGAGACGATATGGGACACTGGGACGCGCGATGGCGAAGCGCCGGCCCACCCCCATGGACGTGCCCGACGCGGTCCGCGATGCCGTCGACCGGACCGTGCAGGCCACGATCGGCTCCGCCCAGTTCACCCGCGGGCGCGCACAGGACGCGGTCGACGAGCTCGTCCGCACCGCCGAGGCCCGGGCGGGTGCGGTGCGGTCGGCGGTCGTCGGCGCCTTCGAGGAGCGCCGCCCGGCCACGAGCGAGGACCTGAAGGAGCTTCAGGCCGAGCTTCGGCGCATCTCGCGCCGGCTCACGGCGATCGAGCGACAGCTCGGCGACGGCGGCGGGTCGACTCGCGCCGGCTCCGGCGCGGCGGGCCGCCGCCCCAAGGGCGCCGGCTCGAGCGCGACCGCGAGCCGCTCCAAGACCGCGCGCGGAGCCGCCAAGGGCTCCGGCGGCGGGCGCACGTCGGGCAAAGCGAGCGGCGGGGGCGGCGGACGCCGGACCGGTTCCGCCCCCGGCGGGGGCTCGGGCGGCGCGAGCCGCGCCTCCTAGCCGCATCCGATGCCGGGCCGCCGCGTCCTCGTGACCGGGGTCTCGAGCTACCTCGGCACCCAGGTCGCCCGGGGCCTCGCCGCCGATCCCTCGATCGAGTACGTCGCCGGGCTCGACGATCGCCCGCCGCGATCGCGCCTCGACGGAGTCGAGTTCATCGAGGCCGACATTCGCGGGGGCCGGTTGCGCGAGCTGCTGCCCCGTTCCGGGGTCGACACCGTCATCCACAACAAGATCGTCCGGCGGCCGGGCCCGGGCATGTCGCCGCGGGCGGCCCACGAGGTCAACGTGATCGGGACCCTCGAGCTGGTGGGCGCGTGTGAGCGCTCGGCGAGCGTGGCCGCGATCATCGTCCGCGGCTCGGCCGGGATCTACGGAGCCGAGCCGGACGCCCCCCAGTTCTTCACCGAGGAGCTCTCGCGTCTCTACCCGCTGCGCACGGCCTTCCAGCGCGACGTGGGCGAGATCGAGAGCCTGTTCGGCGCCTTTGCCCGCCGCAACCGCGAGGTGGTCTGCACGATGCTGCGCTACCAGCCGGCGATCGGGCCCTCGCTGGACACCCAGATCACCCAGTTCCTGTCGCTTCCGGCCGTTCCCACACCGCTCGGCTTCGACCCCCGGCTCCAGCTCGTGCACGAGCACGACGCGGTGGCGGCCACGCTCGCGGCGGTGCGCAGGCCGGTCCGCGGCGCGGTCAACGTCGCCGGACCGGGGACGATCGGCCTCACCCGACTCCTGCGCCGTGCGGGCCGGCTCGCGCTCCCGGTTCCGGCCCCGCTCTTCGACACGGTGACCGCCGCGAGCCGCCGTCTCGGCCTCGCGACCGTCTCCCCCGACCTGCGCCGGCTCCTGCGCTACGGCCGGGCGGTCGACACGACGCGCCTGACCGAAGAGGTCGGCTTCACGCCGCGCTTCTCGACCCCGGATGCGGTCGAGGACTGGGTCCGCGCCCGAGGCGGCCGCGGGCTCGCCTCCGCCGTCGGCGAGCTGCTTCCGGGCCCGTGAGCCCCGCGCGCAGGCAGCGCAGCGGCCGGGCGCAGACCGCCGCGGACGGGGCACGCGGCCCCACGGCGCTTCCGCTGCGGCCCGCGGTAGCCCTCCTGCGCGGCCTGCAGGGTGGACTCGGGCGCGGCCTCGGCCCCCTCGAGGCGCTCGCCGGCGCCGCCTTGGGCCTTCCCCGCGAGGCGCGGGCCGGACTCGAGGGCGCCCTGCGCCGGCTCGAGGGGGACTTCTCCGAGGACGAATGGGGCTTCGACGAGGGCTTCGCCGACGCCGTCTCGCCGCTGCTCGAGATGATGTACGACCGCTGGTGGCGGGTGGAGGCGCTCGGCGTGCCCAACGTGCCCGCTCACGGCCGCGCCCTGCTCGTCGCCAACCACGCGGGCGTCCTCCCGTGGGACGCGGCCATGATCGCGGTCGCCGTCATGCGGGAGCATCCGCTGCCCCGCAACGTTCGCTTCCTCGCCCTGAGCTGGGCCTTCGACCTGCCCTGGCTGTCGACGGCGGTCCGCAAGCTCGGCGGGGCCGCGGCCTCCCCCTACAACGCGATCCGCCTGCTCGAGCAGGACCAGCTCGTGGCCGTCTTTCCCGAGGGCGCGCGCGGGATCGGCAAGGATTGGTCGGAGCGCTACCGGCTGCAGCGCTTCGGCCGCGGGGGGTTCGTCGAGATCGCGCTGCGCACGGGGGCCCCGATCGTCCCCGTGGCCGTCGTCGGCAGCGAGGAGATCTACCCGAAGCTCGCCGACGTGCGCCCGCTGGCGAAGCTCGTCGGCGCGCCGTACTTCCCGATCACCCCGACGTTTCCGCTGCTCGGTCCTCTCGGTGCGGTGCCGCTGCCCTCACGCTGGCGGATCGAGTTCTGCGAGCCGATCGAGACCGCCTCCCTCGGGTCCGAGGCGGCCGACGACCGCCGCCTGGTCCTCGAGCTCGCCGAGCGCGTGCGGGAGACGATCCAGGAACGCCTGCTCACAGGCGTAATCGAGCGCGGCTCGGCCTTCGTCGGGCGGCGCGGTCCGTTCCGCGACGCGCGGCGGAGCGACAGGTTAAGGTGAGCCCGATGGGCTTGCGCTCGAGGAGCGAGTTCCGCGAGGTCAGGGACCAGGTGTTCGAGATGATGACCACCGACGAGGACATGGGTCCGCGCCTGCGCGAGGCCGAGGTCCGCAGCGCTTCGACTTCCCGGACATGGACCTCGTGGTCAACATCGCCCACGCCCGGACGTGCGAGATGGCCACCACCTGCGCTGGGAGTGGTCGGACGACGTCGCCAACCGCTACTTCCAGGGTGAGGAGAACGTGGCCCTGGCGATCGCGCGGAGGCGCATCAAGACCTCGGGCAACGTCAAGAAGGCGCTGTCTTTGGTCCCGATCACCAAGCCGCTGTTCCCGCGCTACCGCGAGCTGGTCGAGGAGCGCTACCCGCACCTCGTGGCGTAGGTCGCGGCGGTCACTCCCTCGCGCGACGTGCCGGCGGTCCACGTCGACGACGGCCTTCCGTGGGCGCTGACCTGGACCGTCGCCGAGCCGTTGGAGCGCTCCTCGCACGCGCTCGCCGCGAACGGGCGGGTCTGGCTGGTCGATCCCGTCGCCGACGAGGCCGCCCTCGGAGCGGCCGAGGTCCTCGGCGAGGTGACCGCCGTGCTCCAGCTCCTCGACCGCCACCCGCGTGACTGCGCCGCGCTCGCCGCCCGCTACGGAGTGCCGCACCACCGGCTCCCCCACCACATCACGGGCTCGCCGTTCGAGCTTCGGCGGATGGTGTGGCTGCCCGGCTGGCGCGAGACCGCCCTGTGGTGGTCCGAGCACCGGGCGCTCGTCGTGGCCGAGGCGGTCGGCACCGCCTCCTACTTCGCGGTCGCGGGGCGGCGCCTGGGCGTGCACCCGATGCTCCGGGCCAAGCCGCCGGCCGCGCTGCGGGGCCTCGAGCCCCGCGTGCTCCTCTGCGGCCACGGGCGGGCGCTGCACGAGGACGCCGCGCCCGCCTTGGGCGAGGCACTCGCCCGCAGTCGCCGTGACGCGCCGCGGGCGGCAATCGCGGCGGTGCGGGCGTTCGCTCCGGGGTGAGGAAATCGTCCCCTCCGGCGACGCCTCAGAAGTGCACTCCCCGCATGAGGTAGGCCATGGCGACGGCCTCGGTCGACATTCCACCGTCGCCGCTCGCGTCGCCGCCCTCGGCCCCTGCCTTCGATTCCCCGCCCTTGGCCGCCTTCGAGTCGGGGAAGATCTTGTACGCGGTGTTCATGACGAGGTCGACGGTCTTCGGCGAGAGCGCGTACAAGACCTCGCCGAAGGTGCCGAGGCGGGTGGCCATGCGCTTGGGCTTCTCCATGAGCGCGTCGCAGATCATCTGAGCGGCCTCGTCGGGCGCCAGCGTTGGAAACGCGTCGTAGATGTCGGTCGGGGCGATCATCGGGGTCTTGACGAGCGGCATGTAGACGGTCGTTACCTTGACGCCGTCGCTCACCACCTCGGGCGCTATGCAGCGTGAGAAGGCGTCGAGCGCCGACTTCGACGCCACGTAGGCCGAGAACCGCGGCGTGTTCGTCTGCACGCCGATGCTCGAGACGTTGACGATGTGGCCGGTCTTGCGCTCGCGCATCCCCGGAAGGAGGGCGAGGATCAGCTTGAGCGCGCCGAAGTAGTTGAGCGCGATCGTGCGCTCGTAGTCGTGGAAGCGGTCGTAGGAGGCGGCGACCGAGCGGCGGATCGAGCGGCCGGCGTTGTTGACGAGCACGTCGACGCCGTCGTGCTCTGAGAGCACCTCCTCGGCGAGGCGGTCGATGTCGTCGAGGTCGGAGAGGTCGCCGGCGTGGACGTGCGCCTTCCCGCCGCGGTCCTCGACCTTTTGCGCGACCTCCTCGAGCTTCTCGCGCGTGCGCGAGACGAGGATCACCTGCGCGCCGGCCTCGCCGAGCTTGAGCGCGAGCTCGTGGCCGATTCCGCTCGAGGCGCCGGTGACCAGGATGCGCTGGTCCTTCACGGTCCGCGTCAGGCTGCGCTCGCGGAAGAGGTCGGGATCGAGGTTCCGCTCCCAGTAGTCCCACAACCGGCCGGCGTAGTTCGACGGGGGCGGCACGGCAATCCCGCTGCCGCGCAGCGCCCGCTGGGCGTCGCGGGTGTCGAAGTCGCACTTGAAGTCGCGGTGCTCGAGCACCTGGGGCGGGATGTCGAGGTCTGAGAGGATCTGGCTCTGGATCGCCTTGACCGTGGGTATCGACTGGAGGCCCGCCTTGACCGCCCCGGGAACGACGTTGGTCAGGTGGGAGTCGACGCGCATCGCAAGCTGCGGCGCCCCCGCGGCCCTGGCGAGCTCGTTGATCGTCTCGCCCATGGTCAGCGGCTCGGGGTCGAGCAGATGGAAGGTGTCGCCCGCCAGCTCCGGCTCGGGCTGATGGGCGATGTGGTCCATCGCGCGCGCCACGAAGTCCACCGGCACGAGGTGGGTCTTGCCGCCCTCGGGCCCGGGGAGCGGAAACCAGGCGGGAAGGGCTTGCTGCAGCTTCTTGATCAGCCCGAAGAAGTAGTACGGGCCGTCGATCTTGTCCATCTGGCCGGTCTCCGAGTGCCCCACGACGATTCCCGGGCGGTAGACACGGAAGGGAACCTCGGCCTCCTCGCGGACGACCTTCTCGCCCTCCCACTTCGTGGCGAAGTAGGGGTGGTCGAGCCGCTGGCCCTCGTCGAACATGTCCTCCCTGAACAGCCCCTCGTAGCGGCCGGCCACCACCAGCGAGGAGACGTGATGGAAGAGCTCGGCGCGGTGGGCGTTCGCGAAGTCGACGGCGTGCCGGGTGCCTTCGACATTGGCACGGCGCGAGGCCTCCTCCTCGGCCTCCATGTCGTAGATCGCCGCGAGGTGGAAGAGGTGGTCGATCGGCTCCTCGAAGCCATCGATCCCCAGGCCCGGCTTCGACAGGTCGCCCGCGACCGCCACGATGCGCTCCTCGCCTCCGAGGCGCCGGCGCACCTCGTCGAGGCGGCCCCGCGAGCCCTCGCGAACCAGCGCGTAGATCGTGCCCTCTCGCTGGAGCAGAGCCTCGAGCAGGTACCGCCCGATGAAGCCCGTCGCCCCGGTGACGAAGTAGTTCAACACTCTCTCCCTCGGGTCTGGAATGCGGGCGCGAGTCTACTGAGGCATGTCAGCTAGCGTGAAGCGGCGAGGTCGAGCCGGACGGCCTCTCGCAGGCGACCTCTCCGGGGGATATGAAGCTCAGGAATGCAGCGGAGCAGGCCGGCGTGCGTGAGACCGCGGAGGGCGGGTCGTCGGTGGAGCGACCGCTCGAAGCGGCGCGTTCGAGCGGACTCGTCCGCGCCGGAGAGCCCCTGCTCGTCCTCCTATCCGGGGGGGTGGACTCGGTCTGCCTGCTCGAGGTGTGCGTGCGGCTGGGAGCGTGCGTCTCGGCGCTGCACGTCAACTACGGGCTGCGGGACGGAGCCGACGGCGACGAGACGTTGTGCAAGGAGCTGTGCACCCGTTTCGAGGTCCCGGTCGCGGTCGAGCGCGTCAGCCTCACGGCCGCCGAGCCCGGCGCGACCGGAAACCTCCAGGCCGAGGCCCGCAACGCGCGCTACGCGTTCGCCGATGACCGCGTCGCCCGGGGCGGCGGTGACTACGCCGCCGCCCACACCGCCTCCGACCAGGCCGAGACCGTGCTCTACCGGCTCGCGGTCTCGCCGGGGCGGCGGGCGCTGCTCGGCATGGAGGGCCGGCGCGGGCGGCTCGTGCGGCCGCTGCTCGGAGTGACGCGCTCCGAGACGCGCGCTTACTGCGAGGCCCGGGGACTCCCGTGGCGCGAGGACCCCTCGAACGCCGACCCGCGCTTTGCCAGGTCGCGCGTGCGCCACGAGGTGCTGCCGGTCCTACGCGCGCTCTCGCCGGCGGCCGAGCGGACGATCGCCGAGACGAGCCTCCTCCTGCGCGACGAACAGGAAGTGCTCGAGGCGGCGGTCGACGACGCGCTCGCCCGCCTCGGCGAGCAGGCGATTCCCCTGGCCGAGCTCCGGCACCTGCCCCCCGGCCTGGCCCGTCTCCTGCTGAGGCGCGTGGCGGAGGAGGCGGCGGGGGAGCCCCACTCGCTCTCGCGCGCGGAGGCCGACGCGGTGCTATCGCTCGGAGAGCGCGGTGGGACGCAGGCCCTCGATCTGGGCGGCGGCCTGCGCGCTGTGGTCGAGTACGGGGTCCTGCGCTTCTCCCGCGTGCGGGAGGGCGAGCCGCCGGCGCCCGTACGACTTCCCGTCCCCGGATCCGTGCGCTTCGGCGGCTGGGAGGTCGAGGCGCGTCCGGCTGGAAGGGAGGAGGCACACGCGGGCGCGGAGGCCGACGATGCTGCGGTGAGCCTCGCCGCGTTAGGGGACGTCGTCACCGTGCGGGCCTGGCGGGCGGGCGACCGCATGCGCCCGGCGGGGCTCGGCGGCTCGAAGTCGCTCCAGGACCTCTTCACCGACCGCAAGGTGCCGCGCGGGCTGCGCGGCGCGCTCCCCGTGGTCGAGACGGCCGGAGAGATCGTGTGGGTCGCGGGGGTGGCGCTGGCCGAGGGGCTTCGAGAGGCCGCGGGGGAGGGCCCGCTCGTGTGCCTCTCCGCCCGGCGGATCGCCGGCTGACAGGAGGACCGCATGATCGACCTTCATCACCACCTGCTGCCGGGCCTCGATGACGGACCTGCGACGCTCGCGGAAAGCATCTCCGCGGCCGAGGATGCCGCAGCGGATGGCGTCCGCGTCATCGCCGCGACGCCCCACCTGCGCGACGATCATCCAGGCGTCCGCCCGCATGAGCTCGCATCCCGTTGCGAGGAGCTGAAGGCTCACCTCGACGAGCGTGGGATAGGGATGGACGTCGTATCCGGAGGAGAGGTCGACCTGCCATGGGCGCAAGAGGCATCGGACGAGGACCTGAGATTGGTCTCCTACGGTCAAGGAGGCAGCGACATCCTCCTCGAGACTCCATACGGGCCGCTGCCCAGTACGTTCGAGGCGCTCCTGTTCGGCATCCAGGTGCGCGGCTACCGCATCCTGCTAGCCCACCCTGAGCGCAACCCCACCTTCAGGGACGATCCCGATCGGCTTGCCGCTCTCGTTGCGCGGGGTGTGCTGGTTCAGGTGAGTGCCGGCGCTCTGGCGAGCGCCCGGAGAAACTCGCCGTCGCGGCGCCTCACCCTATGGCTCATCCAGCGTGGACTGTGCCACGTGATCGCCTCTGACTCGCACGGCCCCTCTCGGCGAAGAGGATCTCTCTCGAGGGCCGTGGCCGAAGCGGAGCGGACGGTGGGGGAGGTGGCCCGACAAATGGTCACCGCAGCGCCCGAGGCGATCCTCGCCGGCGAGCCAGTGCCCGCTCCCGGTAAGGGACGCTCATGGAAGAGGCGGCGGTTCTCTCGCGGCTAGGGAAGCTCTGGCGAAACTCGGATCCCGCTTCCGATGCGGGAAGCGAGCAGGCGGGTCGGGCGGTTACCCCAAGATTGCCGGGGCCGGGACAAGATCGGGGAGGTTCTATCCCAGGCTTGCGCGGTTAGCGATAGGGTGCGGCTCAGAGGGGCTAGGGGGCGAGGAGGAAGTCGTGGCGGCCGGAATATGGGCAAGCAGAAGGGGCGTCAGCGTGATACGGCCTTCACCCTCCTTGGGGACAGCGAGTTCAGGGAGGACTTCTACGACCGCCGCCACACGTTTGAAGCAGCCTTTCGGCGGCGAGTCGAGCGCGAGGCAAAGGTGCGCGGTATACGGAATCTCCGGAAACGCTCCCGCTAGCTCAAGGGTCCCTAGAGATGGACGGTCGGGATAGACTGGGACCGTATGCGTAGCGGCAACTACAGGCTCCGAACAGCTCTGCGGGAGAATCTCCCGGAGCCTCTCGCTGCCCTAATTCCAAAGGGCGCCCGCGACTGCGGCAATCACGAGTGGTACAAGTCTGCCGAACAGACTTGGCGCTGCTACCACTGCAAGCCCGGCCTCACGCATACGGTTCCG
>Ga0136616_10000042_pt1 | contig 48853 bp, 42 predicted proteins | sample AntDrymUQ2992106_2_FD_106648 | JGI IMG/M metagenome (GOLD analysis project Ga0136616, IMG submission 106648) | Polar desert sand microbial communities from Dry Valleys, Antarctica - metaG UQ299 (21.06) | ecosystem: Environmental > Terrestrial > Soil > Desert | place: Antarctica: Dry Valley... | reverse complement strand
TGGCCTGCGAGAACTTGCAGGTCGGGAACATCTCCGGATAGGTCACCAGACCCTCGGCCCCGATCGCGAACCTCTGGATCGGCGTGGCGCGGATCGTCGAATTCTCCTCCTCGACCTGGAAGTCGAACTTCAGCCCGATCGGCAGCGGCTTCTTCTTCGAGCCCTTGCCCTTGGGGCTCGTGCTGCCGCCCACGGTGTAGACGTTGTCCGCTACGGCCACGCCGACCACCGACAGAGCGACGATCGCGGCGAGCGCCGCTACGAGAGACTTTCTCATTCTTCCTCCTGGAAAACGGGTTCGAGACACGAGACGGCCGTCTCGCGCCCCCATGGGGACGGGCGGCACCGTCACACCCACAACACGCATGGTTGCCCGTCGATGCGGTGCCCGGTACGGCATCCTTGGCCGTCGTGCGCCCGCCCTCCCGAGCCGACATCTCCGCCCCCGAGTTCCCGCCGCGCATGTCGTGGATCGGGGTTGCGTTCCTGCGGATGGACCGGCTGATGGGCAGGCACACGACGCTGATCGAGTTCTGGGACTTCGCCCGCGTCCACTCGCTCAGGACGCTGCCGTACCTCGAGGCGTGGCACGACCGCTACCGGCACCTGGGGCTGCAGGTGATCGGGGTGCACTCACCGGGTTACTCGTTCGGCCGCGATCGGGAGACCGTGGAGCGTGCGGTGGCGCGGCTGGATGTGCCCTATCCGGTTCTGCTGGACCCCGATCTGGAGGTCTGGCGGCTGTACGGCAACCGCGGATGGCCCGGGCGCTACCTGTTCGATCGCACCGGCCTCCTGCGCTTCTTCCACTACGGCGAGGGCGCCTACGAGGAGACCGAGCTGGCGATCCAGGAGTGCCTGCGCGAGCTGGACGAGGATGCCGAGCTGCCGCGACCGGTCGAGCCGTTGCGGCCCGAGGACGCTCCCGGCGTCCTGCTGGCCGCGCAGACGGCGGACATAGTGCTGCCGGCGGAGCGTGCGCGCCTGGAGCTCGTCCGGGACTGGGCCGACGGCGAGGATTGGATCGCCGCAGCGGATCCGGGCGCGGCGGCCGAGTTCTCCTTCAGCGGCGGTGGCGCCTACGCGGTGCTGTCGGAGGGCGGGGTGGAGCCCGGGCTCTACGCGAGCGACGGGACGGTGGTGGCCGAGGAGCCCGGCCTCAGGCTGCACGGCGTGCAGTTCACGCCCGCGCCCCCGCCATCGCCTTCCTGATCTCCCGCGGGAGCATGAAGCGCACGTCCTCCTTGACGACCTCGAACTCGGACACGTCCTTGGTCCCTCGCGCGCGGAAGAACTCCACCAGGCGCTGAACCAGCTCCTCGGGGGCGCTGGCACCCGAGCTGATCCCCACCACGCGCTTGCCCTCCAGCCACTCTTCGCGCACCTGGGCCTCGTTGTCCACCAGGTGCGCCTCGGCGCCGTGGTCGCGCGCCACCTCCACCAGGCGGTTGGAGTTCGACGAGTTGCGCGAGCCGATCACGAGCACCAGGTCGCATTCGCCCGCCATCTGGCGCACGGCCAGCTGGCGGTTGGTGGTCGCGTAACAGATGTCGTCGCTTTTCGGCCCGACCATCGCCGGGAAGCGCTCCCGCAGGCGCCGGATGATCCGATCGGTCTCGTCCACCGAGAGCGTGGTCTGGGTGAGGAAGGCGATCCGCTCCGGGTCCTCGACCTCGAGCCGGTCCACGTCCTCCTCGGTCTCCACGAGCACGAACGCCTCGGGGGCCTCCCCCATCGTGCCCTCCACCTCCTCGTGCCCGGCGTGCCCGATCAGCACGATCGTGTAGCCGTCGGCGGCGAACTTCTTCGCCTCCACGTGCACCTTGGTCACGAGCGGGCAGGTGGCGTCTATCGTGCGCAGCGAGCGGGCGTCGGCGTTGGCGTGCACGCTGGGCGCCACGCCGTGGGCCGAGAACACGACCGTCTTGCCCTCGGGCACGTCCGTCTCCTGGTCGACGAATATGGCGCCCCGGGCGCGGAGCTGCTCCACCACGTGCTTGTTGTGCACGATCTCCTTGCGCACGTAAACCGGCGGGCCATACATCTCGAGGGCTCGCTCCACGGTCTGCACGGCGCGGTCCACGCCTGCGCAGTAGCCGCGCGGGGCGGCCAGCAGCAGCTTCTCGGGCGCCGGGGACCTCATCGCCTCAGAGGCTAGCGAGCAGGCTGAGCACGGTCTCCCCAGTCACGTCGAGGCTGCGCTCGGAGACCGCGGACAGGTCGTCGCACGTGCGGTGGAAGCACTCGAAGTCGAAGTCGATCAGGTCGATCGAGGGCACCCCCTCGCCGATGAACGGCAGGTGGTCGTCCTGGATCGAGCCGAAGACCTCGTCGGGGAAGGCGCGCGCGGCCCCCACCCGGCGCGAGGCGGCTCGCAGCTTGCGCCACAGGGCCTCGTCGGAGTAGCCCTCCCGCGGGATTCGCAGGCGGCGGTCCCCCACGAAGTCCAGGAGGATCATGGCCCGGGCGCCGGCGAACCGGCGGGCCGCCACGCGGCTGCCGCGCAGGCCCTCCTGAGCGAAGAGCGAGTCCGGCGTGCCGCGCGGGGCCTCCTCCCCGTCGAAGAGCACGAACACCACGGTCCGGCGTAGCTGCCGGGGCCTGAGCGTCCGGGCGATCTGGGTCACCACCGCGGTTCCCGAGGCACCGTCGTTGGCGCCCACGAAGCCCGGCAGGTCCTTGGTGTCGTAGTGGGCGCCCAGCACCACGTAGCCGCGCCCGCGGCCCGCCACCCGGCCCACGACGTTGCGCAGCCCGCGCGGCACGGCCTGGAAGCGGCCCCGGGGCAGGAGCCTCCGCAGCCGGCGGGCCAGGCGCCGCGACTCAGGCGAGCCGGCGGGGCGAGGGCCAAGGTCCACCTGCGCGCGCAGCAGGGCGAAGGCGGCGCCGGAGTCGAAACGATCGGCCCGCGGCTGGGGTTGACGTGCCGGCGCCGCGTCCGAGTCGCCGTCCACGAAGGGGACGTTGTCGGTGGCCACGAGCACGAGGAACAGGCCTCCCACCGCGACCTGCACCGCGAGCACCACCACGAGCAGCCTCATGTGGGGATTGTGCCCGGCCGCGGCTCCCGGGTAGGCTGAGGCCGGTGAGCAACCAGGGTCACATGGATCGCCTCAGCGCCGTGGATGCCTCCTTCCTCCACCAGGAGAAGCACGCGTCGCACATGCACGTGGGCGCCCTCGTCACCTTCGAGGGCCCGCCGCCCGCGCACGTGGACTTCGTGGACCACATCGCGTCGCGGCTGGCCCTGGTGCCGCGCTATCGGCAGAAGCTCGCCGTGCCGCCGTTCGAGATGGGGCGCCCGTTCTGGGTGGACGACCCGAGCTTCAACCTCCAGTACCACGTCCGCCACACCGCGCTGCCCAAGCCCGGAAGCGACGATCAGCTGCGCCAGCTCGTGGGCCGCATCTTCTCCCAGCGCCTGGACCGCTCCAAGCCGCTGTGGGAGGTCTGGCTGGTGCAGGGCCTGCGGGGCAACCGCTTCGCCCTGATCTCGAAGACCCATCACGCGCTCGTGGACGGTGTCGCCGGCGTGGACATCGCCACCGTGCTGTTCGACCTGTCCCCCGTGCCGGCGGCGGTGTCCGAGCTCGAGCCCTTCGAGCCGAGCCCAGAGCCATCCGAGGCCGAGCTCGTGGCCCAGGGTGTGAGGGGTCTCCTGCGGACCCCGATCGACGTGGCCTCCCGCGCGCTGGGAGCGGTCGGGGCTCCCGGTCGCTCGCTCGAGCAAGCCCGCGAGGCCGCGGAGGGAATCGGCGAGCTCCTGTGGGCCGGCCTCAACCCCGCCCCGGACGTGCCGCTCAACACCCCGATCGGCCCCCACCGGCGGGTCTGGTGGGTGGACAGCCGGCTCTCCGATTTCAAGACGATCAAGGACGGTCTCGGTGGCACGGTCAATGACGCGGTCCTCGCGATGGTGGCGGGAGCGCTGGGCCGTTGGCTGGTGGGTCGCGGCGTGCGAATCGAGGGCCTGGAGCTGCGCGCGCTCGTGCCCGTGTCGATCCGCGCCGAGGGCGAGCATGGCCAGCTGGGGAACCGGATCGCCGCCATGCGCGGCCCGCTGCCCGTGTATGCGAAGGACCCCGTCGAGCGCCTGAACATCGTGCGGCAGGGAATGGCCAACCTCAAGGAGTCCAAGCAGGCGCTGGGCGCCGAGGTGATCGCGGGCCTCCAGGGGTTCGCGCCGCCGACTCTGCTCGCTCAGGCGTCGCGGATCAACTTCTCCACCCGGCTGTTCAACCTGATCGTGACCAACGTTCCCGGTCCGCAGTTCCCGCTCTACGTGCTGGGGCGCGAGATGCAGTCCATCGTGCCCGTGGCCTTCCTCCCCGAGAACCACGCGATGGCCATCGCGATCATGAGCTACAACGGCAACGTCCACTTCGGCCTGCTCGGCGACTACGACGCAATGGCTGACATCGAGACGTTCGGCGGGCACCTGGAGGCGTCCCTCGAGGAGCTGCTCCAGGCGGCGCGCAAGGCCACCCGGAGCGAGAAGCGCAGGTCCGCCGACGGGCGGTCCAACGGCGCCAAGAAGCCTGCCGCCAAGCGGGCGCGGGCGACCAAGCCCACCTAGGGCACGCGGTGGTCGGCGGCCAGGCGCCGGGCCAGCGCCAGCGTGGCGTCGTCCAGCCTGGCCTCCTCGACCTCGTGCTCGCGCGCGTACTCGCCGAGTAGGGCGTCGCGCACGTGCTCCCAGGTCAGGCCGGGTCGCTCTTCGGCCACCGCCCCCGCGGTTTCCGGTCGCCAGTCCAGGCCCAGGGCCTCGTAGACGTCCACCAGGACATCGCGCACCCGGTCGGACCCGTCCACCACCACCACGGCCCCCGTGTGGGCCGCGCCCGCCACCAGGCGCTGCCCCGTGCCGGCCAGCTTGCGGGCCCCGGCAGCGTTGACGCTGTGCTCTCCGGGGCAGTACTCGCCGGGCACCTGACCCACCCGCGCGTCAACTCCCAGCTTTGTCAGAGCACGCGCGATCAGAGCGGCCGTCGCGTCGAAGCGGGCCTGGATCCCCTCCCGGGGCCGCTGCTCGGGCATCGCGTGGGCCAGCGCGATGGTCTGGTCGTGAAACACGGCAGCACGGCCGCCGGCCAGGCGCAGCACGGGCTCGAAGCCGGCCGCACGCGCCGCGCAGGCCGCTGCGGCGTAGCCCGGCGACACGGCGTCGCGCTTGCCGAAGGCCACCATCGCCTCCGGCCGCGCCAGGCGCAGCGTGGGCGGCAGCTCCCCGGCGGCGACACGGTGCAGCAGCGCGCGGGACACGCCCAGGTCGAGCGGGGGATCGCCGGCGACCGTCTGGCCTATGACGCGGAGGACGCTCAGGCGGCTAGTAGCCCAGGGCGAACTTCGCGTCTTCGCTCATGAGGTCCGGCGTCCACGCGGGGGAGAAGGTCATCTTGGGGTACACCCGCTCGACCCCGTCCAGATCGCCCACGAACTCCTCCATCTGCTCCGCCACCTGAGGGCCGATCGGGCAGCCGGGAGACGTCAGAGTGAAGGACACGAACACCTCGCCACCCTCGACCTCTATGTCGTAGACCAGGCCGAGCTCGACGAAGTCCAGCCCGAGCTCGGGGTCGATCACGTTGGTCAGGGCCTCTCGGACTTCCTCGACGGAAGGCATGGCACAAGGGTAGTAGCCTCAGAGGCCCGTGCCCGCGCTCGGCCTGATCCTGCTCTTCGTGGTGCTCCCCATCGCAGAGCTGTACGTGATCTGGACCCTGGGCGACGCTATCGGCATCTGGCTCACCCTGGGCCTGCTGGTGGCCGATTCACTGGTGGGCTCGTACCTGCTGCGGTCACAGGGCCGCACGGTGTGGCGACGCTTCAACGCCGCCCTGGCCGAGGGCCGGGTGCCGCACCGCGAGGTGATCGACGGCGTGCTGGTGGTCTTCGGCGGGGCCTTCCTGATCACGCCGGGCTTCATCACCGACGTGGCCGGGCTCGTCCTCCTCCTGCCCCCCACGCGGGCACTCGTGCGTCGCGTGCTGGTCGCGCGCCTGGGAGCGCGCGTGGCGGTCGGAATGACCACGGCGGCGGGAGCTCGCCGGCACCGCGACTACGACGTCGAGGGGACCAGCACCGAATACGAGGTGCGGCCGCCGAGGCGACTCGAGCGGTGAGCGCGCCCGCGCTCGCCGTCGCCTTTTACGACCACGCCCGCGAGCTCTACGGAACGGCCCGCTCCGGGGCCACGATCCTCTTCGAGGGCCGCAGGCCCACCGCGGTGCCGGAGGGCCCCATCGTGGAGCCGGCGGACGGCGGCTGGAGGGCCGATCTGCCCGGCCGGCTGGCGCTGGAGCTGGAGCCGCTCACCGAGCCCGCCGACCTGGGGGACGTGGTCGCTCGCGTGTGCCGCGTGAGCGGCGAGGTGTCCGGTCGCAGGGTGGAATGCCTCGGCACGCTCTCGGAGACCCTGAAGCCGCCGGCATGGGAGGAGCTCGACGCCGTGAGGAGCGTCACCGCGCTGGCCGACGAGGGCCACGGGCTGATGGCCCTCGCCCGCCGCCCCCGCGGCGCGGCGGGCCACGGCGCGGAGGCGGTGTCGGCCGCGCTCGTGGACGAGGGCCGCCTGCTGGAGGTGAACGACGCCCGCATCTCGACCGTCTACGACGGCGGCGGCCGTCAGCGCAGCGCCGGGCTGGAGCTGTGGATCCCCGGCGAGGAGTACGCCCGCCGCGGCTCGGGGCTGGTGCTCGCCGGGTCCTCGCTCGACCTCGACGGCATCCAGGTGCACGTGGCGATCTTCCGCTGGCGCCTGGACGGCCGCGATGCCACCGGCGGCTACGAGCTGATGTTCCGCAACGATCCCCCGATCGCGGCGTGAGGACGGCGTTCGTCTGCGACTTCGGAGGGGTGCTCACGTCTCCCCTCTCGGCCGGGTTCCTGGCCTACCAGGAGGAGTCGGGCGTGTCCGTGGAGCAGTTGGGCGTGGCGATGGCGCGCGCCACCGAGGCCCACGGGGAGCACCCGCTCTTCGCGCTGGAGCGCGGCGAGATCTCCGAGGCGCAGTTCGCGGAGCGGATCGAGCCGAGCCTGGACGCCGGCTTCGACGTGGTGCGGCTGCGCACGCTGTTCTTCGAGCACATCCAGACCAACGAGCCGATGGTGGCCTACGCCGCCGAGCTCCGCCGGCGCGGAGTGCGGACGGCCCTGCTGACGAACAACGTCCGGGAGTGGGAGCCCCTGTGGCGCGGCAAGCTGCCCGAGATCGACGCGATCTTCGAGGTGGTTGTGGACTCCGCCTTCGTCGGGATGCGCAAGCCCGAGGTCCCGATCTACGAGTTGACGCTCGAGCGCCTGGGCGTGCGCGCGGCGGATTGCGTGTTCTGCGACGACCTGGAGGTCAACTGCGAAGCGGCGCGCGGGCTGGGGATGGCCAGCGTGCGGTTCGAGAACACCGACCAGGCCGTGGCCGGCATCGACGCCGAGCTCCAGGGCCGCTAGCGTCCGGAGAGCAGCCCAGCCATGGCCGCCCGCATGGCGGCGCTTGCACGTTCCGGGCCCAGGCGCTGGTGGAACCGGTAGCTCTCCCATGCGGTCCAGGCCGCGGCCGCCACGAGGGCGGCCCGGACCGCGTCACGCTCGGCATCGTCTACCGCGGCCAGCTCGGCGGCGAAGACGCGGTCGACCTCCAGCGCCTTGGCCCGGCGCGCCGCCGTCAGCCAGCCTGCGACCGTCTCGGACTCCGACTCCGTCAGGACCGCGGCGCGGCGGACGCCCTTGACGCGCTCCAGCAACCAGGTCCGTTGCACCACGAACGCGTCCAGGCGCTCGCCGAGCGGAAGAGTGGGGTCGATGACCCGCAGGCTCGGCATGACGCGGTCGTACTGGGCCTGCGCCGCGGCCTCCAGCAGGGCCTCGCGGTCACCGAAGTGCTGGAAGATCGACCGCTCGGACACGCCGGCGCGCCCTGCCACCCGCTCCGCCGTGGGTCGCAGGTCCCCCTCGTCCAGGAGACCAAGCAGCGCCTCCACCACGGCGTGCCGCGTCCGCTCGGCCCTAACCGTTCGACCGTCCCTGGCCCTGGCTGCCGCTTCCATGCGAGGAAGGATAGGTTCTTTCAGCCGCCCTGCATATTCCGTGGTCGGCCACGCGAGAGAAGAGGAGAAAAAAAGGGAGACGCGGACGGCGCTTGAGGTGCGCGCCCACGGCTGCCGAAGCTGCCGGGTCGCGCGGCGGGCCTCACACCTCGTGGCCTCGCTCTTTGCGCTTGGTCCGCGTCTCTTAGGTCAGTAGAACAGACCCCCTGACGGCGGTCAAGAGAGAACCGTCAGAGCTCCCCGCTCGTTGCGCGGAAAAGGGCCTACCGCCGCCGGCTCAGCTCGACCTTGGCCTGCTTGCGAAAGCGCATCATCTTCTTGGCATTCAGCCGGTAGCGCTGGAACGCCGAGCCCGGCGGGAGCTCGAAGCCGCCCACCAGGCGCTGCGGCACCACGGCCCAGGCGCCGTCCTCCTCGATCAGGTCTCCCCGGACCTGGAAGTTGCGCTGCCAGAGGAACTTGGGGTCGTGGTCATGCGCCGTCACGCACGCCAGGCCCGGCTGCCACGGAACGCCCACGGGGGCGCCGCCGAGCCTGATCCGCCGCGCCTGGCGGTCCACCGTTATCGGCACCCGCACGCTGAACGGAAATCCGTCGGGCGCAACGAGCGACACGACCGCGCGCGGGTAGCGCTCACCGAGCTCGTCCAGGCGCGGGTCCCAGAGCGCGCCGCCGCCCCGGGCCCCGGCGTGCGGCGCCGGCGGCTCCTCAACGTGCCCGGAGCGCACCTCGTCCATGTGGGCGTCGAAGAGGCGCGGCTCGCGGGAGGGGTCACCCTCGTCCCAGACGTAGACGCGCTCGGGTCGCACGTGCACGTAGAGGCGCGTGTAGTACCAGTTGAACGCCCGCATCAGGACCTTAGGGGGCGTCAGCTCGGCGGTGTGTGGGAGCTTCTCGAGCGACTCGCGCGCGTAGCGTTCGCGGTTGGCGTGGAGGTCGGCGTCGTCCACCTCGGCAACGCCCTGCACGAGCACCTGGGGCGAGGGGTCGGCCCCGCTGCCCGTCGGGTCGGAGAACAGCAGGGAGGCTTGCGGGTTGCGCCGAGCGTCGTCGGCCTTCTTCGGGTAGCCCAGGCCGGTGGTCACGTCGATGCACGGGTCACCCGGCCGGTAGTACGGCGTCACCGGCCAGGTGATGGGCTGACCGCCCCGGTCCACCGTCGTGAACTCCGTGGTGATGAAGGTGTCGAACACCCTCTGGACCTCGGGCGGAAGGCTGGCCGTCATCGCGGCTCGTAGTCAACCACCGGGGCGGCCCGCATGCCTCGTCCACGACGGTGCCCCGCCCGTGAGTACCCGGCCGAAAGGGCCGATATGTCGGACGCCCAGGGCACGGCCACCTGCTCGGACAACCAGGCTTCGGCCGAGTACCTCAGGTTCTCGAGCACGGTCACGTCGCCGCGGACCACCAACAAGGTACTTCCTTGACCCGGTCGTGTCGTCGTGGCGGGTGTCGCACCAACGAGCTGCTACCGCCGCGCAGCGTGCTGCCCTAGACAGCACGGGCCAGGAAGGCCGACAGCTCCCGGGCAACGAGCTCGGGCGCAGCGGCCAGGGCGCCGTGGCCCTGGCCCTCCAACGATCTGACCTGTGCCCCGGGGATCGCGGCCGCGTAGGACTTGGTGGAGCGCCGGGCCCACTCGGGGCTCTCGGTGCCGAGCAGCAGGAGCGTCGGCAGGTCGAGGCGGGCCAGCGCCGCTGTCGGCAGCGCGTGGTGGTACTCGGCCCGCATCTCGCGCGGCACGGTGGGCGTGACCGCCAAACGTGCGTGCCACGGCTCGGTCCCGCGCATGGCCTCGACCTCGGCGGGCGCGTAGCCGCCCACCACCTGCAGGTACTCGGCCAGCATCTCCTCGCGCCGGCCGGACCGGATCAGACGTTCGATGCGATCGGTCCAGCCGGGGTCGGTCAGGACGCCGCCCGTGGGCGGCTCGTAGAGCGCCAGCGCGCGCATCCCGTCGAGCGAGGGCGCGAGGGCGGCGGCGATCATGCCGCCGTAGGAGTGCCCGAAGACGATCGCCCCGGACCCGGTCCGGGTCAGGACCACGCCGAGGTCGGCCAGATCGCGCTGGAGCTCGTAGGTGGCCGCGTCGCCGGAGTCGCCGCGGCCGCGACGATCGGCGGCCACCACGGTGAACCGGTCCTCCATCAGCGGGCGCAGGCCGTCGAAGCTCCAGCGCGCCGAGCCGGCCCCGTGTAGGAGCACGAGCGGCGGGCCGCTGCCGCTGGTCTCGCACGCGATCTTCACGCCGTCTGACGAGGTCACGTAGCTCAGCACGGCGAGCGAGCCTACCCCGGTTCTCGGCACCTCGACCCTCGGTATCGCAGATCTGCTATATAGCAGAGTTGCGATGACCTCTCCGTGGCGCCGTCAGCGAGAGCCGACCGACGACGAAGGCCGTCTCTGGGCGGCGCTCGCCGCACATGTGGCCGAGCAGCGCCGCGAACGTGGGCTCTCGCAAGAAGGGCTCGCCGACCTGTGCGGGACCACCCAATCGGCGATCGCCCGCGTGGAGCGAGGAGCCCGGCCCCCACGGCTGGACACCCTCCTGCGGATCGGCACCGCACTCGACTGCGAGCTCGTCGTCGAGCTGCGACCCCGGACCATCAAACGAAGGAGAGAGCCGTGAGCACGCGCGTTGACGTCGAGGAAATCGAGATCACCCGGGGCGAACGCCTCCTGGGCCTGGTGCTGTCCAGCTTTCTCCTGGTCGGCGGGCTGTGGGCGTACTTCGAGCTCAACCTCGCTGACGACCAGCCGGCAGTGCGCGGGCCCACCGCCGGGCTGTCGGCTCCGGAGCGCGCGCTGCTTCAGCGCCGGGGCGTGGCCGACGACCGCTTGGCCGCGGCCCGCAATCGCGTGCTCAGCAGCCGGCAGGTGCTGGTGGACCGCCGCGAGGCCTACCGCACGGCACTCGATGAGGGCAGGCGGGACCTGGCACTGGCGCGCTCCTACCGACGGGCGCAGGACGGCTACGACGCCGCGATGGCCCTGGCCGGGCGGCGCAGCGAGCAGGCCCGGACGGCGAGAGCCGCCGCCCGGCCGGTCGAGGCGGAGCTGTCGCGGATCACGCGCGCCGAGGCCGAGAACGCCCGGGACGAGAAACGCAGCGACGAGCTCGTGACCGCGGGGCTGCGGCTGGCGCTGGTGCTCGGGCTGTTGGCCGGTGCGCTCTGGCTCATGGCCGTGCAGCGACGCCGGCGCTCGCGCTGGGTGCTCACCGGCTATGCCGGCGTCGGTGCCGCGAGCGTGTTGGCGCTGGTCATGGGCGTGGACTACCTCACCGAGTGGATCGACCCGCTGGACCTCGGCCCGCTAGTGCTCTCGATCGCCGGCGCCGCTCTCACGCTCGTTGCGCTCGGCGCGCTCCAGCGCCACCTCGCTCGCCGCCTGCCGGGCCGCCGGGTGCGGCGCGGCGAATGCCCGTTCTGCGGCTACCCGGCCGGCCGGGGCGAGCACTGCGAGGGGTGCGGCCGCGAGGTCGTCGCGCCGTGCGCGCGTTGCGAGGCGCCGCGACGAGTCGGCACGGCGCACTGCGTAGCGTGCGGGCAGCCCTGATCGCCGTCAGCCGCCACTGCTCCGGCAGGCTTTACCCCAGAGCCCCAGGCGGGCCTCACGGGCCCGTGCGGCAGCTCGCGCGAGGAGGCCGGCGTAGTCGGTGTTCGGGGCGATCGACAGGGTCCGGGCGTAGCCGCGCTCTACCAGCAGCCCGTTGAGAAAGCGGCCGTCCGGGAGCCATACGTAGGCCAGTGGCCGGCCGAAGCGGTCACGCTCGTCTCGCCCGAGCCGGTAGCCCACCACGGTGCCCGGGGGCAGCTGTCGCGCCACGTAGGCGGAAGCCTCCGGCCCGAAGCACTCGGCCCGGTCCGCGACCTCGGGGGTGTCGATCCCGATCAGCCGAACCCGGTCGAGCCCCCGGAGCCGTACCGTGTCCCCATCGCTGACCGCCTCGACGACGCCCCGCCGAGCCCCGTCAGGACCGGGGAGCCCCTGCTCCTCCCCTCCACAAGAAAGCAGCGCCAGCACGCCGACTAGTGCGAGAAGCGAGCATGGCGGGGGAAGCAGGGAGCGACGCGTGCTCTGCACGCGAGCGACCGATGACCCCGCCAGGCGACGCTTCGCAGCCGCCTAGTTGTCGGAGCCGAGGCGGTCCCAGCAATACAACTCAACCGCCTCGGCCGCCAGCTGCGTGACCCTCTCGGGCGAGAGCCAGGGGAGGACGGTATCCAGCGCCTGCTCTTCGCTGACGCCGGCCTCGAAGGCGTCGTCGCCCTTGAAGCCGGCGGCGATCCGCAGGGCCTCGCGGCGATGCTCGCCGAGGCGGCTGAAGGCGCCCAGCAGGAACTCCTTGTTGGCGATCGGCTGGCCGACCTCGAGGGAGGCGTGCCAGGCGGCGAGCATGGACAGGTCGTCGTCGTCGAGCTCCTCGACCGCCTTGGCGTAGTGCACCTGCAGCTCGTCGTCCGGGATCTCGTCGACCCATGCCCGCACGACCTCTCCGAGGAGCTGCCTGCGGGCCTCGCGGCCGACGCTCTCGGCGACGACCCTGATCGCTTCGTGCGGCGCTATGAAGCAGAGCGGCATGTTTTCGCAGGGTAGGCGCCGCCCCTGACGGAAAGAGGGCATCAGGCCGGCTCGGCAGCTTCGGCAAGGGTGCGCTCGGGGCCCCAGGTGCAGAGCGCGGCCCGTCCGGGACAGTCCGCGCACAGCTCGCGGTGCGGATCCTCGGTGGGCTCGAACCGGGAGTCCACCACTCCGCGGGCGGTATCGAGCAGCTCCTGCTCGAGCCCGGCAGCGTCGCCGGCCTGGTAGCGGACCTCGGCCAGGTCGCCGGGGCGTTCGAGGAAGCAGTGGATGACGGTGACGCTCTCGGCTCCGGCTCGCAGCGCGGCGAGGGCGTAGACCAGGCGCTGGGTGGCGTAGTCCCGCGAGCACAGCTCCTCGGGGTCGCGGTCGCCGAGGGCGTCGCTCTTGTAGTCGACGACCAGCACGCCGCCGGGCTCGGTCGCGTGCACATCGACGAAGCCGTTGACCACGAGCCGCCGGCCCCCGGCGCCGGGCGGCCGGAGGGTGAACGCGAACGACAGCTCGGTGCGCACGCGGTCGGCACGAGCGATCCGCTGGAAGAGCTCGGAGGAGACGAAGCGCTGGACCATGGACCGGAGGTCGGCCACGTCGTCCGGTCGGGGCTGCGGGCCGTGGCGCTCGATCAGCTTCGCCACGTCCTCGGCCTCCGGGATGCGCGGGCGGCGGAAGTCGAGCTCCTCCAGGATGAGGTGCACGAGCGAGCCCCGGAGCAGGGGGTTGAGGCCCTGGGCCGCGGGCCGGCCAGCGGCGACCGGCGGTTCCACGGGACGCAGCCCCAGCGCGCGTTCGAGGTAGAAGCGGTAGGAGCAGCGGCGGTACGCCTCGAGGCCGGAGTAGCTCAGACGGCTGACGGGCAGCGCCCTGGGCGCGGGGACCATTCCCAGCTCCAGCTCGGGCTGCTCGTGGCCCGCGCCGGGGTCGGCGGGGACGGGCGCGACGGGCGCGAGGTCAGCCGGCGAGAGCAGCTCGGCGAGCGTGGCGGGCGTCAGGCGACGCCAGGACACCCGCACGCTGCGGCCCTCGCGGGTGGCCTCCTCGACGCCGGCGGCGCCGTCGGCCGGCAGGCCCCGGCAGAAGCCGTCGAGGATCCAGCGCATGGGCTCCTGGAGGTCCGCTGGAGGCGGGCGCTTCTCGAGGTCGGTGGCCCCGCTCAGGATCAGCCGTTCCTCGGCCCGCGTGGCGGCCACGTAGAAGATGCGCTTCTCCTCCTCCTCGCCCTTGCGCTTCTGCTCCTCCTTGATCCGCTCGAGCTCGCGGGAGCTGGAGCTGCTCCCGCCGAGTGACGCGAGGCGGATACCGAGGCTGCCGTCGTCGGAGATCCGCAGGCGGCCGTAGTCCTCGCGGCCGTCCTTGCCGAGGTCGCCGACGGCGACCACGGGAAATTCGAGGCCCTTGGCGCGGTGGATGGTCATGAGCCGGACTGCGTTCAGGGCCTCGGCCTCGAGCGGGGCCTCCCCCTCGCGCGCCTGGATCAGGTCGCGCTCGGCCACGGCGTCGATGAACCCGCGGAGGTCGCGGCCCTCGTCCGCCTCGTACGCGCGAGCCATCCGCATCAGCTTGCGCACGTTGGCCATCCGGCGGTCTCCGCCCGGGAGGGAAAGCAGGTGGCGGTCGTAGCCGGTGGCGCTCACGGCGCGGTCGATGAGCGTCTCGAGCGACACCCGCGGCACGGCCCGCCGCTCGGTGTCGAAGCGCCCGAGGAACGCGCCCACCCGGGCCGCGTCCGCGGACCCCATGGCCGCGGCCAGCGGGTGCCCGGTGCCGCTGAGTGCCTCGCGGATCTCCCACAGCGGGTCGCGGCGCGACCTGCGCGCGTGAAGGGCCACCAGGGCCACGGAGTCGAGCGAGAGGCCCACCAGCGGTGACCCGAGCACGGAGTAGAGGGACAGCTCGTCCAGCGGGTTGGCCAGGGCGGCGAGCCAGTGGCGCAGGTCGGCCACCTGCTGCTGGCTCCAGTAGCCACGGCCGCCGACCACGTGGGTCGGGATCCCGCGCTCCACGAGCGCCCGCTCGTAGGTTCCCATCGCTGTGGTGGCGCGCAGCAGGACCACCACGTCGCGGTACTCGTGGGGGCCGCCCTGGGTCAGCTCGGCGATCCGGTGGGCCAGCAGGCGCGCCTCGAGCACCCGCCACACGGGCACGTCGGTGAATCCGGCGCCCAGCGGCTCCGAGTCGAGATCGAGCGCCTCGCTCCAGCGCGCCGAGCTGCGGTCCACCACGAGCACCTCGATCGCCGGGTGCTCGCTGGCCGGCTCCCGTGCCCCCGGCGACTCGAGCAGCGGCTCGTAGTCGTCCCCCCAGGCGTGCTGGAAGGCGAGCGCCACGCCGTCGATCACCTCCCCCCGGGAGCGGAAGTTGACGGTGACGCTGAGGGCGCGTCCCTCACGCTCGGCGGCGTCGCGGTGGTCCCCGAACACGCGCACGTCCGCGTGGCGGAACCCGTAGATCGACTGGTTCTCGTCGCCCACCCGGAACAGGTTGTCGCGCGCCACTAGCTCCAGCAGCTGGCTCTGGAGCGGGTTGACGTCCTGGAACTCGTCGACCATCACGTGCCGGTAGCGGTCCGCCAGCTGGTCGCGCAGTCCCCGGTCACCGGCCAGGAGATCGCGGGCGAGCAGCTCCAGGTCCTCGAAGTCGAGCGCCGACCGGGCGCGCTTGGCGCTCTGGTACTGGCGGCCGTAGAGCTCGAGCAGGCGCCGCAGGAGCGCCTGGTCGCGGGCCTGGCGCCGCCCGAGGCAGAGGTCGGTGTAGTCGGCCAGCGCGTCGCGGTAGGCCTGGCAGGCCTCGGTGGACAGGGCCCTGGCGTTCCCGCCCTTGAGCACTTGGTCCTCCAAAGCGGAGGGCTCGGCCACCCGCGGCTCGGGCAGGCGCGCGAGCAGCGCCAGGCAGCACCGGAGCACCCGGATCCCCTCGCCGACGGCCTTGCCGGGCCCGGCCCCCTCCAGCTCGGCCAGCGCGTCGGCGGCGGCGACCTCCAGCCGCGCCGCCTCCCCCGCCGGCACGGGCGGGACGGTGGGCTGCAGCGACGGCTCGCGCTCACCGCGGCTGCGCAGCAGCGCGTAGGCGGCGCGGACCATCTCGCGCAGGCCGTCCGGGGTGTAGGAGGCCACCAGCTCGAGGCGGTCCGGCTCGTCGGCCCCAGCCGGGGTTGCGGTCTGGGAGCCGAGAAAGGACTCGAGCGAGCGGTCGAAGGCGTCCACGGCCACGCGCTCGGCCTCCAGGTCGTCCAGGACGTGGTAGTCGGGATCGATCCCTGCGGTGAGCGCGTGGGCGCGGAGCAGCCGGGCGCAGAATCCGTGGATCGTCGAGATCGACGCGCCCTCCGCTGCGCGGGCCTCCTCGCGGCGGCCGAGCTCGAGGAAGCGGCGTCGCACCCGCGCCCTCATCTCGGCGGCCGCCTTGTCGGTGAAGGTGATGGCGAGCATCGAGCCGACCTCCACCTCGTCGTCCACCACCGCGCGCACGAAGCGCTCGACGAGCACGGTCGTCTTGCCCGTGCCCGCCCCCGCCCGGACCAGCAGGGACCCGTCGCGCCGGTCGACCGCCTCCTGCTGCTCGGCCGTCAGCCCGCTCACGCCTCGCTCCGGCACAGCGAGGGATACGAGCAGCCCCCGTTCCAGGCGCACGACTCGGGCGTGCACCGGATCTGGCCGCGGCGCATGGCTTCGTCGGTCTCACGGATCCGCTCGCGCGCCCAGTCGAGCATCTCCTCGAAGCGGTCGGCGGGCAGGCGGTCGTTGTCGAACCAGACCGTCCCGAGGGCGTCGACGTCCTTGGCGAGCATCCCCCGGGGACGAGCGTCCCGCGAGCCGAGCGCCACGTAGACGCCGCCCACGACGCTCTTGCCCAGCAGCTTCTCCGCAGCCAGCATGTAGAGGGCTGCCTGGAAGCGGTTGTTGTCCCTCCAGCTCGCCACCTTGTAGCGGTCGACGTTCTTGCCGCTCTTGTAGTCGATCACCAGCGCCTGCTCGCCCGCGGTGTCCACCCGGTCGATCCGGCCGCTCACACGCAGCCCCTCCGCGATCTCCACCGCGCCCGGCCCGCCGTCGACGCCGAAGACCAGCTCCAGGCTGTGCGGAGCGAACGAGCCGTCGCGGTCGGCCTCCCGGGCCAGATGGCGGACCAGGTCGAACTCCAGCCGCCGGGCCGCGGCGCGCACCCGGGTCTGTTGGGGCGAGATCGAAAAGCGCGAGCTGCCCTCCCGCAGCTCCTCGAGCAGGATCTCCTCGGCACGGACGAGAGTCGAGCGCCGCACGCGCGCCTCTCCCGTCTCCTGAGGAAGCCGCCGGAACGTGCGCTCCAGCACCTCGTGCGCGAACTGGCCGCGGACCATCTGCTCCGGGTCCGGCTCCAGGGCCTCCGGGCGCAGGATGCTCTCCACCAGCCACTTGACCGGGCAGTCGGCGAAGCGCTCCAGCGCGCTGGCGGAGACGGACTCCCGGGCTTCCAGCTCCGCGAGGAGCGCGGGCGAGGTGAGCGGGCCGGGCCGCGACTCTGAGCGCCTCGGGCCGCGGGCCGCCAGCGCGCGGTCCCATTCGGCCGCCGTGGGCGCCTCGGCGGGGTCCCACGTGACCTGACCGAGCGACCGGGCGACCGGCTCCCCCAAGCCCTCCAGCAGCTCACCGACGTCGTCGACGAAGAACGACGGGGCCTCGGGTGTGCCGTCCTCGTCGCTCGTGCGTGAGCTGAGCACCAGCAGCCGCTCGGCCCGCGACGCGCATACGTAGAACAGGTAGCGCTCGCGGTCGAGCCGGTCCTCGCGCAGCGGCAGGGAGAGGCCGCTGGCCATGGCGACGGCCCGGCGGGTGTCATCGGGCAGGAAGGGGTCGGGCCGCGAGCCGCCCGGGAACTCGCCTTCCTGGAGGCCGAGGATCAGCACTGCGGTGAAGCGGCGGGCCCGGACCGCCTCGGGGCGGGCCACCTGCACGCGGTCAGGCTGAGGGTTCTCGCCGACGTGCACGCGCAGGCCCACGAGGAGCTCCTTCACCCGGGCGTGGTCCACCCCGGGCGCGGCGCCGGACTCCACGAGGGCGCGCAGCTCGGCGAGCGCCCGCTGACCGGCGGCAAAGACCCTCGGGTCGTCCAGCTCCGGCCCCGCGAGCACGGGCGCCCGCCGCTTGTAAGGGGCGGCGAACATGCGAGCGAGGATCGCCTCCAGCTCGCGCAGGAACTCAGCCACCCCCCGCGCGTGAGAGAGCCGCTCGAGATCGGTGATGCCCCAGTGCTCGCGCTCCCAGACCCCCCGGGCCCGCGCGGCGTCGTGGGCACCCTGGCGGCGCACGGCGGACTCGAGCCGGTCCGCCAGAGCCGGCTGGTCCAGGAGCCCGGGGGTCCGCAGGTAGGCCAGCAGGTCGTCGGCGCTGCCACCGGGGTCCGTGCAGCGCACCAGCGCCACCAGGCCACGGCCCAGGCCGGTGTGCGCAAACGACACGGAGCGGTCGATGGAGTAGGGCACGCCGTACGCGCCGAACACCTGCTCCACCAGCGACGAGTAGGCCCCCGGGTCGCGGAAGATCACCGCGACCTCGCCCGGCGAGACCCCGCCGCGCAGCAGGTCCAGCACGCGCTTCGCGGCCAGCTCCACCTCGGCGCGGGCGCCGCCCGCGGTGTGGAAGGCGACGGCGCCCCCTGCCGGCACGGGTGTCGGCGGCTCGGTCTGGAAGAGGCCGCGCTCCACCTGATGCAGAGCGGCGCGCGCCTCGGGCGCGTAGTGGTCGTCCACGGCCGGGAGGTCGCGGCGCTCGGTGGCCAGCTCGGCCAGTCGCGCATGGGTGGCCGCCGTCGCGCGAAACGCGGGTCGTCCCGCCTCGAACGGCAAGGACACCGAGACCGGGGCGCCACAGCGCACGGCCAGGGTCTCGAGGGCGTCCAGCTCCAGCGTCGTGAAGTCGTCGAATCCGTAGAAGTACACGGGCGTCCCGGCCCACCGGTCGGGATCCAGGCGCAGGGCGTCCAGGGCCCTCCAGGCGAACAGCTCGGGGTCCACGAGCCCGGCCCGCCCCAGGCCGCGGCGGTAGCCCCGGTAGAGCCCCGCGACCTCATCGGCGTAAGTCCTGCGGGGGCCCTCGCCGGCCCAGGCCCGCAGTGCCTGCGTGAAGCGGGCCGGGTCGACGCGCGCGCCCCCGAGCTCGGCCACCAGGCGCACGGCAGCCCGGACGAAGCCCGGGCGCCGGGCGGACTCGGCCAGCACCAGCAGCTCGGCGGACGCGACCGTGGCCTCGATCAACAGCTCGCGCTGGACTTGGGAGGCCACCGGCTCGCCGTAGCCGGCCCGCTCGGCGATGGCGCCGAACAGCCGCTCGAATCGCAGCACGCGGGCGCCGAACACGGCGCCCCGCTCGGCCAGCTCCCGCTGGGCGTGCTCCACGTCGGCGAAGGTCGGCACCACGAGGATCGGCTCCTCGTCCAAGCGCGAGCGCAGGCCGCCCAGCACCTCGCCCGCCTTGGCGGCGTTGGCGGGGCCGGTGACGAGGGTCAGGGGCATGGGACTATCACTAGCGTCCCGTCATGACGTCCCGGTCTGACGGAGGTGTGGTGGTGCCGGCGACCCGGGCTCAGGCGACGGCGCCGGCGAGCTCGTAACGCACGCCGGTCATCTCCTCCGACACGTCCCAGAGCCGGCTCGCCACCTCCTCGTCGCGGGCCGCCCGGTTGGGCGTCACGCGGTGGGGATATCCCCGCTGCTCGGCCAACCCGTCGGGACCGGCGAAGGTGCCCCCCTCCACGCCCGGCTCGGTGGCCGCCCACAGCGTCGGCAGGGCGCCCATCTCCTCGCTCTGGGCAAGCAGTCGGTCGGTGAGCCTCATGATCGCCCCGTCCAGCGCGGGCGGCCCGGCCTGCTGGAGGTTCGTGTTGGCGTAGCCCGGGTGCGCGGCCAGGCTCTTGACCGGCGAGCCTGCCGCGCGCAGGCGGCGGTCGAGCTCGAGCGCGAACAGCAGGTTCGCGAGCTTGGACTGCCCGTAGGCGCGCCAGCGGAAGTAGCGCTCCTCGCCCCCCAGGTTGTCGAAGGCGATGCGCCCGATGCGGTGGGCCCCGCTCGACAGGGTGACCACGCGCGGGTCCTGGCCGCCCATCGCCCCGATGAGAAGGCCGGTGAGGGCGAAGTGGCCTAGGTGGTTGGTGCCGAACTGAAGCTCGAACCCGTCCGAGGTCTGGCGCCGCGGGGTGGCCATCACACCGGCGTTGTTGATCAGGAGGTCCAGCGTGTCGTGAGCCTCGAGCAAGCGCGCGGCGAACGAGCGCACCGAGTCGAGGCTCGCCAGGTCCAGCTCCTCCAGCTCGAGCTGGGCGGCCGGCAGCTCAGTGGTGATGGCGGCCACCGCCGACTGCCCCTTGTCCACGTTGCGACACGCCATCACGACCCGCGCGCCGGCGCGCGCCAGCTCGCGTGACGTGACCAGGCCGAGCCCGCTGTTGGCCCCGGTGACCACGGCCAGGCGACCGTCCTGCGGCGGGATGCGGTCAACCGTCCACTTGCTGCTCATCGAGCTCCTCTCCAGGCGGGGGATGGGGTACGCCGGGGTCCAGCACACCGCGGGCGTCCGCGGTGTCGAGCGCCTCGGCGAAGCGCGCAGGGGGCAGCATCACAGGTGCGTCCTGCAGCTGCCATCCGGCGCCCGGGCGGAGGATCCAGCGGGCGATCCGCAGGCGGTCCTCCCCTGTCCGCTCCACCCTGAGCTCGTCGCGCATCTCGCCCGTCCGGCCCGGACTGGCGCCATATGCGCCGTCCGCGACCGGTCCGCCCTCGGGAGTGCTCCGAGGCGCCGACAGGAGCCCCTTCTCCGCCGCCTGGGACAGCAGGCCCGAGAGGTGGCGAGGGTCCAGCTCGGGGGCGCGCCGGGCGATCTGGCCGGCCTGCCACACCGCCAGGCGCAGGCCGCCGGGCACCCGTTCGAGGCGCACCTCCTGGCCGTCGGCGTAGGGACCTGCAGCGGCGTAGGGCCCGCGGACAGCGGTGGCGCCCGCCGGACGCCGGCCCGGTGACGGGGTCCGCGGGCGCCGGCCGGCCGGGCGCGCAGGATCGAGCACGGTGCCCTTGGAGCAGATCGGGCACTCGGCGGTCAGGCGGTTGTGGCGGCAGAAGCGCGACAAGGGCTTGAGGGTAGACGGGCTGCGAGCATGGAAGGGGCGTGAGGACCGCCGTCGTATCGGACCTGCACCTGGGGCTACTGAGCCAGACCGACGTCACGCGCTCACCCGCGGTGCGGGACCGCCTGGTCGCCGCGGTCTCGGGCGCCGACCACCTGGTGCTGCTGGGCGACCTGGTCGAGCTGCGCGAGCACCCGCTGTCCGACTCGGTGAACCTGGCGCGCCCGCTGCTCGAGCCGCTCGGCGAGGCGCTGGCCGGCCGGCGGGTGACGATCGTGCCGGGCAACCACGACCACGTGCTCGCCGCGCCTTGGCTGGCGCACCGGCGCAGCCTGGGCGAGCCGCTGGGGGCCGAGGCGCAGTGGGAGCCCGGGCCCGGGGACGGCGCGCTGCACGGCCTGGCGTCGCTGATGCCGGAGGTGGATGTCCGCGCCGCGTATCCCGGCCTGCGCCTGCGCCCTGACGTCTACGCGACCCACGGGCATTACCTGGACGTCCATCTGACGGTGCCGCGCATCGAGTCCGTGGCCGCCGGGGCGATGGCCAGCATCACGGGCCGGGGCCAGGGATGCCGGTCGGCGGCCGACTACGAGGCCGTGGTGTCCCCCATGTACGGGTTCCTCACCGGGCTGGCCGAGAGCGCGTCGAAGGATCGCCTGCAGCGCAGCGGGAGCGTGTCCCGGCGAGTGTGGACCCGCGCCAACGGCGGGCGCCGGCTGCCCGGCCTGCTGCTTACCCGCGGGGCGATCCCCGCCGCCGTCGCGGTCATCAACCGGCTGGGCTGGGGCCCCCTGGAGCCCGGCGTGACCGGGCCACACCTCCTGCACGGTGGACTGGCCTCGATGCGGACGGTGGCCGGAGTGCTCGCTCCCGGCGCCGAGCACGTGGTGTTCGGCCACACCCACCGCCCCGGGCCCCTCCCCGGCGACGAGCCCGGCGAGTGGGCCACGCCGGGCGGAGGGCGGCTGTGGAACACCGGAAGCTGGTGTCACGAGCCGGCCTTCCTCGGGCCGCCCGGGCGGCCCGGGCCCTACTGGCCGGGCAACGTGCTGATCCTCGAGGACGCCGGCCCGCCGCGGATCGAGAACGTGCTGGACGGGATCTCGCTGCCCGCCGTGCCGGCCTGAAGGGGGTCAGCCGCCGGCGGCGGCAGTCCGCTCGTCGGCCGCGGGCTGGTCCTCCGGCGAGGTGGCGCCGTTTCCCCCGGCCCCGGCCTCGGCCTCGGCGCGCTCCTCCTCGGCGTCGCCCTTGGGGGGCTCCTTGGCCCACTCCTCATCGAACTCGACCCTCCACTTGCCGGGCTCGGGCTGCTCCAGCCGCAGCTTGGCCCGGAAGGTCCGCCCCGAACGCCCGCGGAAGCCGGGCACTGGCTTGGCCGTGCGCCCCACTCCCGGATCCTCGCCCGCCTCGCGCGACGCGCGCAGGCTCTCGATCAGCTCCTTGCCCACCGACACGGGCAGGTTCTTGGACGCCTTCTTCTTCCAGATCACGAAGCCGCACCCGGGGTCCTCCCGCGACCAGCACGAGAAGCCCTTGCGGTTCTCGGTGATCTCCCGGCCGCACACCGGGCAGGGCCCGAGCTTGGCGCGCTCGATCCTCACCCCCTTGAGCTTGTCGAGCTCCTGGACGGTCTCGGTGGCGAACTTCGCGATGTCGGCCATGAACGCCGGCCGGGTGTCCTCGCCATGCTCGATCCGGCCGAGGCGCTGCTCCCAGCTGCCGGTGAGCTCGGGGGAGGTGAGCTGGTGCCCGCCCAGCAGGCGGATCACCTGAATGGCCTTCTCGGTGGCCACCAGCGCACGGCCCTCGCGTTCGAGGTAGCCCACCGTCACCAGGCGCTCGATGATCGCCGCGCGGGTGGCCGGGGTGCCGATGCCGGAGTCCTTCATGGCCTCGCGTAGCTCGGCGTCCTCGACCTCCTTGCCGGCCGTCTCCATGGCGCCCAGCAGCGAGGCGTCGGTGAAGCGGCGCGGCGGCTGGGTCTCCTTGCGGATCGACTCGACCGAACGCGTATCCACCGACTCGCCCGCGTCCAGCTTGGGGAGCATCTGGTCTCCGCCCGAGTCGTCCTCGGGGCGCTCCGGGTCGGCATCCTCGCCGTAGACGGCCTTCCACCCCGCCTCGATGAGCCGCCGGCCGCTGGTGCGGAACACGTTCTCGGCCACGGTCGTCTCGACCCGCGTCCTCTCGAACACCGCATCGTGGTGGAACACGGCGAGAAAGCGCTTGGCCACCAGGTCGTAGATCTTGAGCTCGTCCTGGCCCATCCGGCCCAGGTCGTGCTCGGATCGGGTGGGGATGATCGCGTGGTGGTCGGTCACCTTGGCGTCGTTGACGACGCGCTGGAGGGGGAGGCTGTCCAGCGACGTGACGTATTCGGCGGAGCGCTTGTACTGGCCGTTGTGGCCCACCAGCTCCGCCGTCGGCTTGATCTCGGGAACCATGTCCCCGGTCAGGTAGCGCGAGTTGGTTCGTGGATAGGTGAGGGCCTTGTGCTCTTCGTACAGGCGCTGGGCAGCCGCGAGCGTGCGACGGGCGGAGAAGCCGTAGAGCGTGTTGCCGTGGCGCTGCAGCGAGGTGAGGTCGTACAGGAGCTGGGGCCGCTCGATCTCCTTCTTCTTCTCGAGCTTGGTGATCTCGCCCTGCCGGCCGTCGCACGCGGTGACGATGGAGGCGGCGTCCTTCTCGTTCGGAAGGCGCTTGCCGCCCAGGTAGCGGCCGGTGTAGAGGCGCTCGCCCGACGCGGCGAAACGAGCCTCGACGAGCCAGTACGGCTCGGGCTTGAAGGCGCGGATCTCCTCCTCGCGGCGGGCGACGAGGGCCAGCGTCGGCGTCTGGACCCGGCCGAGCGACACGGCGCCGTCGAACGCGGCGCGCAGACGGATGGACGCCGCGCGGGTGGCGTTCATGCCCACCACCCAGTCGGCCTCCGAGCGGGACCGCGCCGCCGCCTCGAGCGGCTTCATCTCCTCACCGGGGCGCAGCGCGCCGAAAGCGTCGGCGATCGCCTTCCTGGTCATCGACGAGAGCCAGAGCCGGTCCACGGGCTTGTCCACGTCGGTGGTGTCGTAGACGTAAGCGAAGATCAGCTCTCCCTCGCGGCCGGCGTCGCACGCGTTGACGATCCGCTCCACCTCCGAGTCGGCCATGGCCTTGTGGATGGCCCGCAGCTGCTTGGCCGACCGGTCGTCATTGGGCACGAGCTTGAACTGCTCGGGGATGATCGGCAGGTCCGCGTAGCGCCATTTCTTCAGCTTCGGGTCGTAGGCGTCCGGCTCGGCCAGCCCGACAAGGTGCCCGACGGCCCAGGTGATCACGTAGTCGTCGCCCACCAGGTGGGTCTTGTCCTTGGACTGCTTGTAGGTGCCGGGAAGCGCCGCCGCCAGGTCTCGGGCGACGGAGGGCTTCTCGGCTATGACGAGTGTCTTGCCCATCGGAATGGTGATCAAGATAGACATCGGGCATGCGGATTGAGCGGCACACACCCGGAGGCTGGTGGCTGGAGGAGGCACCGAGCCCGGAGGCTCGCCCCCCGCTGGAGGGACGCGCTGAGGCCGACGTTGCGGTCATCGGGGGAGGGTTCACCGGGCTATGGACCGCCTGGCAGCTGATCGAGGCCGGGGCGAGCGTCGTCCTGCTGGAGGGCGGTGTCTGCGGTCACGGTCCGAGCGGCCGCAACGGCGGCTTCTGCGAGTCGATGTGGATGCTCGCCCCCACCCTGCGTGCGCGTTTCGGCGACCCCGCGGCCCGCGACCTGCTCGTGGCCTCCAGCGAAACAGTGGGGTCGATCGGCCGCTGGTGCGAGGACAACGACGTGGACGCCTGGTTCTCCCAGTCAGGCTACATGTGCGTGTCCACGGCGGAGGCCTACGACGCGGTGGGCACCGAGGCGGCGGCCGCGGCGGCCGCGCTGGGCGCGCCGGACCGGGTGGTCGCGCTGGACCGGGTGGCGCTGCGCCGGCGCTGCGCGTCGCCCGTGTTCCGCCAGGGGGTCCTGATCCCCGACTTCGCCACGCTGCAGCCCGCCCGCCTGGGCCTGGGCCTTCGGCGCAGGCTGCTCGAACGCGGCGCGCGCATCCACGAGGGCTCGCGCGTGCGCAGCCTGAGGGCGTCGGCGGGCGGAGTGGAGGCCGTGACCGCCCATGGCTCCGTGCGGGCACAGGCGGCGGTGCTGGCCGTGGGCCCGGCGGCCCGCGGCCTGCCCGTCCTGCGCTCGCGCCTGACCGTCACGTCGTCTCACATCGTCTTGACCGAGCCGGTGCCCGACGTGCTGGAAGACCTCGGCTGGACCGGCGGGGAGTGCATCACCGACGGTCGCACGCTCATCCACTACTTCCGCACGACACGCGACGGGCGGATCGCCTTCGGCTGGGGCGGCGGCCGCCTGGCCTACGGGGCGAGGCTGAACGGGCATGTGGAGGTGGACCCCACCTTGGCCGCCACGGTGGCGCGCGACCTGATCCGCGTCTTTCCCGCCCTCGAGGGCCGCCGGATCACCCACGCCTGGGGCGGTCCGGTGGACGTGTCCCCGAGCCACACCCCCCAGGTGGGCACGCTGCCCGGGGTGCCGGTGCATTTCGCGTTCGGCTACACCGGCAACGGCGTGGGGCCGTCGCACCTGGTCGGCCGTGCGCTGGCCTCGCTGGCCCTGGACCGGCGCGACGACGTGACCCGGCTGGCCATCGTGGGGTCGGACGCCGGGGCGTGGGTCCCGCCGGAGCCCGTGGCGTGGCTGGGCGGCTCGGCCGTGCGTTCGGCCCTCGTGCGGGCCGAGCACGCGCGCGAGGCCGGACGGCCGGTGGACCCGGTCACCCGTGTGGTGTGCGCCGCGCCGCGGGCCCTGGGCATGCACCTGGCCCGCTGACCGGGCTTCAATAGGGCGAGGGGAACGAGGGCCGGCCGTCATCGGCGCCTCGGCAGCCGCGGCGCCGCGCCTTCGCACGGAAGGGGAGGCGGACGATCACCTGGGCCTCGTTGTTGTCCTCGTTCGACTCGTAGATGCGGTTCTCGGGATCGGCGATGTGCACGTAGGCGAAGCAGCCGCGCAGCCCGCTCACGTTGATCCACTGCTCGGGATAGGCGGGGGGGTAGATGTCCGACCACCCGGTCGAGGTGCCGAGGGTGACCCGCTGGCGGAGCGGGTATGTGTCGCAGCCGGGATACCGGGGAGCGGCCGGAGAGCGGCGGAGATTCGGCCGCGTTCGCCTCAGGTCCCGCAAGCAGTAGGAGACCTTCGGGCCCGTGCGGACCTTGCGCGTGCGCCGGCCGCGCCGGTCGACTCGCCACAGCTCGAAGCGGGCGGCGTTGTAGAACTTCCAGTAGCGCCGCCCGAGGTGAGCGAGCTTGTACTGCAGCCGGGCCCCCGTGCGAACGCCGATCCGGCCCCCGGCCCGCTTGTAGATGCGCTGGCGGGCGCGCATGAAGCGTGGCCCGATCCGGACCCCATGCAGCTCCGCGGGCCCCCGTCCGATGCTGTCGATCGAGTTGCCCGCCCTCAGCAATGTCCGCCCGGCGCGCGACTCGGTGTACATCCCGTGGGGGCGGCGCATCACGAGGTCGGGGCAGCGCAGGCCGACCCGGAAGGGCGTGATGCACGGGTTCGGGTCCACCCGGGCGGGGCGCAGCGGGGCACCCCCGGGCGGGTCGGCGGGAGCCGGACCGAGGGCGGAGGCCAAGACGGCGGCGAGGAGCGCGAGCACGGACAAGAGTTCTAGCGACAGCAGGGGTCCCACCCGATAGGTTCGCTGTCGTGGCCGAGCGCGTGCGCGTGCTCTCGATCGACGGCGGCGGCATCCGCGGCCTGATTCCGGCCCTCGTCCTGGAGGAGCTGGAACGCCGCTCGGAACGGCAGGTGTGGGAGCTGTTCGACCTCATCGCCGGCACCTCGACCGGCGGGATCCTGGCCTGCGCCCTGTGCGCGCCCAATCCCCTGCCGGCCACCGAGCTGGTGTCCCTCTACGAGGTCCAGGGTCCGGAGATCTTCGATCGCGACATCTGGCAGCGGATTCACAGCGTCGAGGGGCTCGTGGACGAGAAGTACGACTCCGCCGCCCTGGACCGCGCGCTGACCCGCTTCCTCGCCGACAAGCGCCTGCGCGACGCTCGCCCCGACCTGATCGTGCCCGCGTACGACACGGCGGCGCCCGCCCCGCACTTCTTCAAGAGCCGCAAGGCGCGCGAGAACGCGGACGACGACTTCTGGCTCTCGGAGGTGGCGCGCGCCACCTCCGCGGCCCCCACCTACTTCGAGCCGCTCCCGCTCGGGGGCCGCGCGCTGGTGGACGGCGGCGTGTTCGCGGTCAACCCGTCGATGTGCGCCTTCGCCGAGGTGCTGCGCTTCTCGCCCGGGGCCGACGTGTCCCTGGTGTCGCTGGGGACGGGGGAGCGCACACGTCGCCGCACGTTCGACGAGATCCGGGACTGGGGCGTGGTCGAGTGGGCGCGGCCGATCCTCGACGTGGTCTTCGACGGGAGCTCCGACGCGGTGCACTATCAACTCACCCACGCGCTGCCCGAGGGGCGCTACTGGCGCCTCCAGACCGAGCTGGACCGGGCCAGCGACGACCTGGACGATGCTCGCCCGGCCAACATCGCCGACCTGCGCTCCCACGGCGAGGAGCTGATCCGCGAGCGCGACGACGAGATCGACGCTCTCCTGGAGGCGATGGCCGGACGCGGGTAGGGTCCCCGCTCGCGACGGGAGGAGAGGGAAGTGCCGCGTTCGAAGGTGATCCTGCTCGGCCTGATGGCGCTCGGCTTGAGCGCACCCGCCGCGTTGGCCGACTCGCGTTCCCTCGAGCGGGGCCCCGGCCCGCGACCCGGCCCACCGATCCTGTACGCGTCGGCGCCCAAGGCGTCCCAGCTCACAAACGCCGCACCCTGGCGCGCCAAGCCGATCCTGATCTCCGGTGCGAGCGCGTACCGGCGGGGCGAGTTCCTCTACCAGGACTTCCTCTATGACGACCACGGGGCGCGCGGGGAGCAGGACCCCGATGACCCGCTCGCGGCAAATACCGGCTGCAGGGAGCGGCGCTCAAGGCCGGCGATGTCAGCTCCTTCTCGGCGCTAGTGGACTTCGGGCGGCTCGCGGCGCGGCGCGACACCGAGCTCCGGGGGCGGCCCGAGGGCGTGCCGCGCTTCGGGCGCATGAACCGGATCCTGGCCAGCCGCTTCGAGACCAAGCAGGGTGTGGACTACACGTCCGTGTGCTCTGCCGGCGGCGACCGGCCATGCCCCGGCCAGCTCCGCGGGCGCCTGCAGCCGTACGCGATCTACGTGCCGCGCCCACGGCCGGCCGGACGCCGCTACCAGCTAACGCTGCTCCTGCACTCCCTCACGGCGAACTACAACCAGTTCTCCGGGACCCGCAACCAGCGCCAGTTCGGCGACCGCCCGCGGCCGTCGATCGTCATCACCCCGGAGAACCGCGGCTCCGCCGGCTTCTACCAGGGCGCCGCGAACGCCGACACCTTCGAGGTCTGGGCCGACGTGGCCCGCCGGTACCGGCTCGACCCCCGGCGCACCACGGTGGCCGGCCATTCGATGGGCGGGTTCGGAACGTTCAAGCTCGCCGCTCAGCACCCGGACCTCGTCGCGCGCGCCCAGCCCACGGTGGGCGCGCTCAACGTCCCGGCGGCCATGCTGGCCTCGGTGCGGTGGGTGCCGTTCCTGATGTGGAACGCCCAAAGGGACGAGCTGGTGCCCCCGAGGAGCTATCTGCCCGCGGCCGACCAGCTCCGCCGCCTCGGATACCGCTACCGGCTGAACGCGTTCGACCCGGTCGAGCCGCCACCCGCAGCGCCCACCCCTCAGCATCTGATGCTCGCGCTCAACGACCAGTACGCCCCGGCGGCTCGGTTCCTCGGCACGGCCCGGTCGGTGCGCAACCCGCCGCGTGTGACGTTCGTGCGCAACCCGGCCATCGACTACCCGTCGCTCGGGACCAAAAGCCGACCACGCGTACTGGATCTCGAAGGTGAGGGTCAGACGCGCGGGAGCGCTCGGGACCATCGACGTTCGCTCGGGGGGCTTCGGTCGCGCCGACGCTGCTGTGCGCCGGAGCTCCGGTCGCGGCGCCCTGGCGGGAGGACGGCTCGGCTCGCGCCCGTTCGACACCCGCGCCACGATCTGGGACTGCGCTCTGCGGCGTCCCGTGGCCGACGTGCTGCGAATCAAGACCCGCAATGTGGCGTCGGTGCGCGTCGACGTCCGGCGTGCCCGGGTCACCTGCGGGGTGCGGCTGGTGGTGGATTCCGACGGGCCGCTCACGGTCAGGCTCGCCGGCTGCCCGGGTCGCTAGGGCGCCCTTCAGCGCGAGCAGGGGCCGGTGTCCACCGGACCCGCCACGCCGTCCAGGGCATCGCGGACCACCGAGTCGGGGATAGCGAACCCAGAGCGCCCCCCGTCTGACACCGAGGCGGCGAAGATCGTGGCCACCACACGGCCTTGCCCGTCCACCACGGGGCCCCCGGAGTTGCCCGAGCGGACCCGGCCCCGCAGCGAGGTGATGGCCCGCCGCACCGGCCCCCGCCCGTAGGCGTCCTGGCTCAGGACGACCGCGGTGCCGCCGACGCGAGCGGGCCGCACGTCATAGGGCCCGTTCTCCGGAAACCCCAGGATCGCCGCCGACGCGCCCTGCCGGGCGTCCGGGTTCAGCCGGAGGGCCCGCGCGCCGTCGAGGTCGGGCACGCTGAGGAGAGCCAGGTCGTTGCGCGGATCGAAGTGGACCGCCCGGGCGTCCAGGCTGTCCCCCTCCCCGCCCGGTTGCACGCTCGTGTCGTCCTGCCCCGCCACGACGTGGGCGTTCGTGACCACGATGCCGGGGGCCGCCACCCATCCCGAGCCCTGGACCCCGAGCCCGCACGCGTCGCCCAGCACCTTCACGACACCGCCCGCCGCGCGCCTGACCTCGGGGTCGCGGGCGATTCGGGAATCCGGCGGCCCCACCTGCGGGTCCGGGCCCTCGATCTGGGGGAAGGGGTCGAAGCGGGCGAGCGCCTTGAGGATCGCGCCCGAGGGGGGCAGCCGCTCATTGAGCTTGGTGAGGATGGCCGAGCGCTGAATCGGCTCGCGCAGTTCGCGCGCCCCTGGTGTCTGGAGTGCCACCGCCCCGGCGATCCACACCAGGCCCAGGCCGACGGCGGCGACGAGGGCCGCTCCGCCGAGGCCGTCCACGGCGCCTAGCCGATCCCCCAGGCGCCTGCGGATCCGGAACCCCAGCAGCTCGAGCATGGAGGCGAGGACGCCGCCGAGAAAGACCGCTCCGACCAGGGCGAAGAGCGGGGAGTACGGCGAGCGCGAGCCCTCCTCGAGGAGCAACGGGCCCACACGCGAGCCGAGCAGGCCCCCGGCCGCGAAGCCCACCAGCGACAGCACCCCGACGATCAGTCCCTGGACGTACCCCCACACCGCCATGAGCGCCGCGAAGGCGACGATGATCCAGTCGAGCGAGGTCACGCGGCGAGCGTGGAGCGTAGCGGTGGCCGGGGCTTCGGGGGGCGGGGCTACCATCGTCTGGCTACGTCGTGAAGGAGCTAGCCCCCGAGCGCCGCCGGCGCCTAGTCTTTCGCGGCCTTCCCGCTCTGGGGGGGCTGGCCGCCGCCGCGTTCGCCGCCGGCGCCTTCGCCGGCTCGCTCGCGCCGTCGCAGGCCGAGCTGGTCGCACGCGACTTCTCCGACGCCTGGGAGCGCTCGGACTTCGCGGAGATGCACGGCCTGCTCGACCGCGACGCGCAGGCCGCCCACCCGCTCGCGGTCTTCCGGCGCGCCTACCGCCGCGCGGCCGCCGTGGCCACGATCAACTCGTTGGTCGTGGGTGAGCCGTCCGGGGCCGGCGACGGCGCCGCCGCGGTCCCCGTGGACCTCCGCACGAGCACGTTCGGGCTCCTGCGCCGGACGCTGGTGGTGCCGGTCCGCGACGAGCGTGTGCGCTGGACCCCGAGCATGGCCTTCCCCGGGCTGCCGGAGGGCACGGCCCTCGCGCGCCGGGTTCGCGCGCCGGAGCGCGCCGCGCTGCTGGCCCGCGACGGGCAGGTGCTGGCCGAGGGGCCGGCGGACGGGCGCTCCTCGCCGCTTGGCGCCCTTGCCGCCTCGATCGCCGGCACCCTCGAGCCCGAGGACTCAGAAACCGAGCGCGCCGTCCTCTACCGGCGCGGCTTTTCCCCCGACCAGCCCGTGGGCGCGTCGGGCCTCGAGCGGGCCTTCGAGAACCGCCTCGCCGGCCGGCCGGGAGGGGAGCTCGTGGCGGGGGGGCGGGTGATCGCCGCGTCTGAGCCCCGCAAGGCGGCACCGGTGCGCACGACGATCGACCCGGAGCTCCAAGAGACGGCGGTGTCCGCGCTCGCGGGCCGGCTCGGGGGCATCGCGGCGCTGGACCCCCGCACGGGCGAGATCCGCGCACTGGCCGGGATCGCTTTCTCCGCACCTCAGCCCCCGGGCTCCACGTTCAAGATCGTGACCGCCACGGCGGCGCTCGAGGCCCGCGCGGTCAAGCCCTCCACCCAGTTCCCCGTGGAGACAGCGGCGCTCGTGGACGGGGTCGAGCTCGAGAACGCGAACGGCGAGTCCTGCGGGGGCACGTTCCGCAGCAGCTTCGCCCACTCGTGCAACTCGGTCTTCGTCCCCTTGGGGGTGAAGATCGGCTCCGATCGCATCGTCAACGCAGCCCTGCGCTACGGGTGGAACGCCCCTCCCTCGGTGGACGGAGAGGCGCCCAGCACGCTTCCGCCGGCCAACGAGATCGTCACTCCAGTCGAGATCGGGTCGACGGCCATCGGACAGGGCCGCGTGCTGGCCACCCCCCTGCGCATGGCCTCGGTGGCCCAGACGATCGCCTCGGACGGCGTGCGGCTGGAGCCCAGCCTGGCCGCCGGCGTGCCCCCGGAGACCTCACGGGTGACCAGCCGCCGGGTGGCGCGCGTCCTGCGGCGCCTGATGGTGGACGTGGTGGACTACGGCACCGGCATCGCGGCGGCCATCGAAGGGGTGCGGGTGGCGGGCAAGACCGGCACGGCGGAGCTCGAGGACACGCGCGGGCCCAACGCAGTGGACGACGCCCTTCCGTCAGAGCTCAACACCAACGCGTGGTTCACGTCCTTCGCCCCGGCTGCCAGGCCGCGGATCGCGGTGGCGGTGATGCTGGTCCGGGGGGGCGCCGGGGGCGAGACGGCAGCGCCGGCCGCGCGCCAGGTGCTCGAGGCCGCGCTCGCGCCGCGAAGGTAGGGCTAGAGATCCAGCTCGTAGGTGAGGCGCTCGCCCGTGGCGTCCACGATCTCCAGCTCCAGCGGACGGTTCTCGGTGACCTCGACGGGCAGCCGGAACAGCAGCATGGTGGCCTCGGTCGGCCCGAGCTGCGCCACACTGCCGGCCTCCGGGATGCACTCCTCGGGACCTAGGGTGCGCGGGTGGTAGGCGAACGGGTTGCCCTCGGGCAGCTCTTCGGGCTCGAACTCCTCGTGCTGGTTGTCCTTGACCACGAAGTTGTCGGTGCTCTCGTGGCGTCCCTCGGTCTTGTTGCAGACTTGGAGGAAGACGCCGTAGAGCGTCTCGCCCTTCGGCACGTCGGGTCCCGTGTAGTAGGCCTTGTCCGGCGCCACGTCGGGGTTCAGCTGGCGCGTGATGAAGACGTTGTACTCGAGGTCGCCGAGCTCGAGCGCGAGGCCCTCGCGGGCGGGTTCCTCCACGCCCGGCTCCTCTCCACAGGATGCGAGCGTCACGACAAAGGCCAGCGCGAGCGCGCAGGCGGCGACGGTCTTCATGCGCCTCAGGCCCATCGGACGCGGCAGTCTATTAGGACCCCTGCCGGGGAGCGTGGGACGGGTCCATGCCGGTATGGGCGCCGAAGCGCGCGGCCTTGGCCGCCTCGTATCCGGCGATCGTCACCCGCTTCGGCGGCTGCTCCGGCGGCTCCTCGAAGATCGAGCGCAGGCGCTGGAGTGCCTTCTTCGTGCGGCGTCGCACCCACCGGGCGGCTCCCACCTCCTTGAAGCGGTCGACCACAGTGGCCGGCTCGCTGTAGGTGGTCAGCTCCACGCGCGTGAGCCCGGGCCCCTCCTGCGAGAAGTCGTACACGGCCACGCAGCGGTTGCGCCCGCGCCGCCCCACCCTCAGCTCCTCGACGATCCGGCGGGGGCGGTCGGCCTCCCTGATCGACAGCTCGCAGTACTGCGTGCCCATGGGGACCTTGAGACGGAAGCGCGCGGCGGCGCCGGGCCCCACCGCGTTCACCCGCGCCAGGCGGAAGTCGTCGAGGTAGTGATCGGTGTAGGCGGGACGCGCCGCCAGGTCCGCCACGAAGTCGAAGATCGCCTCACGCGGAGCGGAGATGTACGTGTCTACGGTGACCTCGCGCACGACCCGGGCATTCTATGGGGCGAGGCTCAGGCGGCCCTGGGCACGACCGCCAGCGGGCGCTCGCTGGCGTGAACCCGGTCCGACCGGACCGCCATGCGCCGATCGCGGGGCAGGGCGCCGAAGCAGAGCTCGCACAGCACGCTGCCCGAGTCCAGCTCGTGCATCTGCTCCCCGGCCAGTGGGGTCCGGCGGCACTCCGCGCAGCGGTCGCCGACCGGCTCGGTGGTGCGCATGCACCTACGGATCAGCATGGCGGCGAGGTCGGGCACCAGTCGTCCTTCCACGCCCGGGTGGGGGCTCCTCCCCGGGCGGCCGTCGCCGCCGCGTACGAATCGGCAGGTTGAAGGCCTCGCGTTGCGCCGAAAAGGCAAAAAACCTGCAAATAGCGGGAACGCTTCTCAGGCTGCCGATGAACTCGTTAGCATCGCCACTAACTTTTCTGGCCCAAGGAGACTCGATGAAAGACTCATTCGATTCCGGGACCATGGCCGGCGCCGGCTCTTTTCGCTGTGACTCGTGCGGATTCGCCGTGGCCCTCCACGAGCTCGATCCGCTGCCCACGTGCCCCGAGTGTGAGGGCTCCACCTTCCGGCGCGCGCTGCTCTTCGAGGAGGACCACACCGGGCCGGGCACACATCACCTGGAGGGCCCGCCGAAGTGGCTCGAGGAGGCGCGCGACGCCCTCGGGGCCGGCGGTGACTACCTCGCTTTCGAGGAGGACGGGGACGCGCGGGTGGTGCCGCTCGAGACTGGCTGGACGCGCATCGGGCGCAGCCTGTCCGCCGACGTGCGCTTTGACGATCCCACGGTCTCTCGCAGGCACGCCTTGGTCTACTGCGACCCGGACGGCGGCGCCCGCGTCCTCGACGACCGCAGCCTGAACGGGGTCTTCCGCAACGGCGACCGGGTGGAACTGGCCAAGCTGACCGACGGCGACGAGATCGCCGTGGGCCGCTTCTCGCTCTTCTTCCTGCGCGCCGGAGGCCCGGCGGACGGGGCCCGGAGCGAGCGGGCCGGCACCGCGCTCGCCTAGCCGGACCCTCGCGCCGGGACCTTCCCGGCACTGGAGCGCGTAGGGAGTTCATGCTTGGTTTCCTCGGAGCCCTGGCCACGTTGGCCTCGGTCGCCGTGTGGCTCTGGGCCGCGCCCGCGGCCGGCCCGGACGCCGATGCCCCGCGCGGGCGGCTGGTGCTGGGGCTGCACCCGCCGGAGCGGGTGGCTGTGATGGACCTGGCCAACGGTCGGATGGTCGAGCGCCGGCTGCCCGGCGGCGCGCTGTGCCACGGGCCGCTGATGGCCGGCGCCGGGCGCGTGGTCTTCGGCGGCAGCTCGCACGGCCGTCCTGCACTCATGTCCTACCGCCTGGACCTGAGCGGACCAGCTCGGATCCTCGGTCGCGGCGACCTCTACGAGCCGTCCACCAAGGGCCGCATGTGGCTCGGGCGGCTGCGGCGCCTGCGCTACGGACGTGACATCAGGCTCGAGTCGGTTCGCGAGGTGGATCGCCGGGGCCGGGTCCTGCTGCACCGCCGCACCGCTCCCGCCGGGTATCCCGTGGGCGGCGCGGTCGGCGGTCTGGTGCTCCAACACGGCTCCGGCCTGCGCGCCTGGAACCCACGCCGGGGCGGGCCGCGCCGGCTGACTCCGCGCCGCGGGGCGCGGGCCCAGTTCGTGGCCGGGTCTGCCAGGCGGGTGGCGTGGTGCCGGGGTACTTGCCACACCCTCCGTGTGGGGGCCGCGGCGATCCGGCCTCCCACGGGATTCAGCGGCTTCTACGACGCCGGGGCGTTCTCCCCGGACGGCAGTTCGCTGGCCGTGGGCCTCCAGGAGCACCGGGGGAGCGCCGGGGTGAGGATCGCCCTGGTGCGCCCGTCCGACAGGACGGTGACCGTGCTCTCCGGGCCGCGAGCGGCGAACCACTCCGCCCTGGCTTGGTCGCCCGGAGGCGAGTGGCTCTTCGTGCCCGTGGGCGGGCGCCGGATCGCGGCGCATCGCCTCAGCGACGGCCGGACGCTGGTCCTGCCGTTCCGCCTGCCGGACCGAGTGCTCAGCATCGCCGCCGTTGAGTAGCACCTACCCCGCGCAGCACCACCCCGCCGGCCGCGGGAAGCCACTCGAGTCCTCTCCGCCCGGGTCCAGAAGCTCCCCGACGTGAGAGAACGCGGCCACCCGGCGCACGTCGGTCGAGCCGATGAAGATCCACTGGTCGGCGTCGCGCCAGGCCACGAGCAGCCAGCGGCCGTCGGGTGACCACGACACGCCCGTGAAGCGCCCGCGGCCGCCGAACATCCGCTCGGGCGGGCTGCGCCGGAGGTCGAGGTCGTAGGCCAGGACCCGGTCGCCGGCCGCGGCGCTCATGACCACGGCCACCTTGGTGCCGGACGGGTGGAGGGCCAGCTCGACGCCCTCGCCACCGCCCGGCAGGTCGCGCAGGGACGCCACGCGGCCGTCGCGCGTGAGAACGGCGAGCGCGTCGGCGAAGAGCACCGCCAGGCGGCGCCCGTCAGCAGTCCACTGGACATCCACCGGAGCGCGACTCAGCGCCCGCTCCCAGACGACCCTCCGGGTGTCCACGTCGCGCGTGACCAGCCGGCGGTCGCCGTGGGCGTAGCTGATCACGTGCCCGGGCCCGGGACGCCATTCCGGCGTCAGCGCCGCGAGGCCGCGCGCGACGAGCTGGTCGCCGCTGCCGTCGCCGATCGCCACCCGCAGTCGGCCGCGCTCGAGGTAGGCCACCCGCTCGCCGTCCCCCGGCGCCCATGACGGCCGGCCCACCGCGGCGGGGCGGGTGATCGACCAGCGCAGGTCGCCGTCCGGCTCCAACGCGTCCAGGCGCCGGCCGCGGGTGGCGGCCACGAACAGGCCCCGGGGAGACCAGTCGGCCTCCGAGTAGGCGCCGAGACCGTGCACGGAGCCGTCGGACTCCACCACCCATGCACCATCATTGGCCACCGTGAGCAGCCTGCCGCCGGTGGGCAGGCGTGACAGCGAGGGAGCCGGCGTGGCGTCCAGGCGGTCGCCGATCCATTCCCTCACGTCCGCCCCCGCCGGCGTCAGGCCGACGGCCAAGGCCGCGGCCCCGGCCGCGGCCGCGGCCACCAGGACGCGCGCTCGAGGTGGGCGCCGGGGCCCGCGCGGCCGCGCCCCGTGCGCGGCGCTCACGACCCGCCACGTGCGCTCGCCCGCCTGGTGCTCGCCGGGGGCACGCTCACCGCGCAGCCGATCGCGGAGCTCGGACTCGTTCACGGGCCCTCCACCCCCACGACCTCGGCCAGCCGGTCAAGGGCGCGGCGCAGGCGCGAGTTGACCGTTCCCCGCGGCAGCTCCAGGGCGCGGGCTATCTCGCCCGGCGTCCAGTCGAGCAGGTAGCGGAGCACCACCACGGCCCGCTGCTCGGGGGCCAGGTGCGCCAGCGCCGCCACCAGGTCGTCCGAGATCCCCTCGGCGGTCTGGCGCGACGGGACGCGGTCGGCCAGCTCGGCGTCCACCTCGCGGCGCAGCTTTCGGGCGCGCGCGAAGTCGATCGAGCGGTTGACCACGATCCGGTTGATCCAAGGCGCGAACGGACGCCGGGCGTCGAAGCGGTCGAGCGAGCGGACGGCGGCCAGAAACGCCTCCTGCGCGATGTCCTCGGCGGCGGCCGCGTCGTGCACGATGAAGTAGGCCGTCCGGTAGGCCGCGGGCCAGTGCCGGCGGAACAGCGTCTCCAGCGCCTCGCTCGAGCCGCCCTGCGCGGCGCGGACCAGCCGGCGCTCGAGCACCCGTCGCGCAGCGTCGGCCGGCGCCTGCGTCTCGGTCGATCGCGTGGTCAGCAACGGACGCGTGGAGGGCATGCCTACCGCGGAGCTTCTCACTCCCGCCATGGCCTCACTACGTGCTCTGAACGGACAAAGGTCCGAGTGGCGAGATCGCGCCGGCTGACATAGGCTGATTCGAGAGCGGCGGGTCGCCGGATTTGCGCCCCGCACCACCAACCGGGATGGATTCCACGTGATCGCAAAGCAGCCGCCCGCCGTGCGGTATGGCATCAGACGCCCGGCGGGAGCGCCGCGAGCCGCGGGCCGTTTCGCGCGCGAGCGCGACCATGCGATCGCTTCGCTGCTCGGCGAGCGCCCGATGTCCGGGCGCAGCCACGAGGTCGAGGTGCGCCGGCGTCGTCGTCGTCCGCTGACCAGCAGCCCGGACATCACGATCCTCTGGGAGGACGAGATCCCCCTGGCCGCCCGTCTGGGCGCATCGGTACTCGTCAGAAGGGGCGCCGCTCCGGGCTCACGCGAGGCGATCGCCGCGGCGGCCGAGGCGGAGGGGCTGTCGCTGGAGATGTTCGGCGAGCCGCGTCTGTGGGCGCTGCTCGGCGTGCCCGACTGAACGGGCCAACCGGCGAGCCGTATCGTCTGCCGAGAGCACGACGAGACGGAGACTCCACGCCCCCGGTCCGGCGCAACACGATCCTGCTGTCAGCCGCGCTCGCGGCCAACTCGGCGATGCTGCAGCTGTCGGCAGCCGTAGCCTCGCTCACGCTCGTGCTGGTGCTGGACGTGGAGGGGCTGCTCGGCCTCGGCCCCGCGATCGTGCTGGCCTCGGGGGCGCTTGCCGCTCTCCCGGCTGGTCGATCCATGGACCGCTTCGGCCGCATTCCGGTGCTGGCGGCCGGCTACGGCATAGGGATCGCCGGCTGCGCACTCGCCGCCCTCGGGAGCGCCCTTCCCTCCTCGCCGATGGTGCTGCTCGGCCTCGTGGGCGTCGGAGCGGCCAGCGGCGTCGCGCTGCTGGCGCGAACGGCGGCGGGAGACATGTACCCGCCCGAGCGAAGGGCGCGCGGCATCGCCCTGGTGCTGTTCGGCGCCGTCTTCGGGGCGATCCTCGGCCCCCTGGTCTTCAGCCCCCTCCTGGCGGGCGAGGAGCTGGATGGCGACGCCCTCGCCCCGCTGTGGCTCGCGGCGGGCGCTTTCATGATCGTCGGCCTGGGGCTGGTGTCGGGCGTTCGCCCCGACCCGAAGCGCATCGCGAGGCAACTCGGCTACGACCGCTCGGATGAGACCGCGGCGGTGGCGCCGCTGCGCGAGCTGCTCGGGCGGCCCGGCGTGATCCCCGCGCTGCTGGCCGGCCAGGCAAGCTTCGCGGTGATGGTGGCGGTGATGACGCTCACCGGCGCCGTGGTCGTGGACCACCACGGTCACGAGGGACACCACGTGTTTCCCATCATCGGGGCGCACGTCGTGGGGATGTACGCGCTCGTCATCGTGGTGGGGGACGTGATCGACCGGATCGGGCGAACCCCCTCGCTGGCGGGCGGGCTCCTGGTCATGGCCGTGTCGGTGATCAGCCTCCTGTGGATCGAGAGCGTCCTGGCCACGGCGGTGGCGCTCTTCGGCCTAGGGCTCGGCTGGAACTTCTCCTTCGTGGCCGCCACCGCGGAGCTTGCCGACAGCACCGACGCAAGCGAGCGCGGCCGGCTGCTCGGGTTCAACGACCTGCTCTCCGGGCTCACGGGAGCGGGCCTTGCCCTGCTCGGTGGACTCGCGCTCGACGTCCTCGGGGTGGCCGCCCTGTCCATCGGCGCCGCGGTCCTGGTGGTCGCGCCGGCGGCGTGGATCCTGCGCAACGACACGATCGGCCGGCGGGCCATCCGGGCCGGCCCGTAGGCGCTTTTCACCCCTCGGCGTCGAGATCCACCCGCAGGGTCACCAGGTCGGTCTGCATCAGCCGCACGGTGGCGGCGTTCAGCCGCGACAGCGGCCGCTCGCCCACGATCGCTCTGAGCCGCTCTCGCGGGTCGTCGTCGAGCAGCACGTGAGCCGAGCCGACCCGCCAGCGCCGCCCGACCTTCACGCGCACGCGCGGGTTCACCTCGATGTTGCGGACATAGGCGGCGCGGCGCCCATGCTCGGCGACGATCCAGAAGGCGTCGCCGTCCAGGCCATCGGTGACGGGCGTGCGGCGCGGCTGCCCCGAGCGGCGACCGATGGTTTCGAGGATCGCCGTGCCGGGTGCCGGGAGCCCGAGCCTGAAGAGCGTGCGGACGACCGGGTTGAACAGGTACTTGGCGAGGGCCGTGGTCAGGCGCCGCTTGTCCACGGACCCGAGCATGCCGTAACCGACCCTACTCCGTCGAGATCGACGGGTCCGTCTGCTCGCGCTCGGGGACCGCCATCAAGAAATGTGCGACCGGTCTCGCGGCCAGCCGGAGCACCCGCTCGGCCTCCGCCGCCTGATCGGTCGCCTTCAGCTCGTCCGCGTAGAAGCCCAGCAGCTCGCGCACGTCGGTCACGCCCTCCGCGTCCAGGTCCTCCAGCGCGACCTTCGCCCCCTTGCCCCGGCGCCGCTCCAGCGCGGCGCGGTCCAGGCCCCACTCCTCGGCGACACGGAGGTAGACGCGTCCGCCGGTCTGCCCGGCGCTGAACCACGGGCCGGGGTCCCCCAGCACCACGGCGCGTCCCGCGGTCATGTACTCGAACGCGAAGCCCTTGAGGTTGGCCCGGTCGGCCACGCACCCCAGCGCGTCGTCCAGCGGGCGGCGGGGCTCGCCGCCGATCACCACGTCCGCCCCGGACAGCCGGATGCAGAAACGCGAGTCCGCGTCACCCTGCACGAACAGCCGCCCGCGCTGAGCCCCGTAGGCGAACGACTTGCCCACCGAGCCGTTGACCCGCACCCCGCGCCGGTTGAGTCCCTTCATCACCGCCACCTTGCCGCCGAGCATCGTCTTGGCCACGCCGTCCTGGGCCCCGCCCACGATGGTGATCTCCACGCCGTCGACGCCGAACGCCCCCAGTCCCTGCCCGCTCACCGTCGTCTCCTTGAGCGCTACGACGCGGGCGGCCGACGGTGCCCCGCCGCGGATGCGCTCCCGGGAGATCTCCCCGGCCAAACGGGTGCCGAGCACCCGCCCGCCGGGCGCCGTGGGCGGGCCGGTCGCCGGCGCTCCCACCGCCGCCATCCGGATCGGCCGCGCCGCGATCAGCCCGGCGGCCTGGCGGTGGTCCGGGGGCGAGGGCAGGTCCAGCGGCTCGAGGTCGAGCATGTCGTCGATCGGGCGGATCAGCTCGTGCACGTCCACCGACGGCGTCGCGCGCGCCTGCACCAGCAGCTCCGAGCGTCCCACCAGGTCCTGGGCGCTATCGAAGCCGAGGGAGGCCGTCAGCTCGCGCACCTCCTCGCCCATCGCGCCGAAGAACCGCGCGCAGCTCTCGGCCGATCGCTCGAACTCCTGGGGAGTGAACTTCTTGAGCCCCTTCAGCTGGGCCTCCCGCTCGGTCTCGATCTGCGTGGCGATCCCCACGTGGCACGTGTCGAGCTGGCATCCCCGGCAGATCGTGCACCCGAGGGACACCATCGCGAGGGTGCCGAAGCCGACCCGGTTGGCCCCCAGGCAAAGCAGCTTGACGATGTCGTGGGCGTGGCGGTAACCGCCGTCGGCCCAGATCTCCACCCGGTTGCGCACGCCGGCCTCCATCAGCGCCAGGTGCACCGCGCGGGTGCCGATGTCCGAGGGCAGCCCCACGTGGCGAAGCGCGTGTGATCGCGCCGCCCCGGTCCCCCCCTCGAACCCGGACAGGGTGATCATGTCGGCGCCCGCCTTGGCGATGCCCACGCCGATCGTGCCGATGTTCGGCACCACCGGCACCTTGACCGACACCCGCACGTCCGGGTTCGCGGTCTTCAGCTCGTCGACCAACTCGGCCAGGTCCTCGATCGAATAGAGGTCGTGGTTGTTGGACGGTGAGATCAGGTCGGTGCCCGCCGTGGCGTTGCGGGCCGCCGCCACCCTCTCGGTCACCTTGCGCGCGGGAAGGTGTCCGCCCTCGCCCGGCTTGGCGCCCTGGCCGATCTTGATCTCCACCAGGTACGACGAGTTGATCATCTCGCTCGTCACCCCGAAGCGCCCGGAGGCGACCTGCTGTCCGCGCCAGAGCGGATACCGCCCGTACATGTCGCGTATCTCGCCGCCCTCGCCGTTCATCGCGATGATGTTCAGGCGCGCCGCGGCCTCGGCGTATGCGCGGTAGGCGGTCTCTCCCTGCGAGCCGAAGCTCATGGACGAGATGACGATCGGGTAGGAGTGCAGGCCCACCTCGGCGGTGGCTCCCTCCGCGGGACGGGTCTCGCGGTCCGAGCGCAGGTCCAGCAGGTGGCGCAGGGACACCGGCTGCTCCAGCTCCAGCTCGCGCACCCGGCGCGAGTAGTCCTCGTAGCTGCCGGCGCCGGACGCCGCCGCCACGGCGGCCTTGTAGACCTTGGGATAGAACCGGAGCGTCTTGCCCGGCCGCCCCTCCTCGCCCCCCGAGAGGATGCGCATGCGGGCGTCGCCGTCGGCGTCCAGGGCCGCGAACCCGGTCCCGCCGCGCTCGGACCCGAAGTAGGCCGGCGTGTCAAAGATCGCCGTGAGCTCGGGGCGCAGCCCGATGCAGGCGAACAGCCGGGCATAGCCGCGCAGCTCGTGGATCCCGATCGTGGACATCACCTTCTCGATCCCCTTGCGCAGCGCGGTGGCCAGGTTCGAGATGTCGCTGCGGTAGTCGTCCAGGAGCGCCACCTCCACCATCGTGTACGGGCAGACGCCGTCGGCGCCGAGGCCCAGGGCCACCATCACGTCGTGCACGTTTCGCAGCCCGGCCGAGCGCAGCACCAGCCCGCAGCGGCGGCGGAGGTTGGTCTCTCCGGGCTGGGTGAAGCTCGTGCGCAGCGCCAGGTCGACCGCCGCCAGCGCGAGATGCGGGTCCAGGTAACGGCGGTCGCCCTCGTGCGACGTCCGGTCCGAGAGCACGAGCAGCTCGGCCCCGCCCCGCACGGCGGTGGTGGCCTCCTGCTTGATCCGCTCGATCGCCCCGCGGCTGTCTTCGGCCTCCAGGCACGACACGTCCAGCACGTGCGCGTGGTCTCGGAACGCCTCCCACAGGTCCTCCAGGAGGTAGGTCTTGTGCTCCCGGGCCACGCGCCGGTAGGTGGCGTCGGACAGCGGCGCCAGGCCGTCGTGGCCGCCCAACACCACGGGGAACGCGGTCTCCACCGTCTCTCGCTCCGCGGGGATCGCGCCCAGGCCAGGCCGTGCGCCGATCACCGCCCGGCACGAGAAGTGCTCGATCTCGCGCTCGCGGTCGATCGCGGGGTTGGTGACCACGGCCACCGTCTCCTTGAAGTAGTCGGACAGGTTCTGGCGCTCCCGCGACAGGCAGGCGAGCGGCCCGTCGTACCCGAGCGAGCCGATCGGCTCCGCCCCCGTGGCGGCCATCTGCTGCACGAGCTTCATGTCGTCGCGCTGCCAGCCGAAGCCCCCGAGCACGCGGTCGGCCACCTTCACCGGCTCGGAGGGACCGGCGCTCGTGTAGCCCGGGATCTCCGGGCCCTCTAGGGGTCCGCCCACCGGGATCGCGTCCGCAAAGGCGTCGCCCGCGCGCTCGCCCCCGGCCCGCTCCCGCCACCGCCGGCAGCAGAGGCGCTGCATCTCGGTGTGCTCCACGAGCCGCGCCCGGCCGCGGTCGCGCTCCAGGACGACCATCATCTTCTCGCCCGGCGCCAGCGGCCGGGGATCGTCGACGGTGTCGGCCACCGCCACCACGCCCGGCTCGCTGGAGAACACCAGTGCCTCCCCCGTGCCCATGCACCACAGCGGCCGCAGGCCGAGCGCATCGACCGAGAAGACGCACTCGTCGCCGTGGCGAGACACGAGCGCCACCGGGCCCTGAGCAAGGGGGCCGAAAGCCTGGCGGAGATACATGTAGAAGCCGCGCAGCTCCTCGGGCATGCCCTTGATCTCATTGACGATCGGCGGCAGCAAGAGCTCCAGGGCCTCGGCCAGGGTTAGCCCCTCGCGGTGGATCAGCGCCTCTACGGTGCGCGACAGGTCCTGGGAGTCGGAGGCGCCGCGGGCCAGCGGCACACCCAGCATCCGGGCCTCCTGACGCATGCGGGCCACGGTGTTGATCTCCCCGTTGTGGCCGAGCACGCCGAACGGCTGCACCCTCCGAAAGGAGGGCCAGGTGTTGGTGGAGTAGCGGTTGTGGCCGAGCACCACCGCGGTCGATGCCCGCTCGTCACGGAGGTCGTGGTAGTAGCGGCCGAGCACCCGGGGTGAGCCCAACACCTTGTAGACGACCGAGTCGGTGGCGCAGGAGGCCACGTGCAGGTCCAGGGCGTCCTCCAGCCGCACGGTCAACTCGAAGCAGTTGCGGGGATCCTCGATCAGCCCGCCCACCTGCCAGAACACCGGCTCCTCCTCCCGCGCATGGGAGCCGAGAGCCGAGGAGTCCACCCGGTCCTCGCACTCGGCCAGCACCCGCAGGCCGGTGCGGCTCATGATCGCGCGGGCCCGGTCCTGCGTGGCGCCGCGGTCGGCGGCCCGGGGGATGAACACGTGCACTACCGCGAAGCGCGGGTCCAGGGCCAGGCTCGGGGCGTGACCGCCCGCGCGGACGTCTTCGGCCCAGACCTGGCGCGGCACGTCCACGGTCAGCCCGCACCCGTCCCCCTCGCCGTCCACGTTGCCGGCACGGTGCAGCATGCGGTCCAGGGCGGCGAGCGCGGTGGCGATCGCCCCGTGTACGGGGCACGCGTCCTTGGCGATCCAGGCGAAGAGCGCGCACGCGTCATCGTCCTCGACGGTGGACGGAGGGCGACGGGGTCGGTAGGCCCGCGTCGGGTCGTGGCGCGGCATTGCTATCTCCTCGGTTCCGCGGCTTCTTCGAGCGGCCGCGCGACGGGCAGAACCCGGATTCTAGTGGCTAGCAGCGGCCGCTCAGCCCGCGCATGCGCAACACTATCCGTCGCAACTCGGCGCGTGAGACCCCGGCCTGGCGGGCCGCGACCTTCCGGCCCAGGGCCAGGGCGCTCAGGGCTATGTGCCGCTCGCGCTCGACCACCCGCCACGGGCGCCCGGTAGGACGGGCCGAGCCAGTAGAGGACGCTTCGGGCGAGAGCCGGTCGCGGCTTCGGTCTCCGTCTCGAGCTCGTAATCTCGACCGCTGCGAGGCCTCGGCCCGGGCACGGCGGCTAGGAACGCGCGCGCCTTGACGCGGCGGCCGCGGGTCCCGACGGACGCGAACGGCCGCGACAGCGCCGCCTCCCAGCGCCGCTCGTCCAGGCCGATCACGGTGAGGGACAGGACCCCAGCGCGCACGAAGCCGAACACCGCCTGCGTGCTCTCCTCCCCGCCGCCCGAGCCCCCGGCGTAGACCTGGGGGCGCCGCCGGATCCTCTGCGCCAGGGCCGGGGTGCCGTGGCACGTCACAGCGAGCGTGCGCTCCTTCTCGCCGGCCTGTCGCACGTCCATGCAGCCCCCGCCGTCCTCGTTTCGCCACGCGAGCGCCCGCCAACCCACCCCGTCGACGCCGGTCACCGCCAGCCGCGTCGAGCCGCGGACCCTCGGCCCGGTAGCCCCGGGCTTCGAGCGGTACGCGTCGAGGGTCCACAGGTCCGAGCCGATTCCCGGCGTGGTCAGCGTGGCCACGATGCCGCCTGCCCGGCTGCGCCCCCCGCGGGCAGATCGGCTCCGCCACGGCCACACCAGTCACCGCGGCCGCCGCCGCGGTCAGCGCGATCAGAGCTCGGTTGCGTCCGCGTGTGACACGGCGAGCATAAGTCACCGTGGCAGCCGGTGGAGCTCCTAGCGCTTGTCGCGCGGGCCCGACCAGAACGCGTCGCCCACGGTCACGGTGCGCGCGGTCTCAGCCTGGTGGCGCAGCGAGTTGGGGTCGCCGTCCTCGTAGGCGAACATCGCGTCGGCGCTGATCCGGCGGACCTCTCCGGTCCCGCCGAGGTACTGGTCCACCACCCGGGCGCAGCGGCGCCCCTCCGCGATCGCGGTCACCACCAGCGATTGGCCGATCCGAGCGTCCCCGCACGCGAACACCCCGGGCACCTTCGTGCCGTACACCGGAGCCTTGAGGTTGCCGCGGGCGTCGGTGTCCAGCTGTAGCTCGGTCACCGCGCCCTCATGCTCGGGGTGGCTGAAGCCGATCGCGATCAGCACCAGCTCGGCCGGCTCCTCGAACTCGCTGCCGGGGATCGGCTCCAGGTCCCGGGAGGAGGTGCCCCTCACGCCCCATCCCCGCACAGCCGCCGCCCGGCCGTCGCGGCCGACGATCGCGACGACCTCGCTGCCGAAGCGCCGCTCGCCGCCCTCGTCCAGGGCATAGGTGGTGTTGGTGCGCTTCGGTGGCAGGGGCCAAGGCGTGGTGGGCGGCCGCCCGTTCGCCGGGAGCGGCGGGTACACGTCCAGCAGCACGACCCCGTCCGCGCCCTCGCGCAGCGCGTTGGAGATGCAGTCCATGCCCGTATCGCCGCCGCCGACCACGACCACGCGCTTGCCCTTCGCGCTGATCGCCGACCCCGCGGCGGTCTCCCGCGCCGGACGACCCTCCTCGCGGGCCACGAACCGGTTGCGCTGGTAGAGGTAGTCCATCGCGAAGTGGACGCCGTCCAGCTCGCGCCCCGGCACGTCCAGGTCCCGGTGCAGCCGGGAGCCGATCGCCATGACCACGGCGTCGTGGCGGCGCAGCAGGTCCTCGGCGGCCACGTCGCCGCCCACGTCCATGTTGCAGGCGAACTCGATGCCTTCGTCCTCGAGCAGTTTGACCCGCCGCTCGATGATCCACTTCTCGAGCTTGGCGTCCGGCACGCCGAAGCGCAGCAGCCCGCCGGGCGCCTCGTCGCGCTCGTAGACCACGACACCGTGGCCGTGCTTGTTGAGCTCGGCGGCCACGGCCAGCCCAGCCGGCCCGGAGCCCACCACCCCAACCGAGCGCCCGGTCCGGTGATCGGGCGGGTCGGCGGCAATCCATCCCTCATCGAAGCCGCGAGTCACGATCGCCAGCTCGATCAGCTCGATCGTCACCGGGTCGTCGTTGATGTCGAGCACGCAGGCCGACTCACACGGCGCGGGGCAGATGAGACCGGTGAACTCGGGGAAGTTGTTGGTGGCGTGCAACTGGGTGAGGGCCTCTCGCCAGCGGTCGTTGTAGACCAGGTCGTTCCACTCCGGGATGCGGTTGCCGAGCGGGCAGCCCTCGTGGCAGAAGGGCACGCCGCAGTCCATGCAGCGCGCGCCCTGAGCCCGCAGGGTCGCGTCGTCGGGGAGCGAGAAGTACTGGCGGTAGTCGTGCACCCGGTCGCGCGGATCGCGCTTGTCGAACCCGGCGCGCTCGATGCGCATGAAGCCTCCGACCTCGCCCACTAGTGGCCTCCGGCGGAGGCCACTAGACCCTCGCCGTCGCGGCCGGTGCCGGTACCCGCTCCGGTGGCTCGGCCTCTGCAGCCCCGGCCAGCGCTTGCTTGTAGTCGTGCGGCATCACCTTCACGAAGCGCGTGAGCTCGGCCTCCCAGCGGTCCAGCACCCTCGTCGCCACGGCCGAGCCGGTGAACCGTGCGTGCTCGGCGATCCAGCCGCGCAGCTCCTCCGCGTCGTCGGGCCCGATCTCGTCGAAGCCCACCAGCTCGGTGTTGCAGCGGGAGCGGAAGCCGCCGCCGGCGTCCAGCACGTAGGCGATCCCGCCGCTCATTCCGGCGGCGAAGTTGAGCCCCGTCGGCCCGAGCACCACCACCCGGCCGCCGGTCATGTACTCGCATCCGTGGTCACCCACGCCCTCCACCACGGCCAGGGCGCCCGAGTTGCGGACGGCGAAGCGCTCGCCCGCCAGCCCGCGGAAGAACGCCCGCCCCGCGGTGGCGCCGTAGAGCACGACGTTGCCCACCACCACGTTGTCCTCGGCGGTGAAGTCCGAGCCCGCGGGCGGTCGTACCACCAGCTCGCCGCCGGACAGGCCCTTGCCCGCGTAGTCGTTGGCGTCGCCCTCCAGCACCAGCCTCACTCCGCGCGTGAGCCAGGCGCCGAAGCTCTGGCCGGCCGAGCCGTTGAACGTCACTTCGACCGAGCCCGCCGGCAGCCCCTCGGGGCCGAGGCGGCGGGCGATCTCTCCCGAGAGCAACCCGCCCACGGCACGGTTCTTGTTCTCGATCGGGCGCTCGGACCGCACCCGCTCGCCGCGCTCGATCGCCGGCCGGCAGAGCTGCAGCAGGTCCACGTCTATCGAGTCCCAGAGCACGGGCTCGGGCGGCCGGATGCGGCAGCGCGGGGCGTCGTCGTCGATCTCCCCGGGCACGTGCAGCAGCGGGCTGAGGTCGATCCCGCGCGCCTTCCAGTGCTCTACCGCCTCGTCGGGCGCCAGCAGGTCGGTGCGCCCGATCAGCTCGCCGACCGAGCGGATGCCCAGCGAGGCCATCAGCCGCCGCGCCTCCTCGGCGACCATGAACAGGTAGTTGACCACGTGCTCGGGCTCGCCCTCGAAGCGCTCGCGCAGCACCGGGTCCTGGGTGGCCACCCCGACGGGGCAGGTGTTGAGGTGGCAGACGCGCATCATCACGCAGCCCAGCGCGATCAGCGGCGCGGTGGAGAAGCCGAACTCGTCGGCCCCGAGGATGGCGGCGATGGCCACGTCGCGGCCCGTCCGCATCTGGCCGTCCACCTCGACGAGGATTCGCGAGCGCAGGTCGTTGCGCAGCAGGGTCTGCTGAGTGTCGGCCAGGCCGATCTCCCACGGGACGCCGGTGTGCTGGATCGACGCCTGGGGTGAGGCTCCCGTGCCTCCGTCGTGGCCCGCGATCACCACGTGGTCGGCATTGGCCTTCGCGACCCCGGCCGCGATCGTGCCAACGCCGACCTCGGACACGAGCTTGACCGAGACCCGCGCACGAGGGTTGGCGCATCGCAGGTCGTAGATGAGCTGCTTGAGGTCCTCGATCGAGTAGATGTCGTGGTGCGGGGGCGGCGAGATCAGGCCCACGCCCGGGGTCGAGTGGCGCAGCCCGGCGATGTAGGCGTCGACCTTGTAGCCCGGCAGCTGCCCCCCCTCCCCGGGCTTGGCGCCCTGGGCGACCTTGATCTGCAGCTCGTCGGCGTTGGCCAGATAGTGCACGGTCACCCCGAAGCGCCCGGAGGCCACCTGCTTGATCGCGGACCGCCGGTCGTCCGCGAAGCGCGCCGGATCCTCGCCGCCCTCCCCGGTGTTGGACTTCCCGCCCAGGCGGTTCATCCCCACGGCCAGCGTCTCGTGGGCCTCCGGGGACAGCGCGCCGAGGCTCATGCCGCCCGACTTGAACCGCCGGACGACCTCCTGCGCCGGCTCCACCTCGTCCAGCGGCACCGGGTCGATGTCGTCGCGAAAGCGCAGCAGGCCGCGCAGGGTCGAGCGCGGCGCGGCCACGTGATTGACGTAGCGGGCGAAGCGCTCGTAGCTCTCTGCGCCGTCGTCGGTGCGTGCCGCGTGCTGGAGGGTGGCGATCGTCTCCGGGTTCCAGCCGTGGAACTCGCCGCGACGCCGCCACGCGTACACGCCGCCCGCAGGCAGCAGGTCGGAGACCCCCAAGGGGTAGGCCCGCGCGTGGCGGTCCACCGCCTCGCGGGCGAGCACCTCGAGGCCGATGCCCTCGATCCGCGAGGGGGTGCCGGTGAAGTGCCGGTCGACCAGATCCTTGGCCAGCCCGACCGCTTCGAATATCTGCGCACCGGTGTACGAGCGGATCGTGGAGATCCCCATCTTCGACAGGATCTTCAGCAGCCCCCTGCCGATCGCCTTGAGCACGCGCTGCTCGGCCTCCTCGGGGGCCATGTCGCCCGGCAGCCGCCCGGCGCGATGCAGCGAGTAGAGGGACTCGAACAGGACGTACGGGTTCACCGCCGAGGCGCCGTAGCCGATCAGGCACGCCAGGTGGTGGACCTCGCGCGCCTCCCCCGTCTCCACCACCAGACCGATCTGCAGGCGCGTGCCGGCGCGCACCAGGTGGTGATGCACC
>Ga0136616_10000041_pt1 | contig 49140 bp, 59 predicted proteins | sample AntDrymUQ2992106_2_FD_106648 | JGI IMG/M metagenome (GOLD analysis project Ga0136616, IMG submission 106648) | Polar desert sand microbial communities from Dry Valleys, Antarctica - metaG UQ299 (21.06) | ecosystem: Environmental > Terrestrial > Soil > Desert | place: Antarctica: Dry Valley... | reverse complement strand
GGCCGCGGACGGCTTCCACGTCGTACTAGGTGCCCGGCGTGCCGACCGGATCGAACAACTGGCCGCGGAGCTGAGCGGCGAGGCGTACCCGCTGGACGTCACCGACCAGGCGTCGGTGGACGCGTTCTGCTCCGCCGTACCGGTGGCTCATGTCCTGGTCAACAACGCCGGCGGCGCGGTCGGGATGGACCCGGTCGCGACCGCCGATGTCGAGGACTGGGCGCGGATGTACGACGTCAACGTGCTCGGGGTGGTTCGGATGACGCAGGCGCTGCTGCCCGCGCTGATCGCCAGCGGCCGCGGCGACGTCGTGTTCGTGGGGTCGACGGCGGGAATGATCAACTATGAGGGCGGTGCGGGCTACACCGCCGCGAAGCACGGGACCCATGCGGTCGCGGAGACGCTGCGGCTGGAGCTGTGCGGTCAGCCGGTCCGGGTGATGGTCGTCGCGCCAGGGATGGTCAGGACCGAGGAGTTTTCCCTGCACCGCTTCGGCGGGGACAGCGAGCGGGCCGAAGCGGTGTACGCCGGCGTACGGGAACCGCTCGTCGCCGAGGACATCGCCGACTGCATCGGCTGGATGGTCACCCGGCCGCACCACGTCAACGTGGACCTGCTCGTGGTCCGGCCGATCGCCCAGGCCGCCCAGCACAAGGTCCACCGCGAAAGTTAGGTGAACGCGGCGAGGCCGGTGATGGCCTGGCCGAGTACCAGCGTGTGCACCTCGGAGGTGCCCTCGTACGTGAGCACCGACTCGAGATTGTTCATGTGCCGGATCACGGGATACTCCAGCGTCACCCCACTCGCGCCGAGCACGGTGCGCGCCTCGCGGCAGATCTTGAGCGCCTCCCGGCAGTTGTTGAGCTTGCCGATGCTCACCTGTTCCGGCGTCAGCCCGACCGCATCCTTGCGCCGCCCCAGATGCATGGCCAGCAGCAGACCCTTGTGCAGCTCCAGCGCCATGTTCACGAGCTTTGCCTGGGTCAGCTGGAAGCCGCCGATCGGCCGGTCGAACTGCACCCGCGTCTTGGCGTACTCCACGGCGCACTCGTACGACGACCGCGCCGCGCCCATCGAGCCGAAGATGATCCCGAACCGCGCCTCGGTGAGGCAGCCCAGCGGCCCGGCGATGCCCCTCGCCTCGGGCAGCATCGCGTCGGCGGGCAGCCGCACGTCGTCGAGCAGCAGTTCGCTGGTGACCGACGCCCGCAGCGACATCTTGCGGGTGATGTTCCGTGTGCTGAAGCCCTCCGTGCCGGCTGGGACGAGGAAGCCGCGCACCCCTTCTTCGGCCCGCGCCCATACGATCGCGACGTCGGCGATCGAGCCGTTCGTGATCCACATCTTGGTGCCGTTGAGGATCCAGTCGTCCCCCTCTTTTCGGGCGGTGGCGCGCATCCCGGCCGGGTTCGAGCCGAAGTCCGGCTCGGTCAAACCGAAGCAGCCGATTGCCCTACCGGCAGCCATCTCGGGCAGCCAACGCTGCTTCTGCTCCTCGCTGCCGTACTTCCAGATCGCGAACATCGCCAGCGATCCCTGCACGGAGACCATGCTGCGCAGTCCCGAGTCGATCGCCTCTAGTTCCAGGCAGGCCAGCCCGTACGCAGTCGCGCTGGTCCCGGCACAGCCGTAGCCCTCGAGATGCATGCCGAGCAGACCGAGTTCGCCGAGTTCCGGTGCGAGTTCGCGCGGGATGTGTCCTTCCTCGAACCACTCCGCAATGTGTGGCGCCACCCGCTTCTCCCCGAAGCTCCTGACTGTCTCGCGGATCGCCCGTTCCTCCGCGGTGAGCATCTCGTCGATACCGAGCAGGTCGGTGGGGTCTGCGGCAGCGGGCATGCGCGGTCTCCTAGAGAGTGCAGTTGACGAACTTGGGCTCTGGACGCAGTTCTACACCGAACCGGGTTCTGGTGCCGTCGCGCACCTGGCGCGCCAGGGTCAAGAGGTCCGCCGTGCGGGCGGCGCCCCGGTTCGTCAGCGCGAGCGTGTGCTTCGTGGACAGCCGCACGGGTCCGTCGCCGTACCCCTTCGTGAACCCGGACTGCTCGATCAGCCAGCCGGCGGACAGCTTCGTTCCCGACTCGGCCGGCCAGGACGGGTACGCCGTTCCGGGCTCCAGGCGCCGCTCGAACGCCGCCAGCTCCGCCTCGTCGAGGATCGGGTTGGTGAAGAAGGACCCGGCGCTCCAGGTGTCGTTGTCGTCGGGGTCGAGCACCATGCCTTTTCCGCGGCGCAGTTCCAGTACGGCGTCCCGTACCTCGGCGAGCGGCACCTGGGCACCGGGTTGTACGCCGAGTGCACGGGCAAGTTCGGCGTACGCGATGGGTCGGCTCAGTACCGAGATAGGCAGCCGGAGTCCCACGTCCAGGACGACGTACCGATCGGTGTGCTTCAAGCGGCTTGTCCGGTAGCCGAACGCACAGTCCACAGTGGACAGTACGGCGACCATGTCTGCATCACGGTCCCAAACGGTGACGTCGGTGAGCGTCTGTGCGACGTCCTGGCCGTAGGCGCCGACGTTCTGCACGGGCGTAGCGCCGGTCCGGCCCGGGATCCCGGACAGGCACTCGATTCCCGCCCACCCCGCCGTCACGGCGCGGGCCACCAGGCCGTCCCAGTCGGCGCCGGCGGCGACGCGGAGCAGCACCTCGTCGCCGTCCCGGCGTACGTCGATGCCGTCGGTCCGGATCAGCACGGTGACGCCTGGCCAGCCCTCGTCGGCGACGACGAGGTTGCTGCCGCCGCCGACCAGGAGCACCGGCTCACCAGCCGCATCAGCCGTCCGGACGGCGGCGACCAGTTCCGGGGCCGTGCCGGTGCAGACGAGCCGCCCAACCGGGCCGCCGAGCCGCAACGTCGTCAGCTCGGCGAGCGTCAGGACGGCGACCTCGGACACGCGCCCACCGTAATTGCCGCGGCGCGCTCCTGCAGCAGAGCGCGCACCCGCATGTTCTGCGTCATCGACGCCGCGCGCAGGAACTCCGCATGCGCCTCCTCGAGGCGTCCCAGCTTGGCGAGCAGGTCTCCTCGCACGCTGGCAAGCAGGTGGTACCCGTCGAGCGCCGACGTCTCGGCGATGGCATCGACGAGCTCGAGGCCCGCGGCGGGGCCGTACGCCACACCGAGCGCGACCGCCCGGTTCAGGTCGACCACCGGCGAGGGCATGAGCTGGGACAGCGCGTCGTACAACGCCGTGATGCGCAACCAGTCGGTGAGCTCCGGCCGGACAGCGCGGGCGTGACAGGCGGCGATCGCGGCCTGCAGCGCGTAGGGGCCGGCCGCCCCGCCAAGCCCCCGGGCGCGGTCGAGCGCCCGGAGACCGCGACCGATGAGGAGATGATCCCAGCGCGCACGGTCCTGATCGAGCAATCGGACCGGCCGGCCATCCGGGCCGACCCGGGCATGCAGGCGAGACGCCTGGAGCTCCATGAGCGCCACCAGACCGTGGACCTCCGGCTCACGCGGCGCGAGTTCGGCCAGGATGCGGCCGAGGCGCAGCGCGTCCTCGCAGAGGGACGGTCGCATCCAATCGCCCCCTGCGGTTGCCGCATACCCCTCGTTGAAGATCAGGTAGACGACCTCCAGGACCGCCGGCAGCCGAGCGGCGAGCTCGTCCCCGCTAGGTACCTCGAACGGCACCCGGGCCGCGGCGAGGGTCTTCTTCGCCCGGACGATCCGCTGGGCAATCGTCGATGTCGACACGAGGAACGCCCTGGCGATCTCCTCCGTACGCAGCCCGCCGAGCAAGCGAAGGGTGAGGGCGACCCGCCCTTCGGTAGCCAACACTGGGTGGCAGCACGTGAAGATGAGGCTCAGCAGGTCGTCGCCGATCTCGTCGTCCCGCGAGGCGTCGATCTGCACAGTCGTCATGAGGTCACGAGCGACCTGGTCCTGCTTCTGCTCGAGCCGCCTGCTGCGCCGGATCTGGTCGATCGCCTGGTTCTTCGCCGTGGCCATGAGCCAGGCCCCCGGGTTGTCGGGCACGCCCGACTCCGGCCACTTCTCCAGTGCCGAGAGGAGTGCGTCTTGCGCGAAGTCCTCGGCCAGACCGACGTCGCGAACCATCCTGACCAGGCCAGCGATCAACCTCGCGGACTCGATGCGCCAGACCGCCTCGATGCTGCGATGCACCGAGGGGGTGGTCACAGCCCGCTATTCCAGCACCTCCGGCTGAAGCGCTGCGGAGCTACCCCTATTCGGAGGCTTGCGTGCGGCGGCGGAGGCGCTCCTCTTGATCACGCAGCTCGGGAGTGAGCGAATCCCCGAAGTCATCCGCCTCGAACACCTGCCGGATCTCGACCTCGAAGTCCTCGTCATCGGTGTTGGGGATGCGCTTGACCCATTCGATGGCTTCTTCCTTGGACTTCACCTGGATCAGCCAGAAGCCGGCGATCAGCTCCTTGGTCTCGGTGAAGGGGCCGTCGACCACGGTGGACTTGCCACCGGTCGAGAACCTGACGCGGGCGCCCTTCGAGCTCGGGTGCAACCCCTCCCCGGCCAGCATGACGCCTGCCTGGACCAGCTCCTCGTTGTACCGGCCCATGTCGGCGAGCACCTGCTCGCTCGGCATGACGCCCGCTTCGCTGTCGTCGGTGGCCTTGATCATGACCATGAACCGCATGATGGCACCTCTCTCTCGGTGGGTTTACCCGTGCGACGAACGCCGACCCACCGATTTCGACACGACTCACGACTTCTTCCGCTTGGTCTTGGCTGGAACGACGTCCGGGATCGTGCGCTGGCTGTCCTTGGGTGGTCGCACGTAACCGTCGTCGCGGTTGGCCGGGCGAGGCGGCAACGTGGGCGGCTCGGGTGTCAGGTCCTCGTACGGCACAACGGCGAGCAGGTGGTGCATGACATTGAGCCGAGCCCGCTTCTTCACGTCCGCTTCGACGACGTACCACGGCGACTCGTCGATGTCGGTGGCGGCGAACATCGCGTCTTTGGCCTTGGAGTAGTCCTGCCAGCGGTTGCGGGACTCGATGTCCATCGGCGACAGCTTCCACCGCTTGGTCGGGTCGCCGAGGCGGCCCTGAAAACGCCGTTCCTGCTCGGCATCACTGACCGAGAACCAGTACTTGACGACCTGAACCCCGCTTCGCACCAGCATCCTTTCGAACTCTGGAGCCGAGCGCAGAAACTCCTGGTACTCCTCCTCGGTGCAGAAACCCATCACGTGCTCCACGCCGGCGCGGTTGTACCAGGACCGGTCCAGGAGCACCATCTCGCCCGCTGCTGGCAGGTGAGCTGCGTAACGCTGGAAGTACCACTGCGTCTGTTCCCGCTCGGTGGGCGTGCCCAACGCGACCACCCGAGCGTGCCGCGGATTGAGGCTCTCGGTGATGCGCTGGATCGCGCCGCCCTTGCCGGCTGCGTCTCGGCCTTCGAAGATGACGACGATCCGCAGCCCCTTGGCGCGGATCCACTCCTGCTGCTTGACGAGCTCGACCCCTAGCCGAGCGAGTTCCGCCTCGTAGTACTCGTTGTCCACCTTGGCGGTCGCGTTGGGCGCCTCCTCGACCGACCGGTCCGTGGTTTGGGTCGTCGTGGCCATTGTTGCCTCCGCTGTTCGGTTGGGTCTCGTTCTACCGGCTGCGGCCGCCAGCCGCACCCCGGCTCGTACGCTGTGGCCCGTGGCGAGGCAGGCACCACGGCTGGCGACTGGCCGAGCGCGGGCACTCGGACTGCCGACACGGGGTACCACCAACCCCAACCGGCTACGTCGCGTCGACCGCTGGATCGTGGGCACGCAGTCCGCCCGGCTGCGCGACGCCGTACGCCCGCTCGTGGTCGACCTCGGTTACGGCCAGCGCCCGGTCACCACGGTGGAACTCGCGCAGCGGCTGGCCGACGTACGGTCCGACGTCGAGGTGCTCGGACTGGAGATCGACCCCGACCGGGTCGCAGCCGCCCAGTCGTACGCCGATCCGCCGCGGCTGCGCTTCGGCGCCGGCGGGTTCGAGCTGGCCGGCCACCGACCGGTGCTGATCCGCGCCCTCAACGTCCTGCGCCAGTACGACGAGACGGCCGCCGCCGAGGCCTGGGTGACGATGACGGCGGGGCTTGCCCCTGGCGGGCTGCTGATCGAGGGCACCAGCGACGAACTCGGCCGCAAGGCATGCTGGGTCGCCGTCGACGCCACCGGGCCGCTCACCCTCACCCTCGCCGCGCGAGCCGGCTCGCTGCACCGGCCGAGCGAACTCGCCGGACGGCTGCCCAAGTCCCTGATCCACCGGAACGTTCCCGGCGAGCGGATACACCGCTTCCTCGCTGCCTTCGACGCCGCGTGGGCCGCCAAGGCGGCGTACAGCGCGTTCGGACCCCGGCAGCGCTGGGCCGCGTCGGTAGAGGGCCTGCTCGACCAGGGCTGGCCCATCGTCGGACGCAGCGCCCGGTGGCGACTCGGCGAGGTCAGCGTGCGCTGGGCGGCTGTTTCATGACGCGAGGTGCGGCTGGCCGGCTAGTGGGCTGCCGCCCGCTGAAACGCGTCGAACGCCTGCTGACCGAACAGCACGAACCGAACCTCCGACACCGTCCCCCGGGGCGCATCCCGAACGGAGTCGAGCGCGATCCGCGCGGCGTCGTCCAGCGGCCAGCCGTACACGCCGGCAGAGATGGCCGGAAAGGCGACCGTCTCGGCACCCAGATCCGCTGCCACCCGGAGCGACTCGCGATAGCAACTGGCCAGCACGTCCGAGCGATCCTCCTCCGGCGACCAGATCGGTCCGGCGGTGTGCACCACCCAGCGCGCGGGCAGCCGGCCGCCCGTTGTGGCCACCGCCTGCCCGCGCGGCAGCTGCCCGCCGGGAAGCTCGCGCTTGCGCTCCTGGCACTCGGCCAGGATCTCCGGCCCGCCCGCCGCGTGGATCGCGCCGTCGACGCCGCCGCCGCCGAGCAGTCCGGGGTTCGCCGCGTTGACGATGACGTCGACCACTTCGGTGGTGATGTCGCCGAGCTTCAGCTTCAGTCCGAACGCGTTGGTCACTGCAGCCGCACCCGCAGCCGCCGGTTCGCCTTGCCCTTGTTCTCCACCTTCACCACGTCTATGTCACCGATCTGGCTCGTCGAGGCGACGTGCGTTCCCCCGTCGGCTTGTACGTCGAGCCCGACGATGTCCACGATGCGCACCACCTCGAGGTTGGGCGGGAGCAGGTCGGTGGCTGTCCTGATGATGTCCGGGATCGCGAACGCATCGGCCCGGGAAAGGTTGTCCACCCGAATCGCCCGGTCGGCGGCGACCTCGACCGCGCACGCGGCGGCGATCCGGTCCTTGAAGTCGGTTGGGATCTCGGGCAGGTCGAAGTCCATCCGGGCGGTCAACGGCTCCATGTTGCCGCCAGTCACCAGAGCGCCGAAGTCACGAAACACGACGCCGGCCAGCAGGTGCAGCCCCGAGTGCGTACGCATCAAAGCCGTCCGCCGGTCGTCCTCGATCGCCCCACGTACCGCTGTCCCCGCCGGGGGCAGCGGGTCGCCATCGGCCGGGATCAGCCCGGGATCCTCGCCTCGGCGTACACCGACGATCCGCGTCTGTACGCCGCCCCAGAGCAGTACGCCGTGGTCCGGCGGCTGCCCGCCGCCGCCGGGATAGAACGCCGACCGGTCCAGCACGATGCCCTCGTCCGTGTCAGCGCAGAGCACTGTGGCGTCCCACTCGCGCAGCGTCGCATCGGCCAGATCCAGCCGCTCGGTGCGCCCATGCTGATGCATCCGCGAAGCCTAACCAGCGTCCTGGAAGGACTGTCATGCGAACATGTCGGCCAGCCGCGCCGACCATGCGGCGCTGCGGTGGCGGGTCCGATGCTTGGGATCTGGGCCGCAGCAGTGCACCGAAAAGTGCCACAAACAGCCGAATTGGCATCTTTCGGTCCACTGCATCCGGCCGGCCGCCGGGCAAAGGACCAAACAGTGCCACCGCGGGGAACACCGGGCTTCGGCCGAAAAGTGCCACAGACGACGCCCTCGACTGCGCCGTCGCCGAGGACGGCGTGCTCGAGGGTCTCGGCTGAAGTGTCGAACAGCCGGGTCGGCAGCGGTGCTACCAGGGGTTGCCCCGCTGGACCTGCTTCAACGCCGGTCGCACGTCGACCAGATAGACGATCGAGGCGACGAGGGCGACCAGGCCGAACAGGCCCAGCGTGTCGGTCAGCAGGGACACCGCGAGCGCGCCGCCGGTGATACCGAGCCATGCGGGCTTGGTGAGCTTGTCCGCGGCGGTGTACAGCGGCGTCGGCCGCATGGCGGCGTCGACGAAGGCCCAGATTGCCAGCGCAAGCGATCCCAGCTCGATCCCGTTCAACAGCATGCCGAGGAGGATGTCCACGAGGCGAGCGTACGCCGAGGGCAGCCCAATTCGTCGTGATGATCATGGGATTCAGCCGGTGCCAGCCGGCCAAAGCCCATGATCATCAGGTGCGGACTGCTCAGGCCTTGCTGGTCGCCGCCTTGCTGGTCGCCGCCTTGCCGGTCGTCGCCTTGCGCGCCGGTGGCTTGCGGATGGAGGACTTGCGGGCGCTGGTGTTGCGGGCCGCGGTCTTGCGGATCGTCGCCCGGGTCTTGTCCGCGCCGTCGGCGACGGCGTCCTTCGCGTCCGAAACCCCGGAATCGGCACCGGAGGCCACCTCGACGAGCAGATCCTCGACGGTGTCGACCGCCCGCTCGGCGCGGAAGATCACCCGCTGCAACCGCGGGTCCTTCCGGAACTCGTGCACTACCTCCTCGCCGCGCTTGCTGAGTTGGACGTAGAAGTTCACCGCCTGCTCCCCGGCGGTCTGCAGGTAGCCCCCAACCACCTTGCGCACGTCGGTCGGTGCTACCCGGCCGGTGGCGATGTCCTGGGTGCGGGTGGCCAGCTGCTTGCCCTGCGCGGCCGCACGGGTGACGACGACGTCACTTGCGCCCACTGCCGCCAGGACGGTTTGGCGGACGCCAGCCAGGGCGAGCTTGCCCTGCTCCGCCGCGATCTCGCCGTACTGCTTGAACTCGGTGCTGATGCTCATGACTCCTCTTTCTGGTGGGCATTCTCGTTGCAGAAGGACTGGTAGATGTCCAGCAGCACCTGCTTCTGCCGTTCGTGCAGGTGCGGGTCGGTCAAGATGGCGTTCCGGACATCCGGGTCACCCTCGCGCTCGGTGAGGATGCCGGCGTGCATGTACAGCGTCTCCGCGGAGACCCGCAGCCCTTTGGCGATCTGCTGCAGGATCTCCGCGCTCGGCTTGCGCAGCCCCCGCTCGATCTGACTGAGATACGGGTTGCTCACTCCGGTGGCCTGCGCCAACTGCCGCAGTGAGACCTGCGCCGCGGTGCGTTGCTCGCGGATGTACTGCCCGATGCCGGACAGGGCCTGCATGCACTCACCTCCGGTTACGCTCGTCTCCCACGGTAGGCTCGGGTGCTAGCTGTTGCAAGCGGCTCTGCTAGCGACGTGGGTGAGGTATGTCACGGCGGGGCCTTTACATTCGCACCGCCATGGCCATCCATCCGATCCGGATCGTCGGAGACCCCGTCCTGCATCACCCGGCCGCGGCTGTCACGGCGTACGACGAATCGCTGGGCACGCTGATCGCGGACATGCTGGAGACCAACATGGCCGCAAACGGCGCCGGGCTGGCCGCCCCACAGATCGGCGTACCGCTGCGGGTCTTCGTGTACAGCTGCGCCGACGGAACCGGCCGGCTGCAGCGTGGGCACGTGGTCAATCCGGTGCTTCAGGCCGGTCCCATCCCGGGCGGTCTGCCGGACAGCGAGAACGACATCGAAGGTTGCCTGTCCGTGCCAGGCGAGCACTTTCCAACTAGCCGGGCCGCGGCTGCGACGGTCACCGGCTTCGACCAGTTCGGCGAGCCAGTCACCGTCGTCGGCACCGGGATCCTCGCTGTGGCGCTGCAACACGAGGTCGACCATCTCGACGGCCTGCTGTACCTCGACCGCCTCGTCGGGCGGTACAAGCGGGAGGCCCGGCGGGTGGTCCGGGATCGCGGCTGGCGCGACGGCGAGCTGCACTCATGGCTGCCCGGCACAGTCCCTGACCCGTTCGGTCATTGACTGCCGGCCCCCTGACGCAACGTCCGTACAGCTGGCCGGTATGGCGCGCAGACCTACGGACGCAACGGCGGGGGAAACGCGCCTGGCCGCAGCCGCACGACACCGACGGCGCTCTCGCCGCCGAGCACCGCCGAGCTGGCCTGCCGGTCGAGCTCGGATGCGTCGCAACCGAGGAGACGCAACGCCGCGACCATCACCGGCATCCTCGCCCGGATGCCTCCGTCGTCGATCTTGAGCGTGATCGCCGACCCGTCGGCGAGCGCAGCCGCATGCACGCCCTCGGCGCCACCCTTCATCAGCAAGCCAGGTACCGACTGCATGAGCAGGGTGTCCTCACGACGGCTGCCGGCGACCATCACCGGATGCGCGCGCATGGCGTCGGCGACCCGGCGCTCCGGCGTACCGGTTTCCGCCGCGACGAGACGGGCGAAACAGCGGGCCAGGCCGGCGAGGGTGATGGCGAACAGCGGCGCGCCGCAGCCGTCAACGCCGGTCACCGTGACCGGCTCGTCGGCCAGCTCCGCGACGACCCGCCGCACCTCCTGTTGCAGCGGGTGCGTCGGCGCCAAGTAGTCCGCGATCGGCCAGTCGGCGGCGCGGCAGGTCAGCAGCATGGCGGCATGCTTGCCTGAGCAGTTCATCAGGACTCGCGACGGGCCGCCCCCACCGGCCAGTACGGCGTGGGCCGCCACCTCGTCGATCGGCAACTGCGGCGGGCACTGCAGGTCCTCCTCGACGTACCCGCCGGCCGCGAGCATCTTGCCCACCCGCTCCACGTGAACCGGTTCGCCGGAGTGGGACCCGGTGGCGAGGGCCAGGTCGATGTCGGCCAGCTCGGCATCGGACCCGAGGCCGCAGCGCAGCATCGCCAACGCCTGCATCGGCTTGTTCGCGGACCGGGGAAACACCAGATCGGTCGGCGTACCGGCGGACAGCACCGGCGTACCGGCGGAGTCGGCCACGAAGACCGAGCCGCGGTGGACGGACTCCACCCGATCGTTGCGGACCACCTCGACCAGGATCGGGTTCATGCAGTCGCCGTACGCCGCTCGCGAACGCCCAGCATCGACCGGGCGTCCTCGATCGGCATCGGGGGGCGCTGGGCGATCTTGGCCAGACCCGCTGCTCGCGCCACGAGTTGGGCGTTGCCTGTCACGGCGTTGCCCGGTGCGTACGTGAGGGTGTCCTCCATGCCGACCCGGAGGTGACCGCCGGCCGACAGCGCGGCAAGCATGACCGGCAGTGTCGTCCGGCCCACCCCGGTGGCCGCGAACGTGGCACCGGCCGGCAGCATCCCGGCGGCGGCAACCAGGGCCGCGGCCGTTCCCGGCATCCCGCCGGGCACGCCCATCACGAGATCGGCATGCACATGTTCGCCGTACGGCGGGCCGTGCTTGTCCAGCAGCCGCTGCAGGGTCGAGAGTTGACCCAGATCGAAGATCTCGTACTCGGGGACGATCTCCCGATCGCGCATCGCGGTGTGCAATTCGACGATGAAGTCCCAGCGGTTGAAAAAGACGTCGCGGCCGAAGTTGACGGTGCCCATCGAGCAGCTGGCCGCGTCCGGCTCCGCGTCCAGGACGGCGAGGCGGTCGGCTTCGGAATCGGTGACCGCGCCACCGGTGGACAGCTGCACGATCAGATCGGTCTCGGCCCGCAGCGCCTGGACGGTCTCCCGCAGCCTGCCCTGGTCCAGCGTTGCCCGCGCGTGCTGGTCGCGGATATGTACGTGGATGACTCCGACACCGAGCGCCTGGCACTCCCTGGCCGTCGCGACGAGTTCGTCCAGGGTCACCGGAAGGGCCGGTACGTCGGACTTGCTGGACTCCGCACCGGTCGGCGCTACCGTGATCAACGTGGTGTTCATGAGCCCGGCTCCGTCCGCGGAGCACACAACCGGAGCGGACTGGACGGAGACGGGCGGGGTCACAGTCATGCGCTGATGGTCTCAGACGCCAGGCATGAGCTATCGTGTAGCACATGGAGAGCATCGGGGTTCGCGAGTTGCGCCAGTACGCCAGCCGCTATCTGGCGCGGGTTGCCGCCGGGGAGTCGCTGCAGATCACCGATCGTGGCCGGCCAGTGGCTCGGCTGGTGCCTCCGGCGGCGGACACCTGGGAGGAGATGATCGCCACCGGGCAGATAATCCCGCCAGAACTACCGGGTGACCTGCTCGACGAGCCGCCGATCGATTACGGAATCAACGCCTCAGAGACACTGGCTCGGATGCGTAAGGACGAAAGGTGAGGCTGTACCTGGATTCTTCGGCGATCGTCAAGCTGGTGCAGACCGAAGCCGAATCAGAAGAGCTGACGCGATTCCTGCGCGGCCGGCGTACTGACAGGCAGGTGAGTTCAGCTCTGGCGCGGGTCGAGGTTGTGCGCGCAGTGCAGCGTGGAGGAGCCGCTGCGGTAGCCAGCGCACGCCGACAGCTCGGACGGATGACCCTGTTTCCGATGCACCGCAACCTGCTCGACGATGCCGCGGATCTGGGCAATGGCGGATTGCGCAGCCTTGACGCCGTGCACCTCGCCTCGGCCCGACGGCTCGGCAACGAGCTTCGGGCGGTCGTCACCTACGACCTGCGGATGCAGGCCGCCGCCGAGGCGCTCGGGCTTCCAACGGCCGCACCCCGTTAGGCGTCGATCGCCGCGGCGATGTCGCCGACGTGCAGCTCAGCGTCGTCGGCGGTGTTGCGCTTGACCAGGGCCAGGGCGACCGTGCCGAGTTCGTAGTGCCGGACTGCGGTGGTGACGAAGCCGACCTGCCGCCCGTCCGAGGTGACCGGGTCGCCGGTCGCCGGCAGCGTCTCGACCGAACCGTCGAGATGGAGCAGGACGAGCCGGCGCGGCGGGCGGCCCAGGTTGTGCACCCGGGCCACCGTCTCCTGGCCGCGGTAGCAACCCTTGTTCAGGTGTACGGCGGAGTCCAGCCATCCCACCTCGTGCGGGATGGTGCGGTGGTCGGTCTCGTTGCGCAGTCTGGGACGGCGAGCCTGCACCCGTAACGCCTCGAACGCCCAGATCCCGGCCGGGCCCGCGCCGGCGCCGGTGAGCCGCTCCGCGACGTCGGCGAGCTGGCCACGCGGCACGAGCAGGTCGGCGGCCGCCGCACCCGGCCAGGGCATCCGGCGTACCCACCCATCGCCCAGGGTGGCGACGTCATAGGGCATCGACGCCTCGGCGCCCAACGCGGCAAGCACACCCGGCGTCCCGGGTCCCACCAGGGACAGCACGGCCCACTCCGAACTCACCTCGTGCGGGTCGACCCGGAGCAGGAAACGCATCGAGTCGAGAAAGGCCAGCAGGCCCGCGCCGGTGCCTGCCTCGACGTCGATCCAGGTGGTGCCGCCGATCTCGGTGACGAGCAGGTGGTGCTCCACATGACCGTGCGGGGAAAGCACGAGCGCCTCGGTCGCGCGGCCGTCGGCGAGCCCTGAGAGGTGCTGGCTGGTGAGGCTGTGCAGCCAGGAGAGCCGGTCCTCGCCCGGGACGACCAGGACGTCGCGGTTGCTGCGGTCGATCCAGCCCACACCGTCAACGAGGCGACGCTGCTCGCGCAGCGGGTCCCCGTAGTGCAGCGCGACTCCGGCGTCGCGGTCGTCGGCGGGGACGGCGCCGGGAAGTGAGAGCAGGGGCGAGGGCACGGTCGCGAGGGTCACCAGAGCGAGTATCCCCCTTCAATCGGGGGGCGGTTCGGCAGCGCACTTCGTGCACAGCCCGGCCAACGCGATGTGGCCGGTGTCGAGGACGAAGCCGCGCTCGTCGGCCAGCCACCGAGCCACCGGTTCCAGCAGCTTTCCGGGAATGACGGCCACCTGTCCGCACCGGTGACACACCGAGTGCAGCGTGTCGTAGTCCGAGGCGTGGTACATGGGCGCGCCGTGTCCGAAGTGTCGGTGCCGGACCAGGCCCAACTGCTCGAGCAGCTCCAGGGCGCGATACACCGTGGTGATGTTGACGCCGGGGGACGTCTGGTGGATGCGCTCGCTGATCTCCTCCGGCGTTCCCTGGCCGAGTTCCTCCACCGCGTCGAGGACCATCTGACGCTGCGGCGTGAGCCGGTAGCCGCTGGCCCGGAGCGTCTCGGGCAGCCCAGCCGGTGTCGGTGTCGGTGTCGGCACAGGGGCATCCTAGGCGTCCTGCGCCCTTTCGTAGGCTCAGCGTTCGTGGGCAGCAGGCGGGTGGCGGTCCTCGACCGCGGTACGGTCACGCTCGTCGACCCAGCGGCCGCCGTGTTCTCCGCCTTTGACCTCGGCCCGGCGCGAGGCGACGGTGTCTTCGAGACGATGCTCGTCCGGCGCGGCGTGGCGCTCAAACCCGAGGCGCACCTCGACCGGCTCGCTCGCTCGGCGGCACTGATGGGCCTATTCTCGCCGCCCCTCGCGGACTGGGCTCGGCTGATCGACCTTCTCGCCACCACACATGCCGACGGCGAGGCGGCACTGAAGTTGATGCTGACCCGCGGCATCGAAGGGGTGAGCGACCACACCGCCGTCGGCACTCTGAGTCCGCTGGCGCCGGACGTACTGGAGCAGCGTCGTCGCGGCATCGCGGTGGTCACGCTGACGCTCGGGCTGCCAGCCGACCTGCGGGCCACCTCGCCCTGGTTGCTCGGAGGTGTGAAGTACCTGTCCTACGCCGTCAACATGGCCGCGCAGCGCCACGCCCGAGCGCTCGGCGCGGACGATGCGGTGTTCATCTCCCTCGACGGCCGGCTGCTGGAAGGGCCGACATCGACGATTGTGTGGGCGCGCGACGGGACGTTGCACACTCCGCCGCTGGAGATCGGGATCCTGCCGGGCACCACACAGGCGCTGCTGTTCACCCGGGCGGACGCGGCTGGACTGGGTACGGCGATGTCGTTGGGCACCGTCGCGGATCTGCATGCGGCCGACGGGGTGTGGCTCGTCTCCAGCGTTCGTGGCGCCGCCGCTGTGACCAGCCTGGACGGCTTACGACGGGGTGACGCCGGCCTGACCCCGACGATCCAGGAGCTGACCGGCGTCACAACCTGACCCCTCTTCCCGTCACGGGCCGGGGGGCAGTCAGCACCGCGGGAGCGAGGTTGTCCAGGTTATTCGTTGCACGCTCCGGTGGAGCGTCGTAGCGTGCTCAGTACACGAGAGAGGAGGTGGTCCAGAGTTGCATAGCTTCAGGACACGTGAGGTGGCCGTCCGCTAGCCGCCGTTCCAACGGAAAGGTTCCACCTCATCCGCCGACGGCGGTGTGGCGAGAACCGGATGGACACCCGATCCCCGGGCGTCGGCCCTCGTCCAGCCGACCCTGACAGTTCCTCGTCAGGAGCCGCCCGGGGATCGTCCGTGCCTGGGTCAGGCCGGCGGGCGCGTGCCGCCGCGCTTGGTCACCTTGCCGAGCAGGTCCTTTGCCTTGCGCTGATTCTCCGGCTTGCGGAACTCCTGCTGCGCCTTTGCCATCAGCTCTCTGGCCTTGCGCTGGTTTTCCGGCTTGCGCATCTCGCGCCGGGCGATGTCGAACGCCTTGACCGCGATGCCAGTTCTCACGGCACCCCTGAACAGCTTCACGTCCGCCTCCTGTACCGCCGGGTCGCTCGCCGCGGCCGGCGGACTCACGCTATCCCGAGACCCGCTCCAGCTGGGCGGACAGGTGCGGCTGCAGCGGCTGGCCGACGGCCGCCATGTCGACCGCGTACAGCAGCGCTCCGTCGACGATCCCGTACAGCCGGTGGTTCGCGGTGACCTCTTTCGCGGTGTGGGTCCGAGCCACGACATCGGTGGACAGCTCCCACGTCGTCGGTCCGGTGGCGATCCCGGCGTACACCTCGACGATGCCGGTGGGGTGAGCCAGCAACACCTCGAACTCGTCTCCCTGCCCGGCGCGCCACCAGCCCACCTCGCGCGCGGACTGCCGCAGCACGGCACCGTCCGGACCGAGCAGAACCGCACGTGACTCGTAGGCGAGGAAGGGCCGCCCGTCGTGACCGAAGCTGACCCGCTGCCGGTAACGGTGACCCTCTATCGTGGGGTAGCCGACCTGGCCCTGGCCCTGCCACACCCCGACCAACGGCACGAACGGCAGCAGCGCCGGATGCAGATCCGGGCCCTCACGCAGGTCGTGCGTGTCCGAGCCGAGCGGGTTGTCCGGCACCTGCGTCAGCTCGGGCGCTCGGCCAGCCGGTAGACCATCCAGCCGGCGCCGGCAGCGATCGCCGATGCCGCGGCGATCAGGATCAGGACGAGCAGCGTCTCCATCACGCTCGCGAGGGTACTGCCGCAGCCTGCCGGGTCCTGCCACCAACGCACCGTCGTGTCGAGCCGAGCTACGTCAGCCGCAGCTGCGCCTCGTTCAACCCGCGGTCGGCGTCAAGGCTGTGTTCACCTCGGTCACCGGCCGACAGCACCCGCAACGTCCAGCGGCCTGGGGCGGCGAAGAACCGGAAGTACCCGTCCGCCGAGGACTGCACCTCCGCGGTGAACTCCCCGCCGGCGTCCAGTAACCGGACGTACGCCGACCCGACCGGGCTGCCGTCACGCACGACCTGTCCCTGGATCACCGTCTCGGTGGACAGGTCGACACCCGCGAGATCCCGTCCCTGCGGCGGCGCGCCACACACGGTCATGCGCCCTTGGCGATCGGCACCCCGACCAGCGAGCCGTACTCGGTCCACGACCCGTCGTAGTTCTTGACGTTCTGGTGCCCGAGCAGCTCGCGCAGCACGAACCAAGTGTGTGAGGACCGCTCGCCGATCCGGCAGTAGGCGATGGTGTCCCGGCCGTCATCGAGCCCGGCGGCGGCATACAGGCTCCGCAGCTCGTCGTCGGTCTTGAACGTGCCGTCATCGTTGGCTGCCTTGCTCCACGGCACGTTGATCGCGCTGGGAATGTGGCCGCCGCGCTGGCTCTGCTCCTGCGGCAGATGAGCGGGCGCCAGCAGCTTGCCACTGAACTCGTCGGGCGAGCGGACGTCGACCAGGTTCTGGGTGTCGATCCCGGCCAGCGCCTCGTCTCGGAAGGCGCGGATGGACGTGTCCTGCTCCTGCGCCGTGTAGGTCGTCGCCGGTCGCGAGACCGGGTCGGTGGCCAGCGGGCGCCCGTCGAGCTCCCACTTCTTCCGGCCGCCGTCGAGCAGCCGCACATCGGCATGGCCGTAGACCTTGAAGTACCAGTATGCGTAGGCGGCGAACCAGTTGTTGTTGCCGCCGTACAGGACGACCGTGTCGTCGTTGCCGATTCCCTTGGCCGACAGCAGCGCCTCGAAGTCCTCCTTGGAGACGAAGTCGCGGATGACCTGATCCTGCAGTTCGCTCTTCCAGTCCAGCTTGACCGCTCCGGCGATGTGTCCACCGTCGTACGCCGAAACGTCCTCGTCCACCTCCACGAAGGCGACGTTCGGGTCCTCGAGGTGTTCCTGCGCCCAGTCGGCATCGACGAGGACGTCTGCTCGCTTGCTGGTCATGCGCGTGCTCCTTTGGGTGCACTAGGTCTACGGAAATGGGTACGGGGAGTGGTGGCGGTGCCAGCGGGAGTGGACTGCCGGGTCAGGAGCCCGGACACAGCGCGCTGTCGACGCGGCACAGGTCTACCGGCCGTCGCGACGTCAGTACCGCGCTCACGGCGCGACGCTAGCACCAGCGCGCACCTCGTACCGATCACGGGATCGATCGACGCGACTGCTAGATCGGTTCCAGCACCGTGTCCTCGGCGGCGGCGCTGATGTCGAATCCGCCGTCGGTGGCGACAACCTCGGTGATCTGCAGACCGAACGGCAACGGCGGCACGATGTAGACGAAGCTCAGCTGGTCCTGTAGCTGCTCAATCAGGAAGTCGGGAATCTCCACGCCCGCCAGGCTCAAGCCCACGACGGTCACGCCGATCTCGTCCGGCCCCGCCACCAGGAGCTGGCCGGTGCCGGACACCTCCACGTCCTGTCCGAGCACCTCGAGGGTCTGGGTGACCACCACGCCGTCCGGGCCGTTCGCCACGGCGACGCCCTCGCCGATCTGCGCGGCGACCTCGGCGTACGGGACTGACACGGTGCCCTCGACGCGGTCCACCGGGACAGCTTCGACGTTCTCGGAGAACAGCTCGGACAGCGGAAGGTGAAGTCCTTCGAGACCGACCACGACGTCGAGTCCGGACAGTTCGCCCAGATCCGCCTCGGACAGGGTCAGTCGTACGTCGTCGTACCGTCCGGCTACCGCTTGGGTGAGCACCGGGAATCCGTTGATCTCCACACCCGGCGGCGCACTCAGTGCCAGCTCCTCCTGCAATTGCGTGGCAACGCGCTGCTCGGCGTACTCCACGCCAACCCGGTCGGCCGCCAGTGCGACGACGAGTAGGACTACGAGGCCCGCCAACGCCTTTATCATTGCCCCCCGACCAGAATCGACATCAAGTAGCCGACCGGAGCACCCAAGGCGAACGGCAACACTCCCTGGACAACGCCCTGGGCAAGGATGACGCCACGCCGCTCAGCGGCGGCGTAGGAGGCACCGATCGCGATCAGGCACGCCAGGCCGCCTAGGACACCTCCGAGGATCACCGCTCCCAACTGCTCGGCCAACCCGTCGACCTGCGCGCGTCGCACCGCCACGAGCATCGCCGCGCCGGTTCCCAGGACAAAGCCGAGCAGACCCCGCGGCACCCCCTCGACGATGCGGGGGTAAGGCACCAGCAAATCCACCAGATGTCCGGTCACGACGGCAGCGCCGATCGCTGCCACGCACGTGTCGAGCAGCGCCAGACCATCGGGCAGCCAGAACAGCAGGACGTACATCGACGGCGCCACGACGGATACCGCAAGCAGCGAGACGCCGCCGAGTGAGTCGGTCACGTCGCGGCGCGGAGGTCGCCGGGTGAGCTGATGGATGAAGGACAGCACACAGGCGAGGGCGAGTACGGCGGCAAGCGGGCCCAGGCCGGCTCCCACGGCGAGGGGGATCGAGCCGCCACCTTCGGCCCCGTCGTCGACGGTGCGCCACACCAGCAGGTCGGCGGCCGCCGCCGCCCCGGCGCCGATCAAGGCGGCCCCCACGTAGCCACGAACACCCAGTGCGACCGACCAGGGCAGCACGAGGGCCAACTGCACCGTGCCGACGGCGAGCAGGACGCCCAGGGCCGTCCCCTCCTGCGGTGCAGCGAGCAGCAGCAGACTCGCGCCGGCCGCCACGAGAACGGCCGGGCCGTGATGCCACAGCCGCGACAGGGGAGTTCGGCGGACGACATGACTCACGCGCCTGATCGTGTCAGACCTCCTGAATGCATCCGATATTCTGGCCACTCGCGCTGTACACGCTGGTCAATGAGCGACGGAGGCCCGGTGGACCTGCTGCTCATGACCTCAGCCCAGCAGGCGACCGCGGAAGTGCTGCCGGCGCTCGGACTGCTCGGTCACTCGGTACGGGTCGCCGCCCCCGACGTGCGCATGCTGCTGGATGCCAACCCTGGTGACGCCGTTCTCGTCGACGCTCGCCACGACCTGGCCGCCGCACGGGCGTTCTGCCGGCTGCTGAACACCACCGGGCTGGCCGTGCCGGTGCTGGGCGTCTTCAGCGCCGGTGGACTGGTCGCCCTCAGCGCGGACTGGAGCCTGTCCGACGTGCTGTTGGACACCGCCGGACCGGCCGAGGTCGACGCCCGGCTGCGGCTGGCGGTGTCCCGGCGGATGTCGGCCGAGGCGGCGACCGACCCGGTCGTGACCGCCGGCGACCTGGTGATCGACGAGGACACGTACTCGGCGAAGCTCCGCGGCCGGCCGCTTGATCTGACCTACAAGGAGTTCGAACTGCTCAAGTACCTCGCGCAGAACCCGGGCCGGGTTTTCAGCCGCGCCCAGCTGCTGCACGAGGTGTGGGGCTACGACTACTTCGGCGGCACCCGCACCGTCGACGTCCATGTTCGGCGACTGCGGGCCAAGCTCGGCCCGGAGCACGAGGCACTGATCGGTACCGTCCGCAACGTCGGCTACAAGCTCGACCAGCAGGCGGCCACCGCCATCCTCGCCGATCAGTGAGCGCGGAGCGAATGACTCCGTCGGAGCAGATCAGCGACCTCGGAGACCTCGATCCGGAGCAGCTGCGCGAGGTTCTCGAACTCATCGACGCAGCCACCGACGCCGACGGTGTCAGCCCGGTGAGCGAGCACGTCTTACTGCACCTTCGGCACGGCACGGACGCCGCTGGGGGCACGGCCGAGACACACAACCTGCTGGCCCGCAGCGGCAACGGAACGCTGGCCGGATACGCGCACTTGGACCTGACCGACCCGGTGAGCGGCGGAACCGCGGAACTGGCCGTGCACCCGGACGCTCGCCGGCTCGGGATTGCCAGCCTGCTGATGCGGGGTCTGGAGGAACGGACGACTGGCCCGATGCGGCTGTGGGCGCACGGGCGACTGCCCGGTGCCCAGGCACTGGCTCATCGGTTCGGCTACCTCCAGGCCAGGGAGCTGTGGCAGATGCGAAGATCGCTGCTGGCCGAGCTGCCCGCGATCCCACCGCCTGAGGGAATCACCTTCAGGCCGTTCGTGGTGGGTCAGGACGAACGAGCCTGGACCGACGTCAACAATCGCGCTTTTGTCGAGCATCCCGATCAGGGCGGCTGGTCGCTCGCGCAGATCCGGACCCGGGAAAAGGAGCCATGGTTCGACGCCGAAGGCTTCCTGCTCGCCGAGGATGACCGCGACGGGCGGCTGCTCGGCTTCCACTGGACGAAGGTTCACGGTGGTGCGGGCGGGTCACACGCACACGACCGGCTCGGCGAGGTCTACGCCCTCGGCGTCGATCCCTCGGCGCAGGGTCGCGGCCTCGGTCCCGCGCTGACCGTGGCCGGACTGCGTTACCTGCGTGGACTGGGGCTGTCCCAGGTGATGCTCTACGTCGACGGGTCCAACACCGGCGCGATCCGGGTGTACGAGCGGCTTGGCTTCACCCGCTGGGACGTCGATGTGTCCTATCGGCGGATCGCAGCGGCCAGCTGAACCCGGGCGTTCATCCGGCGTTCAGCCTCCGGTCAACTCAGCCGGTCGATCCGGTCATCGGCGCTGCCTATCATCTTGGGGTCATTCCCAGCCTCAGGAGTCCATCGTGCGTGCAACCTTCCAGGCGGAGCTCGATCGGGTCCGGGATCAACTCGTGACCATGACGGGTCAGGTCGAGTTGGCGATGTCCCGAGCGACCACCGCGTTGCTCGACGCGGACTACACACTGGCCGACTGGGTGATCGACACCGACCGGGAGATCGACACCGTCAAGACCGAGATCGACGACGCCTGCTTCCAGTTGCTGGCGCGACAGCAGCCGGTCGCCACCGATCTTCGCGTCATCGTGACCGCGCTGTCCATCGCCGCAGACCTGGAACGCATGGGCGACCTGGGCGCCCACGTGGCCAAGGTGGCCAAGATGCGCTTTCCCGAGTCGGCGGTGCCGCCGGAGCTGCGCGCGACCGTGCTGGAGATGGCCGAGGCCGCCCAGGCCGTCGTGGCCAAGACCGGCAGTGTGATCGCCGGGCAGGACATCGAGCGGGCCAAGGAGCTCGAGGCCGACGATGACATCGTCGATCGGCTGCACAAGGACCTCTTCCGCATCCTGATCGCCGAGACCTGGGTGTACGGCGTCGAGCCCGCCATCGACATGACGCTGCTGGGGCGCTACTACGAGCGGTTCGCCGACCACGGCGTGCGGGTCGCCCGGCAGGTCGTCTATGTGGTCACCGGCGTGATGCCGACGCGCCCGCCCGCGGAGTGGAACGACGAGCAGGGCTGACGGTGTACAGGTCGCGTTCATGCGACGTCCACCATGAGCCGCCTGTTGCGTCATCTTCGGTACCTACGTTGCTGGAGTAACTGCGTCACGTCGCGGCCACCCTTGGCCCCTGCAGAGAGGCACCACAACGTGAATCGACGCACCCTGAGCCGTGCAGCTGTCCCCATGGCCCTCGTGCTCACCCTGGTACTGGCCGCCTGCGGCGGCGACGATCCGGCCACGCCGGAAACTGGCGGCAGCGAGGAGGCGCTCAGCGGCAACATCGAGATCGACGGCTCCTCCACGGTCGGCCCTCTCACCGAAGCCATCAACGAGGAATACTCGGTGCCGCAGCCTGATGTCGTTGTCAACCTCGGCACGTCGGGGACTGGCGGCGGCTTCGAACGTTTCTGCAAGGGCGAGACGGACGTCTCCAATGCCTCGCGTCCCATCAAGGACGAGGAGGCCGCTCTGTGCGAGACGGCCGGCATCGAGTTCACCGAGGTCCGCGTCGGCACCGACGCATTGACCATGGTCGTCAACCCGGAGACCGACTACGTCACCTGCCTGACCACCGAGCAACTCATCACGCTGTGGGGCCCTGACGGCGCCACCACGTGGGATCAGGTCAATCCCGACTTCCCGGCCGATCCGATCGAGATCTTCGCGCCGGGGGTGGACTCCGGTACGTACGACTTCTTCAACGAGACCCTCGAGATCGAGGAGCCGCGACAGGACTTCCAAGCCTCGGAGGACGACAACGTCATCGTCCAGGGCATCCAAGGCACCCCGGGTGCCTGGGGTTACTTCGGCTTCGCGTTTTTCCAGGAGAACGCGGACACCCTGACCGCCGTCGAGTACGACGCCGGCGAGGGGTGCGTGGCCCCGAGCATCGAGACCGCACAGGACGGCAGCTACGGCTTCACTCGTCCGCTGTTCATCTACCTGAAGAACGAGTCCCTGTCTCGTCCCGAGGTGGCGGACTACGCCACGTTCTACGTGCAGACGGTCCAGGACGTCATCGAGAGCGTCGGCTACATCCCCGAGCCCGAGGAGGATCTGGCCGCCGCCCAGACTGCCGTCGAGGAAGCTGTAGCCGCGGCTAAGTAACCTTCCGGGACCCGCCCCATCGGGAGGCAGTGGCCAATCTCCCGGTGGGGCGCCGCGTTACGGGTCCGATCCAAGTCGAGCCGGCAGGAGACCATGAGCACGGCGTCCACCCCACCCGTGGTTCGCTCGTCGTCCGCCAGGGAACCAGGGAGCCACAGCCTGTCCGCGTCCCGGCCGCGGTACGGCGAACGAGTAGTGCTGGGGCTGCTGTGGTTGTGTGCGGCGATCTCCGTCGTCACCACCTTCGGGATCATCGTTGTGCTATTCACCGAGGCGGTATCGCTGTTCGGGATTCCAGGCGTGTCGGCCGTCGAATTCTTCACCGGCACGGTGTGGCGTCCGTTCACCGACCCGTCGTCGGATCAGTTCAAGATCGGGGTGTTGCCGCTGCTGAATTCGACCCTCCTGGTCACCGCGATCGCCCTGCTGATCGCCGTCCCGTTGGGTCTGGCCACGGCGATCTACCTGTCGGAGTACGCCCGCCCGCGAGTGCGCAGGATCGTCAAGCCGTTCCTGGAGCTGCTGGCCGGAGTGCCTACCGTCGTGCTCGGGTACTTCGCGCTGACCTTCATGACGCCGGTGCTACGCGCGGTGTTCGGAGTCGAGGTGGTCCCGATCTTCAATGCGGCGAGCGCCGGCATCGTCGTCGGGATCCTGGTGGTGCCCACCATCGCGTCGATCTCCGAGGACTCGATGAGCGCCGTTCCTCGCGCCCTGCGGGAGGGTGCCTACGGCCTGGGGTCGGCCCGCCGGCACGTCGCGTTGAAGGTTGTCTTCCCGGCGGCCCTGTCCGGCATCGTGGCCTCCATCATCCTCGCCTTTGGCCGCGCGGTTGGCGAGACGCTGATCGTCTCCCTGTCCGCCGGAAACCTGCCCCCCGCGGACCTGCCGGCGGTCGACCCGTTCCAACAGGTCCAGACGATGACGGCCTACATCACCCAGGCCGTCGGCGGCGAGTCCTCTCGTGGTTCGGTGACCTTTCAGTCGATCTTCGCCGTCGGCGCCCTGCTGTTCGTGCTTACATTCCTCGTCAACATGGTCGCGCTGCGAGTCGTGCGTCGTTTCCGAGAGGAGTACTGAACATGGCGGTGGCGACGAGCGAGCGGCCCAACCGCCAGGTCGACGGCGGCTTCCGAGCCCCGGTCGGAAACACGATCCGGGAGCGGTTCACCCAGCTGGTGCTCTTCCTCGCCACCTGCGTGGCACTCGTCGTGCTGGTGACACTGCTCGTCGACATCGTCCGCGACGGCGTCGGCGGGTTGAGCCTGAACTTCCTCACCCAGTACACCTCGCGGGTCGCGGAGAACGCCGGGATCCGCGCCGGGCTCACCGGTACGTTGTCGCTGATGGTCCTCGTGGCCCTGATGACCTTTCCCCTCGGCGTCGGCGCAGCCCTGTACCTGGAGGAGTTCGCGCCGAGGAACCGCTGGACCCGGCTGCTCGAGGCGAACATCAACAATCTGGCCGGGGTGCCGTCGATCGTGTACGGCCTGCTGGGCCTGTCGGTGTTCGTCTTCTTCCTGGGCTTCGGGCGTTCGCTGATCACCGGTGCGCTCACGCTGACCCTGCTCGTGCTGCCGGTCGTCATCGTCGCCAGCCGGGAAGCGCTGCGGGCGGTGCCCCGGGAGATCCGCGATGGCGGGTTAGCGCTGGGCGCGACGCCGCTGCAGGTGGCGCTTCGGCAGACCCTTCCTGCGGCCATCCCGTCGATCCTGACCGGCATGATCCTCTCGCTGTCCCGTGCCGTCGGCGAGACCGCTCCGATCCTGGTCGCGGGAGCGGTCGGGTCCCGCCGGGCCGACAACGAGCCCTGGAACCTGTCCGAGGCGTACACCGCCATCCCGATCCAGATATTCGATTTCGTGAAGAGACCACAAGAGGAATTCCAGATCCAGGTGGCCAGCGCCGCCATCATCGTCCTGATGACGTTGCTGCTGTTCATGAACTCCGCTGCCATCATCATCCGTAACCGCTACGCGAGGAACAGGTAATGGACCAGCGCACCAGTACCCAGTCCCAACCGACGACTCCGCCGATCCGCCTGGAGACCGGCACGGCTGCCCGAACCGAGCAGCCTACCGCCGGCTCGGCCTGGTCGAAGGACACCGGTGCGGGGGCGGCTCCGGACCGAAGCGCTACCCGGCACGACGTCGTCTTCCAGGCGCGCGACGTCTCAGTGCACTACGGCTCGGCGCCCGCCCTCGTGAACGTCTCGCTGGCCATCCGCCAGCGTGAGATCACCGCGTTCATCGGCCCCTCGGGATGTGGCAAGTCGACCTTCCTGCGCTGCTTCAACCGGACGAACGACCTCATTCCGTCCGCGCGTATCACCGGCCAGATCGACTACCACCATCAGAACCTCTACGCCAAGGATGTCGACGCGGTCGAGGTGCGCCGGCGAATCGGGATGGTGTTCCAGAAGCCCAACCCGTTCCCCAAGTCGATCTACGACAACCTCACCTTCGGACCCAAGGTCAACCGCATGAAGGTCGACTTCGACGAGGTCGTGGAGACCTCCCTTCGGCGCGCCGCGTTGTGGGACGAGGTGAAGGGCAAGCTCAAGCAGAACGCCTACAGCCTGTCCGGCGGCCAACAGCAGCGACTATGCATCGCCCGAGCGCTGACTGTAGATCCCGAGGTCATCCTGATGGACGAGCCGTGCTCGGCTCTGGATCCCATCGCCACCGCGCACATCGAGGACCTGATGCGCGAACTCGAGCACGACTACACCATCATCATCGTCACCCACAACATGCAACAGGCCGCCCGGGTGAGCGACCGAACCGCGTTCTTCACCGCCGAAGTCGAGTCCGAGAACGACGACCGCCGCTTCGGCCGCCTGGTGGAGATCGGTGACACGAGCATGATCTTCTCCAATCCCAACGACAGGCGCACCGAGGACTACATCTCGGGCCGGTTCGGCTGAGTCCTCCGGCGCTGGGTCGGGAACCGACTCCGGTGACGCTGCTGGTCGCCGACGAGCTCGAGCCGCGCGCCCACCACGTCGTACAGGAGATCTGTGCCGCCAACGTCGCCACGCTGGTGTGGTGCGGCGACGGTGCGGAGGCGCTGTTCCAGATCGGGCGGCTGTGTCCCGACGTCGTGCTCATCAGCGCCGGGCTGCCGGTGGTCGCCGCCTCCGACGTGATCGCGGCGGTGCGGCGATACACCTCAGTCCCCATCGCGGTGGCAGTCGGTGCCGGGGAGGTCGACCACGCGACCCGAGCCATGGCCGCCGGTGCCACCGACGTCCTGGGCCGGCCCTACCGACGGCACGAACTCCAGGCGATCCTGAGCCCATTCTTCGCCCACGCCAAGGCCCGGTGGGACAACGAGGCGATGATCACCGTTGGCGCACTGCAGGTCGACTCGCGCGCCTACCAGGTACGGGCCGGGGGCGCGCCGCTGCCGTTGACAGTGCGAGAGTTCGAACTGCTGCGCTTGCTCGTGCTGCATGCGGATCAGGTGGTGACCCACGACCAGATTCGACGGGAGGTATGGCGGGCGCGTGATGACGTCGCGAGCGCCAACACCATAGCTGTGCACATCGGCCGCATTCGGGCGCATCTCGATGACGCCGCCGATCTGATCAGCGTGCGCGGTGTCGGATATCGGCTCACCGTCGCACTGCGGCCGGCGCGTGCAATCGAGTGATCGACGACTAGAAGGGGGTGTTCCGGGTACCGTCTGTCGGGTGACGAACTCGGTCGCCAGCCGATGCCTGCACGACGCCTTGATCTACGGCTCCGAAGCGGAGTTGGTCGCCTCGGTCGTGCCGTTCGTTCGCGCCGGCCTGGCAGCCGGCGACCGGGTACTCGTGAGCGGCAGCGAGTCGCAGGTGGCGCTCTTCCGCGAGGCGGTGGGCGACGACCCGAGGGTGGAGTTTTCCGACTCGCACGATCACTACCAGACGCCGGCCACCGCACTGCTGTGGTATCAGCAGCTGTTCGATCGTGACGTCAGCACCACGGTCCGCGGGATCCGCAGCGTCGGCTCCGTCCCCTACACACTCGACCCAGCAGCCGACGCGGACTGGATCCGCTACGAGGCAATGGTCAACCGCGTCATGGCCCCGTATCCGTTCCACGGCTTGTGCCTCTATGACACTCGGACCCTTCCGGCGGACCTGGTGACGGTCGCCCGCCGGACGCATGCAGTTTTGGTGACGGCCGGCGTGCGTTCCGCCGGCTCTGGTTATCAGGAGCCGAAGGACGTCCTGCTCGACATCGGGCCGTCGACCCAACGGGATCCGCTGGAGGCGACCAGTCCCGTCCTCGAGATCGACGGCAGCCGCGATCTGGCCGGTGTACGGCACGAGATATACCTCGCCGTACGGGCGACTGAGCTGACGGTGGAGCGCGCCGACGACTTCCTCGCCGCCTTCAACGAGGTCGCGGTCAATGCGCTGACGCACGGCCGACCGCCGGTCGACGTGCGCCTGTGGTGCCGGCCAGACCGGTTGTACTGCACGGTCATCGACAACGGGCCCGGGATCAGCGACCCGTTCGCCGGGCTGCTGTCACCCCACGGGCACAGCGACTCGACCGGGATGGGGCTGTGGATGGCTCGGGAGCTGTGCGATGAGCTCACCATCAGCTCACCTCCCGGCGGCGGCTGCACGGTCGCGCTGTCCACAGGCAGCTGAGGCATGTCCAGACCCCGCATCGTCTCCGACAGCATCGTGATCGACGGCTCCACCGAGCAGATCTTCGACCTGCTGGCCGATCCCAGGCAGCACCGGCTGATCGACGGGTCCGGTGCGGTCCAGGGCCTCGTGAGCGGACCCGACCGGCTTGGGCACGGTGCCCGCTTCGGCATGCAGATGAAGGTGGGCCTGCCGTACCGCATCACGAACACCGTCGTCGAGTACGACGAGAACCGGCTGATCGGCTGGCAACATCTGGCCAGACACGTCTGGCGATATGAGCTGGAGCCGGTGCGCGAGGGCACCAGGGTCACCGAGTCCTGGGACTGGTCCACGTCACCAGTTGCCCGGCTGATGGAGTTCGCGCGCTTCCCGGCGAAGAACAAGCAGGCGATCCGGCGGACGTTGATGAGGTTGAAGCGGGTCGTCGAGAATCGCCCCGCATGAGTCAGCGGGTGACGCGGGCGGCCGCTGTCGACATGCTGGCCGGGTAGCGTCCAGGGCCCGGGTGGCGACGTGTCGGTGCTCGGCCGGGCTCGACCGCTGGAGCCGGTTCGTGCTGTCCGCGCTGTCCCCGCGAGCGGCGGCCCGACTCTCGCCGCGATCGACCTGCTCGAGCTGGCCGACGACCTGCCCTACCCATCGTTCTCGGGGTACGTCGAACTGGTCGAGCAGCAGCCGTCCGGGCAGGCGCAACCGGAGCCGGTCGCCCCGCCGCAGCAGGTTGAGGGACCGCATCTGGCGTACGCCGTGCAGTGGTCTCTCCTCAGCGGCCTGGCGCTGGCCGGTTACGTCATGTTTGCCCGGCAGGAGGCGCAGCAGCGCCGAGCACGACAGCCTCAGCCGCAGTCGACCTCGCCGGGCGATGACGGATCCGCGGCAGCAGCGCCGGGTAGTCCAACCGCCGCATCCTCGATGATCGACTCGTAGAGCTGGCGGCCCAGTTGCTCGTCGAGCAGCGGGTACGACGCCGAGGACCCGACCGGACTGAAGTCCGGGACCGCGATCGGCGCGGTGAGCAACAGCACCAATTCTCCGTTCAGGTCCCGCAGCAGCTCGACCAGGCTCTTGAGGTCGCCGAGCGTCGTGTCGAGGTCGAGGGTCAGCGAGTCGGCGGTGGTCGTCAGGAACCGTGTGAGCCGCAGCGGATTCACCAGGGTTCCGGGCGAGAGTGACCTGTCCAGCAGCGAGGCGAGAAACTGCTGCTGGCGCTGGATCCGCTCGGTCTCGGCCGGCCCTTGTCGCGTCTCCAGCCGCAGGAACGGCAGGGTCTGCTCGCCGTCGATCACCGACGTACCGGCCGGCAGTTCCAGCCCGCTGTCTCGTTCGCGTAGCGAGGACCCGAGGCACAGCGGTACGCCGCCCAGCGCGTCGACCATCGCGGGGAAACTGGCGAGGTCCATCTGCACGTAGTGGTTGACCCGAAGTCCCGTGAGCACCTGGACGGTGTGGACCAGGCAGGCCGCACCCCCGGCGCCGATCACCGAGCTGAACGGACCGCTGTATGGCTCGGTGGGCTGTCCGCCGGCCGCTTGACAGGCCGGAACGTCGACGTATGCATCACGGGGGAAGACGACGACGACGGACTGCGAGCCGTCCGGGGACAGGTGCGCCAGGATCGTGGTGTCCCGTCCGCCGCCGTCGGAGCCGACGAGCAGGAAGTTCTCCGCATCGAGTTGGCGCTCCTCGGCAATGATCTCCGGCCCGGACAGTCGCAGCACGTCCACCCGCTGCACCGTGCTGTCGACATAGGCGACCAGGCCCACGTAGTAGACCGCGACGAGCACCAGAACCGCGACCAGCCCACCGAGGACCCACCGCCGGGCGCGCCTGCCCCGTTGACGGCCGGAACGGCGGCTGCGACCCGGAGCGTCCGGACGTTCGGTGCGAGCGCGCAACTCGGCGACCGACGGTCGCTGCACACCGCTGTGTCGCGCCACCGCATGATCGTACGGAGCGCCGAGCCGCCGCGCCGATCTTGGTCTCGTCAACGCCTCACGCGCTAGCAGAGGTTGACCAGACCAAGATCGGCGAACGCGGTGCCGAGGTCAGCCCTGCGCGGGGGCGACGTACTCCTGCGCGAGTTCGGTGGTGAACAGGTCAGCGACCACGGTCAGACCGCCCTCGGCTTCCACGTCCGGCTGGGCGATGTATATCTCTCGGCTGGCCGGGGAGCCCGGTTGAGAGAAGTCCAGCGGAGCGATGACGCCGGTGACGGCCTCGTCTGTCTGCTGCAGGGCCGCCAGCAGGCCGGCCCGGGTCATGTCGCCGCTGTCGCACGCCGTCTTCAGGATCTGGCTGTAGATCGTCGCCACGCCGTAGCCGTAGGTGACGCCCCCGTTACCGGGCTCGTCCGGGTACTCGGCTGCGAACTCGGTCCGCACCTGCTCCATCTCCGGGGTGTCCGCGGTGAAGGGAAGCGCCGACGCGGTGAGCAGGAAGTTCTCCACCAGCGCCGCCGCCGAGGGGGTGGCCAGCAGACCCGGCGAGAACGTCGGGTTGCTGCCCAGGAACTTGATGCCGGGCAGCGCCTGGGCCGCAACTCCGACGGCCGAGGCGGTCTGCGTCGGCGTCGTCGTCAGCGTGACAGCGGCGACCCCGGCTTGGGCGAACTGGCTGATGACGCTCGTCGCATCGGTGTCGGTCGACTTCAGCGTCGCCTCCACCACTTCCAGACCCAGGGCCTCGGCGGCGAACTCCACACCGGTGAAGCCGTTGGCGCCGTACTCACCCTCGACGTACAGCGCGCCGATCGTGTCGCCCTCGGCGATGATGCCCTCGTCGACCAGGTACTGCAGGCCGTTGATCATCTCCAGGTCGTACGTCGTACCGGCCATCAGGATGTACTCGTTCTCCAACAAGGTGGAGGCCCATGACGCCGGAGCGGTGACCATCTCGGTCTCGGTGATCGTCTCCAGCAGCGCCGTGGTCATCGGTGAGCCGATCAACTGAGTCATGCCCAGCACGTCCGGCTCGACCTGTGCGTAGAGCTGGACCGCCCGCTGAACGTCGTAGCCGTGGTCCTCGATGATCAGTTCGATCTGCCGGTCGCAGATCCCGCCGTCGGCGTTGATCTTGTCGTAGACGAGCTCGTTGCCCTGCACGATGGCCGTGGACAGTGCGGCGAACGGACCGGTCAGGTCGGTGAGGATGCCCAGCGTGATCGTGTCTTCGGTGACGCCGAAGTCGGTCGCCAACTCGCTGGGGTCGCCGTTGCCGCCGCCCGAGGGCTCTTCTGCCGCCTTGGTGCTGCACGCTGCGGCCGTCAGCACGACGGCCATCACGAGGCCCGCGGCTCGTGTTCCTTGCTTTCTCATGGACGCCGATTCCCTTCAGTGGATGGATCTGTGCCCCGGTCGGGGCCCTGCTCAGATTCGACAGCGGTGCTCTCGGCCGGTGATTCTCCGGTCTCGGCGACAGGGCTTGTTACTGGCGCCGCGGCTCGCACCTTCTGCCGGCGCGTCGTCCCGGTGATGGCATGCAACACCCGGCGACCGAGCGCGGCGACGCCGCCCGGCTCCAGCAGCAGGACGACGACGACCGCTCCGCCGTACAAGAACTTCGCCAGTGTGCCGGAGTCCACGCCGCCGGATCCGGGTTCGGCGAGGAACGGGAAGAAGTCCGAGTACAAGTTGAGCAGCAGCGGGGTCGCCGCCACAAAAGCGGCTCCGACAACCGCTCCCGGAATGGACCCCAGGCCGCCGATGACGATCATCGCCAGGTAGGTCACCGAGAGGATGAGACCGAAGCTGCCCGGTGTGGGGACCCGGAGGAACAGCGCCAGCAGTACGCCGGCCGCTCCGGCGTACATCGAGGAGATGACAAAGGCCGACGACTTGTAGCGACGCACGTTGACGCCCATGACCGCCGCGGCGGTCTGCTTGTCACGGATCATCTGCAGCGCGCGCCCGTGCCGGCCACGTAGCAGGTTCCTCGCGAACAGGTATCCGATGATCAGGACGGCGAGGAAGAGGTACCAGAGCAGCTCGTTGCGCTGCAGCGGGACACCGAGCAGAACCACCTGGGTGCCACCCGGCTCCGGGTTGGCGAACGGGAAACCGAAGAGGCTGAACGCCGGGACCGACCGGCCGTTCGGCCCCCCGGTCACGCTCTCCCAGTTGAAGAGCAGGTGCTGGCCCAGGAAGACCAGGGACAGCGAGGCGACACCGAGGTAGATGCCGGACAGCCGGCTCGCGATCGGGGAGAACGCCAGACCCGCCAGGCCCGCCAGGGCGATCGCCATCACCGCACCGAGCAGCGGCGGCAGCTCCAGCCCGCCGTACGGCGTGGCGACACCGCCGGGCGAGCCGGAGAAGTACGCGTATCCGTAGGTGCCGATCGCGATGAAGAACGCGTGGGCGAGCGACAGCTGGCCGGTGACCCCACTGAGCAGATTCAGGCCGATCGCCCCGACCGCCGCCGCCATGACCGCCAACCCCATCGAGAGGAAGGCGTTGTCGAGGTACAGAGGCAGCGCGATTGCGACGAGGATCAGCGCGATCCCGAGCACGGACTGGATCCGCGCTTCGCTGTCGCGGGGGATCCGGCCACGCTTCGCCGGCGTGCCGGCCGCCGTTGGACTGCCCGACGGTGCGGTGGTAGCTCCACCATCCTTTGTGATCTGGACAGACTTCGTGTCAGACACGGGTCACTTCCCTGGTGCCGAACAGTCCCGAGGGCTTGATCAGCAGGACGATGATCATGATCACGTAGGGCATCACCTCAGCGAAGCCACGCCCGAGGAAGACCAGGTCGCTGCTGTAGCCCAAGGTGAGCTGCTCGGCCACGCCGACGATCAGCCCGCCTACCAACGCTCCGGCGGTGGAGTCCAGACCGCCGAGGATCGCGGCCGGAAACGCCTTGAGCGCGACCGGGATGACGCTGCCGTCAAGACCCGGGGTCGGGAATGCCACCAGGAAGACCACGGCGATGCAGGCCAGCAAGCCGGCGATGATCCAGGCCACCGCGGCAACCCGTCCACGCCGGATACCCATCAGCGTTGCGGCCTCGGCGTCCTCGGCCGACGCGCGCATCGCCACGCCCCAAGTGGTGTACTTGAAGGCGAGGAAAAAGGCGGTGAGCAACACCACCGCGGAGCCGATGGCGACCACCCGGGTCAGCGGGATGCTCACACCGACGACCCGCACGGTGTCGTTCTTCCACGGGTCGAACAGGCTGCGCGGGTCCACCCCGATCCGGCGGACCAGATCGGCGGTCAGCACGACGTCGAATCCGATCGTCATGATCGCCAACGTGTTGGCGTCCGCGGTTCTGATCCGCAACGCGAGGATCCGCTCGAGGAGTAATGCGCCCAACGCGGTCACGGTCAGGCCGACGAGGAGGGCCAGGTAGAAGTTGGTCTCAGGCGTCAGTTCGCTGATCGTGTAACCGCCGAGCAGCAGCAACGAGCCGTGCGCGAAGTTGATCACCTCGGTGGCCTTGAAGATGATCACGAAGCCGAGCGCGATCAGCGCGTAGACCGCACCGACGGACAGCCCGTTGATCAGCAGCTCCAGAAAGAAGCTCACCGCTTCCCCACCCCCTCGGCATCGTGGTCGTCGGTGGCTTCCTCGGTGGTTTGCTCGGGGGCGTCGCCTAGTTGCGCGGCTTCTTGCGCGGCTTGGACGTCAGCGGCCGACCCCAGATAGGCCCGGATGACCTCCGGATCGTTCTGGATCGCCGATGGCGGGCCGTCGGCGATCCGGCGGCCGAAGTCGAGCACAGTCACCTGATCGGCGATCTCCATGACCAGGCCCATGTCGTGCTCGACGAGCACGATGGAGATGCCCATCCCTTCCCGGATGTCGCGGATCGTCTCGCCCATCCGGTCGGTCTCGTCAGAGTTCATCCCGGCCACCGGTTCGTCCAACAGCAGTATCCGGGGCTCGGTGCACAGCGCCCGGGCCATGTCCACGCGCTTCTGCTCACCGTAGGCGAGCAACCCGGCCGGCAGCTGCAGCCGGGGACCCAGGCCCATGAACTCGGCGATCTCGATCACCCGCGCCCGGTGCCGCTTCTCCTCCCGTCGGGCATTGGGCAGCCGCAGCCCGGTGGACAGGAATCCGGCGCGGGTCAAATGATGGCGGCCGAGCATCATGTTCTCCAGCACGCTCTGACCGGGCGAGAGCGCGATGTTCTGGAAGGCCCGGGCGACACCCAGGGCGGCGATCTTGTGCGGCCGCATTGCGGTGAGTTCGGCCGCACCGAAGCGGACGGTTCCCGCGCTCGCGCGGTAGACGCCGGACAGCACGTTGAAACAGGTCGACTTGCCCGCCCCGTTCGGACCGATCACCGCGTGGATCGACCCGGGTACGACGGAGAAGGACACCCGGTCCAGCGCGGTGATCCCGGCGAAGGTGACGGTGAGGTCGGTGACGACGAGTTCGGGCACGGCCGGCCCGGCATTGTCGGTAGCCGGTTTGGCCGGGGCAGCCGAAGCGGACTGGACGGAGGCGGGCGGGGTCACGGTCATCCGCTCCACCTAGACAGCCGTGCCACGGACCGCCGGGGAGCCGCACCGGCCCCGGCCGGCTCGTCGGCGCCGTGACCGAGGTACAGCCGCTGCACCTGGTCAGTCGCTGCTAGCTCCTCCGCGCTGCCGTGCAGCGAGACCTCGCCGACATCCAGGACATAGGCCAGGTTTGCCACCCGGAGCGCCATCGAGGCGTTCTGCTCGACGAGCAGGACCGACGTTCCTTGCCGGTTGATCTCCAGGATGATCTCGCCGATCTGCTCCACCACCTGGGGTGCGAGGCCCAATGACGGCTCGTCGAGCAGCAGCAGCTTCGGGTGCGCCATCAGCGCCCGCCCGATCGCCAGCATCTGCTGCTCTCCGCCGGACAGCAACGCTGCGGTCTGCCCACGTCGCTCCTGCAATCGGGGGAACAGCTCGAACACCCGGTCACGAGCCGACCCTTGACGACGGTTCTTGACACCCATCCCGCCCGCGCGCAGGTTCTCGTCCACCGTGAGCCGGCCGAAGATACGGCGTCCCTCAGGGACCTGCACCACGCCGCGGGCGACGGTCGCAGCCGGGTTGAGCTTGTCCAGGCGCTGCCCGTCGTGAGTGATCGAGCCGGTGTCGATCCGGCCCTTGTGCAGCTTGTGAGTTCCCGAGATCGCCCGCAGCAGTGTGGATTTGCCGGCTCCGTTGCTGCCCAGCACGGCCACGACCGCCTCATCAGGGACCTCGAGGGTCACCCGATCGAGCGCCTGGATCGCTCCGTAGCGCACCGACAAATCGGTGACGGTCAGCATGCAGCCACCGCACGAATCGGTTGCCGGGCCACCGACACTGACGTTCCTCCCACGCGATCCGTCACGGTCCGACACCGTTGTCGGCGCTGGTGCCACACCAACGATGGTGTGCGCTGCGCCACATCATGACGCAGTGGTTGCCTAACGTACTACGCACAGCGCGGTGTCTCAGTAACGGTTCGGTTGAGCTGGGCGCTTCCTGCCGGTCCCGGATACCGTGCGGCGATGAGGCTTCCCATTCCCGGTCCCCTCGATGTGGCGAGGGCGGCCGCGTCGCTTCGCGATGCGGTGACCGCCGCGCTGGAGTTGGTGCCGCGCCTCCGCCTGCTCGTCGATCGGGTCGACGACCTCATCGGTCGAGTGGACCGGGTGCTGGACTCGGTCGAGCTGACCGCCGGCCGAGTCGATGCCGTCATTGATCACGCCGCCATCACCCAGCGGCGCGCCGACGATGCGGTTGCCGGAGCGCAGGGCACCGTCAACCGGATCGACCCGCTGCTGAGCGCCTACGAACCGTCCCTGCGCACCCTGGCCCCCGTCCTGCAACGGCTCGCTCAGTCCACGTCAGCGGAGGAGGTCGACGCCGCAGTCCACCTGGTGGACCGACTCCCCCGCCTCATCGCCCATGTGGACGACGACCTGCTTCCGCTGTTGTCCACCCTGGATCGGGTCGGCCCGGACCTGCACGAACTGCTCGAGGTCACCCAGGATCTGCGGCGGGTGATCACCGGGTTGCCCGGCATCGGTTTCCTGCGCCGCCGCGGCGAGGACGAACTGCCCTCGGAAGGCGAGTCCGGGTGAGTACGGCTCTTACCGTCGGCTCGGCAGGAGCAGGTTCACGACCGCCTGCTCGACTTCCGAACGGGCGGCGAGTTGCTCCAGCCCCAGGTCGGCCGGCACGTCGACGGCAACCGCGGCCAGCGAGCCGTCGTCGTACAGGTCGATGATGCGCGGATCGATGTAGGAGTTGCGGCAGACCGCCGGGGTGTTGCCGAGCGCGTCGGCGACTTCCCGGACGGCCCCGGCGACCGTGCGTTTGCGACCGGCGGCCGAGTTGACCGGCTGCGACCGGGCCAGCGCGACGGTGCAGAGCACGGTGGCATGCCAGGTCCGGAAGTCCTTGGCGCTGATGTCGTCGCCGGCCACCGATCGCAGGTAGGCGTTGATGTCGTCGCTGCGCACGTCGCGCCATTCCCGGCCGACGCGGTAGGCCAGCAGTTCCTCGCCGGGGTCCTTGCGCCGCAGCAGCGCTTGGACGATCTTGCGCACCTCCTCGTCGACGACGGCCTGGGTCCGCTGCTGGCTGCCCTTGGCCTCGTAGTCGAAGCTGAGGCCGGCGCGGGTCACCGTGACGTGGTCACGACGGAGGGTGGCAAGACCGTACGTGCCGTTCTCCTCGGCGTACTCCTCCCCGCCGACGCGGAAGAAACCGAGATCCAGCAGGCGTACGGCGCAGGCCAACACCCGTTCCCGGATCAACCCGCGCCCGGCGAGGTGCTCGGTCACCGTCTCGCGCACGGCGGGTAGCCGCTGGGCGAGTTCGAGCACCCGCTCGTGCTTCTGCCGGTCGCGCCGGATCCGCCAGGCGTCGTGGTAGCGGTACTGCCTGCGACCGGCGTCGTCAGTGCCCACCGCCTGGATGTGGCCGTTCGGCCACGGACTGATCCAGACGTCCTTCCAAGCCGGTGGAATGGCCAGCTCGCGGATCCGCTCCAGCGTCTCGGTGTCGCGCAGCGGGGAGCCGTCAACGTCGCCGTAGCTGAAGCCGCGGCCACGGCGGCGCCTGGTCAGCCCGGGCCAGGTCAGGTCACTACGGCGCAGCCGGGGCACCGGCAGACGGTACCCGCAGGCGTCGCGTCAAACCCCTGCGCGCTGGTCAGCTGAGAGGTCGAGCAAAACGGCGGCGACCCGCACGAGCGGTACGAGGGCATCGGTGGATGCGCTCCCGGGTGATGGTCGCCGCCGGCATGGAGAAGGCCTCCGAACTCGCCTCGCTCGATGCGAGGACGAGCCCTACCGAAGGCGTGCACGCCCTCGACCGCGTACGGCATCCGCCGGGCCAGGATGTCGGCCAGCGAGCTGATCTTCCCCGGGTCGGAGTGCTGTCACCGGTGCGCGTTGGCAGCCGCGGTGCCAGGTCGTCGGTCCAGCACCCCAAAGACTCCCGGTCGACATCACGTATCCAAATCGGGTCACACCGCTGGGCTACGCCTGCGGTAGTCGGCAAACGGCGTACCGCGTGTGAAAGGGTCGACATCTGGGCAAGCAGCTGAGAACGAAGCGTGAGGAGGCGAGCCCCATGACCGGACCACCCGAGGACTACGGCGACCAGCAGTCCGAGACCGGTGCGACCGTGCAGCTGGACAACGAGGAAACCCTGGACGGCCCGATCGGTGAAGACCCGTTGGACGCCGGCTACATCCCCAACGATCGCCCGCTGGCCATCGACGACTGGGGCACCACTGCGGCGGAGATGTCGCAGGGGGAACCCTTGGATCTCAAGCTCGCCCAGGAGGAACCCGACGAGCCGGAGAGGGACGAACGGCGTTCCGGGCGCCTGGTTGGGAACGACGAGGGTGCCGGCGAGGACGACAGCGCCCAGCTGATCGCCACCGACGTCGGCGTCGACGGAGGCGCGGCCAGCGCCGAGGAGGCGGCCGTGCATGTCCAGGACACCGACGAAGCCTCCGGCCGAGTCGACGACAGCTTCGACCCGAACGACACCGAGGGCGGCCAGACCTACGCGGCGGGCGAAGGCCTGGACGACGAAGACATGGTCGACCTCGTGGCCGAGCAGACCGACAGTGCCTCCACGCGCGCGTACGACGCCGGCAAGGACTGGGACGGCCAAAGCGCTCCGCCGGATCCAACCGCGAGCAGGTAGCCGACCTCACATCGATGTCGAAGACCGACGAGCGTGTCGTCCTGCTTGATGAGCAGGGGCGACCCATCGGGGACATGCCCAAGTCGACGGTGCACCACCAGGACACCCCGCTGCACTTGGCCTTTTCGTGCTGGGTCATGGACGTTGCGGAACGGGTGTTGGTGACCCGGAGATCGGCCGTGAAGCGCACCTGGCCGTTGGCGTGGTCGAACGCCATCTGCGGGCATCCCACTCCGGGCGAGGACATGGTCGAGGCGGTACGCCGCCGCGCCGCCACTGAGCTGGGCCTGACGCTCGGGTCCATCGAGGTGGTGCTGCCGGACTTTCGTTACACCGCTCGGATGGCCAACGGCATCGTCGAGAACGAGATCTGTCCCGTCTTTCGAACCGTCGTTGCCACCGGCAGCCCGCTGCGCCCCGACCCTGCCGAGGTCGCCGATTGGCGGTGGACATCGATGGCCGAACTCCGCGCCGACGTGGCAACCGATCCCGACGCCTTCAGCCCCTGGATGATCGGCCAACTGACCCAGCTCGGATAGTCAGTCCCACCGCCAGCCCGTCAGTCCTCGTTGCCCATCGACAGACCGGGCAGCCGCACGCTGATCCGGCCGTCCTCGATGCGGACCTGCAGGGCCGGCTGGCCCGCTGTCGCCGGGCCGTGGACGACCTCGCCGTCATCGACCCGGAACGTGCTTGCGTGCCATGGGCAGGTGATGCACTCGCGGCCGTTCTCCGTGCTCAGCTGACCCTCGTGCAGGGGACCGGAAGCGTGACTGCACCGATCGATCAGAACGTGCACCCGTTGAGCTCGTCGGAGCACGAACAGCTTCACCTCGTCGATGCTGCGTTGCGCCGGCTGACCGTCCGGGAGTTCGCTCAGCAGACCCAGGTCGGACCATCCCGGCGGCGCGATCTCGGCGTGGGCGACCGCATGGCTGGGTCCGGCGGCCTGCCGGTAGGCGAGATGCCCTCCGACGGTTGCCGATGCTCCGGCCAGCGCGTAGGCGGAGTACGCCAGCGCCCGGCCGAGCCCGTGCCTGGATCGGCTGCGGGCGATCAGAGCGCCGCCGTACAGGCCCAGCGCGGCGACGTTGCCCATCGCGTGAGCCAGGCCGGTCCGCTGCTGTTGGGCGTCTTGCTGCGACCAGTCGGCAACGCCCGCGGCTGCGGCCGGAACCGCACCGACCATGCCCACCCCGATGAGCAGTGTCGCCGCTGGCCGGGCGGCAGGGATCGCGTCCAGGATCGCCGCCGAGGTCCACGCGCCGACCGGTACCTGCACGAGGACCGGATGCAATGGGTGTCCGAGCCACACGCCGTGAAGCGCGTCGGTGACACGACGGTTCGCCAACGCCCTTTCCACGAACGGTTTGATCTTGGCGCCCACCGCGTCCAGCGGAGCCGCGTCCTCGAGCCTGGCGATCTGGTTGAACGGCCACATCAGAAGCGGCGCTCCTCGGCCGGGTGGCCGAGCGCCCGCCACACGTCCCCGATCGAGGCGAACGTCTGGCCGGCCGGCAGGTTCTGGACATCGGCCAGGACCCGATCCGGCGCGTTCGCGTCACGGGCCGCGGCCAGGAGGCCGTCCCGGTCGTTGGGGAACGCCGTCCGCCGAAGCGTCTCGGCGAGTTCACTGCGCTGGGTCACCTCTGCACCGGACATACCGGCTGGCGTCCCCCCGACCATGCTGTCCTCGGGGGCACGGTCGATGTCGGGCTCGTCGTCCGCCGGTGGCTCAGGGTCTTTGAAGTCCTCGGCGTGAGTGCTGCGCCCCGACCGGATCATTCCCGCCACGTCGCCTTGGAGGGCATCGTCGCGGATGGCCGAGTGCTTGCTGCTGCGCTCCATCAGCGGCCCGGGTCATACGGCGGTTGCCCGGGGGGCTGCTGGTAGGGCGGCTGGCCCTGCCACGGCTGCTGCTGCGGATACGGCTGCTGCTGGCCGTAGCCCTGCTCCGGTGGTGGCGGCGGCGGGTACTGGTGCTGCTCCTGCGGCTGCTGCTGGTACGGCGGCTGCAGGTGCGGCTGTTGCTGGGTCGAGCCACTACGCCCATCGGGTTGCTGCTGTCCCTGATTTTGCATCATGTCCCTGGCCTGGCCGGCCTGCTCCCTGATACTGGGTGCGTTGCGGACCTCCTCGGCCACCTTCGGCTTCTCTTCGTCGTAGCGGGCCAGCGTCTGCTCCCAGCGCGCGGTCATCGGCTTGATGCCCCCACCACCGACGGCGACGATGACCACACCCACGATGGCGACCAGGAACGCATACAGGACGGCGTTGACGACGTTCGTCGCGATCTCCAACTGATTCAGCGCGGCGATCACGCCCAGGGCGAGGATCAGCGCCGACACCGCGTTGGCGATGATCCTCCCGTAGGACAACCCGCCGAGGCTGTTCTGGATCAGCCCCTTGGCGCCGGCCGCGATAGCGGAGGCGATGACGAGGATCAGGATCGCGATGAAGACCTTGGGCAGGTACGCGATGACCGCGGCCAGGTAGTCGCTGATCGGGTTGGGTCCGAAGACCCCGAACGCGGTGCTGAGGACGAACAGCATGATCGCGTAGAACACGATCCGGCCGAGGATCGACGAGGCGTCGTACTGGGACCGTGCGAGGACCTGTTTGACTCCGCCGCGCTCCACCAGGCGGTCGAATCCGACCCGCTCCAGCACCTTGTTCAGGATCTTCTCGATCGCTTTGGCCACGATGTAGCCGATGATCAGGATCAGCAGGAACCCGAGCAGCCTCGGCAAGAAGGCGACTACATCGTCCAGGGCGTTTTCGAGCGCGTCCACGTCTTCCCCATTCGTCGGCGGGCATGATCAGCCGGAACTTACCCGGTCTCGCTGAAATCATGCCCGTCGGCGAGCGACAGTGAGGGGTTATCGCGCGGGCGGTTCGGTGCCCGACTCGTCAGGGCGACTCGGGTCCGTACCCGAATCAGCGTCCGGGTCACTTTCGAGGATGTACTCCTCGCGAACGACCGGCACGGTGATCTGCTGCTGCTCGGTGACCAGGTGTCGGCGCAGCCTGAGCCCGGGCGGGGGCTGACCGCCCTGCTCCTCAGCCGACCTCCCGGATGCCCCTTCGGCCGGCCTGGATGAGTCCGCGGGCGGTGCGGGTGGGTACGACGGCGCAGCACCGCTGTCCGCCGAGGACGCCGGGCTGCCCGCCGGAGACACCGGCAGAGCCGCCGTCGGCTCCACTGTCGACTCCCGGTCCGCCGCAGCGCCGGAGTCCGTCACGGGCGGCGGGTATTGCCCCGGGCCGGTGTCATCGACGCCGTCGGTGTCGTCGGCATCGTCGGCATCGTCGTGACTCAAGCCGTAGTGCTGGTAGAGCTGCCGCTCCTCCTCCAGGCTGAGATGGCCGGAGTCGGGATCGACGTGCGGGGCGTTCTTGACCGCGTCCTTGCCGATCGGGACGGTCAACTGCTCACCTTCCAGCCGGGCCTGGGCCAGCGGAAGGAAACTCTCCTTGGTGCCGAACAATCCGGTATGGACCGTCACCCATTCCGGCTCGCCGCTTCGATCATCCAGGTAGACCCGGCCGACCCGGCCGATCTTGTTTCCCTCGGTGTCATACACGGTCGCGTTGAGCAGGTCATCCCCGCTTGCCTGGTCCAGCATGGTGTCCTCCTGTGATCGCAGCTGTGCCCCTCATGCTGCCGTATACCAGCCAGGGTCGGCATCTTTCGTACCGAGTTGGTTACTGCTCGCGCCATGACCGGATAATTCCCGACACGACCTATCCCGGTACCGCGTAACCAAGCCAGGAGGTGCTCCGTGCCCGCGAAGAAGGACATGCCCTCGACCCTGCAGCGGTCAGGAAAGAAGGCCCAGGAGACGTGGGGGAAGACGCACGACTCGGCTGTGGACCAGTACGGCGAGGGAGAACGGGCTCATCGGACTGCGTTTTCCGCCCTCAAACACACACACGGGAAGGTCGGCGACCACTGGGAGCCGAAGGGTCACAAAGGCCCGTCCGATCCGCAGGCGGCGCAACAAGGCCGGGCCAGCCGTGAGCGGCCTCGCTCGACGTACGGCGGGGTCGACGGCAACGCGACCAAGGCGCACCTGCTCGGCATCGCCAAGAGGCTGAACATCCGCGGTCGCAGCCGGATGACAAAGGACGAGTTGATCACCGCGATCGACAAGGCCAACACGCGCGCAACCGCGGCCGCGCGGAGCAGCTAGCCTCGGGGGTACGGCGCTGCGCCTTTTGGCATCGATCCCCATCGTCGGATCATCAGCTCATCTGCGTCGTTGCGCAGCCCGAGGAGTGGGCTGGCGCGGATCGGGCATAGTGAAGCCATGACGCAGGTGACCCGTCACGTCGCGGTCCCGCCCGAGCGGGTCTTCGAGATTCTCGCGGACGGCTGGACGTACGCGAGCTGGGTGGTCGGCACGTCCTACATCCGCGCTGTCGATCCGCATTGGCCGGCAGCCGGCAGCCGAATCCACCACGCGGTGGGGCCGTATCCACTGGTGATCCGCGATACCACCACCGTGCGCGAACTCACGCCGGGTCGTCGGCTGCTGGTGCGGGTGCGGATCTGGCCGGTCGGTGAGGGCGATGTGGACTTCCAGGTCGACCCGGTCCCCGGCGGCACGGGCAGCACCGTGACGCTGACCGAGACCGTCGTAGCCGGTCCGTGGCGGCTACTCGGACCCGTGACTGAGGCTTTGCTGCACGCTCGCAACGTCGCGACCCTGGAACGGCTGGCTGCCCTTGCCGAGCACCGGTCGGCACCGGGCCCGCGCCTGAGCAGCTAGTGGTCAGGACCGTAGGTTCGTCGGGTTGGCCGTCGCCGAGGCCCGGTGAGCCCGTTCTTGCAGGGTGTTCGCCGCGGTGGCACCTGTTGGTCCTTTGCCCGGTAGTCGGCCGGATGGCCGGCATCCCAAGCATTGGGCCGAAAAGTGCCACCCGAAGACGCCCTCGAATGCGCCGCCGCCTTCACCTCAGTGACGACCAAGCTTGAACTAACCGCGACGAACTTCGGTCCTGAGCAGCTAGCGGTACAGCCGCCGCAGCGCCCAGTCCGTCCCCGCCGCCTTAACGGCTCCGTGCGGGCGGCAGCGGCGTAGCGCCACCGTCGCCGCATTGCACCCGGGGGCGCCGTGCACACCCCCCATGGGGTAGGCAGAGGAGCTGGCGAGATACAACGCCCGCACGGGCGTCTCCGGTCGCCCGAAACCGGGAACCGGCCGGAAGATCAGTTGCTGGTGCAGCGCCGCCGTACCGCCGTTGATGGCGCCGCCGACGAGGCTCGGATCACCGCGTTCGAGATCCTGCGGCCCGGCTACGTGCCGGCCGACGATGAGCTGGCCGAACCCTGGCGCGGCCTGCTCGAGCACCGCCTCCATCCGGTCGACCTGCTCGGCTACCACGTCGGCTGACAACCCGGCCCGCCAGGGAACGTGCGTGTAACCCCAGGCCACCTCCGCACCTGGCGGGCAGCGGGAGGGGTCGGCCGCGGCCATCTGCCCGAAGAGCAGGAACGGTTTTGTCGGCACGGTGCGGGTCGCCAAATCGGCCGCATAGCGGGTCAGGCCGTCCATGTCCCCGCCGAGATGCACGGTGCCGGACTCGGCGACGGCCGGATCAGACCACGGCACCGGAGCGGACAGCGCCCAGTCGACCTTGATCGTGGCGTGGTCCCATTCGAAGTTGTCAAGGTCCTGCAGCAACCGGCGCGGCAGGTGCTCGCTGGCGACCAGCCGCTCATACAGGATCGGGGCCGGCACGTCGGCGAGGACGGCCCGCCCCGCTCGCACCTCCTCGCCGTCCGACGTGCGTACGCCGCAGGCCCGACCGTCGCGCACGATCACTGAGCGGACCGGGATCGAGCAGTGCAGCTCGCCACCACGGGCCCGAAGCCGGGCCACCAGCGCGTCGACGATCCGCTCCGAGCCACCTTCGGGGACGGGGAATCCGACCTGCTGGCCGAGCATGGCCAGCAGCCAACCGAACACCCCACTGATCGCACTCTCCGGTGCCAGGTCGGTGTGCAACGTGTTCCCGGCCAGCAGCAGCCGAGCCCCGTCGCCGCCGAAGCGCTCCTCCCCGAGCCGGCGGACCGGCAGCAGGGCGAAGCGCAGGAACCGGATCAATTCGGCGCTGGAGCCCAGTGCCCGCAGCAGCCCGAGCGACGGTCGTACCGGCGGGAACGGCCGGAACAGCGCCTCGATCAGCTGAGGCCCGATCCGCAGCCATTCGTCGTACATCGCCCGCCAGGCCTCGCCGTCCCCGCGCCCGAACGTCTCCACACAGGCCGCGGTCTTGTCGACGTCGGGGTACAGCGTGGCTGTACGTCCGTCCGGAAGAACGTGGGACAGCACGCTGGGGCTGCGTCGCCAGCGCAGGCCGTGCTCCGGCAGGTCCAACGAGCGGAGGACCGGTGAGGCGAAGCCCAACGGATAAAAGGCGCTGTAGAGATCGCTGTGAAACCCAGGGGCGGCGACCTCGGCGGTCCGGATCGCTCCACCGGGGCTGGGCGTGGCCTCCAGTACGACGACGCGCCAACCGGCATCGACCAGGAGGTTGGCCGCCACCAGCCCGTTGTGACCGGCGCCGATGACGACGGCGTCGGCACCGGTCGCAACGGGCTGGCTCACCGTCACAGTCTGGGGGTCAGACCCTCAGGCGTCGAGCAGCATCCCCTTGCGGAGATGAGTCAAGGAGCGGGACAGCAGCCGCGACACGTGCATCTGGGAGATGCCCACCCGCTCCGCGATCTGGGACTGGGTCATGTTGCCGTAGAAGCGCATCGCGATGATCCGGCGCTGGCGCGGCGGTAGTTCCTCGATCAGCGGACGCAGCGACTCGCGGTCCTCCACCGACTGGATGCCCTTGTCCGCTTCCCCCAGGACGTCGGCCAGCGTGCTGTCGGCATCCTCGTCGCCCAGGGGCGCGGACAGGGACACCGCCGAGTAAGCCCGAGCCGAGAGCTGACATTCGCGGATCTCGTGTTCGGTCACTCCGAGGTAGTCGGCCAGGTCGGCATTGGTCGGCATCCGGCCAAGGCTTTGGGTCAGCGACATCGTGGCCTTGGTGACGTCGAGCTTCAGCTCCTTGAGCCGGCGCGGCACCCGCACGCTCCATCCCTTGTCGCGAAAGTGCCGCTTGATCTCGCCCACCATCGTGGGGATCGCGTAGCTGGTGAAGTCGACCCCCCGATCCGGGTCGAAGCCGTCGATGGCCTTGAGCAAGCCGACGACCGCCACCTGGACGAGGTCGTCGAGTGGCTCACCGCGGTTTCTGAAGCGACGCGCCAGGTGCTCGGCCAAGGACAGGTGGGTGCTGACGAGTTCCTCACGCACCGCGGCCGGTCGCCCGAGAATCGCAGAGGGACGGTTCAACTCGACAAGCAGGTCATGCACATGGGCGCGGTCTGCTTGTCGCTGTGTCGCCACCCCCTCGGCAACAATGGGCAGTTCATTGACAGCGGTCATGAGCAACTCCCTGCAATCCGTCGATCCGATGGACAGCGGCAGCCCTCCGAGCACTCTCACAGTGATCGGCTGCATCGCCCTGCTGGCTTCGGCGCTGCTTTGGCAGAGCCTTTTCCACCGGCCGCGTCATGACCGGGACCTAAGGGGCGTGATCACGACCCCCGCGGCGACACTAACCCCGCCCCTCGCCCGGCCGCAAGGGTCCTGCGACAAAACGTTGGTCACCTTGCCATCCGACCGTGGAACGATGCAGCAGGCCGGGCTGCCACGGTGACACACATGAAAGTTTCCGATCCGACCGGCTCGGAACGTGTGTTTGGACGGCGTTAGGGCAAGGATGCACGCATGGACACCATCCTCTGGATCATCGCCGTCATCCTCGTCATCGCGGGCATCGTGGCCCTGTTCCGTCGCGAGTTGCTCTGGGGAATCGTCTTGATCGTCGTCGGGCTCCTCGTGGGGCCGGGCGGCGTCAGCATCCTCAACTGAGCTCCACAGAACGTCACGGGGCAGCTGCGCGTACGCCGCTGCGCCCCATGCTGGCCACAGCTGCCGTGGCGCTGCCGCGCGAGGATCGGCTCTGGGGTTACGAGTTCAAGTGGGACGGGGTCCGGGCGCTTGGACACGTCAACAAGGGTCAGCTCATGTTGGTGAGCCGCAATGACCGCGACATCAGCGTCAGCTATCCCGAGGTGCTGGCCCTCGGCTCCGCGACGGCGATCGACGACTCAGTCGTGGACGGCGAGCTTGTCGCCTTCGACGCGGCGGGACGTCCGAGCTTCGGTGCCCTGCAGCAGCGCATGCACGTCACGGCCCGAACCTCGCTGATCCACCTTGTCGAGCAGGTACCCGTGACCTACCTGCTCTTCGACGTGCTGTCCCTGCGGGGCCGGTCCTTGTTGTCGAAGCCCTACCGGTCTCGACGAGACGTCCTCGAGGCGCTGGATCTGCGTGGTCCCTCGTGGCAGACCCCGCCGCACTTCAGGGGCGGTGGCGCCGACGTCCTCGCGGCCAGCATCAGCAACGGCCTGGAGGGGGTCCTCGCCAAGCGGCTGGACTCCACGTATCAGCCGGGCCAACGCTCGCCGTACTGGCTGAAGGTGAAGAACCTGCGCACGCAGGACGTCGTGGTCGGCGGCTGGAAGCCAGGACAGGGCCGACGGAGCGGATTGCCAGGCTCACTGCTGCTCGGCATACCCGGACCCGGCGGCCTGCAGTACGTCGGCAAGGTGGGAACCGGCTTCACCGACCGGGCCCTGGCAAGCATCGCCGGCATGCTGGCCGAACTGGCGGTCCCAGAGTCGCCGTTCACCGAGGTGCCACGCGAGCACGCCCGGGATGCGCGATGGGTGCGTCCCACGCTCGTCGGTGAGGTGGAGTTCGGTGAATGGACTCCGGAGGGCCGGCTCCGGCACCCGTCGTGGCGGGGGCTGCGTCAGGACGTGGCCGTGCAGGATGTACGGCGTGCCGAATTCTGAGCGGGTCAGCGTCGACGTGGACGGGCGCACCCTGCAGCTGTCCAACCTGGGCAAGGTGCTGTACGCCGACACCGGTTTCACCAAGGGCCAGGTGATCGACTACTACGCGCGGATCGCCGACGTGCTCCTTCCTCATCTGGCCGGGCGGCCGCTGACCGTGAAGCGTTACCCCGACGGGGTGGACGGCAAGTTCTTCTTCGAGAAGAACGCCCCGTCACACAAGCCGGCGTGGGTCCGCGCTGTCGAACTACCGACGCCGGGCAGCACGCGGCAGCGCGAGACGATCCGGTACATCGTCGTCGACGGCCTCCCGACGCTGATCTGGCTGGCCAACCTGGCCGCGCTGGAGCTGCACGTTCCGCAGTGGACAGTCGGGCCGCGCGGGGGCGTGCGCGGTGCGGATCTGATGGTGTTCGACCTTGATCCCGGTCCGCCGGCGACGATCGTCGACTGCGCGTGGGTCGCCGCGATCGTCCGCGACGTCCTGGCCGAGGACGGCCTGTACGCCTGTGCCAAGACGAGCGGCTCCAAGGGAATGCAGCTGTACGTGCCGCTCGAGGAGGTCGACCCGGAACGGCCCTGGGAGTACGCCCGCCGGCTGGCCCAGCGCGTCGCCAAGGAGCACCCGGACCGGGTGGTGTGGCAGATGACAAAGGCGCTGCGGAGCGGGAAGGTGCTCATCGACTGGAGCCAGAACAGCGCCGCCAAGACGACGGTGGCGCCCTACTCGCTGCGCGCCCGTCCCGCGCCCACGGTTTCGGCGCCGGTCACGTGGGAGGAGATCGAGGCCTGCCGGACGGAGACGGATCTACGCTTCACCACCGACGAGGTGCTGGAGCGGGTGGCCGAACACCGGGACCTGTTCCAACGGCTGCGCGGCCCCGGCTTCACCCTCCCGTAACCGGCCCACCCGGCGATGATCAGTAGGGGTCGGAGGCAAAGCCCGCGCGGTCGACCCGACGGTGGAACCGCATGCCGGTCAGCCCGCCGATGATCGCGCCGATCAGCGTCACCCCGAGCACGATGCCGATGGCGATCAGGGTTTCCGCGGTCACCGTGTCGAAGTCGACCCGGAAGTCCGGCAGGCTGACATTCTGGGCCAGGTCGCTGTTGGTGTCGAACAAGACTCCGATCAGCGTCAGGATGGCGGCGAGTATCACCGCCCACAGCCACACGGCGACCCCCTGGCGGGCGCCGTTGAAGCGAGCCATCCGTCCGGCGACATAGCCGCCGCAGTAGTAGGCGACGAACAGGATCACCAGACCGGCGATGATCTTGGTAAGCCCAAGCGTGCTGGGGTCCTGGGACGAGGTGCTGCCGTCCACCGTCGTGCTCAGGTCCAAGGCGGAGGCGACTGCGGCAACAACGGCCACCAGGATGACGGTGGCGCCAACGGCGGTCAGCCAGCCGAAAAAGGCGGCGCCGACCTTGACCCCGCCGAACGCCTCCTTCTCCCGAGCGCGCACTGCGTCACCGTCCAGCGCCGATGCCCCGTCTGGGGACCGGTTCGGGTCTTGCTCCTGGTAAGCGTCCTGCTGGTAGGGGTCCGCGTGGTGTTCGCGGTCACCTTGTGACGGGTAGCCGCCGTGGTCGTGCTGCCCGGGAGGTCCGTGCTCCTCCGGTTGGGTCCAGCCAGGCCCCCCTCCGTAGGCCGGGGCGGCCGGCGGCGCGGACCCGGGCTGCCCCTCCCCTGCCGACGTTCGCTCGGTCGGCTGCCGCCCCGACCAAGATGATGTCGCCGGCGGCGTCAACTGTCCCGGCGGTGCCGACTGGGCCGGGTCGCCCTGACCAGGCATTGCGGCGGTCTGATCCGGCCGTGCGGCAGTGGCTCCCGGCCGCTGCCCGGCAGTGTCATCCGGCGCCTCCGCGGCATCGTCGCGGTTCGGCGGATCGTACGGATGTGACGGCATGACAGCCCCCTTGTCCCGGCCAATACACCCGCGGTACCACCGCGGCACCGGCGCGATCCGCCGGATCAGCTAACCCTTGCACAGCCGACGTGCAATGGCAGGGTGCCCGGCCGGTGCGTCAGCTCGCGACCCGAGCCAGCAGACCTTCCTCGATCGCCTTGATCTTCAGCGCCAGGAACTTCGAGTAGTGCCGGGACTGGTGCAGGTTGCCGCCCATGAACCAGAAGCCGTCGTGACCGGAGTCCCGCCAGATCGTTCGCAGCTCACCTTCCTCGTCCAGCCCCCACACCGGTGTACACCTGTCGGCGACGGCGTTGCCCAACAGCGCCCTGGCGCTCTCGCGCATGTTCTCGTAGCCGGTCGCGAGGACGACGATGTCCGCCGCCAACTCGGTCCCGTCCGTGAACTCGACCCCGGTCGCGGTGAACCGCTCGATCTCCACGCCCTGCTTGACGAGGATCTTCCCGTCCGCGATGAGCTGCGACGCGCCGACGTCGATGTAGTAGCCGCCGCCACGTCGCAGGTACTTCATGAACAGGCCGCTGCCGTCCTCGCCGTAGTCGATCTTGAAACCAGCCTGCTCCAGGCCGGTGAGCAGATCCTTGTCCAGCTCGGCGATCTGTTGGGTCGCGCCCTGGTGG
>Ga0136616_10000040_pt1 | contig 49360 bp, 43 predicted proteins | sample AntDrymUQ2992106_2_FD_106648 | JGI IMG/M metagenome (GOLD analysis project Ga0136616, IMG submission 106648) | Polar desert sand microbial communities from Dry Valleys, Antarctica - metaG UQ299 (21.06) | ecosystem: Environmental > Terrestrial > Soil > Desert | place: Antarctica: Dry Valley... | reverse complement strand
GCTGCGTACGTCGCGCTCTTGCTCGTGGCCTACGAGCGCTTTGACTCGCCGTGGGCCATCGGCCTGATCCTGTTCGCGGACGTGGCACCGGCCATGCTGCTGGGTCCTGTGTTCGGTGCGGTCGCTGACCGCTGGTCGCGACGCGCGTGCCTGGTCACAGCCGACGTGTTACGTGCCGGCGCCTTCGCCGCGATCCTGATGGTGGACAGCTTCGAAGCGACGTTCGGGTTCGCGTTGCTGGTCGGGATCGGCACCGGGCTGTTCACGCCGGCGGCGCTCGCGTCGCTTCCCAGCCTCGTCGAGAAGCGGCGCCTGCCGGCGGCGACCTCGCTGTACGGCGCGGCGACCGACCTGGGCTTCATCGCCGGACCGGGGATAGCCGCCCTGCTGCTCGTCCTGGGGGGGCCCGAAACGATCTTGGCGGGCAACGCGGTCACCTTCGGAGCGTCTGCCTTGCTGCTCGCCCCGCTCGCCTTCGGCCAGGTGGCTGCGAAGGACACGAGCAGCGCGCGTCCGTCGCTCATGCGTGAGGCGCGCGACGGCCTGGCAGCCACCATCGGCATGCGCGGACTTCGGCTGATCCTCCTGGCCTCGGCCACCGTTCTGTTGTTCGGCGCGCTGTTCAACGTGGCCGAGCTGCTGCTCGTGCAGGACGTGCTGGGAGGCGGCGGCACCGCATTCTCGATCCTGGTGGTCGTCTACGGAGGCGGATTCATCGCCGGCACGGTCAGCGGCTCCAAGGGCGGGGGGCTACTGCTGCTGCGGCGTCGCTACCTCGGCGGCGTGCTGATCATGAGCACGGGATATCTCGTCAGCGGCATCGCCCCGTCGCTCTTGGCGGTTGGCGCGGCCTTCGCGGTGGCCGGGTTCGGAAACGGCGTCCTGCTCGTCTACGAGCGCCTGTTGATCCAACGTCTCGTGCCCGACCGGCTCGCGGGCCGCGTGTTCGGCGTGAAGGACGCCCTCACGGCATGGGCCTTTGCGCTCGGCTTCCTCCTGGGGCCGGCCATGATCGAGTTGCTGGGAGTGCGTGAGCTGGTGGTGGCCGCGGGCGTCGGAGGACTCGTGGTGTGGCTCGTCGCCTTCGCTGGACTGCGAGGACGCGACCTCGGCCCCGAGCCCGAGGTGTTCCCAGAGCCCGAGCTACTCGACGCCCGAGGGCAGCGTTTCCGGCGGGACCGGAGCGCCGGCGAGGAGCGCCCGGACCTCGTCCGAGGCTGAGTTGGGCACCAGCTCCTTGGTGACCACGCGGATCAGGGCCGCCACGACGCGCGGCTCGAACTGCGTGCCCGAATGCTGCTCGAGCTCCGCGATCGCCGCCTCCCGCGTCATGGCCGAGCGATACACGCGGTCGCTCGTCATGGCGTTGTAAGCGTCGCAGCAGAAGACGATGCGGGCCTGGAAGGGGATCTGCTCGGCCTTGAGGCCGTCGGGGTAGCCGCTGCCGTCCCAGCGCTCGTGGCACGAGCGCACGATGTCGCCGACGCGACCCAGCAGGCCGCCCACCCGGTCGAGCATGAACTGGCCCTCGATGGTGTGGGTCTTCATGACCTCGAACTCGCTGTCGGTCAGGCTGGCCGGCTTGTTCAGGATCTCCTTGGGGATCGAGATCTTGCCCACGTCGTGGAGCATGGCCGCGAACTCGAGCTCCTGGCGGGCCTCCTCGGGGACGCCGAGCTCGTCGGCGACCGCGTTGGTCAGGTCGACGACCGACCGCGAGTGCTCGGCCGTGTAGCTGTCCTCCGATTCCACGACGTCCGACAGCAGCATCACCGTACCCCGATAGGCGCGCTGGAGCTCCAGTGTCTTCGTGTGGCGCTCCTGGCGGTCAAGCGAGAAGCGCTGGAACAGCCAGACGAGCGGCGGAATGGCGACGAGGTATAGGGCCGAGCTCACGGCCGCGAGCGACACCACGTAGCCGAGCGGCATCAGCAGGGCATCGACGCGGACGACGCCGGCCCAATCGCGGAAGACCTCGGCCATCGACAGGCGGTCCAGCAACTGGTTGCGGGCGAGCACCCAGGTCAGGTCCACTCCGAGCAGCGCCAGCGCGGCCAGCAGGTAAGCATTCAGCTGGTCTGCGTCGGCCGGTCCCGGCGCCAGGGCAACGAGGACGAGCGTGGCAGGCACGTATGGCCAGCAATCGGCGATGGATCCGAGCAGGTTGTCCCGGTGCCACCCGCCGCGACGGATTTCAGGGAGGAGCGAGAGCATTGCCGCGGCCGCCGCCAGCAACGGCACGAGAGGCAACGGGCCGAGCAGCAGGAGAGGGATGAATGCGAGGTTCTCCGGCGACGCGTAATAGCCGCCGAACTCGAATCGCACCTGCAGGATCAGGGCGTAGCCCACTGCCAGGCCGACGGGCAGAAACGGACCCACGTCGCGTTCGTCGGGCAACAGGATCGCCATCGCCGCCGCGGCCGCGACGAACAGACCGGCGGTAACGCCGGTGACCAGCCTTTCGCGACGGGCCATCTGGCTCGCGCGCCGCTCCCGCGCCTCGCCCACGAGTTGCTCGGAGACCAGCATCAAGAGAATCGTCGGATGCAACCTGTGGCCAATCGCAACCCACCCGCTTATTGCACACCTTCAGGCCACGAAGCTGCACCTCCGCCGTAGCCTTTGGCCCGCCGGGCAGCCAAACCTGTCCGCCGGGTCGGCGGATGGCATCGGTGCGCACCCGGCCGAGCCGGGCGTTGCCGCGGCCGCAACCTAGACTCCGCCGGATGAAGGCGGCCGAGATCCGCGAGCGCTTCCTGTCCTTCTTCGAGGAGCGCGACCACCTGCGCGTGCCCTCCGCATCGCTCGTGCCGTCCTCCCACGACCCGACGGTGCTGCTGACGACCGCGGGCATGCAGCCCTTCAAGCCCTACTTCCGGGGCGAGGAGCAGCCGCCCCACCCGCGCCTGGTCTCGTGCCAGAAGGTGTTCCGCTCCACCGACATAGAGGACGTCGGGTCCACCCACCGTCACCTCACGTTCTTCGAGATGCTCGGCAACTTCTCGGTCGGTGACTACTTCAAGGAACAGGCCGTGGCGTACGCGCTCGAGCTCTCGACCCAGGGGTTCGGTTTCGCCGAGGAGCAGCTGTGGATCACGGTCTTCGGTGGCGACGAGGAGCTAGGTCTGGGGCCGGACGAAGAAGCGATCGAGTGCTGGCGCGCCGTCGGCGTCCCCGACGAGCGGATCGTACGGCTGGGCCGCGCGGACAACTTCTGGCAGTCCGGCCCGACCGGCCCCTGCGGCCCCTGCTCGGAGCTCTACCTGGACCGCGGGCCGGAGTTCGGATCCGACGACCAGCGCCCCGGCGACGACACCGAGCGCTATCTCGAGTTCTGGAACCTCGTGTTCATGCAGTACGAGTTGGGAGCCGACGGGTCGCTGACTCCGCTGCCGAGCCAGAACATCGACACGGGCATGGGCCTGGACCGCATGGCGACGATCCTCCAGGGCGTGGACTCGATCTTCGAGACCGACCACATGCGGTCCCTGGTGAAGCTGGGGGAGGAGCTGTCCGGCCGCCGCTACGGCCAGGACGAGGCAACCACACGAGCGCTGCGGATCCTGGCCGACCACGGCCGCGCGTCGGCGTTCCTGATCGCCGATGGGGTGGTGCCGTCCAATGAGGACCGCGGCTACATCCTGCGGCGCGTGATGCGCCGCGCGATGCACCAGGGCCGTGCGCTTGGAATCGAGGGCAGCCTTCTGCCGCGGCTGTGCGAGCGCGCGGTGGAGGTCATGGAGCACGCCTATCCCGCGCTGCGCGAAGAGTGGCCGGCGATCGAGCGCTGGGCCCGCGCCGAGGAGGAGGGCTTCGGCCGCACGCTCGAGCAGGGCGAGCGGATGCTGGCCGAGCTGGCCGCGGCCGCGCGCCACCAGGGCACGTCGTGGGTGTCGGCCGAGGACGCGTTCAGGCTGCACGACACGTACGGCTTTCCGTACGAGATGACGCGGGAGCTGCTGGCCGAGCAGGGTCTGTCGGTGGACGATCAGGGCTTCGAGGAGCTGATGGACCGCGCGCGCGAGGTCTCCCGGGCGGGAGCGCGCGACGGCGATGGCGCCCCCGTGGGCCACGAGGGCGTCCTGCGCTTCGCGCGCGGGGCCGGGTTCACCACCCGGTTCGTCGGCTACGAGACCACCGAGGCCGACACGGTCGTCCGGGCCGCCGAGCGGGGCGGAGACCGCGTACTGGCCAAGCTCGAGGAGAGCCCGTTCTACCCCGAGGGCGGAGGGCAGGTGTCCGACACCGGCATCCTGGAGTCACCGTCAGGCCGCGCGCTGGTGGTGGACGTCTACCGCGTCGGGGACGACCAGGTGCTGGCCCTGGAGCCCGTCGAGGGCGAGATCGGGGCCGGCGAGCCGGTGGTGGCCCAGGTGGACCGAGACACCCGCCTGGCCACGATGAGAAACCACACGGCCACGCACCTGCTCCATGCCGCCCTGCGGGCCCGGCTCGGCACCCATGTGCGCCAGGCCGGCTCCTACGTGGGCCCGGACAAGCTGCGCTTCGACTTCACCCACGGAGAGCGGCTCAGCGACGACGAGCTGGCCGACGTGGAATCCGCGGTCGCCGGGTGGATCTCCGGTGGGCATCACGTTCGCGCGCTCGAGACGACTCGCCAGGAGGCCGAGGCCCTCGGCGCGATGGCGCTGTTCGGCGAGAAGTACGGCGACTGGGTGCGGATGGTGGAGGTCGACGGCGTCTCGCGCGAGCTGTGCGGCGGGACGCACGTGGCGACCACGGCGGAGCTCGGCCTGTTCCATCTCACCGCGGAGACCTCGAGCGCGTCGAACGTGCGGCGCGTCGAGGCGGTGACCGGGACGGCGGGGGTGGAGCTGTTCCGGCGGCGCAGCCACCAGTTACGCGAGCTCGCCCGGCTGCTGCGCGTTCCCGAGCCCGAGGTGGTCCGGGCGGTGGAGAAGCTGTCGGCTCGGGTCAAGCAGCTGCAGAAGGGCTCCGGCGCGGGCCCCGACCGGGCCGTGGCCGATGCGCTCGTCGAGGGCGCGGAACGGGTGGGCGACCTGCCCGTGGTGGTCCAGGCCGTGGACGCGCCGGACGCCAAGGCATTGCTCGAGCTGTCCAACGCCGTGCGCCAGCGCCTGGGCGACGCGGCCGTGGTGCTGGGGTGCGCCGTGGACGGGCGGGTGCACCTGGTGGCGAACGTCTCGCCGGGCGTGGTCGAGCGCGGCGTGAAGGCGGGTGACGTGGTCCGTGTCGCGGCGCAGGTGGCCGGTGGCGGTGGCGGTGGGCGCGACACGATGGCCCAGGCGGGCGCGCGCGATGCCCAGAAGCTGCCCGAGGCGCTGGTCGCGGCCCGCGCCGAGATCGAGCGCGCGCTCGCCGTCTGATGGCGCGCATCCTCGCCCTCGACCACGGGGCGGCTCGCTGCGGCTGCGCCGCCTCGGACCCCTCGGGAACCGTGGTCCGACCGCTCGGCGCGGTTGAGCGGCCCGACACCCGGCGGGGGATGGGGGAGATCGAGCGCCTGGTCCTGGCCGAGGAGGCCGAGCGCGTGTTGGTGGGCCTGCCGCTGACGCTGTCCGGAGCGGAGGGCGCCCAGGCCGAGCAGGCGCGGGCCTTCGCCGACCGCCTGAGCCGCCGGTTGCGGGTGCCAGTGGAGCTCCATGACGAGCGCCTGACCACCCGCCAGGCCGCGCGCGGCCCGGGGGACGGGAACCTGGACTCGCGGGCCGCCGCCCACCTGCTCGAGAGCTATCTGGCGCGGAACCCCGAGGGCACGCGCGGGTGACCGAGGGACCGCCGCCCGTCCCAGGCGGCCGACGCTCGCGCGATGAACGCGAGGCAGCCCGCCGCGAGCGCGATGCCAGGCGCTCGGGCGGGCGCAATCCAACCTCGCCTGCCGCGGCCCCGCCGAGGACCCGCCTGCGCCGCGGACGGATCGCGGCGGCGGCTGCGGGCGCGCTCGTGCTGGCCGGCGTGCTGTGGCTCGCCCTGTCGCTGTTCCAGCCGTTCGCCGGGGAGGGCGAGGGACGGGTGAGGGTCGTGGTGCCTCGTGGATCGAGCCTCGAGCAGATAGCCGAGCTGCTAGAGCGGCGCGGCGTGGTGGGGGACTCCACCTTCTTCCAGCTGCGCGTCCGCTTGGCGGGACGCAGCGACTCCCTCAAGCCGGGCCGGTACACGCTCGCGCGCGACATGAGCTTCATCTCGGCGCTCGACGCGCTCGAGCGGGGCATCCCGCCCGACGTGGTGGTGGTCACGATCCCGGAGGGCCTGTCGCGCCCCGAGATCGCCCGCGTCGTGAGGGGCCGCCTGGACGGCGACTACCTGGCCGCCACCCGGCGCTCGACGGCCCTGGACCCGGCGGAGTACCGCGCGGAGGACGCCCGCAGCCTGGAGGGCTTTCTCTTTCCTGCCACCTACGAGCTGCGCCGGGGGCAGCGCGTCCGCCGCCTCGTGGAGCGCCAGCTCGAGGCATTCCGGGAGCGCTTCGGGTCGGTGGACCTGCGGCGCGCCCGGTCCAAGAACCTGACCCCGTACGACGTGCTCATCATCGCCTCCATGGTCGAGCGCGAGGCGCAGGTGCCCCGCGAGCGGCGCCTGATCGCCTCCGTGATCTACAACCGCCTGCGGGACGGCATCCCGCTCGGGATTGACGCGACACTGCGCTTCGAGACCGGCAACTGGAAGCGGCCGCTACGCGTGTCGGAGCTGGAGGCGCCCACGCCCTACAACACGCGCAAGCTCGTCGGCCTCCCGCCCGGGCCGATCGGCAGCCCGGGCATCGAGTCAATCCGGGCGGCCGCCGCCCCCGCGCGCACGGGGTACCTGTTCTTCGTGGTCAAGCCGGGCACCTGCGGGGAGCACGCCTTCGCGGAGACCGACGCGGAGCACCAGCGCAACGTCGCCCGCTACGACGCGGCGCGCGAGCGGCGCGGCGGCCGCTCGCCCACCGACTGCTGATGAAGCTCGCCGGCGTGCTCGGACACCCGGTCTCGCACAGCCGCTCGCCGGCGATGATGAACGCCGCGTTCGCTGAGCTGGGGCTGAACTGGCACTATGTGCGGCTGCCCGTGCCGTCCGCGCTGTTCGTGGCCACGGTACGTGCCCTGCCCGCCTCCGGGTATCTCGGCGCAAACGTCACCATCCCGCACAAGGTCGCCGCACTGGAGCTGGCCGACGAGGCGACGGGCGCCGCGGGGGCGATCGGAGCCGCCAACACGCTGAGCTTCACTGACGGCGCCGTGGCCGCCGACAACACGGACGCCGGCGGCCTGCTGGCGGCGCTGGGAGAGCCGGTGATGGGGAGCACGGCGATGGTGCTGGGCGCGGGCGGGGCGGCGCGTGGCGCCGTGTGGGCCCTGCGCGAGGCGGGCGCGGAGGTGAGCGTGTGGAACCGGACGCTGACGCGGGCGGCCGCGCTGGCCGCCGACTTCGGGGTCCGGCAGGTGGACCGCCCGCAAGCTGCCGACGTGCTCGTGAACACCACCTCGGTGGGTCTCGACCCGGCCACCACCGAAGAGGACCTGATCGACGCCCTCTGGCTCGACGGACTCGATCCCCCGGCGACCGTGGTGGACATGGTCTACGGCGACGGCCCGACCCCGCTGGCGCGTTGGGCGGTCCGAGGCGGAGGGCGGGTGGTGGACGGGCTGGAGGTGCTGGTGGGCCAGGGCGCGCTCAGCCTGGAGTGGTGGACGGGCCGGCCCGCTCCGCTCGACGTAATGCGCCGGGCCGCCCGCGGGCCCTGACGGCGCCAGTCCCGGCGGCTACAGGGCTAAACCCCGGCCGTATGCCTGCCGATACCCGCATCAATGTCGATCTCGCGGCCCATGCTCCTCGTGCTCGTCGGCGCCGTGCTCATGGGCGCCACGTTCCTGGCGGTGACCAACGCGCGCGACCGTGCCGCCGACGACGGCTCGACGGCCGCACAGAGCCAGGATGCCGAGCAGGCGGCGCAGCCCACGGGCAGCCTGACGGCCGACCAGGCCGTGGCCGCCGCGTTCTCCGGCAGCGGGTCGCTGGACAGCGGCCGGATCGCTGCCGAGTTGTCGCTCAAGCTGGTGGGCGGTCAGGGCCAGGCCTTCAGCGTCAACGTGGACGGCAAGTTCCAGAGCCGCGAGGGCAAGGTGCCCCTGTTCGACTTCGACCTCAGCGTCAAGACCGGCGACGGCGGCCGGCGGGCCGGCGCCGTGTCGCTGGGCGACCGTGGCTTCCTCACCCGCGGCGACACCGGCTACCGCGTCCCGGACGCCGTCTGGACCGAGCTGGCCAACGCGCGCCGCCAGATCACCTCGTACGCCAAGGGCGGGACCGGATCCGAGGCCGGCATCCTCGGTGTAGACCCGCGCGCCTGGCTGACGGACGTGGAGGACAAGGGCGAGGCCCAGGTGGACGGCGTCATGACCCGCCACGTCTCGGCGCGTGTCGACGCGACCAAGCTCGTCCGCGACCTCGTGCCCCTGGCCCGCCAGGGCGGCGCGCAGGTGAACCTGCCTCGCAACCTGGATCAGATCGTGTCCCGCGCGGTCAAGCGCGCCGACGTGGAGCTCTGGGTGGGTAGCAAGGACCGCATCCTGCGACGCATGAACGTGGACCTGGAGCTGGACTTCTCAGCGCTGAGCGCCGGCGCCGCCGACGAGGTCGGTCGCGCGCAGGTGACGCTCGACCTGGACCTGACCGGGGTCAACGAGACACAGCAGATCGAGGCGCCCGCCCGAATCGTGCGCGCCCCGGCCAACGACCCAATCTCCACCGCCGCGCTCGGCTTGGGCGTACTGGCCGTGGACCCGCCGGCCGGCCTGTCGGCCGCGCGCAAGGCGGGCTTCCGCATCGGCGACGTCACGAGCCCCGCGCCGATCACCGACAACCCGCGCAAGGTGGCGCGAGCCGTCCGCCAGAACCGCAAGGTGGTCATCTTCTTCCGCAGCGACCGCGGCCTGGACGACCAGGCCACGGGCGAGGCCGTCCGCGCGCTGCGCCGCAGCTCGGAGGCGGCCGTCTTCACCGACGACGTCCGCAGCGTGGAGCGTTTCGGCAAGCTGGTCGAGGACCTGGGCGTGAACCAGGCTCCGTCGATCGTAGTCATCGACCGGCGCGGCAACGCCCGGCTGATCGAGGGCTACATCGACGCTCGCACCCTCGCGCAGGAAGTCGCCGACGCACGATGAGTGAGCGCCAGGGCGGGCCTACGGCGCTTCGCGCCGTTCCCGCACAGGGCGCGGAGGGCACTCCAGGTGAGGCGGGCGCGAACGGCCTGACCCCGCCGCAGCGGCGCGGCGCGTCGCGGTTCATCTCCGACGTGATAGCGGAGCTGGGCTTCCTGCCGCGGGAGCGCGTCGAGGCCGCCGTGGAGGAGGGCAAGGCCACCGGCCACGCCCCCGAACAAGTGCTCGTCGCGTCGGGCGCCATCACGGGCGACCAGCTCGCCCGGGCGGTGGCCCAGCGCTTCGGGCTGCACCACGTGGACCTGGCGGTTTTCAACACCGACGTGGCCGCACTCAACCTGATCGGCGCGTCGGCCGCGCGTCGCCTCGCGGCCGTCCCGATCGGCTACGACGACGCCGGGCACCTGATCGTGGCCATGGCGGACCCGTCCAACGTACTCGCGCTGGACGACCTCAAGCTGATGACCGGCCACGAGGTGCAGCCGGTGGTGGCCTCGCCCGACGACATCTCCGGCCTGATCGGGCGGATGAGCCGGCTGGATGACGCCGTGGCGGCCGCGGTGGAGCAGGGCGAGGAGGAGATCGCCGATATCACCGAGATCCGGGAGTCGGCCGACGACGCGCCGGTCATCAAGCTCGTGAACTCGATCATCGCCCAGGCCGTCGAGGACGGCGCCTCGGACATCCACTTCGAGCCTGAGGAGCGTGACATGCGCGTGCGCTTCCGCGTGGACGGCGTGCTGCGCGAGAGCACCTCGATACCGCGCCGCATGGTGGCGGGCACCGTGTCGCGCGTGAAGATCATGGCTGACCTGGACATCGCCGAGAGGCGCATGCCGCAGGACGGCCGCGTGTCGCTGGCCGTGGAGGGCCACGCGATCGACCTGCGGATCGTGACCATGCCCCAGGTCGATGGCGAGGGGCTGGTGATGCGCATCCTCGACAAGACCCAGGCGCTGATCGGCCTGGACCAGCTGGGCATGTCGCGCCAGGGCGAGACCCTCTTCGCGGACGGTTTCCGCCGCTCCTACGGTGCCGTGCTGGTGACCGGGCCGACGGGCTCGGGCAAGTCCACCACGCTCTACGCCGCGCTCAACGAGATTAACGAGCCGGAGCGCAACATCATCACGATCGAGGATCCGGTCGAGTACCAGCTCGCCGGGGTCAACCAGCTGCAGGTCAATCACAAGGCCGGCCTGACGTTCGCCGCCGGGCTGCGCTCGATGCTGCGCGCCGACCCCGACGTGATCATGGTGGGGGAGATCCGCGACGGCGAGACGGCCAAGATCGCGGTCGAGTCGGCCCTCACGGGCCACCTGGTCCTCTCCACGCTGCACACCAACGATGCCCCGTCGGCCATCACCCGGCTGACGGAGATGGGGATTGAGCCGTTCCTGACCGCCTCCGCGGTGTGCACGATCGTGGCCCAGCGCCTCGTTCGCCAGCTCTGCACCTACTGCAAGCGGCGCACCATGCTGAGCGTCTCGTCGCTGGAGAAGGCTGGCTTCAGCGTGGCCTTTGACCTCGAGGCCTACGAGCCCGTGGGCTGCAGTCGCTGCGGTGGCTCCGGATACAAAGGCCGCACCGGTCTCTACGAGGTCATGACGATCAGCGACGAGATCCGCGACCTCACGGTCGAGCGCGCTTCTGCCGATGACATCAGGAAGGTCGCGGTTTCACAGGGGATGCGTCCGCTGCGCGCCGACGGCTTCGAAAAGGTCAAGAACGGCGTCACGTCCATTGCCGAGGTTGCAAGGGTCACGTGAACGCTCCGTCCCGCCGATAGGAGCTTCCATGGAGTTCGACTTCGCAGACGTCCTGATGCAGGTCATGGAGCGGAACGCGTCCGACCTTCACCTCACAGCGGGCTCGCCGCCGCTGATCCGCTACCACGGTCAGCTGCACGCGCTGGACTACCCGGTGCTCACGCCGCAGGTGACCCGCGAGGTCATCTACTCGATCCTGACCAACGACCAGCGCCAGAAGCTGGAGAACGAGTGGCAGATCGATCTGGCGTACTCCATCCCCGGACGGGCCCGCTTCCGCGTCAACGCCTACTTCCAGCGCGCCTCGATGAGCGCTGCGTTCCGTCTGATCCCGCAGAACATGCCCAAGCTGCAGACGCTCGGGCTGCCCAAGACGCTCGAGGACTTCACCAAGAAGCCGCGCGGATTCGTGCTCGTCACCGGACCGACGGGCTCCGGAAAGTCCACCACGCTGGCCGCCATGATCGACCTCATCAACGACACGCGTCACGAGCACATCCTCACCATCGAGGACCCGATCGAATTCCTGCACATGCACAAGAAGTGCATCGTGAACCAGCGTGAGCTCGGCGCCGACGCGAAGAGCTTCGCCGCCGCGCTCAAGGCCGGCCTGCGCCAGGACCCCGACGTGATCCTCGTTGGCGAGATGAGGGACCTGGAGACGATCTCCACCGCGCTGACCGCGGCCGAGACCGGCCACCTGGTGTTCGCCACCCTGCACACCCAGGACACGGCGCAGACCGTGGACCGCATCGTCGACGTCTTCCCGCCCTCGCAGCAGCAGCAGGTGCGCGTGCAGCTGTCGGTGGCGCTGCAGGGCATCGTGACCCAGCAGCTGCTGCCGCTCGCCAGCGGCAGTGGACGCTGCGTCGCCACCGAGGTGCTCGTGCCGACACCCGCCGTGCGCAACCTGATCCGCGAGGGCAAGACCCACCAGATCTACTCCGCGCTCCAGACCGGCGCTCAGTTCGGGATGCAGACCATGGACACCTCGCTGGCCGAGCTGGTGCGCGACGGGAAGATCAGCCGCACGCTGGCCGAGTCGCGATCGGGGGCACCGGAGGAGCTTCGCCGGCTGATGGGCACCGTGAGGGTCGCTTAACGCCATGGGCGTATATGCGTTCAAGGCGCTCGACCTCGCCGGCGCCACCACCAAGGGCGAGATGGAGGCGATGGACCGCCAGGCGGTGGCCTCCCAGCTGCGCAACCGCGGTTTGATCGCGGTCGACATCGAGGAGCAGCAGGCCAAGAGCGACAGCGACATTCTCGCCCGCTTCAGGAGGGTCAAGGGCGACGACCTCGTCATCGCCACCCGCCAGCTGGCGACGATGGTGCAGTCGGGCATGTCCCTACTGCGCGCGCTGTACGTGATCGAGGAGCAGACCGAGGCGGAGAAGCTGCGCGAAATCTTCGTGGCGGTGCGCCAGCAGGTGGAGGCGGGGGCGGCGCTGTCCGGCGCGCTCCAGCAGCATCCCGACGTCTTCAACGATCTCTATGTGGCCATGGTCCAGGCCGGCGAGACCGGAGGCATCCTGGACCGGACGCTCGTTCGCGTGGCCGACCAGCTCGAGAAGGACGCGGCGCTGAGACGTCAGGTCAAGGCGGCCATGATCTACCCCTCGGTGATCGGCGGCTTCGCCCTGATAGTGCTGCTCGCACTCGTGATCTTCCTCGTGCCGGTGTTCGAGAAGATCTTCGCCGACTTCGGAGGCGAGCTGCCGGCGATCACCAAGTTCACCGTCTGGCTGTCCAACCTGCTCACCGGGCGCTGGTACGTGATGATCGCAGCCACCGTCGGGGTCGTCTTCGCGTTTCGCCGCTGGAAGGGCTCGAAGCGCGGCCGCGTCCAGTGGGACCGGCTCAAGCTCAAGTTCCCGATGAAGATCGGGACCATCGTGCAGAAGATCGCCCTGGCGCGCTTCTCGCGGACCTTCTCGGGTCTGATCGCGGCCGGCGTGCCGATGCTCGAGGCGATCGAGATCACGGGCCGCACGTCCGGCAATCGGGTGATCGAGATCGCCATGGATGACGTACGCGAGTCGGTGAAGCGGGGCGGCTCGCTGACCGCTCCGATGGCCGCGGTGCCTGAGGCCTTTCCGGTCATGGTCACCCAGATGATCGGGGTAGGCGAGGAGACCGGAGCGCTCGAGACCATGATGAGCAAGGTCGCCGACTTCTACGAGGAGCAGGTGGACGCCGCTGTCAAGGGGCTGACCTCGATCCTCGAGCCGGTGATGATCATCGTCGTGGGGAGCATTGTCGGCTTCATCGTCATCGCGATGTACCTGCCGATGTTCAAGGTCTACGACCAGATCAAGTAGTCGTCGGCGCCCGTCCGCTGGGCGGCCGGGCCGTCATTGCAGCGCGGCGTGGACCTCTACCGCCTCGATCTGCCGCTGGCCGCGCGACCCACGGTAGACGGGCCCGGCGGCGCTCAAGCGGTCTCCGGGACCCGGCAGCGGCGACGGGCGCAGGTCTCTTCGAACGTCGACCACGCTGATCCCGGGGGCCGTGATGCCCTCGTCGGAAATCAGGATGAAGTGCGCGTCCCCGTCGCCGTCGGGATCCCTGCGCTCCACGGCCACGATGCGCCCGTCCGCCGTACGACATCCGGCCAGGCCCTGCGGGCATCGCGCGGACTGGAGCGCCACCCGGGTCGGGGTGGCCTTGCGCTCGGGCGCTGGATGCTCGGCCTCGGACGCCGAGCATCCCGCCAGCAGACACGCAGCCCCGATCACGAGACGCCTCACCGGGGCGCCGCCACCACCAGCGTCCCGGCTCGCTCCGCATCGTCTGCGCCGGCCGGGGTGAAGCGGATCGCGAAGCGCCCAGGCTCCGGCGGCAGCAGTTCGAACCGGGCGGGCGTGAGTTCGTCCGTCGCGGCGCTGAGCCCCAGGCCGGGAACCTCGACGAGCCCGGCGGTGGGCGCCGAGACCACCAGTGTGGCCGCGGCGCCCGCCTCGGTGCCCACGCGGTTGCGCTCGGAGGCGTCGACGGCCAGGACCTCGGGCTCCGAGGGGCGGTCCGCCCGCTCGGGCGACGGAGCGATCAGCGCCGCCGGGTCCTCCTTCTCCGGATCGTCGGCCGGGCGAGTCAGGGCGGCAGCCACGGCCGCTACACCGAGCACGATCGCGAACAGCAGCAGGGCTCGGCGGAGGTGCACGAAGTCGATCCTAGGGCGCGCGTTCGGATCATTCCCTTGGACGGATGACCTGGGAGACGGAGCCCTCCCCTCAAGTGAGCGTCCGGTTCGGTCGATCAGCAGCGAAGCCAGTAGACGCGGACGTCGCGGGACCTGGCGCCAGACCATATCGACGTCACCTCAAAGGAGGAGACACATGCTGCGGAAGCTCCGCGAGCGGATTCACAACGGGCAGGAGGGGTTCACCCTCATCGAGCTGCTTGTCGTGATCCTTATCATCGGCATCCTTGCCGCGATTGCGCTGCCAGCCTTTCTCGGTCAGCGCCAGAAGGGCCAGGACTCGGACGCCAAGTCAAACGCGCGCAACATCGCGTCGCACATGGAGTCCTGTTTCACCAACGCCGAGACCTATGCCGGCTGCGATACCTCGCAGGACGTGACCCAGAGTGGGATCGCGCTCGGCGCGGCTGACGGTCAGGCCGCGGTCACCCCGAACGGCACCACGGGCTACACGATCGTGGGGTACTCCAAGTCCGGTAACGACTTCACCTACACCAAGGCTGGCGCCACCGTGACGCGCACATGCACCACGCCTAGTAGCGGCGGCTGCGGCAACAGCGACGGTAACAACCGCTGGTAGTCGGCCTCAACCGACTTCCTCACCCGGCAGGGCGGGCCCACGGGCCCGCCCTTCGTCGTTCCGAGCCTATGCCTTCGGTCCGAATCGGCCCAGACTCCTGGCCATCGCTGCCCCCGGAGCTTCAGGAAGCGTCTCGGCGCGCCGATACCCGGCCGTGATGGCGTTTTGCCCGTCAACCGACCAGCGCGGCTTCACCCTCGTCGAGGTCCTGGTCGCGATCTTCGTCCTGCTCGTTGGGGTCTTGGGCGTGGTTTCGCTCGTGGACACCTCGAACGCCGTGACTTCGAAGACCAAGGCGCGCGAAGGAGGGTCCAACGTCGCGCGCTCGATCATCGAGGTCTCCCGCTCGATCCGCTACCGCGAGCTTACGGCGGCCGAGCTGCTCGACGCGCTGGCGAACCGGCAGGGCCTCGCGGACTTCAAGCCGGCCGTGCCCGGCTACACGATCCGCAGCCGCGACGTCAATTACGAGCTGACCCTGATCGTCTGCGCGCTCGATGACCCGCAGGACAACCTGGGAGCTCACAACGGGCCGACCACCTTCTGCTCCGACTCTGACGTGGCCGTCTCTGGAGCGACCCTCACCGACCGGAATCCGGACGACTACAAGCGCGTGCGGGTGACCCTCACCTGGACGACCCGGAACGTGTCGCAAACCGTGACCCAGACCTCCGCGATCATCAACCCGGTCGGCGGCCTCGGCCCATCGGTCACCTCGCTGGTGATGACGAGTCCCACCTCAAACAGCAACCCGCTGCTGATCGAGAGCGCAGGTGTCACGAGAGCGACCTTCCAGGCCACCACCTCAACGTCCGCCGCGGAGGTGGACTGGTCGGTGAACGGCGACGTTCAGGGCCAGGCCAGTGGCGGCCCCACCACCTGGACCTTCCAGTGGGACCTCACCAAGTCAAACGGCGAACCCCTTTACTACGACTGCACCTACCTGATCCAGGCCGACGCGCACGACAACGAGGGCCGGTCGGGGTCTCCCTTCGCGCGCACGGTCAAGCTAAACCGTATAGCGCCCGTGAAGCCCACTGCGCTCGAGGGCGGCCGCAACGGTAACGGCAACTGGGTGGACCTGGAGTGGCTGCCGAACCCCGAGTGCGACCTGGTGGGTTATCGGGTCTACCGCAGCACAAGCGCGGGCGCGGCCGGCACTGCGATCGTGTGCGACGGCCAATCCACCACCATCCTTCCGCCGGACCAGACGAGCTGCCTGGACAACGCGGCGGGCAGCGATCTGTACTACAGCGTGGTGGCGCTCGACACGCCGCCATCGGGCAGCGCCCGCTCGCCGGAGGGCGTGTACAGCGACCAGCTGCACGTGTTCGGGTCGAATCTGCTCCCGAGCGCTCCTACCGGAGTGAGCTCCTGCACAGGGGGAAGCCCGGGCTGCAACGGCGCGGACGGTCAGGCTGCGTCCAGCGGGGTCATCATCATCAGCTGGAACGCGTCGAGCGACCCCGACGGATCAATCCAGTATTACCGGATCTACCGGGACGGCACGAGCTATGCGAGCCGGTTCGACACGTTCTACCCGGATCCCGGGCTGGCCTGGTCCGAGCCTAAGCCCGACGGCCAGCCGCACACCTACAACGTGTCTGCGGTGGACAACCGCTTTGGCGAGTCCCCTCTCAGCGCGCCGGTGACGGCACCGTGAGGCCGGGGAGGGGCAGCCTGCAAGGACAGGAGGGCTTCACACTGGTCGAGGTCCTCATCACCTCGGTGCTCATGATCGTGGTGCTGGGAGCCACCCTCGCCGCCCTCACGTCCTTCCAGCAGAATACCTCCGCCAACGCCAAGGTCAATGAGGCCCAAGAGCAGGTCCGCAACGGGCTGGACCTGATAGCGCGCGACCTGCGCAACCTGGCCAGCCCCACTCCCGACCTTCCCCAGGCCATCGACCGGGCCGGGGCCCAGGACATGATTTTCCAGTCCGCCGGCAAGACCAAAGCGGCCGGCAGCCTGAACCCGCTGAACACGATCCGGGTCCGCTTCTGCCTCAACACGACGGACGGCAACCTCTACCGCCAGATCCAGACCTGGACCAGCTCCACGGCGCCCGCCGTGCCCGCCAGCACGCAGTGCCCGGGAACCGGCTGGACCGAGACCAGGCTCGTGGCCGAGGACGTGGTGAACACCGCCCGGCCGATCTTCGACTACAACGCGGTGACCCCTACCGCCATCACGGAGGTGGGGGTCACCGTGTTCGTCGATCTGAACCCCGGCAAGAGACCCAGCGAGAGCACGCTCCAGACCTCTGTCTACCTCCGCAACCAGAACCGGCGCCCCCAGGCCGTGTTCTCGGTCACCTACCTGTCCGGGACTTCGATCCTGATGAACGCCTCCGAGTCCACGGATCCGGAGGAAAAGGCCATGTTCTACGACTGGAAGGTCGACGGCACCAGCGTCGGCGACGGGATCGTCCGCACCCAGAACGTCTCCCCGGGCACGCACACGGTCTCGGTTACCGTCTCGGACGGGACGCTGACCGATACCGCCGCCAACCAGTCCATCTGCGTCCCCTCCCCTTCGACAGGAGTGAACTGCCCATGAGCAAGCTGCGCGATGAGCGAGGAAACGTGATGGTGACCGCGATCCTGATCCTCCTGATCATGGTCTCCCTGGGGCTTGCGGTGCTAGCCACAGCAGACACCCAGACCACGCAGTCGCGGCGCGAGCGCGAGCGGGAGTCGTCCTTCAACCTCGCCGAGGCCGCCCTTTCGGCCCAGACCTTCGTCCTCGGCCGGCGCGGCACGGGCACGTCGAGCAGGCCCTACCCGGCCGACGGCTGCCCCACCGCGGGCAGCGACACCTACTTCTGCCCGCTGGCGAGCCAGATCTCGAAGAGCTACACAGGGGCGGGCCAGGTGGACTTCGACTCCTCCACCACCTGGCACACCTACGTCCTGGACGACTCCGACCCGATTGGCAACCCCGCGCAGTTCTGGAAGGAGGACTACCTGGCTGTGGCCGGATGGCCGCGCTACGACAGGGCGGGCGGCGCCGACGGAAACCCGAACCGCCACGTCTGGGTGCGTGCCGAGGCCACCGTGCGGGGCAAGAAGCGGGCGATCGTGGCCTGGGTGCGGATCGAGGACCGCGCGGTCACCTTCCCGCGCTACGCGATCCTCTCCGGCTACATCGCCGGCAAGAACAACGGCGGGCACGGGGGCAGGCCGCTGGTGGACTCCGGCAGTTCGCTGGGCGTCGGCGTGCGCTGCAACCAGCCGCCCAAGTCGAACTGCATCGACCTCGACCCCGTTAAGGGCCCCCAGCTCCAGCCGCCGAACCGGTACACCCTGAATTATCCGACCCCGGCCGCGGTGGACGCGGATGCTCTCCAGGCCCTCGAGGAGGTGGCGCGAGCCAACGGCACCTACTACTCCACCTGTCCCGCCAACCCGAACGGCACCGTGGTCGTGGTCGAGAACGCAGGTGACTGCAAGTACACCAACAGCGCGCCGGCGGCAGCGGGGCAGAGCAAATGCTGCAACAGCCAGGCCAGCCCCGGCCTCTTCATCGTCAAGCGCGGCAAGGTGGATTTCGGCGGCAACATCGAGTTCTGGGGGGTCGTGTACAACGCGAACCTCGACAACCGGACGGACGACGACATGGTCGAGACCTCGGGCACGGCCGCGATCAGGGGCGGTGTGCTCGTGGACGGAGGGGGCGGCGTCCGCGCCGGCTCGGCCGGCGACAACATCGTCTACAACGCCTACGCCTTCGACAGCATCAAGGCGGTGGGCACCGCGGGCGTGGTGCAGAACACCTGGCGCGAGATCGTGCCGCCCAGCGGCTGATCCGCCCGATTCCGAGTATAGGTTTCGCGCTTGATGGCCTCGGCGCTCGAGATCACCGCTGCGGCCATGGTGGGGGCGGTCGTCGGCAGCTTCCTGAACGTGGTCGCCCACCGCGTACCGCGCGGAGAATCGGTCGTGGCTCCTCGGTCGCGATGTCCTCACTGCGAGACGGCGATTGCGGCCTACGACAACGTCCCGGTGCTCTCATGGGTCCTCCTGCGCGGACGCTGTCGCCACTGCGGTGGGCGGATCCCAGTGCGCTACCCGCTCGTCGAGCTGCTGACCGCCGGATCGTTTGTCGCGGTTACCGCGGTACGCGGCCTCGACGCCGACCTGCTCCTCGAGTTGCCGTTCGTAGCGGTCCTGATCGGGCTCGCGGCGATCGACCACGAGCATCGGATCCTCCCGAACGCGATCGTCTATCCCCTGACGGGCTACGGCGTGGCCGCCGCGGCGCTCATGGACACCGGCGATCTCCTGGAGCACGTGATCGCCGGCTTCGCCGCCTTCACGTTCCTGCTTTTAGCGGTGCTCGCCCATCCCGCCGGGATGGGCATGGGGGACGTCAAGCTGGCCGGCGCCATGGGCGTCTTCCTCGGTCTGGCGGTGGTGCCCGGGCTGCTGGTGGCGTTCTTCTCGGGTTCCGTCGTCGGCATCGGATTGATCGTTCGCGATGGGGCCGGGGCACGCAAGCGGGCCGTGCCCTTCGGTGTCTTCCTTGCCCTCGGCGGCATCGTCGGAGTGCTCGTCGGCGGCGACCTCATCGAGCTCTACCGGGACGCCTTCCTGTCCTGACCGCCGGCCGGCCGTCCAGGCGAACTTGGACATTCGCCGTCGGGGTTAAGGACCACCTCGCAGAGGCCGATAGAGCGGGGGAGCGCGAATGGCCTTCTCCCTCCGAAAGTCCTCCGGGCACGGCGTCACCGGACTCGATATCGACAGCGACTACCTTGCGGCCGTCCAGGTCTCGGGCGGGCGCGTCGTTCGCGGCGTAAGCCGCGAGCTGCCGGACGGCGTCGTCCGTGACGGCGAGGTCGTCGATGGCCTTGCGCTCAGCGAGGAACTGCGCGGCTTCGTGCGCGAGGCGGGACTTCCCAGGGAGGTCCGCCTCGGGGTCACCAACCAGCAGATCGTGGTGCGGGTAATCGCCCTTCCCCGCATCGACGACGAGCGCCAGCGCGATGCCGCCGTGCGCTTCCAGGCCGCCGAGGCGATCGCCATGCCGCTCGGCGAGGCCGTGCTCGACTACCAGGTCGCTGGTCACGAGCCGGCCGCTGACGGCACCCAGAACATGCAGGTCGTGGTGGTGGCGGCGCGGCGCACGATGATCGAAGGGCTCCTGCACGCCACCAAGACGGCCGGCCTCAAGGCCGAGGGAATCGATCTCGACGCCTTCGCTCTGGTGCGGATGCTCGCCACCGGCGGCCATGGCACGGACGACACCGCCCGCGTCTTCTGTCACCTCGGCGGCGTCACCAACCTCGCCGTGGCCGTCGGTGCCACCTGCTTCTTCACGCGTCCCCTCGCATCCTCGTCGGACTCGCCCGACTCAGGCGCCCTTCTGGCCGACGAGATCCGGCTCTCGATCGACTATTACATGACCCAGGCGCGGGCTCGTCCAATCGACGAGGTAGTGCTGTCAGGCCCCGGTTCGAGCGACGCGGCGCTGGTCGATGACCTGGGCGCCCACCTGGGCCTCCCAGTTATCGTCGCCGAGCCGCTGGGCCGGATAGACGCCTCCGCTCTGAGCGCCGGCGAGGACCCCCACCGCTTCACGGTGGCCGCCGGGCTCTCCCTGGGGGCTGCGGCGTGAGGCCAGTCAACCTCGTACCCCACGACCGGCGGCGCCACACCGAGAGCGGTCGCTCGGGCAGTGCCTACGCCGTCCTGGGCGTGCTCGCCGTGCTCCTGGTGATGGCCGTGGCCCACGTCCTGACCTCCAACCAGGTCAAGGACCGCGCCGCGAGGGCCACCGAGGCCCGCCAGGAGGCCGACCGCCTGGAGGCGCGGGCGAACGACCTCGGTTCCTTCGAGGACTTCTCGACCATCAAGGAGACGCGGCTGGCGTCGGTGCGGGGTGTGGCCGGCACGCGCTTCGACTGGGAGCGCTTCATGCGCGAGCTGTCGCACGTCATGCCGAATGGCAGCTGGCTGCAGAGCGCCGATGCCTCCGTGACCGGGTCCGCCGACACGACCACCGCCGCGACCTCCAGCGGCACCCAGACGACGGTCGCCGCCGCGGCGCCGTCGCCCTCCGCCACGCTCACCGGCTGCACGCCGAAGCAGTCGGAGGTCGCACGCATGATGGTGCGCCTGCGTGAGCTTTACAGGGTCACCGACATCTCTCTGAACGAGTCCGCCCAGGAACAGGCAGGCGCCCGGGCGACGCTGGACAACTGCGGGCGACTCTACAAGTTCGACCTCACCGTGACGTTCAGCCCGGCGCCGCCTCTCCGCGAGGCACCGCCCGGCGCGACGAGTGTGCCGGCGTCACTCGGAGGCGGATCGTGACCCTGACCGATCGCGACAGGAAGATCGCGCTTGCGATCGCCCCCGTCCTGCTGATCGTGGCCTATCTGTTCCTACTGCTCGCCCCTAAGCGGGAGGAGGCCGCGACGGCCGCAGACGAGCTCTCGAAGCAGGAGCAGCGCCGCGACGCCGCGCAGTCCGCCGCCGGCCGGGCCTCTCTGGCCAAGACGGACTTCCAGGACGACTACGCCGAGACCGTGCGCCTGGGCAAGGCTATCCCGGCGCAGGTCGACATGCCAAGCCTTCTGGTTCAGCTCGACAGCGCTGCCGAGGGCACCGGCATACGCTTCACTCGCGTTGCCACGGGCGCGCGAGAAGGAGCCGCCGCGACGGCCGCGCCGGCTCAGGCCGGATCGACACCATCGGGGGGCAGCAACGCGACCCCGGCGCAGGCTGGCGGCGAGACGGCGCAGAGCGCGCCGGGCGGCGCGGCGGAGTCCGCGAACAACGCACAGCAGACCTCGGACCAGAAGACCGCGGCGGCCGAGCAGTCCGGCCTGGGCGCGGGCGAGACCCAGACCTCTGCCTCGGGGCGCCAGGGCGGCCTGCCTGTCGGCGGGGGCCAGGCGAGCGGCAGCGCGACGTCCCCTGCCGGCGGCGCCCCCGCAGGCCTGGAGACCGTCCCGCTCGAGCTCGACTTCGTAGGCAACTTCTTCCACCTCGCCGACTTCTTCCACCAGGTGAAGCGCTTCGTACGCGTGGCCAACAGCACCGTGGTCGTTGACGGCCGGCTCATCACCATCGAGGGCGTCCGCTGGACGAGCGACCCCCAGCTCTTCCCCCGCATCAAGGCGGAGCTGACGGCGACGGTCTACCTGTCGCCGAAGGCGGAGGGCGCCTCCGCGGGGGCGACGCCGCAGGGCCCCGCGGCCTCCCAGAGCACGCCTGCGTCAGCTGGGTCCGCACCGGCCCCGGGCGCTCCCCAGACCCCCATCGCAACCGCGGCTCCCTAGGACAGCGCGATGAACACCTTCCTGCTCGATCTCTGGAATGACCTACGCGAGAAGCGGCTCTGGCCGGTGGCCGCGGCGCTCGTGCTCGCCCTTGTGGCGGTGCCGGTGCTGCTGGCCGAGCCGGCCGAGGAGCCGGTCCCCCCGGCGCCCGCCGCTCCGGCGCAGGCGGAGCGCACCGCGCCTCAGGACAAGAGCCTTCGGGGCCTCGCCGCCGTCAAGCTGGCCAACGAGCCCCCCGGCTCGGGGTCGACGCTCAGCGTCTTCGATCCAAGCGACCCGTTCAAGCCACCGGCTCGGGCGCTTGCGGCTGAGAGCTCTCAGGCCGCTGACTCGACAGGGGCGGGCCCGTCCACCGCGGGCGCCGACCAGGGAAGCACCTCAGGCGGCGGCACCGCGGGCGGGACGACGGGCGACACCGGGACAGGTGATACCGGGACGGGAGATACCGGCGACGACACCGGTGGCGGGACCAAGACCATCGAGTACAGGTACGTCGTCGACGCGACATTCATCGTCAACGGGCGCAAGCGCAGGATCAAGGGCATGGAGCGCCTTGACGTCCTGCCGAGCCAGGCCAACCCGCTCCTGATCTTCCTCGGCGCCAGCTCGGGTGGGGGCAACGCGGTCTTCCTAGTGGACTCCACGCTCGAGGCAACTGGTGAGGGCAGGTGCAAGCCAAGCGAGGCCGAGTGCGCGTTCGTGTATCTCGGCGCCGGCTCCGAGGAGGAGTTCGTGAACGAGGCAGGCGACTCCTACACCCTTCGCGTGGACCAGATCCGCAGGATCAAGGTAACGAGCGCGTCCGCTGCCAAGTCCGAGTCCGACGCGCGCGACACGGGCGAACGCGCCGGCGCGGCGTCCGGTGAAGTGCCGGCGCGGCGCTTCATGCCGCCGCTCATCGCCGACCTCGTGAGCGTGTCGAGCAGTTCAGACGAGTCTTCAGACAGCGGCCGGGCCGGTCGATAGGGGGTAGATGATGTTCCGGAGGACCTTGACCATCGGCCTGCTCGCGCTTGCCGCGCCGGCGGCGCTCGTGGGCGCGCCCGGTGCGTGGGCGAAGAAGTCGGCCTCGTCGCCGGCGATCACCAAGGTCTCTCCGATGCGCGTCAGCGTGGGCGGAACGCTCACGATCCAGGGACGCCACTTCAGGGCGAAGGCCAGGAGGAACACGGTCATCTTTCGCGCGTCGAACGGGCGCTCGGCGTTCGTCAAGCCCCGCCGCGCCTCGAGGGCCAAGCTGGTGGTGAAGGTGCCCGCTTCGGTGGCCCGGCTGCTGACCGTGCGCAACGGCGCCCAGCGCCCGACGCGCCTGAAGCTGCGCGTGCTCGCCGGCAAGTTCAGCAAGTTCACCTCGCGGCGCCTCTCGCCGGTGGTGCTCGGGACGAGTGCGGGCGGCGACGGCGGAGGCGGCGGAGGGGTGCCGGCGGTCTGCGACAGCGACGCCGACCACGACGACGATCTGCTGCCCAACGAGCTCGAGAAGCAGGTGGGGACCGATCCCTGCCTCGCGGACACGGATGGGGACGGGATGACCGACGGCTGGGAGTACTACTCCGCCCGAGACCTCAACATCAAGGCAGTCCCCTACCCCGGGGCGCGGCCTTACCCGAACGCGCTGGACCCGTCGGACGGTCGGCAGGGCCGGAGCAGCAGGTGGGACTTCGACGGCGATGGCCTGACCAGCTACGAGGAGTACCGCGCGTGGCGCGGCATCGGCAGTTCCTTCGACGTCACGAAGGCGGGCGGGACGGATCTTCAGTCACCGCTCGGCTACAGCGACGGCACGAAGTTCAGCCGCTCCGCCGAGGCCCCGTCGACGCCGGCATGGAAGGGCCCGCAGTACGGCCTGCCGGCCCCCACGCAGCCTTTCCCGGCCACCTATGACCTTCACGCCGACGGCGCTTGGCGCGACGACGAGCGCGACGCTGACTGGGACGGCCTCGCCAACTACTTCGAGTCCGCAAGAGGGCCGAGCAACAACGGCTGGTGGCAGTCCTTCTGGGCCGATTTCACTCCGACTGTCGATCCGTGGCCGGACAACTACTTCGGCTACTTCGACCGGCGGCCCTTCACCGATCTGGACTTGGCGGATCCTGACGTCGATGGCGACACCCTGCTGGACGGGGAGGATGACCAGGACTTCGACGACTACAGCAACATCACCGAGCTGTACGAGATCGTCGTCGACCTCGACGGGAACGGGGCCACGCTCAGCGTGGACGTCGCCGGCGGCCCGAGGACCATCAACGCGATGAATCCCTGCGCGCCCAGCGAGGACTCGCGTACCTGCGACGACTACAAGCCCTTCGGCTAGGGCAGATCCACGCCCAGGCGCGCGCACCCCGCACAAGTAGGGTGTGAGCGCCATGTCTTTCCGCTTCACCACAGCCGGTGAGTCGCACGGGCCGGGCCTGGTCGCTGTGGTCGAGGGCCTGCCTGCGGGCCTCGAGCTGAAGCCGGCGGACCTGGACGACGACCTGGCACGGCGCCAGCTCGGCCACGGCCGCGGCGGTCGCATGAAGATCGAGAAGGACCGCGCCCTGGTCACCTCGGGCGTGCGCCACGGGCGCACGCTCGGCAGCCCGGTGACGCTCCGGATCGAGAACCGCGACTACGCGAACTGGGAGGAGCGCATGAACCCGTGGCCGGTAGAGGCGGAGGTGGAGGAGGTCCACCTCCCGCGGCCGGGCCACGCCGACCTGGCCGGGGTGCAGAAGTACGGGCTCACCGACGTCCGCAACGTGCTCGAACGTGCAAGCGCACGGGAGACCGCCGCACGCGTGGCCGCCGGAGCGCTGGCCAAGGCCTTCCTGGGCGCGCTCGGGGTCACCGTGCTGAGCCACGTGACCCGCATCGGGTCGGTGGCGGCGCCCGAGCCGGAGGACCCGACGCCCGAGGACTTCGCGAGGGTGGACGAGTCACCGGTGCGCTGCCTGGACGACGAGGCGGGCGAGGCGATGGTGGCCGAGATCAACGCGGCCCGCAAGGCCAACGAGTCCCTGGGGGGCGTCTTCGAGGTGCGCGCCTTTGGCGTGGTGCCCGGATTGGGGTCCTACGTCTCGTGGGACGAGCGCCTGGACGGCCGGCTGGCTCAGGCGGTGATGTCGATCCAGGCGATGAAAGGGGTGGGCATCGGGGACGGGTTCGCCCTCGGCGAGCGGGTGGGCTCCAAGGCCCACGACGAGATCTTCTACGACGAGGCACGCGGCTTCCACCGCGAGACCAACCGCGCGGGCGGCCTGGAGGGCGGCATGACCACCGGCGACCCGCTCGTGGTGCGGGCAGCGATGAAGCCCCTGCCGACGCTGACCAGGCCGCTGCGCTCCGTCGACATCGACTCCAAGCAGCCCGCCCAGGCGCTGCGCGAGCGCACCGACTCGTGCACGGTGCCGGCGGCCGGCGTGGTGGGGGAGGCGATGGTGGCGCTGGTGCTGGCCGGCGCCTACCGCGACAAGTTCGGCGGCGATCACATTGACGACGCGCGCGCGGCTCTGGCCGCCTACCGGGACCGGATCGGGTGGAGGCGCGGGTAGCCGCCGACGCCGCGACAGCCCGCCGCGCCGCAGGCCCGGCGCTGGTGCTCGTGGGCTTCATGGGGGCGGGCAAGTCCACCGCGGCCCGCACGCTGTCGGTGGAGCTCGGAGTCCAGGCGATCGACTCCGACCACGAGCTGGAACGCCGGCTTGGGGAGACGATCGCGTCCTATTTCGATCGCGAGGGCGAGGCCGCCTTCCGGGCGACCGAGGAGGCCCTGATCCTCGAGCTGCTGGAGCGCGCCGGCGGCCAGGTCGTGGCCCTCGGCGGCGGGGCCGTTCAGTCCGAGCGCGTGCGCGATGCGCTGGCCGGTCACACCGTCGTGCACCTGGAGGTGGAGGCCGACGAGGCGTGGCGCCGGGCCTCGGGCGGGTCGCGGCCGCTGGCCCGCGATCGGGGCCGCTTCGACCAGCTTCACGCCGACCGCGAGGCCGTGTACGCCTCGGTGGCCGACGCCGTGCTGCCGCCCGCAGGCCGCGACGTGGTGCGCAACGCGCTGCCCGCCCTGTCGGCGCTGTCGGCGGCACCCGCGGGCACGAGGCTGATCTGGGCGACCGCGTCATCGGGCGACTACCCGGTGTTCCTCGGCGAAGGCCTGATCGCCGCCGGCTTCATGCCTCCGCTCGGGGGACGTCCGTTCGTGGTCACCGACGCCAACGTGGCCCGTCACCAGGTCGTGGCCGGACACGAGCGGGTGGTGGTCGACGCCGGTGAGCAGCACAAGACCATGGCCGCCGCGGAGGCGGTGCTGCGGCATCTCGCCCACGCCGGCGCCGAGCGCGGCGACCTGGTGGTGGCCGTGGGCGGCGGCGTGGTCGGGGACCTGGCCGGCTTCTGCGCGGCGATCTACCAGCGGGGGATGCGCCATGTGCAGGTGCCCACCACGCTCGTGGCCCAGGTCGACTCCGCCTACGGCGGCAAGACCGGGGTGGACCTGCCCGAGGGCAAGAACTACGCCGGCGCCTACCACCAGCCGTCGGCCGTCGTCTGCGACCCGTCCGCGCTCGCCACGCTCCCGCCCGAGGAGCTGGCCGCGGGTCAGGCCGAGGTGATCAAGACGGCGCTGATCGCCGGCGGGACGCTGTGGGCCCGGGTCCGCCAGGGCGGCGATGCCGACGCGGAGGTGATCGCCGGCTGTGCCCGCACGAAGCTGGCCGTGGTGGCCGAGGACGAGCGCGACGGGGGCCGGCGGCAGGTGCTCAACCTGGGCCACACGATCGGCCACGCGATCGAGGCGGCCACGTCCTATTCGCGCTACCGCCACGGCGAGGCGGTGGGGATCGGCCTGCTGGCGGCCCTGCGGCTGTCGGGGCGTGACGCCCTTCGTGACGAGGTGGAGGGTCTGCTGGCCGCACGTGGCCTGCCGGTGGCCTTCGCCGGGGCGTCGGTGGAGGACGTCGAGGCCTTGGTGGCGCGCGACAAGAAGCGGGAGTGGGGCCGCGTGCCGTTCGTGCTGCTGGAGGCGCCGGGTCGGGTCACCCCGGGCCATGACGTGACGCCCGGGGACCTTAGGGCGGCGATCGAGGAGGTGCGCGGGGCGTGAACACCCGGGTGGAGGTGCTGCACGGCGTCAACCTCGACATGCTGGGCCGGCGCGACCCCGCCCACTACGGCGAGCTGGCGTTCACCGAGCTCGAGGTGCGCGTCAAGCATTTCGCCGACGAGCTCGGCCTGGAGGCGTCGTTTACCCAGACCAACCACGAGGGCGAGTACTGCGAGGCGCTGCACCGCGCCGGGGAGAACGCCGACGGTCTGGTGCTCAACCCGGGCGCTTGGACTCACTACTCGTGGGCCATCCGCGACGCCCTCGAGGTGGCCGGGCTGCCCGCCGTCGAGGTGCACCTGTCGGCCATCGACGAACGCGAGGAGTGGCGGCGGACGTCGGTGATCCGCGACCTCTGCACCGGGTCGGTCCAGGGCAAGGGGGTGGACGGATACCGTGAGGCGCTGACCATCCTGAAGGAGGCGCTGGGAGCATGAACGCGGCCACCGCGACGACGCAGGAGATCGAGGCGCGAACGGACCGGCTCGTGGAACGGCTGGCCGAGCGTGGGCTGGACGCCCTGCTCGTCACGAATCTGGTCAACGTTCGCTACCTCACGGGCTTCACCGGCACGAACGGCGCCTGCCTCGTGACACGGGACGAGCGCCTCTTTCTCACCGACTTCCGCTACACCGAGCAGGCCGCCGCCCAGGTGAGCGGCTACGAGCGGATCGAGGCCGGCCGCGACATGCTCGGCGACCTGGCCGGTCGCCTGAGCGGCCGGGCGGGGTTCGAGGAGGCTCACGTGACCGTGGCCGCCCACGGCAAGCTCGAGGACAAGCTCGCCGACGGGGCCGAGCTGGTGCCGTCCGGGCCGCTCGTGGAGGAGCTGCGGCAGGTCAAGGACGCGTCGGAGGTGGCTGCCATGCGCGCCGCCACCGAGATCGCCGACGCCGCCTATCAAGCCGTCGCCGACCAGGGGCTGGCCGGCCGGACGGAGCGCGAGGTGGCCCTATCGGCGTCGCGGCTGATGATCGACCGCGGCGCCGAGGACGTGTCCTTCCCACCGATCGTCGCGTCTGGTGCGCACGGGGCCAGGCCGCACGCCGAGCCGCGCGACGTGGAGATCGCGCGCGGCGTGCTCGTGGTGATCGACATGGGCGCCCGCCTGGACGGCTACTGCTCCGACTGCACCCGGACCTTCGCCACCGGGCCCGTCGACGACGAGGCCCATGAGGTCTACGAGCTGGTCCGGCGCGCCCAGCAGGCGGCGCTCGAGGCCGTGACCGCCGGCGCCGAGCTGCCGGCGGTGGACGGCGTGGCCCGAGAGATCATCGACGCGGCCGGTCACGGCGACCGCTTCGGGCACGGCCTGGGCCATGGTGTGGGCCTGGAGGTCCACGAGGAGCCGCGCGTGGCCAAGACCGCCACGGGCGAGCTGCGCGCCGGGAACGCCGTGACCGTGGAGCCCGGCGTCTACCTGCCGGGCCGGCTCGGCGTGCGCATCGAGGACCTGGTGGTGGTCACCGACGGCGCGCCGGAGGTGCTCACCGGCTTTCCCAAGGAGCTGCTGACCACCGATTGATCGCACTAGCGGGAGCGGCGGCCCTCTCCGGCGCTCTCATCCAGTCCGCGACCGGGTTCGGCTTCGCGCTGGTTCTGAGCCCCGCCCTGTTCGCGGTGCTCGACCCCTACGAGGCGGTCACCACGATGCTCGTTCTCGGTCTGATGCTCAATGTGCTGGTGCTGCTGGACGCCGGGGAGGCGCGCGCCGACAGGTCCGAGCTGGTCCCGCTGATGCTCGCCGCCATGCCCGGGCTCGTGCTGGGGGCGGTGGCCCTGGCGCTCCTGTCCAAGTCTGCGCTGCAGATCGCGGTGGGGGTCGGGGTGATGGCCGCCGCGGCCTGGCAGCTTCGGGCGCGGATCCTCGGCGTGCCGCCCCTCCCGGCGGTGGCTGCCTCCCGGCGCACGGCGTGGGTGGCCGGGATGGTGAGCGGGGTGCTCACCACGTCGATCAGCGTCAGCGGGCCCGCGCTCGTGCTGTGGCTCGAAGCGCGCGGCAAGCCCCCGGCCGAGCTTCGCCAGTCGCTCGCCGTCTGCTTCCTGGTGCTCAACGTGGTCGGCGGCGCGATGGTCCTGGCGGTCGGTGGCACGGGGGCCATCCGGCCCGGGGTGCTGCTGCCCTTCCTCGGTCTCGTGGTGGTGGGACACGTGCTCGGGGCCTCCGTGTTCCGCCGCCTGGCGGGGTGGCGGTTCTCGATCGTGGCCCTGGGGCTGGTGCTCGTGACGGGCACGGCGAGCCTGGTCGCGGGCGTGGCCGGGCTCTGAGCCTGCCAGGGTCGCAATCGGCGCAACGGGGCTTGCACCACGCCGCCTTGGATGCGAACATGCGTTCGCTTCATGGTGGTCTGCGTCCTCTACCCCCGATTCGAGCTCCTGGCCGCTCTCGGGGACCGCAGGGCGCTCCTGGCCGAGCCGGTCGCGCTGGCCCCGGAGGCCGGGCGCGAGCAGATGGTGGGTGAGGTGTCGGCGCCGGCAGAGGCCTTCGGCGTCGTCGGTGGGATGCGGGTGGGCGAGGCTCTCTCGCGCTGTCCTGCCCTCCGCCTCCTGCCCCCGGATCCGGAGGGCACGAGGTCGCTGTGGGGCAACGTGCTCGATCGGCTCGAGGGCATCGGGGCGGCGGTGGAGTCAGACCGCGCCGGCGCCGCGTTCCTGCGATCCCGCCCGCTCGAGGGGGTCAACGGGGGAGACCTGACCGGCGTGCTGTCGGCGGTCCGCCGGGCGATCGGCCGCGGCGCCCGCCTGGGTGCGGCGCCCAGCCGCTTCTGCGCCCACGCGGCGGCGCTGAGGGCCCGTCCCCGCCGGCGCGGGGTCACTCCGCACGGGGCGGTGGTGGTGTCCGCCGGCGACGCACGTGGGTTCCTGGCACCGCTGCCCGTGTCCCTGTTGCGCACGCGGCCTGAGCTGCAGGCCCTGCCGGAGACCCTGGAGCGGTTGGGGGTGGGCAGCTTGGGAGCGCTGGCCGAGCTCCCCTCGCGGGCGGTGGCCGAGCGGTTCGGACACCCGGGCCTGCTGGCGCTGGACCTGTCGCGTGGACGGGACACCGAGCTGGAGCCCCGGCGTCCCCCGGAGCCGGTGGTCGAGCGCCTGGAGCTGCCCGAGGCCGCGTCGGGTCAGCAGCTCGAGCGCGCGCTGGAGCTGCTCGTGGCCCGGGTCCTGGCCCGCCGCGAGCGCCGGGGGCGGTCACTGCGCGGACTGGCGGTGTCGGCCCGGTTCGTGGCCGGGGGCACCTGGCGGCTGACGGTCACCCTGCGACGCGCCAGCGCCGACCCCGCCCGGATCCGGCTGGCCCTGGCCCCCCGGCTGGCGGAACTGCCGGCCCCCGCCGAGTCCCTCGGCCTGGAGGTCGAAGCCTTCGGCCCACCGGCGACCGACCAGGAGCGGCTGCTGGACGAGGAGGGAGCGGTGCGCCGGGCGCGGCTGGGGGAGGCGGTCCGCCAGACCCGGCAGGCGGCGGGCGCCGACGCGGCGATGCGCGTGCTCGACGTGGACCCGGATTCGCGCATCCCCGAGCGGCGGGCTTTGCTGGCGCCGTTTCCCGACCCGCACGCATAGCGATGACCCCAGGCGCACCGCGACGGCTCGGCACTCCCCGACATATGGACGTGGCCGCCGACGGCCGCGGCCTGCCCACCGCCTGCGAGGGCCTGCCCGTGGACTCCGTTCGTGAGGAATGGGTGGTGGAGGACCGCTGGTGGACCGCCCGGCCGCTGCGGCGGCGCTATTTCGAGCTGGTGCTGTCCGACGGGCGCAACGTGGTGGTCTTCCACGATCTCGTGAACGGTGGTTGGAGCGCGCAGCGCGCCTGAGCGCCCGCGGTCTACAGCCTGTCCTTCCGTCCGCCGATATAAGTGGAGATGCCGTTCCCGCTGCACTCGCCGCTCGCTCGCCCCTACCCGAAGCCGCCGGGAGGAGCGACGTCGCCTTGGTGAACGCCGAGTCCATGAGCGTGATCGGCCGCCTGGGAGCGATGTTCGAGCGCACGGCGTCCGTGCGCACCGAGGACGACCTCCAGAACGTCCTGTGGCAGGTGGCGCGCACGATCGGCGAGGCGCTGGGCTATCGCGCGGTGGTGGTCAACATCTATCGGCCCGCGTTCGACGACATGTTCACCGCCGCGACCGTCGGCTCGGAGGAGTCGGTGCAGATCCTGCTCGGCCAGACCTCGCTGCGGGAGACGTGGATGCCGCTCTTCGCCCCGCGCTTCGAGCGGCGCGGGTCCTACTTCGTGCCCGAGGGCAGTTTCGACTGGGACCAGATCCCCGGGCGCACGTTCGTGCCCGACATCGAGCCCAGCGCCGACCCCGACGCCTGGCTGGCCGACGACGCGCTGTTCGTGCCGCTGCGCGGGGCGGGCGGCAAGCTGCTCGGCGTGGTGTCGGTCGACGAGCCCGAGACCGGGCGGCGACCTTCCGACGAGGAGCTCGACGCGCTTGTGGCCAGCGCCCGCCACGCCGCCCTGGCCATCCGGATCGCCCAGGACGTGGCCTCGGCCGCCGAGCACCAGCGCATGCTCGAGCGCGTGCTGAAGGTGTCGGCTCAGCTGACCCAGGCCGCCGACGCCGACACCTTGCTGCAGGCCGTCTGCGACGGCATCCGCGACGCGCTGGCCTTCGACAAGGTCGTGATCGAGCTGGTCACCGAAACCGGCAAGCCGCTCGTGCCCGTTGCCGCCAGCGGCTGGATGGTCGACGCCCCCGCGGTCAACTCGGGCCTGAGCCTCGAATCCTTTTCACCGCTGTTCACCCCGGAGTTCGAGGTCGCCGGGTGCTACCTGGTGCCACATGACGCGGCCGAGATCCGCCTGGGCCCCAACCCCGTCAACTACAACTCCGAGCTGAACGGCCGCGGTCCGCACGCCTGGAATCGCCACTGGCTGCTCGTGCCGCTCTCGGACCCGGGCGGGCGCCGGATCGGGCTGATCTGGGTGGACGATCCGCGCGACCGGCTGCTGCCCTCGCGCGCCCGCCTCCAGGCCCTGCGGCTGTTCGCCAACCAGGCCACGTCCGCGCTGCACTCCACCGACCAGGTGGTCAGGCTGCGCCACGAGGCCACCCACGACCCGCTCACCGCGCTTCCCAACCGGCGCGCCCTGATGGCCCGGATGCCGCAGGAGGTGGAGGCGAGCAAGCGTTCCGGCGGTGCGTTCGCGCTCGTGCTGTGCGACATGGACAACCTCAAGCTGGTCAACGACACGCTCGGCCACGAGGCGGGCGACGAGGCTCTCAGGCTGCTGGCCGGCGCTCTGCGTACTGGCCTGCGACGAGGCGACGAGGCCTACCGGCTGGGAGGCGACGAGTTCGCCGTGGTGCTGCCCGGAGCCGCCCGGTTGGACGCCGAGCGAGTCACCCGCCGGCTGAGGGAGGCCGTCGCGGACTGCGCCGCGCCGCCGCTCCGCGCGGTCGACGCCAGCTTCGGCATCGCCGTGTTCGAGCCGGGCGAGGCTCCCGACCGGCTGATGGCGCGCGCCGACGAGGCCCTCTATCGCGACAAGCGCGGCCGGGAGTCTGTGGCCTGACCCGCTAGGAGCCGACGAGTCGGCGCCTCAGGGCTGCGATGTCACCGTCGCATAGCCCGGCGTCGCGCAATCGCGCCTCGACGTCCACCCCGGAGAGCGTGGCGACTATCTCCTCCCCGGCGCTGGTGCCCCGGTCGGCCAGAAAGGCCTCCAGCAGCGGCCCCTGATCCTCCTCGCCGCGAGCGGCGTACCGGGCCCGCAGGCGGTCGATGCTGAGCTCGTAGTCGGCGGCGATGTCCTGCGGCGCCACGTCCACCAAGGCCAGCAGCAGCATCGCGATCTGTCCCGCGCGGTCCCGTCCACCAACGCAATGGAACGCCACGCCGCCCGGCTCTGCTCGGGCGATGGCGGAGATCACGGCGACGCTGCGCTCGGGGAAGCGGTCCAGGTGCGCCCCGTAGTACAGCGGCGTGCCGAACTGGGGCCCGCTCTCCCAGACGTTCCAGAACTCGCGATCCTCGCTGCCGTCGAGCGGCAGGCGGAGGGTCGTGACGCCGGCCGGACGCGCCGCTGCGTCAGGGCCGCGCTCGTCGTCGTTGCGCAGGTCGATCACCGTCTGCACGCCGTGCTCTAGGAGCGTGGCCCATCCCGCGGCGGTCAGCCCGTCCAGCGTGTCGGCGCGGACCACGGCGCCGCGGCGTGTCATGCGGCCGTCTGTGGTAGGCAGGCCGCCCAAGTCGCGGGCGTTGAAGCAGCCCTCCCAGTCGAGGTGGCGCGGGGACACGCCCGAATCTTGCCTTGTATCGAGAACCACCCGGTGCGAACATGTGTTCGTGTCCTACGTCGAGCTCCACTGTCACTCGGCCTACTCGTTCCTCGACGGGGCATCGCATCCGGCCGAGCTGGCGGGGGCGGCCGCCGAGCAGGGCCACAGCGCCCTCGCATTGACCGACCACGACGGTCTGCACGGGGCCATGGAGATGGCGCAGTCGCTGCGCCCGCTCGGGATCCGGCCCATCACCGGCGCCGAGCTGACGCTGGACGACGGCTCTCACCTGACGCTGCTCTGCGAGACGCGCGAGGGCTATACCAACCTCTGCCGGCTGATCACGGCGTCGCACTGGCGCACCCGCCGCTGGGCGCGCGAGGGCTGGACCGAGCCCGCGCCGGAGGTGCGCGCCGGGCGCCGGCCGGGGCAGGACCCCCTCGACGGCGAGCCGGGGGTGTCGCTCGAGGAGCTGGAGGACCATGCCGAGGGGCTCGTCTGCCTCTCCGGCTGCGCCCGCGACGGCGCGGTGGCCCGTCGCGTCGAGGCGGGCGAACATCCCGCGGCCGCCGCGGTGGCCCGCCGGCTGCTGGCCGCCTTCGGGCCCGACCGCTTCCGGGTGGAGCTCCAGCGTCCCTACGCGCGCAATGACCGCCGGCGCAACCGGCTGCTGGCCGAGCTGGCCGAGCGGCTGGGAGTGCCGAGCGTGGCCACCGGCAACGTTCACGTGCACGCGCGCGAGCGGGTGGCGCTCCAGGACGCCATGGTGGCGGTCCGGCACCGGGCCACGCTCGACGAGTCCGAGCCATGGCGCCGCGGCAACTCCTCGCACGTGCTGGCCGCTCCGGAGCGGATGGCCGAGCGCTTTCGCGAGCACCCCGACGCGGTCACCGAGACGCTGAGGCTGGCCGAGCGGCTGGAATTCGACCTCACGGCGGACCTGGGCTACCGCTACCCCGGCTCCGAGGACGAGACGGCCGACGGGCGCCTGGCCGAGCTGTGCCGGTCGCGGATCGACGAGCGCTACGCCGGCCGTTCCACCCACGCCGAGGCACGCGGCCGGCTGGACGAGGAGCTGGGCGTGATCCGCCACCTCGGGCTGTCGGGCTTCTTCCTTCTGCACCGGGACATGCTGGAGCTGGCCCGCGAGGTGGCGGCCGAGGTCCGCGGCCCGGAATCCGCCCGCCGGCTGCTCCCGCCCGGGCGCGGGCGTGGGTCCAGCGTGTCCTCGATCGTCTGCTACCTCACCGGCCTCTCACACGTTGACCCGATCGAGAACGAGCTCCTCCTCGGCCGCTTTCTCAACGAGGAGCTCACGGCGCTGCCGGACATCGACCTGGACTTCCCGCGCGACGTTCGCGACGTGCTGATCCCGCGCGTCCACGACCGCTACGGGCGCGACCGCTGCGCGCTGGTGGCCGCGTTCGCCACCTTCCAGGTGCGCTCGGCGGTGCGCGACTTCGCCAAGGCGCTGGGGCTGCCGCCCGGGGAGATCGAGCGGCTGGCCCGTGCCGTGGACCCCTGGAAGACACGCAACGACATAGAGGGGGAGGTGCCGGGCGGAGGCTCACCGCGCTGGGCGGCGCTGGTGCGCCTGGCCCGCGACGCCTGGAGCCTCCCGCGCCACCAGAGCCAGCACCCCGGCGGCATGGTCATCTCCACCCAGCCTCTGATCGACCTGTGCCCGGTCCAGCCGGCCTCGATGGAGGGTCGTCAAATGGTCCAGTGGGACAAGGACTCGTGCGGCGACGCCGGCTTTCTGAAGATCGACCTGCTCGGGCTGGGGATGCTCTCGGCGGTCGAGCGCTGCGTGGACGAGATCGCGCGGGTGCGCGGGGAGAGCATCGACCTGTCGCGCATCCCCTACGACGATGCCGAGGTGTACGGCCAGATCCAGGAGGCGGAGACGATGGGCGTCTTCCAGATCGAGAGCCGGGCGCAGATGCAGATGCTCAAGCGCACGCTGCCCGAGAACCTGGACGACCTCACCGTGCAGGTGGCGCTGGTGCGCCCCGGGCCGATCCAGGGCGGCGCGGTGCACCCCTACATCGAGCGCCGCAAGCGCCTGCGCGCCGATCCCGACTACCGCGTCCCCTACCTGCACCCCACGCTGGAGCCGGTGCTGCGCGACACGCTGGGGGCGATCGTCTTCCAGGACCAGGTGCTGGAGGTGGCGATGGCCTTCGCGGGCTTCCGCGCCGGGGAGGCGGAGGGCCTGCGCCGGGCGATGAGCCGCCGCCGCTCGGAGGCGGCCATCCGCGCCTACGAGGAGAAGTTCATCGCCGGGGCGGCCGCCAATGGCGCCACACCCGAGGTGGCCGAGGAGGTGTGGTCGCAGATCGTGGGCTTCTCGGGCTTCGGCTTCCCCAAGGCCCACTCGGCGGCGTTCGGGCTGCTGGCCTACCAGTCCACCTGGCTGCGCGTGCACTACGGGGCAGAGTTCCTGTGCGGGCTGCTCAACGAGCAGCCGATGGGGTTCTACCCGCCGGACACGCTGGTGCACGAGTCGCAGCGCCGGGGGATCGAGGTGCTGGCCCCCAGCGTGGTGCGCAGCGGGGCGCACTGCCGGGTGGAACGAGACGGGGGCGAGCTGGCCGTCCGGCTCGGCCTGGGGTACGTGAGCGGCGCGCGCGAGGCCGAGGCGCGGGCGCTCGTGGCCGAGCGCGAGCGGGGAGGGGGGTGGCGCTCGCTGGGGGACCTGGCGGGCCGGTCGGGAGCGTTCGCTGAGACGCTCGGGCGACTGGCCTGGGCCGGGGCCTGCGACGAGCTGGTGGACGCCCCCGAGCAGTCGCGACGCCGGCGGGCGCTGTGGGAGCTGGGGGTGGCCGTGCCCGGCGTGTCCGTGCCGGCGGGCACCCAGCTGGCGCTGCCGCTGGAGCCCCATGCCGGCCCGGAGCTGCGCGCGCTGTCGGCGTGGGAGCGGATGCTGGCCGACTACGGGTCCACCGGGGTCACCCTGAGAGAGCACCCACTCGGGCTGATGCGTCCGGGCCTGCCGGGGGACCTGCGCACGAGCACCGAGCTGGAGCGCCACCCGCACGGGCGCCGGGTCAGGGTGGCGGGACTGGTGGTGGCCCGCCAGCGACCGGCGACCGCCAAGGGGATCACCTTCATGCTGCTCGAAGACGAGCACGGAACGATCAACCTGATCGTGCCGCCACCGGTGCACGACCGCTGCCGCCTGGCCGTCCGCGCCGAGCCGCTGGTGCTGGGCACGGGACGCCTGGAGCGCCGCGAGGGCACGGTCAACGTGCTGGTCGACGAGCTGGTGCGCCTGGAGCGGCCGGACCTGCCGCGGGCGCAGATCAGGCACATCGAGCCGCGGCGGGCGTGGAGCAACGAGAGCCAGGAGGAGGCCGACCTGCGGGCGGTGGCCCCGGCGGTGCACAGCTTCGGGCGGCGGGGGGCGTAGCCCACTCGGCGGCGAGCCTTCCTGCCGCGGGCAACGGCGCTGGACCAACCCCGAGCCGCCGCGCCGACACGCCCCGACCGTCACCATGGACGGGCATGCACGCCGACCGGATTACCGTAGGCACCTCCAGCTGGGCCGACCCCGGCTTCGTGAAGGAGTGGTACCCGCCGAGGATGCCCGCCAAGGAGCGGCTGCCCTGGTACGCACAGCGCTTCGACGCCGTGGAGCTCAACTCGAGCTTCTACGCCGTTCCCGACCGCAACACGGTGCACGGGTGGGTCGACGCGACCCCGAAAAACTTCACGTTCGACGTCAAGGCCCACCGTGCCCTCTCGCGCCACGCCGCACCGCTCGACTCGCTCCCGCCCGACATGCGCGACGGGGTCAAGACCAACCAGTGCGGCCGCGTGCTCCTCACCGAGGAGCTGGAGGAGGCACTGGCCCGGCGCCTGGTCGAGGAGACCGCGCCGCTGGCCCAGGCGGGCAAGCTCGGGGCCTTCCTCGTCCAGCTGACCCCGGCCTTCGCCCCGAACAAGAACGAGCTCACCGAGCTCGACGCCCTGGTGGGAGCACTGTGCAGCCGGCCGGTGGCCATCGAGCTCCGCCACCGCGGCTGGGTGGCCGAAAAGCGCATCGACCGCACCCTTTCCTGGTTTACGGAGAGGGGCGTGGCATTCGTGTGCGTGGATGCCCCGCCCGGCGACCACGTGCCGATCATGCCCCCCATCGACGCCACCACCCGCGACGACCTCGCCTACGTCCGTCTCCACGGACGCAATACCGACGGCTACATGAGCGGCAGGTCCGTGGCCGAGCGCTTCGGGTGGCGCTACGGCGATGACGAGCTGGAGGAGGTCGCCGGGCGCGCCCGCGCTCTGGCCGAGTCAGCGGGCGACGTTCACGTGATGTTCAACAACAACCGCGGGGACGACGCGCCCACCGCCGCGCAGCGCTTTCGGGCCCTGCTCGGACAGACACCGTCCGCCGAGGAGCAGCTCTCCCTTGACTGACCGCGGGCGGTTACAGTCTCGGGGCCGCTTCGTCGATGGTGAGGTTGGGGGACGCAACCTGGCCGTACGGCTCACACACAGGAGGCCCTTCAAGAGGCTGGCCCTTGGGCTGCTGGCGGTAGCCGCCTGGCCGGCCGGCGCGCTTGCGGCCGACCCCGAGCGCGACAGCTTCGACGCCGGAGACGACGTCACCGCCGAGGTCCCGGCGGCGGTCGAGGAGGCACGTGACGACCTCCGCGGCGACCTGGGCCGCCAGGGGCTGCTGAGCGTCGACGACTCGACCGGCTCGATCCGCTTCCTGGCCAAGCTCGACGGCTACCTGACCGGCGCCACCTCGGACGCCCCCGCGGAGGCCGCGCGGGACTACATCACCGATCAGGCGGAAGCATTCGGCGTCGAGCCGGCGGACGTAGGAGACCTGCGCGTGGCCGGCACGGAGACCGCGGAAGGCATCGACAGCGTCGAGTTCACCCAGCGGGTGGACGGCGTGCCGGTGATCGACTCCTCGCTCGTGGCGCACGTGGACCCCGACGGCCGGCTGCTGGCCGTCACCGGCGGGCTGGTGCCCAACGCTCAGCTCAACACCACCACCCCCGACGTGCCCCGCAGCGACGCGCTCGAGGCCGCCAGCGAGGGCGTGGCCAACCCCGGCGCCGCCGACAGCAGCTCGCTCGTGGCCTACGGCACGGACACCGATCTGCGCCTGGCCTGGCGGGTGCTCGTCGTCGCTTCCTCCACCGGGGTCTACGACACGCTCGTGGACGCCCGCACGGGAGATGTCGTGCGCCGCTCGAACCTCGTGAAGTTCGCCACCGCCCCGGTGTTCGAGAACTACCCCGGCGCCGCCGCCGGAGGCACGCAGGGCGTGCGCTCGTTCGGTGCGGGGTGGCTCGACCCCCCGACCCCCACCCGCCTACGCGGCCCGAATGTCCACGCCTTCGTGGACCGCGAGGACGAGGTTCCCGGCGACAGCCTCACCAACCCCGTCCAGGAGCCGTCGCAGAGCCCCGAGACCCCACCCACGTCGGGCGACAACTTCAACTATCCCTTCGACGAGTTCGCGCCGTCCCCCGGCCCCGACGACTACGGGTGCGCCCCCTCGGCGCGCTGCAGCTGGGACCCGAAGCTCACGCCGAGCGGGAGCCCGCCCCTGGGGGACTGGGCGCCGGACGGCAACCAGGCGGCCACCCAGCTCTTCTACTACGCGAACCTGTTCCACGACCACCTCCGCGACGCGGCGGGGATCGGCTTCGGTCCGTCGTCGGGGAGCTTCGAGGGTGACAACGACCGGGTGATCGCGCAGGCCCAGGACGGCGCGGCCTCTCTCGGTGGCCAGCCCGACCTGGATCACGTCAACAACGCGAACATGCTCGTGCTTCCCGACGGCCAGCACGGGTACATGCAGATGTACCTCTGGGACCCGGTGGCGGACCCCGGCGTCCGGCCGGTTCACGGCGGTGACGACGCCGGGCTTGTGTTCCACGAGTACACGCACGGGATGAACAACCGCCTGGTCACCGACGCCGCGGGCTTCGGAGCGCTGAACGGGGCACAGGCCGGGGCGATCGATGAGGGCACTTCCGACTGGTACGCGCTCGACTACCTCGTGGAGCGCGGCCTCGTGGCCGACGGCGGCGCGCCCGACCTGACGGTGGCCCGCTACGCCGTGCGGCGGGCGACCGGCATCCGCAACCAGGCGACCGACTGCCTGCCCGGACCGTCCAGCACGATGTGCCCGACGGTGTCGGCGGGCGCCGGTCCCGGCGGGTTCACCTACGGGGACTTCGGCAAGGTCCGGGGCAACCCCGAGGTGCACGACGACGGCGAGATCTGGACCCAGGCGCTGTGGCAGCTGCGCAAGCGCCTCCTGGTGGCCCATCCGGCGGACGGAATCGAGAGGGCGCGGCGCCTCGTGACCGGAGCGCTGCGCCTGGTCCCGCCCAACCCGTCCTTCCTAGACATGCGCAACGCGATCCTCCTGGCCGACGGCCTTGCCGCCGGCAACGACCGTCCCCTGATCTGGGACGTCTTCGCCGACCGCGGGATGGGCTACGCCGCGTCCACCCGCGGCACCCACGACGTCGCCTCGGTCCAGGACTTCACCGAGCCGCCCACCGGCGCCTCGTCGGTGGGCACGATGACCGGCACCGTCCGCGACCAGGACTCGGGAGCGCCGCTGGCGAACGCGCTCGTAGCGTTCTCGGGCCACGACAGCGGCCTGGGCGAGGACCTGTCGGACCACACCGCGGCCGACGGCAGCTACCGGATCACGAACGTGCCCGCGCGAACGTGGGACTACGTTGCCGTCGCACCGGCCACCGGCTACGACCGCGTTCTGACGGAGGACGTGGCCGTCGCCGGAGGGGGGGCGACCACGGTCCGCAACTTCTCGGTGCGCCGCAACTGGGCGCTGCGCTCGGGCGGCGCGGCGATCCAGTCCGCGACCCCGCCCGACTTCTCAAGCTTCGGCTGCGGGCCGTCATCGGCCATCGACGGCACCCGCTCGAGCGGCTGGAGCACCACCACCGGGGGCGCCCGAGACCTGACCGTGAGGCTCCCTCAGGCGATCACGCTCGGCGAGGTGAGAATCGATCCGAGCGCCATCTGCGGCGACGAGGCCGTGGCCGCGCTGGGCCGCTACGAGGTCTACGCCTCGCCCGACGCGGTCGTCTGGACGCGGGTGGCCGCCGGCGCCTTCGGGACGGCCAACCGCGGCAGCGCGAATGCCGTGGCACTGGCCTCGCGGCCGGCCGGCACGCGGTACGTGAGGCTGCGGGCGCTCGGCTCCCAGGGAGACCCGCAGTTCATGGACGTCGCGGAGCTGCAGGTCTACGCGGGCACCCCCGTGGTGATCCCGCCGCCGCCCCCGCCACCCGCGCCTCCCGTCCAGGCGAGGCTTCGCCTGCTGAACAAGAAGGCGAAGATCGGCCGGCGCGGCCGGTTCGTGATCAAGCTGGCGGGTCCGCGCGGCGCGCGGGTGGAGTCCCGCTTCACGGTCGTCGTGCGCCGAGGAGGCGCCTCGCGGCGGATGACGCTCGCGAAGGCGAAGTTCCGGCTGAGCTCGAGCGGGCGTGCACGTGTCGTCGTCAAGATCTCGAAGCGGACACTCCGCCGGCTGCGTGCTCGCAAGCTACGCGTGTCCGTGATCGTGCGCGCCGCCGGGCAGCGCAAGGAGTTCCGGCTCTCTCTCACCAACCCACCGAAGCCGAAGAAGAAGACAGCCGCCCAGCGTCGCTAGCCCCGGCGCAGCTCGAACCAGACCTTCGTCGACCGGCCGTCGTGCACAGCGCCCCAGCGATCGCTGAGGCGCTCGACGAGGAACAGCCCCCACCCTGAGGTGTCCTCGGGCGATCCGGTCACGGCCGGATCGAAGCCCGGGCCCTCGTCGGTGACCTCGGTCAGCACCGCGCTACGGCCCACCAGCACGCGTAGCACCACGGAGTCCGCGCGGGCGTGCTTGACGCTGTTGGCCACCAGCTCGGTCACCAGCAGGCGCAACGTCTCCATCAGAGGGGGATCGATGTCGGCGCGCAGCCGGGCCAAGGCCCCCCGAGCCGTGGCGGCGGCCTCGGGCCCTCCGCTCAGACGCATGCTGAACTGGTCGCCAGGCGCGCCCGCCTGCCGGGTGTCTCCGGAACCGCTCATCGCGAACAAGGCCACCCCTTGCCGAGGCGTTTACCCATGTCCCTGCCTGGGGGACTTCGATCGATACGAGCCTCCCGTGACCCGAACCTGTATACGGCTGTCCCCCGCGTACTACCCAAGAATCCCGAGACCATCACGGAGGTCCGCTATTTCAGAGGGCGCCGTCCTCCGCGACGCGGAGCACCACCACGGCGATGTCGTCCCGCGGCTCCCCGCCCTGGGAGCGCACGGCCTCGTCCTCGACCCGGGCGGCAATGGCGTCCGCGCCCTGTCCCGCACACCCGCCGAGCACCCTGACCAGGCCGATCTCGTCCAGCCCGCCGTGCCCACGGTCCTCAATCACGCCGTCGGTGTAGAAGACCAGGGCGTCTCCGGGGCCCAGGACCAGCGCCCGGTCCTCGAAGCTCGGGTCCGCCACCACACCCAGGAGCGTGCCGGGCGCGCCGACGTATTCGGCGGTGCCCTCCGCGCGCACGAGCACGGGTAGCGGATGGCCGCCGCTGGCCAGGCCCAGCCTGACGCCGTCCGAGTCGGGCCGCAGGTGCGCGTAGGCCATCGTGCAGAAGCGACGGTCACGGCGCTGGCGCAGGAGCGCCTCGTTCAGCACCGCGAGCGTCCGGCTCGGCAGCTGCTCCCGCATCGCCGCCGCGCGGAGCGTGTAGCGCGCCAGGGCGGTGACCGCCGCCGCCTCCGGGCCCTTGCCGCACACGTCGCCCACGGCCACGCCGAAGCCCCCGCCCTGCGTGGAGAACAGGTCGTAGAAGTCCCCGCCCACCTCGTTGGCCTCACCCGCCGGCCTGAATCGCGCGGCGGCCTCCACGCCGGGGATGTCGGGCAGCTCGGCGGGCAGGAGGCTCCGCTGCAGCGTGCTTGCGATGTGCGCGCGCTCGCTGTAGAGACGGGCGTGGTCGACAGCGGTGGCGCACCGGCGGGCGAGCTCCTCCGCCAGCTCGACGTCCCGGCGGTCGAAGCGGCGGCCCGACTCGCCCGAAGCCAGGGTCAGGGCGCCGATCACGTGGTCGTGCACGATCACGGGAACCGACAGCACCGATCGCGGCCCGAACGCCGTGATCAGCTCCAGGTGGCGGTCGTCCACCGCGGCCTCGCGGACGAGGTCGGGGGGCACCTCCTCGTACAGCTCCGTGCGACCGCGGCGGATGACCCGCGCCGGCCCGAGATCGTCGTCCCGCCCCACCGGATAGAGCTCGTTCAGCTCGCGGCCCTTGACCAGCGCGAGCGGGTCGGCGTGGGCCATGGCGACGCGCGACAGCTGCCCGTCGGGCTCCACCAGGTCCACGATGCACCAGTCGGCGATCTCGGGCACGGCCAGCTCGGCCACGCGGCGCATCAACTCGTCGCGGTCCAGCGTGGAGCCCAGCAAGCGGCCGGCCTCGGCCAGGAAGCGCTGGGCCAGCTCGGCGCGCTTGTGCCGGGTGATGTCCTCGATCACGTTGATCGCCATCAGCACCCTCCCGTCCGCATGGTGAATCGGCGTCGCCTTGACCACCGACCAGCGCTCCTCCCCGGTGGCCCGCACCCGGAAGCGGATCATCGCCTCGGCACGTCCCTCACCGGCCAGCGCGCGCCGGCCGGGGAAGCGCTCGGGTGGGAAGGGCTCGCCCGCCTCGTCGAACATGTCGAAGCGCGAGAGGATCTCGGCGGGCGGGGCCGCGAGCAGCGCCTCGTTGGTCTCGAAGCCCAGGGTGGCCACGGCCGCGCCGTTGGCGTAGAGCAGCCGGCCGTCGGCGGCCTGGGCCGTGACGCCGTCGGCGATGCCGCTGAGGATCGTCTCCAGCTCCTCCCGGGCGCTCGTGGCGTCCAGCCGGGCCAGCCGCTCGAGCTCGAGCAGCTGCTCGCGTTCTTCGCGCGCCCGGACGCGAACCAGGAACCCGCTGACCTGGGCAGCCAGGGTGTCGAGCAGCTCCATCGCCTGCTCGTCCGGCGGCCGCAGCTCCCGGGCGAACAGCTCCACAACGGCGGCCACTTGCCCCTCCTCGAACACCGGGAACGCCACGGCGCCGCGTACGCCGGTCCCCCGCGCAGCGTCCTTGCGTACGAAGCGGTCGTCGGTCACGGCGTCTGGCAGCCATGCGGGTCGCCCGGTCTCCCACACCCAGCCGGGCAGGCCCTTTCCGGGGGCCACGTGCAGCTCCTCGCTGGCCTGGCGGAACGCCTCGGCGCTAACCCCCGGGCGGCTCCAATCGGCCACGCACCGGGCCGCCCCGTCGTCGCCGATCTCCCAGACCAGGCCGAGATCCCAGCCCAGCGGTTGGCCGATGGCCTCCAGCAGCCGGGGCGCCGCTTCCGCCAGCGTGTCGCTCCCGGCCAGGCTGCGAACCACCCCGTACTGGGCGGCGAGCCGGGTCGAATCGAGCTCCCGGGCCGTGCGCAGGTGGGCGAGCACCACGGCGAGCGCGCCGCCGCCGGCCACGGCGAGCAGGCCGACCACGTGCTGGGCTTCCCCCAGCACGTCGCCCACCAGGCCGTTGACCAAGGCGAGTGCGACGGCGTACAGGGCCACGATCGCCGTGGGGAGCGCTCGAAGCCGGGCCGCGGCCACGAGCGGCCCGGCTGCCATCAGCTCGATCAGCAGCGCGCTGTCGCCCACGACCAGGTCGACAGCGGCGATCGCGCTCGTCAAGGCCAGCGCGAGCAGGAAGCCGCCGCGCCCGCTCAACACCACCACCTGAGCCAGGACTCCAACGCCCGATCGAGCTTACAGAGAGGAGAATGCCCGGGATGCAGGATCTCGACCGCGATCCCCCCGGAGTCGTCCGGGTGCGCGCGGCCAACCCGTCACCGCTGACGCTAGACGGCACCAACACCTACGTGGTGGGCGCCTGGGTCGTGGACCCCGGCCCCGAGGACCCTGGCCACCTGAGCGCGGTGCGGGCGGCCGCGGGCGGAGAGGTGGAAGGGGTGGTGCTGACGCACTCGCATGTCGACCACGCCGAGGGGGCGGCGGCGCTGGATGCTCCCGTGACCCTCCCCGGGGGCGGCGAGAGCGTCGGCCCGTTCCGCTCGCTGGCCACGCCCGGGCACTCGGCCGACAGCGTCTGCCTGCTGCTCGACGACGTCTGCTTCACCGGCGACACGGTCCTCGGCACCGGCAGCGTCTTCATCCTGCCGGGCGAGGGCTCGCTCTCGGCGTACCTCGCCGCGCTGGAGCAGTTGCGCGATCTCGACCTGGGGGTGCTCTGCCCGGGCCACGGGCCGTACGTGCGGGACGTCCGCGCGAAGCTCGACGAGTACCTGGCCCACCGTCGCGACCGCGAACGCCGGCTGCTGCGCGCGCTCGCCGAGGGACGGCGCGGCACGGAGGAGCTGCTGGAGGCGGCGTGGCCGGACGCCCCGCGAGAGCTCTGGCCCGCCGCCGCGCTCACGCTGCAGGCGCACCTGGAGAAGCTCCGCGACGAGGGCAGGTTGCCGTCAGGCGTCGCGGTGACTGAAGACTCCGGCGAGCAGTAAGGGGCCCGCGGGGAGGTCACCGCGGGCGCGATTTTGTCGGCTTGGTCGCAGTCCGGTAACTCCGCCGTATTGAGGCGTTACAGAGAGCGCGGAATGGTGTGGCCATGCCCACCGAGTCTGCCTCCCGGCGTGCTCTGCATGCTCAATCGCAGTGTCGCGATCGGGCGATCGCCCTGCTGGCCCGCCGGCAGCACGGCGTAGTCTCGCGGACCCAGCTCGTGGAGGCCGGGCTGGGGCGCGGCGCCATCGCCCACCGCCTGAAGGGCGGCCGCCTTCATCGGGTGTTCCCGTCGGTCTACGTCGTCGGTAATGGGCTGCTGTCGGTCGAGGGCCGGTGGCTGGCGGGCGTGCTATCCGGAGGGCCTGACGCGGTCCTGAGTCACAGGTCGGCGGCGGCGCTTTGGGAGATCCTCGCCTCAGCGGCTGGCACGGTGAAGTCACTCTCCCCTCGCGGCGGAGGTCCGTCCAGGGCATCAAGCTGCGCAAGGCTGATCTGCGCTCGGACGCGATCACCACCCAACGCGGCATCCCCGTCACCAGTGCCGCCCGCACGATTCTCGACCTCGCCGCAGTACTGGAGCCACACCGGGTGCTGCGGGCCGTCCACGAGGCGGAGGTCCGGCAGCTCACCGGGCCGCTGTCGCTCGCCGAGCTGCTCGACCGGCATCCGTCGCGCCGCGGCGCAAGAGCGCTCAGGCGAGCGCTCAGCGATCTCGACCTCGGCGCCCAGGTCTCGCGCAGCGAACTGGAAGACCGTTTCCACCATTTGCTTGAAGGTGCCGGCCTGTCCCGACCCTGGCGAAATGCAGCAGTGGACGCCGGCGGTAGAACCTTCGAGGCCGACTTCGTCTGGCGAGCCGCCCAGGTCATCGTCGAGCTGGAGGGCACGCCACACCTGCCACCCGGACTACCTTCGAGCAGGACCGCCTCCGCGACCGGCTGCTCACCGCCGCCGGCTGGCGGGTCGTCCGAATTACCTGGCGTCAGCTCCACGACGACCCGGGGGCGTTCTACGCGACCTTCGCCGGATCCTTTAGAGGCCCGCCTCAGCGCGTGCTGACCACTCCGACCGCCGCCAGGCGGTCGGCCACCAGGCGCCACACCCGCGGGTCCAGGCCCATGCCCAGGTGCGAGCTGGACACCTCGACGTTCACCGCCTGGGGGTTCACGCTGTCGATGCACGCCTGCCAGGCCACGATCCCGTCGCGGTGGCTGTGCACTGCCGTGATCGGGACCGCGATGGGTATCCGATTGCGCTCGTCGATCTCTGCAACGACGTCCGCCATGCGGTCGCGCGGATAGGTGAAGGCCAGGCGCGTGTAGGCCGGCCCGCCCACCACGGGAGTCCCAAAGGTGATCACCTGCGCGACAGCCTCGGGGTGCTCCCGGGCGGTCTCCCGTGCGACCACCCCGCCCAGGCTCTGGCCGACCAGGTGCACGCGCTCGCCGCGCCGGGAGGCCAGGTCCAGGACGGCATCCGCCACCTTGGGAACCAGGTCGGGCACGTCGCCGCGGTTTCGCCCGAGGCTCCAACCCTGGACCTGGTGGCCGAGGCGTCCCAGAAAGGCTCTCAGCGGGAGGGTCGAGGCGTCGTCCGCGCCGAACCCGGGGAGTACGACAACCGCCGCGCTTCCGCGCGGCGCGCTGCGCAACGACGGGGTGCTCAAGACCAGCCGCCCGAGCTCCCGGCCTGACAGCGCCTCCCAGGCCAGGCGGGTGATCGGCGGGGGCTGGAGGGCGGCCACGGGGCAGCATCCTCGCGGATGGGTCGGCGGCGCGCTCGCTTGTGGCCCATCCCGCGCGGCGTACTCGGTTGTGCACGTGATCACGATGCGGGACCGGAGGGGGATCCGCATGCAGGTGTTCGCCAGCAGGGAGCAGGCGCTCGGGGTTCCTCCCGATCAGCCCGTGCCCTAGGGAAAAGGCCGCTGAGCAGGCCCACATCCGAGGCAATCCTGCCGGGCGAGCAAGTCGGGGCCCGGGACGTCCCAGGGAGCCGAAGCCGAGCACGAACCCCTTCTCAGCCGTGTCGGGAAATCCCCGACCCCGTACGTCGGATGCTGTCGCGGACCGCGGCGTAGTGGGCCGCGAGACCAATTCCCCAGCCGAGGGTGGCGTAGACGAACCAAGGATGAGTGGTCCCGCCGAACTGCCATTGGAGTACCCAGACGGCCACGATCAGGATCTGGGCGGCGACGTATGCTGTGGCGTGGATGCGGAAGCCCTTCCGCTGGCCTTCCGCCGAGCGCTCTCGCCGCTGTCGCCGCTGCTCGGACTCCGCCTGCTCCGCGGCCCGCTCGAACGCATCGGTCATCATCGTTTCGTCTCCTTGGTGTTTGGGGGAGCGCCGAGACCCTCGATCTCGACTGCCGCTCGCTCGAGGACGGCCGCCGCGGCTTGCGGGTTGATAAGCCCAGAGAGCGGAGCGATCCGCGCCTTGAATTTCGCCAGCAGCGGCTCGATCGAATCGCCGCGGGCCAGCCGCGCGCCCGTTCTCAGCTCGATCGCGGCGAGCAGGTCGCTGCGCTCCGCGAGCGCACGTTCGCCCTCTGCAGTCGTTCGATAGGTCGTCTTGCCCTCGTTCGGCTGGCCTGCGAGGAGGCCCTCGGCCTCGAGCGCCTCCACTGCGGGGTAGACACTGCCCGGTGAGGGCCGGTAACGCGGCCCGAACAGGCGGGTGAGCTCCGCCATGAGCTCGTAGCCGTGCATCGGTCGACCAGCGAGCAACGCGAGCAGGACGAGCGGCAGTTCACCGTGGCGAAAGAAGCGTCTGGACATTCGTGTAGTCGACGTGCTGACCTACGAAACTATTACGAAATCTATATCGAAAGGGTTACGAAAGTCAAGAACGTTCGGTTATGCAGTAGGGGTGGGCCGGCGCGTCGGGGATTGCAGGAGCCGTCCTCCTCGTGGCCTAAACGGTCACGCGTCGCCTGCGGGATACTCGACGGGCTTTGTCGGAGGAGAACGTCGAGATCATCAGACGCGGCTCCGAGTACTGGATAGCCACGGGTGAATTCCGCGCCCATGCCGATTTCGTCTGGGATGTGTCCAAGCTCGGCTGGCCTGACCGGCAGATCTACCCCGGAGGCGAGGGCGCGCAATTCCTCGCCGAGTGGGCCGATGCATGGGATGACTGGGAGCTCGAGGTCGAGGACTACATCGACGCCGGTGAGCGCGTCGTTGCCATCGTCAACCAGCGGGGACGTTCGAAGGCCACGGGTATTCCCGTCGACATGCGCTTCGCTCAAGTGTGGACGCTCCGGGACGGACGGGCGATCAGGATGCAGATGTACGCGAACCCGGACGAAGCCCTCGAAGCCGCGGGGCCGGTGGAGTAGGCCGTTCTCAAAGGGGCCGCGACTACTCTTCGTCGCCGTGGTCTCGACCAACCAGTTCAGACTCGAACGATCGTAATCATGGGCCGCGCTCGTCCTCTGGTGGCAGGAGAAGTCAGTAGCTGAACACCGTCGAACCCTCGTCGCCGAGCCACTCCAACATTGGGGTGGCCCCCGCGAGCTGGGCGCTGGAGACGAAGCCGGCCTCGTCGATCTTCCGCGACTTGACGCAGATCGGGCAGATCAGCAGCCGACCGCCCCCGTCCGCGAACTGTTGGAAGAGGCGGGCGAGAGGCGGACAACCGTCGCAGGCCACCCCCTCGGCGTGGCCCGGGAGCGCGAGGCGAACGGCTTCCTTCGTGCACCAGATCGCCACGTCCTGGCCACGCTCCAGGGCGGCACCGGCGACCAGGAAGGCCACCGTTACCCGCTCGGCGTCCTCCAGGCCGGTTGCGAGGTTGATAAGTACCTTGTGGGCGATGGGGTTGCTCCTTTCGCGGCCGAGCTGTTTCCAGGACGAAGTCTCGGACGCGCCGTGTGCGAAGTCAACCGTTTGGGCTGGACTACCGTCTCGGGCACTTTGATCGCCACCAACCAGTTCAAGAACGGCATGCACGTCGACGTGGACGGCACGGTCTACAAGATCGTCGAGTTCCAGCACGTCAAGCCGGGCAAGGGCGGGGCCTTCGTCCGCACCAAGCTCAAGCGCTCCGCCGACGGCGCCGTGATCGACAAGACCTTCCGCGCGGGGGAGAAGTTCCGCCCCGTCCGCACCGAGACCCGGCGGATGCAGTTCCTCTACACCGATGGCACCGACGCCCACTTCATGGACAGCGAGAGCTACGAGCAGATGGCCATTGCCGAGGACCAGCTGGCGGAGTCGCTCAAGTGGGTGCTGCCCAACGAGGAGGTCGAGCTCCTCTACGTGGACGAGGCTCCCCAGGACATCCAGGTGCCGAGCGCCGTCGAGATGGCGGTGACAGAGACCGAGCCCGGCCTGCGCGGCGACACCGCCTCGGGCGGCGGCGACAAGCCGGCCACCCTCGAGTCGGGCGTGGTTGTCCGGGTGCCGCTCTTCGTCGGCGAGGGCGATCGCGTCCGGGTGGACACCCGCACGGGCGAGTACGTCTCCCGGGCCTAGTGCAATGCGCCGCACCGACCAGCGCCGCGCCGCCCTCGTGGCCCTCTATCAGGGGGAGGTGACCGACCGTCCGGCCGGCGAGCT
>Ga0136616_10000039_pt1 | contig 49560 bp, 39 predicted proteins | sample AntDrymUQ2992106_2_FD_106648 | JGI IMG/M metagenome (GOLD analysis project Ga0136616, IMG submission 106648) | Polar desert sand microbial communities from Dry Valleys, Antarctica - metaG UQ299 (21.06) | ecosystem: Environmental > Terrestrial > Soil > Desert | place: Antarctica: Dry Valley... | reverse complement strand
GTCGGAGGCGCGCGCGGTAGGTAGGGTCGCCCCTGACCAGCAGATCGGCCGAAACAAGTCCCTGCGCCCACAGATGGGTCAAGCTCTGTGACCGGTCGGCCCGCTTGACGTGAATGAACGTGCCATCAGTTCGCAACAGGTCGCAGAACTCGACGGCAGACGAGCCCGCGTCCGGGACCGCAGTCTCCCGGTCGAGGCAGAGCAGTCGGTCATCCAGCCGCTCGGCCCGCCTGTTGTAGTGCAACTCATCGTCCAGAGTGGAGGGCCACTCAGGGAGCTCCAGCTCCGCCGTCAGGTCGGGGATCTCCGAAACCTGCCGCTCCACGTCCTCTACGTAGTCCCGAGTCAAGCGAAGCCAACGGCCGCCGTCGAGGACGTAGACCACGTCGTGACGGCGGGTCTCAGTGACCAGCCACTGCCGCAGTGGTGCCGCAGGTGCGAGCGGAGAACCTTCGGCATCGTGCGCGGCGAGCTTCACGTCATCCAGCACGTCGTCCCAGCTCGGCTGCGGGCCGAGCCAATCGAGCAGCACTTGAAGGTCGAGGTCTTGGAGCGTCGATTTCCGTCGGGCGATCGTCACGTTGAGCTGCGCGGACGCCTTTGCCATAGGCAGCGTCGGAGCGAGCGCTAGCCGGGTGAGGTCGGACCGGCGAAGCATGTCGACGAGTTCCGCGTCGAGTTCTGGCAGCACCTCGCTTCCCGGCCTCACGGGACGCAGGCTGTCGACGAAGGAGAACTCTGGCGCGCCGTCCGTGCTCTCCAGGAGGTCGAGCAGACGGGCCGCCTCCTCGAGTGCGGCGTCCAGTCGCGGTCGAAGCCGGAACTGGTAGCTGTCGCCGGCGGTTACCACGTCCCTCCGGTCACCGTTGGTGCGACCGCTGAGCCGGCGGATCCAGTCACCCTCGAGATCCAGCATGAGGCCGCTGACCGTCTGGTCCTGCACATAGGTTGTCGCTCGCACGCGGCCTGGCGCGTGGAAGCGCCTGGCCTCCGCATGGCGCAGACCGACGCTCGAGAGCGTCCGGGCGCCCACCTTCAGCCCGAATCCCGGCTCGTACCGCTCCGGGCTCAGGGCCTGCCAGCCGTTCCCGAAGGTGAGGGCGACGAGCCGGTCCCATACGCGGGCCACCACGACCATGCCGCTCAGGCTGACCCGGAGCCCATTCATGCCTTGCACCTGGTCACCGAGCGCGGAAGCCCAAATCGGTACTCGGGGCTGACCCGGCGCCAGAAAAGCACGGACATGCCCTCGTCCCAGCTTGGTCGCCACCTCGCGGTAGCCGCTCGCACCGCCAGGGCGATGCTCGGCTCGGAACGCGTCCTCCGCCTCCACGCACTCCGCTACGAGCAGATACAGGGAGTAGGCGATCCTGCCCGTCCCCTCGGCCCGTAGCGGCATCCGCACTCCTTGTCGCGTATACGACTAGAGGGAATGGTGGTGCAGATCATCCTGTCCGGAAAGGGGTGAGCGGAATTATCGCAGAGAAGAATCCTGAGCGTCCTGAGTCGGTGACTATCAGTAGTTGTGGACCTTCTTGAGCCCTCTTCAACTCCTTGAATGACTCCGATGTTATTACTGGCCACGAGCCGTCACTCAGCCGGTGCTGTCCTCAAGCGCAGGTACTCGAAATACACGGCTGAACGACGAGAGGACACTCGAACCTTTCGTTTCGCGCAGCGGCTCCCTGTCTCAAGGCTGGCGTGGACGCGGGGCGCAGCGCCGCCTGTCATCCCTGCGGCGCTGACCGGCGAGCGGCCCACGAGCCGTTGTGCATCGACATCAACGCCACGCTGGTCACCGCGCAGTCTGACGACAAGACGGCGCAGCCGTGACCTACAAGAAGGCTGGCGGTTTACCCGCTGCTGGCCTACCTCGACCGCGGCGACGAGCTCGGGGCGTCACTGGCGGGGGATGCTGCGACCGGGCAACGCCGGCGCGAACAGCGCCGCAGGCCATATCGACGTGTTCGAAACTGTAACTGTTCAGGTGGTGGCTGGGGGTAGCCAGGGGTCGCCATTGAAGGCGGCGCGGAGGGCGTCGAGGATGTTGATGTCGTGTTTTGCGGGAGGTCGCGATGTACCTTCAGGTTGGTCTTTGGAGGGCGACGGCGGCACTGACGCAGGCGAGGCCGGTGACCTGGCTGAGGGTGGGGACCTGGGCGAGGGTGACCGCGCCGATGACGGCTGCGGTGGCTGGTAGCAGGCTGGTGAGCAGGGCGAAGCGACGCGGTTCGATGCGGGCGAGGACGGCCTGCTCGAGGACGAAGGGAACGGCGCCCGACAGCAGCCCGACCGCGAGGCAGGCCAGCGCGACGCGCGGGTCGACCAGCGGGGACAGGCCGGGTGCCGCACCGACGGGTGCGGTCAGGACCGTGCCGATGAGCAGGGCGACGGCCAGCCCGTCGACGCCGGGGCCGCCCGCCGCGACGCGCCGGCCAAGCAGGATGTAGACGGCCCATGCGGCTGCAGCGGTGAGCGCGATGAGGACGCCTGTCGGCAACCCGGACCCTTCGAGCTGGATCTCGACGCGCAGGAGCAGACCGATGCCGGCGATGGCAAGCAGCAGTGCGACGAGATCGCGCGCCGTGCGCGTGCCCGTGGCGGCAACGGCGATCGGACCGAGGAACTGGATTGCGACTGCGGTACCCAGCGGGAGGCGCTCGATCGACAGGTAATAGGCGAGGTTCATTGCCGCCAGCACGACGCCGAAGCCAACCAGCAGGCGGAGTGGAACCGGCAGACCTGGCCGGGGTCGCAGGACCCGCCAGTCATCGCGCCATGGCCGCCGCCAGACCACCAGCACTACGGCTCCGGTAAGAAGACGCAGCCAGGCGACCCCAACGGCGGGGACGGTCTCGAACAACCGCACGCCGAGCGCCGACCCCAGGTAGAGAGAGATCCCGCTGATGACGAACAGCGCCGGCGCGGGAAGCCCGGACAACCGCGACTGCGGCTGGTGATCGTCCCGGACGCGACGCACGGGGAGGCGGGAGCTGCGGACGTCAGGCGACGGCGAGCCGCTCGTCTAGTTCTCGCACTGCGGGAAGCCGGTCATGGGTGACCTGAGCACGCAGCCCGCGGATTCGCTGCACGCGAGCGATGTATCCGCCGCCTCCGAGCAGGTCCAGCGCATGCACTGCAGCCCGGCAGGCCGGCTCGAACTGTCCCGTTCGGACCTGCCCAGCCGCCAGGTCCAGCAGCAGGGTTGCCTCTCCCAGCGGCGAGCCGCCCGCCTCGACGACGGAGGCAGTGGTGTCGTCAGCACCGGGGTCACCCAGCAGGGCTTGACCCAGGCCGCGGCTTTTGGTCACACCGACACCGTCGGAGCCCCAGAAGGTCAAGATCCCCTCGGGGCTGAAGACGCCCGGACCGTTGTCGTCTCCAACCGACGAGGCGGCGGCTTCGCTCGACCGGATGGCCCGGTTGAACCCGCGACGGTCGTCGAGGGCCGCGTACTCAACCGCGAGCTGGGCGTGCAACCAGCTCCGCGCCGGCGCCGGCGCATCACTCGGCAGCAGGGTCAGCGCCTGGTCCAGATGACGAATCGCCATCAGCGACCCGCCCGCCGCGCCGCGCGGGACCGGGGAGTCGAGGTAGGCCAGCGACCCGAGTACCAGAGCGTGCAGCGTGTGTTCCTGGGCATCGCGCGAGCAGTCCCGTGCGAACAGGAACATGCTGCGGGCCTCGCCCCGCCTGTCCTGCAGGCAGGTCAGCCAGCCCGCAAGGGCAGCGGTCTCGGCCGCCACCGCCCCGAGCCGCGACCGCAGCGTTGGCTTGGCCGCGGCCTCCAGTTGGGCGGTGACCGTATTGAGGTGTGCGCGTGCCAACCCCGCCAGCTCGGCGGCAGGCGCCAGCCCCCACGCCCTCGCGTATGCGCGGGTCACATTCCGCAGACTGTCCGGCAGACCCGCGTCGACGCGGCCCACCTCGACGGCGCCTTCGGCCTCAGAGAACCCGAGGAGCTGACGAGCGGTTTCATGCCGCGCCGCAAGGATCCCGAGCGCTCCGAACAGCCGCACCACCGTCCGCCGGTCCATGCCCTCACCCTCGCTCGTCTGGGACTCGACTGGCTCCATGGTGTGATGTTGCCCGTCGGCTAGCAGCGCCGTGATCACCATCGCCAACCGATCGGCCTCCCCCACTGCCCGCCGGACTGTCTGGCCGGCACGGTCGCGCGAGGCCAACCCCGCAACCGCGGCCGCCTCCCCGAGACGGTTCTGCAACTCGTCGACGAGTCGTCTATACGTCTGATCTTGGTCCTCGATGACGGTGGCAGCCCCGCCCTCCGCGAGCAGGCATCGGAACCGAGCCTGCGCGTCGGCATCAGACCGCGCCAAGAGCGTGTCCAGAGCGGCCTGCATGTCCGGCTGGGGCTTGACCGTGGCTGCACGGCTCTCCCAGTACGCGACCGTGCGCGCCGCCACGCCCAGGCGCTCAGCGAAGGTCTGCACCGTCATGCGCAGGGAGGCGCGAAGCGCACTGGCTTCGCGTCCGGTCCAGACGCCCACGACCGCCATACGACGACCTTCCCCTCGGCGGCAAGCAGCGTAGTCACATTCCGCCGCTGCTTGCACCAGAGTTGCACTGCCGTTGCAGGCTCCTGGCATATCGCCGGCAAGCAGCCTGCCGGAACATGTCTACCGCAGCAGGTCACGACCCGTCAGCCCGATCCCGGATCAAGGGAAAGAAGCCGCCGGGTCCTCCAACGGCAAGGCATGGCCTCAATAGCGGTGCGACAGGGATGTCACTATGGATCTGGATCTGTTCTTTCCCGGCGGCTACGGGAGGAGTCGAGCACCTGAGCTGTGCAGGGAGGGGCTCCTGGCACTCGATGAGCTGATGCCCGGCGCGGATCTCCCTCGGGTACCCGGTTGGACGCCGGGACAGTATGAGCACCTCGTGGCGTCCTACGGTCGGCTGCCGATGGAGGCGAACTGCGAGCCCGTCAAGCTGGTGCGCCAGATGACCCAGGACCTCCTGTCGGGTGCGGTGAACTGGCGCTGCCCAGACCTCCAGTACAACCTGGGCGCTCCCGTGAACGTTGTGGCGGCTGCGCTTTATGCCCTGGCGCTTGAGGTGAACGTCTACCTCATCAACGATGGCCTGGCCGGGTCGGCCGTGGCGGCGGAAACCTCGGTAGCGCGGATCCTGGCCGCTCTCGCAGGTCTTCCGACGGGGCGAGCGCACGGCGCATTCGTATTCGGTGGAACGGGCACGATGGCCTACGCCATCAAGGCCGGCCTTCGGAAGTCAGCGCCTGATTCCGCCAGAATCGGTTCACCCAACAACGTCAAGCTGCTCGTAACTGAGGACGCGCACTTCTCGCACTTGACAGCGGCAGACTGGCTGGGCGTGGGCAGCGACGATCTGCTGACGGTGAGCGCCGCGCACGACCGGCGCTCCCAGCTGGACGACGCTGAGCGTCAGCTACGGCGAGTTTTGGACGATGGCGGTCGACCAGCCACCATCCTCGTCAACGGCGGCACGACTTACGACCACGCCGTGGATGACATCGCTGCTTTCGCCGACCTGCGCGATCGCCTGGTCACCGAGTATAGCCTTCCGTACCGGCCTCACCTGCACGTGGACTCGGTTGTGGGTTGGGCGTGGCTCATGTTCAACGGCTACGACTATCAGGAGAATCCTGCCGACATCAGTTCCGACGCACTTGCCCTGATCCGTCAGCAGTACGAGCGCATCTCGAAGCTGCACCTGGCTGACTCCTGGGGAGTCGACTTTCATAAGGGCGTGGGATCATGCCCTATCGACAGCAGCGTCATCATGTTCAACGACCGCTCGGACTTCGTGCGGCTAGCCAAGGGGGGCGGTGCGGCCGCATCGACGATGCATCAGCTCGCTGCCGACTTCAGCGCAGAATCGCCTGCTGATTACACGCTCGAGACGTCACGCGCAGGGGGCAAGGCACTCGGGGCTCTGGCCTCCCTGCACAGCCTCGGCCAGCGCGGGTACCAGATGCTTCTCGGCAACCTTATGCAGAATACTGTCGCCTTACGAGCGGAGCTTGCGGCGACTCCGGACATGCGCGTCCTCAACTCACACGCCCTTGGTTACCAGACGATGGTTCGGCTGTACCCGCCCGGAATGTCTCTCGACACAAGGTACCCGCGTGAACTGACGCAGGGCGATGGTGACATGGCTGGGTTCATCGAGCAAGGCAACCTGTACCTGAACCAGTTCTTCGCATGGGACAACGCTACGAGGATGGACGTTAACGGCGGTGGAGTGGTCTACTCCTTCAGCCGAAAGTATGTCAGCACTTCCTGCGGTGCCGACATCTCTGGCCTGAAGTTCTACCCGACGTCACCTCGAGCCGGCGTGGCGCACATGAGGGAAGCGGTCAAGCTCCTGGCGGCCAGAAAGCGTGAGTTCGATATCAGCTGGCGGCGCGAGGGACTATGACGGCCTTCCAGGACGCGCAACGTGCCCAGAGGCGGAAGGACCAGAGAATGGCGCAGCATGTTGCACTCTCCGGGCGCTCCGGCAGCGGGAAGACGGAGGTGGCCAGCTACCTCGAGCGTGGACACGGGTACGTGCGGGTGAGCACCGGGCACCTCTGCCGCCGGCTGTGTCGTGACCTGTTCACGAGTGAGTCCAAGACGGTGATGAACGCTGTCACGGACGCCATGCGGGCAATTCAGCCCGATGTCTGGCTCGCCGCGGCCCTGCGACACGCCCCCGCGGGTCAGCCACTCGTTGTCGACAGCATGCGGTTCCATGAGGACCACCAGCTCGTGCGGGACGGCGGGTACGAGCTGTGGCGAGTGGAGGCACCCCAAGAGCTCCGCTGGGAGCGGCTGCGGAGGAGGGGCCAAGAGTTCAACGCAGCGCGAGACGACAACGCTGTGGCGGAGGTGGAGCTGGACGGCGCCACCCATGACCGCCTTATTATCAATGCTGGGTGCCTACCGGACCTGTGGAAGCAGGTCGAGGCGGCCCTCCAGAGCATGCACACAGCCCTTGAAGCCCGTGCGGGTACGGCGCGGTGACCGCCTTGACATCACTGACGCCACAGGCACAAGGGCGCCCCACATCGGTGATGATCGAGCTGACGAACGAGTGCCAGCTCGCCTGCTTCACCTGCCCGCGCGACAAGAAGGACGCGCACGACTATGAGTTCGGCACCATGTCCGTGCCCGACTTCAAGCATATCTTCAGCCAGTTTGAGGAGGGTCTTAACACACTCGACCTGACCGGTCTGGGCGAGAGCCTGATGCACCCCGACATCTTCGAGATCATCCGCTGGGTTCGCAGCCGCAAGGACATCCACATCTACCTCACCACCAACACCATCCTGTTGAATGCGGAGAAGCGTGCTGCGCTGCATCGCGATCCGGTCGACACGCTGTGCATCTCCATCGACGGCACAGACCAAGAGGAATTCTCGAGTATCCGAGGCCAGCTCAACTATGAGCGCCTCAAGCGGCGCGTCCATGAAACCGTCGAGGAACTGCGCGACGAGATGGACTTCATTCTCTGCGTGGTCCTCGTTGGCCAGAACCTCCGTTCCATGTCTCGCTTCGTTGACCTCGCCGCCGAGCTTGGTATCTCCCGGCTCTCACTCAAGCCGATCAACCTCGTCGCCAACGCCTTGCCGGCCACTTACTACGACATGTTTCGAGGCCCCGAGTTCGACCTGCGCGCGGAGGAGTCGATCAAGCGCGGTGCCGTGCTCGGCGTGAACGTCTCCGTCTTCAAGATAGGAAGCTACACCTGTGCGTTCCCCTGGAACCCCATCTACATCACGTGGGACGGGTACTACGTGCCATGCTGCGCCAAGCCCTTCCCCAAGCGTGAGCATTTCGGCAATCTCTTGGCGCACCAGTACGACGAGGTAAAGAACTCGTCCAGTGCTGTCCGCTTTCGCTCTGAACTGTTGAGCGATCGCCCACCAACCTTCTGCAACAAGTGCCACATCATGGAGAAGACGCTGTACCGTGAGTGATACGGGGGAGACAAAGGCATTACCTGCGCGCCAACGTGCTTTGCTTGAGGAGATTGCCGCGCTCTTGGATGCGGAACGCCTGGTACTGTTTGGAGGCGCGGCCCTTGATCTTCTTGGCGCCACGAGTCGAGGGGTAAAAGACCTTGACATCGCGCTGCCCCTTGAAGGGCGGTGCATCCCACCGTTGCTCATACGACTGCGGTCTTGCTCCGGCCACCCCTCCCCGCCAGTGCGACCGTACCTGATCAATCTCGACCAGCCCGTGCTGATGGTCGAGCACCACTGGAGGGGCCACCACCTCGACATCAACTTCGTGGACGATGTGCACCGAATACCGCAGTTCGACATTGAGTCTGTGCAGTGGCGTTACCCCGAAGGTGATTACCTCGACTTGTACGGCGCGTTCCAGGCACTTGCTGCCAGCACCGTGAGACCCGTATGGGGGCTCGACCAGAACAACCCTTGGCTACTGCTCAATCGTGTACTGCGACTCGCTGCCAAGTATGATCTCCGGTTGGCCGATCATCCCGTGCATCAGACGACCATCGAGGAGCTGAACCACCGGATCGAACGCTGGAATGCACTCGATGACTTCCATGGGCGACAGGCACGTGAAGCCCACTACCGGACGATACCTAGCGCGGCGCGACGAGCGAACGACCCGATCAGGTACCTGCGAGACATGGCTGAGGCACGAGCCGTGAGCGTCACCGTTCCAGAGCTGCAGGGCCTGCTGGACCGAGGTCCCAGCGCGTGGGAGGCCCTCTCGTTGGCCTTGAGTACCGATGGGTTCTGGACGGCAGCTGCAGCGCTGCTCCCCGACTCCCAGGCAATGGCGCTCACAGCCCGCCTGGCGCTCGCGCGGCCAGGCGTGGAAGCCTTCACGTGAGTCCGCCCCCACCGCAGATCGGTATCGTGATTCCAGCCCACAACGAGGCCGACTACGTCGAAGCGACGGTGCAGAGCCTGGCAGGACAAGCGGACGTGGGCGGCCCGGAGCAGCTCAAGATCGTCGTCGTCGAGAACGGCAGCTCCGATGAGACCCGCGCGATCGTCGAGGCTTGCGCTCAGACCAGCAGGACGCCGATCGTGCTCCTTGAGCAAGACGAGGCGTCGATGGTCACATCCCGGGCTCTGGGATTCACACATCTGCTGTCGGAGGCAGCGCCGCCTCCGTACCTGGTCAGCGCCGACGCCGACACCCTCTTCCCCCGCTCCTGGCTCCACGCAGCGCTCGCCCGCCTGTGGGACGGGGCCGACATCGTCTCCAGCGCCGGCTACATGACCCCCGAACTGTGGGCCCGCTGCCCCCGGCTCACCCAGCGCTACCTCCGAGAGATCGGCACCATCTTCTTCGACCCACTGACGATCGACCGGCTCGGGGTCCGCGATGAACCCTTCCTGTTCACCGAGGAGGTGTTCCGCGACTTCGGCCGCCCGGTCAGCGACGCCGGCTTCGCCATGACCAGCGAGTGCTACCGGCGCGTCGGTGGTTTTCAGCGCCACCGCTACGCGGACGGGGCGGCTATGGCGGCCGTCGGGTGGCCGTTCCTGATGAAGGCCGACACGCTGCGATTGCGGACGGAGTACATGGGCCAGCCCTACTGGAGCACGAGTCCCCGCCGGCTCCTGCAGGAACCGGCAGCACTGTTCGACACCAGCGCCTACCGGGGAGCCATCACGGCGTTCCGGTCCGAGGCCGACGACGAGTTCCAGGTACTCGACCGCATGGCGGCAGACCTCGAACTCCGCCCGCTCCGGGAATACTGCCTCAAGTACTACGTGTTGCAGCGCTGCGTTGGTCGTCCCGAACTGCTCCGCAAGAACGACAGGTACTTCGGCACACTCCTCCCTCACGTCGAGCGAAGCATCCTCTCGTGGCGCACCGCGCAGATGGACGCGGGGCCTGGAGGCACCTTCGCCTTCCTCGACGAGCTGTGCCGGCAGTACGCAGGGCGCCTACTCGACCAGATCAGGTCCCTGAGGCTCACAGCCTAGCGATGGCTCCAGCATCGTGGGGGCGTATACGGCGCGCCGTGAACGGGGTCCCGTGCGGGAGGTCAGCCACGACGAGGCATGAAGGCGGAGAGTGACGCGCCCTCGGTCACCGGTCCGCCCCGGCTCGTCTAGCCTGGTAGGCCGGGACCAACCGGACCCATGGCGGTCACCAGGAAGAGCAAGCCAAGGAATGCCCTCATGGCACGTCACCTGATCACCAGCGCCTTACCTTACATCAACGGTGACAAGCACCTCGGGAATCTCATCGGGTCAATGCTGCCTGCCGACATCTACGCCCGCTACCTTCGCCTCCGCGGGCACGATGTCCTCTACATCTGCGCAACCGATGAGCACGGAACGCCAGCCGAGCTAGCTGCTCGCGAGGCAGGGCTAGACGTCGCAGCCTACTGCCAGCAGCAGCACGAATTTCAGGCCGACGTTTACCGGCGCTTTAGTTTGTCGTTTGATCACTTTGGACGCAGCTCATCAAAGCAGAATCAGGAGCTGACTCAGCACTTCGCCGACTCCCTGGAGCGACAAGGGTTCATCGAGGAGCGGGAGACGAAGCAGATCTACTCGGTAGAAGACGAACGCTTCCTTCCAGACCGCTACGTCGTGGGCACCTGCCCGCACTGTGGGTACGACGCCGCTCGAGGAGACCAGTGCGAGAACTGCACTCGCCTGCTTGACCCCACGGACCTCATACAGCCACGATCGGCCATATCGGGGAGCACGAACTTAGAGGTCCGCAGCAGTCGCCACCTCTTTCTCCTGCAGTCCAAGCTCGCTAACGAGCTCCGAGCCTGGATCGACACCAAGACCGACTGGCCCGTTCTCGTGACGTCCATCGCGCGCAAGTGGCTGGACGAGGGCCTAGAGGACAGAGGGATCACGCGTGACCTCAAGTGGGGCGTCCCCGTCAACCGCCCCGGGTTCGAGGGTAAGGTCTTCTACGTCTGGTTCGATGCCCCTATCGAGTACATCGGCGCCACAAGGGAATGGGCCGACGCCGAACCGGGCCGCCGCGATTGGCAGTCATGGTGGTACGAGGCCGAGGACCTTCAGTACACGCAGTTCATGGCGAAGGACAACATCCCGTTCCACACCATCACTTGGCCGAGCACCATCATCGGCTCCCGTGAGCCGTGGCATATCGTCGACTACGTCAAGGGCTTCAACTGGCTGAACTACTACGGAGGGAAGTTCTCAACCAGCCGGAAGGTGGGCGTCTTTCTTTCAGATGCACTTGAGCTTCTTCCAGCTGATTTCTGGCGATGGTTCCTCGCAGCGCATGCCCCCGAGTCCGATGACTCCACGTTCACGTGGGAGCTGTTCGCGTCCGCAGTGAACAAGGATCTGGCGGATACCCTGGGAAACTTCGTGAACCGCACAATGAAGTTCACGTCCGGCCGGTTCGGCAATACCGTGCCAGCAGAGGGAACAGCAGGCGATGTCGAGCAAGAGGTCACCCGAGAGCTAGGGGACCTGATCTCGGCCTATTCAGCTCATCTAGACGGACTCGAGTTCCGCAAGGCAAGCCGCGATCTGAGAGCGATCTGGGCGGTGGGCAACAGCTACCTAGAACGACGAGAACCCTGGAAGGCGATCCGTACGGATAGGGCGCAAGCCGCAGGAACCCTCCGCTTTGCTCTGAATCTCGTTCGGATCTATGCCTTGCTGTCGGCACCCATTCTGCCGGCGACAAGTGAGCGCATCCTCGCCGCGCTCGGCCTACCATCAGCCACGAAGTGGCCGACTGACGACTTGGGGACAGAGCTGCAGGCTTTTGCGCCTGGCCGACCCTTCGAGGTTCCCGACGTTCTGTTCCGGAAGGTTGCGGAGGAAGACGTAAAACTGTGGACGGGGACCTTTGGAGGAGCGGACTCCTCTGCTGTGCGAGGCACGCCTCCCTCATGACCGCTGAGCGCGTGGCCTTTGTCCGCCACGGTGAGATTGACCGCAGCGCGCTCGCGAGATTCGGCCTCACCTTCTCAGGAGCAAGGTTCGACTTCCTCCCGCTGAGCCCAGGCGGCGTCCGCCAAGCGGAGCATGTCGCCGAGGCGCTCGCCGCCTTTGAACCGCGGCTCGTGCTGACATCGCCGTACACCCGGACGCTTGAGACCGCCGCAATCCTGTCACGGCATCTGGGGTGCCCGCTCACTGTCGACCTGCGGCTTCACGATTGGCTGCCAGTGCGGGACGGCACTTCTGCCATCTCGTTGGCGGTCGTCGAGGCGAGGATCGAGGAATACGAGCGGTGGGCAGCAGGGGGGCCGCTTCAGTCCGACCGCACCTGGGAGACGGCGGACGAGATGAGGGCGCGCCTTCTGTCTGCGGTCCAAGCCCATCTCCATCTGTCCCCGCTGGTGGTGGTCACGCACGAGGCGCCCATCCAATCCCTGATCGGCCCCTCGGACGTAGCCCTCGGCTCTCTGCATCACGTGCCGATAGCAGCGCTGGGTCTTGCGGACTCGTCGCTGAGTCCGAACTGGGGATAGATCGTCTTCAGGGGTCGCGATGCCACAGCATGGCGAGGCAAATTCCCGTGGTCCCCTGTCAGTTGGGCCCGCGACACGACCCGCGCGTCCACCTCGATGGCGGGATGCGGATGGCGTCCAGCTCCGCCACGTCGACCGGCCCGCGCGGCGGGCTTGGAGGCCGTGGGGCACGGACGGACCTCGTCGGCAAGTCAGAGGGGCAATACCGGCTCCGAGCTGTTCCCGCATCTGCATCTGCTCCTGTCCTTGGTCACAGGTAACTGTTCAGGTGGCGCTGTCGGGGGTGCTTGACGGGGGGATCGCGCCGGTGTAGTTCTGTGTTGGCAGGTCGCGGATGACGCGGTGCGCATGGCTGGACGCCGAGGCCGCCCGGCGGGGCGTGTCCGCCGCCCAGATCGTCCGCGAGGCCGTCGACGCCCTCCAGAACGCCGGCCCTGACCGGGGCCGGCGCCTGCTACCCGATTGCTACCCGGAGGGAGACGACAGGGCGGGACCGGACGGGACGAATCCCGGCCGCGTGACTCCATCACCGCAGCTCAGCGCCACAACCCGGCACCCGACGGGACAGGCCGGGAAGGCCCGGTTATGGTTGAGGGCCATGTGGACTTCGGTCCTTGGGAGTTCAAGTCTCCCCGCCGACACCCCACCTGACCAGGGCAACCGCTCGGACAGCTGTCCTGGGACCCGCCACCGATCGCCCGTCGTGGACACGGCATGGACACAAGCGCTTGTGACGGCGTTCACGAGGCCCGGACGTGGCACTAGAAAGCCCCGCCAGGGTCAGCGATTTGCCGCGTTCCAGATGACGTTCTTCGACGCGGCAGGGTCCGTTTCCGGGCTCGGCACCTCCTACGTCGACAACCTCGGCGCCGGCGAGAGCCACATGATCGAGTGGATCACCACCGACGCGTGCGTCGACGTGACCGAGGTCGAGATCCGCGCCACCTGACCGCACCACCCTCCCCGGCGGACCGAGGCGCGCCAGCGTCGCCGAACGTGCTATCGCCTTGGGAGCAGGGCGGCTGCCGGCCGAGTGGCCCAGCGAGCACGGTTACCGGACCGAGCCCGCGCGGGTGTACGACTCCTACGAGGAGGCCGCCGAGGCGCACGGGTACGACCGGCGGCCATCATCGTCATGACCTCAGAGGGTCGGCGCCTCTACGATCCCCGCGACATCGCCGCGTGGAACGCTGGCCTCCAGATGGCCCTCCACCGCTGACCGCGCCGCCCGCCGTCCTCCGGGTGTCGCAGGGAGGGGAGATGATCTGCCGGTCAGCACGACGCGGCGGCGACGGAGGGAACGAACGTGAGCGATGCGGTGGGACGAGAGCGGGCCGGACAGCCGGAGAACCTGAGCCGCTTCTTCGTCGAGCGGGCCAATGCCGGCGACGTCGAGGGGCTGGTCGCGCTCTATGAAGCCGACGCGGTGCTGGCGTTCCCCAGCGGGCAGGTGACGACCGGAGCCCAGGCCATCCGCCAGGCCTATGAGCAGATGCTCGCGGACCGACCCCAGTTCGCGCCCGGCGACCAGCGCCCCGCGCTCCACAACGGCGACCTTGCCCTGACCTCGACGCGCACCGCGACCGGAGCCACCGTCGAGGTCGCCCGCCACCAACCCGACGGCACCTGGCTGTGGATCATCGATCACCCCAGCATCCTCGGCTAGCAGACCCAACACTCCTCGCCACGCTGATCGCTCTGGCCCGGACGGGCAGGAATCCCGCAACCGCGCCACGAGTGACGGCGTCCTGCTGGTATGCGGAGACCTAGTGCTGTCCAGGGGACTGCTACGGGTTGCCGAACACACGCTGTCGTGGCCGCCGATGTTGCGCCAGACGATGTGCGGTTCCCCGGCGCGCACCTCCCGCCCGAACTCGAAGGTGGCCCTGCCATCGGGCGCGAAGGGCATCTCCCACACGCCCCGGAGCCCTTCACCCGCTTGATGCGCAGCCGGCGGGTACGGCGGCCGGGCGCTCCCGCAGGTGCGGTGGCAAGCTGTCGGGGACACGCCCGAACCGGTCGGTCCGTTCGTAGGTCGGCATCGCCGCTCAGATGGCGTCGAGGAACGCCTCGGTGGACGAGTAGTGCGTGACGCGCCGACGGCGATGTCCTCGTCGGCCCCGCGCTCCCCGGCCTGCCACGCTTCGCCCCAGAACCACGCCTGGTCGGCGCGGACGCCGAAGCCGGCACCGTTGCCAAGGTTGCAGACTAACCGCTCGTGGCGGTTGAGCGCGCCGAGGGCGAGGACGTGAGCGTCGGCGAGGTCCGCGATGTCGTCGCGGCGCCCGGCGGCCACCTGTAGCACCAGCGGGACGAGGTGGGTCTCGGGGTGGTGGCGCTCGCCGCGCTCCCCGGTGGCCCCCGCGGCGTTGAAGTAGCGCAGCGCGGCCCAGTGCAGCCCGCGTCCCGGCCAGGCCAGCGCCCGCTCGACGAGCAGCTTGGACTCCCCGTAGGCATTCGTGGGGACGGTGGGGTCGTCCTCCAGGATCGGTGGCGCACCCGGTCGCCGTGCACCGCCGCGGTGGAGGACAGTACGAAGCGGTCCACGCCGCCGGTGACCAGGGTCTCCAGCAGCCGCAACGTGGCGGCGGTGTTGTTGCCGAAGAATGCCTCGCGGCGGCGCATCGACTCCGCTTCGATCGACGCGGCGAAGTGCACGCGGGCACGCACCCCGCTGGCGACGACTCTGCCCACCAGGGCGGGGTCCTGCACGGCGCCCTCCACGAGCTCGGCGCCGTCGGGGACGGCGCCGGGGGTGCCGGAGCGCAGGTCGTCCAGCACCACCACGTCGTGGCTCGCGTCGAGCAGTGCGACTGCGGTGGTCGACCCGATGTAGCCGGCACCCCCGGGTGACGAGCACCCTCATGCCGGCGACTCCGGCTCGGTCAGGAAGTCGAGCAGCCGCTCGACAGCCCCGACGAGGGGCTGCTCAAGGTCGGCGTACCCGCGCACGGAGCCCAGGATCCGCCGCCAAAACGCCCGCGGGTCCGCCAGGCCGAGCGCGACGCAGACCCCCTCCTTCCACGGCCGGCCATGCGGGACCAGCGGCCAGGCCGGGATGCCGACCACCGCGGGGCGCACCGCCTGCCAGACGTCCACGTACGGATGCCCGACCACGAGGACGTGCGGGCCCGCCACCGCCGTCGCCAGGCGCGACTCCTTGCTGCCCGGCACGAGGTGGTCGACGAGGACGCCGAGGCGTCGGCCCGGGCCGGGCGCGAACTCGCGGACCACCTCGGCCAGGTGATCGACGCCCTCGAGGTACTCCACCACGATGCCCTCGGCGCGCAGGTCATCGCCCCACACCTTCTCGACCAGCTCGGCATCGTGCACACCCTCCACGTAGATGCGGGCCGCCCGGGCCACGCGCGCCGGGGCGCGCGGGCCGGCGATCGAGCCCGAGGCCGTGCGGGCCGGAGCGGACGGCGGCGCCGGGCGCGGCCGCACCAGCGTGACCCGCCGGCCGTCGACGGAGAAGACCCCGGGCGCGAGGGGGAACAGCCGTTCCTGGCCGCGGGCGTTGCGCAGCACCGCGGAACCGGCCTCGAGCCGCACCAGCGTTCCGGTGAAGCGCGACGCCCGGTGGTGCACGAGCAGCCCCGGCTCGGCCGGCACCTCGGGGTCCACCGGGCGGGCCCGGGCGCGCGCGGCCAGGACGTCACGCCCGTACGGGTCGCCGGTCACGGCTGGCCGAGCTCGGCGTCCACCTGGAATACCACCTGGTCGAACTGGTCGCTGAAGTCGGTCAGGCCGCCGAAGGTCACGGCGGTCTCACCGGGGGGCAGCGGGGCCACGGCGCCGGTCGCGGCGCCGACCTGGTTCCCGGCCATCAGGACGTAGGCGGTGAAGATCGCGCCGCGCACGTCGGGACCCACCTCGACATCGGTGATCCTGAAGACCCCTACGAGCTGCTCGTCGCCGGTGGGGATCGGGCTGGCCACCTCCGGCGGGGACGCCACCGTGGTCGCCTCCACCTCCGACGACTGCGCGGACGGACCGAGCCGCGGCGGGCCGGGCATGGGTGCTCCGCGGGTCGAGGCGGCGTCCGGCGCCGGACGCACGAGGGGCGGCACCCGGTCACGCTGCGCGGGGGCAGCGTAGCGGCGGCGAAGCCCGAGGATGCGCTAGCCGACGCGGGCCGAGGCGCGCACCAGGTGCGAGCGCCCGAGCAGGAACGCCAGACCGTATGCCGCCGCGGTGAGGATGAGCAGTGGCCGGTAGCCTACGAGCAGGGCGGCGTACTCCAGCAGCCCGCCGACCATCGCGCCGAGCAGGTTCGCCCCGAAGGCGGTGGTCGAGGACCCGACGTCGGCGAAGCGCTGGGTGAACACGAGGTTGGCCAGGAAGATCGGCGCGAAGGCGAGCACCACCGCGACGATGAAGCGCGGGATGGACGGCAGCGTGAGCAGCGCCGAGGTGGGCACGGCAAAGGCCACCGCGAGGGCGACGACGAGCGCCGCGTACAGCCGCGTCGGGTGCGGGAGCCGCACCCGTTTCGCGACCTCGATCGCGATGTACACCGACACCAGCACCCCGGCGAACACCAGCGCGTTCACGAACCAGGTGGTGCCGAACAGCAGCGCGAACTGCACAACGCTCTTCGTCTCCAGCAGCAGGAACGCTACGCCCATGAAGAACAGGTCCGCGTAGGGGCGCATCTGGCTTAGCGGGCCGGCCGCCACCCGGATGACGGCCAGCGACGCGAGCAGGATCAGCGCCATCGTGAGCGCGTAGAAGCTGGGCAGCCCCGGCGAGCGCAGGTAGAGGAACGGGTAGTCGTCGTTGACCGGGGCCGGCGCCGGGGAGGTCAGCGGAGTCCAGCGCTCGGCGCAGTTCAGCGCCTCGGGCTCGCTGCTCACCGACAGCAGCGCCAACCCGGCGGAGCCCTCGACCCGGTCCACGCACGGCGACTGGTCGTAGGCCTGCGCCAGGGTCCCCGCCAGGCGGTCGACCAGCCAGTCCTGACGGTAGTAGTTGTACATGGAGAACACGCCGCCGGGCGCCAGCCGCTCGCGGGCCTGCTCCATAGCGCCGGTGGTGAACAGGTAGCTCTCCAGGCGCAGCGAGGACTGGCCCGACACCAGCGTCAGAGAGTCCGGCAGGGCGAACAGGATGAGGTCGTAGAGGGTGTCGGTGCGCTCGAGGAAGGCGCGGCCGTCGTCGATGTGCAGCGTGACGCGCGGGTCGTCGTAAGGGCGCTCGGGGTTCAGTTCCTGGCCGATCTCGGCCAGGCGGGGGTCGATCTCGACCGCGTCCACGTGCTGCGCGCCGTTGGCCAGGGCGATCGCCACGTCGCCGCCGTTGCCCGCGCCCACCACCAGCACGTTGCGCAGCGGGTTGTCCTGCGCGCGCTCGTAGGGCAGGAAGTAGATGGGCTCACGGGCGTTGCGCCGCGCAGTGGTCTGGACTTCCTGGTGCGGGATGCCGTTGACGTCCACGAGCACCGAGGCGTCGTCGCCGGTCCCCTGCTCGGTGGTGGTCACCTTGTAGTAGGGCGACCAGCTGTCGCCGGCGGCGAGGCTCTCGATGCCCAGCAGGACGACCAGGACGACCAGCGCGAGCCGCGACGCGAGCGGCAGGAGCACGCGGCGCCCGTCCACCCCCACCGCGAGGAACACCGCGGCGGCCACCACGCCCCACGCGACCGGCGGCGCCCGCAGGAACGACAGGATCGAGAAGCCGGCGATGCCCAAGATCGAACCCGCAACGTCGAGGCGGTAGGCCTCCAGCGGCTCAAAGGCGGCGAACGCGCGGGCGACGCCCTGCCCGATCATCCCCAGGACCGTGGCAACGGCGAGGAACACGATCGGCAGGGTCACCCAGGTCGGCAGCCCCGTGGTGGCGCCACCGAAGTAGATGAGCTGCTCGCCCGCCCGGTCGATCTCCACGGGAAACAGGAAGACAAAGGCGATGAGTGCGGCCAGCGCGACAGGCGCCCAAGGGAAGGCGTTGAAGCGAGCGTTCGCGCGCAGGAACCCGACGCCGATGCCGAGGAAACTGCCGAGCAGCACGAAGTTCGAGAAGTACGACAGGTAGACCACGTTGGAGCCGGCCCAGCGGATCAGCGCGAGCTCCACGAACAGCATGAGGAAGCTCAGCGCGATCAGCCGCGGGCCGGGGGCGAGCCCGCGGGAGGGCACGGCCGCGTTCGGGCGATCCAGGACGTCCACCACCGCGCGCGCGCACCTTCCCACCGACGACCTTCCGGAGGGCTGCACGCTAGCGGACCGCGGGCGGGAGGCCAATCCAGCCCGCCCGTGCCGGTGGACCACGCAGCAGGTACAACTTTACTCTGAGTGATATCGCTCCCCGCGGAGCGCCGCATCTCATCACGACGGAGGTTGCCTTGGATGTACAGCGGTTGGGCGGCGGGCTCATCGCCGCCCGCTCGGCGGACGTGGGCGCGGCGCGTGAGCGAGCCCGGGGACGCCGTCTCGCCGTGCTGGCAGCGGCGCTCGGCCTGCCCCTCGTGCTGCTGTGGTACCGCATCCTGGACGGGCGCCCGTTCGACGTCTTCGCCCTGCCCCCGGCACCGCAGGATCCGCTGCTCGTGCTGTTGCCGCTAGTGATCATCGCGGCCCTCGGCGCGGTGGTGCTCATGCCGCTGGCCTCCGGCCGCAGCCCGCACGTTCGCTTCCGCCCCGAGCAGCTGGACGTGACGCTCGCGGACGTGAAGGGTATCGACGGCGTCGTCGACGAGGTCGTCCGCACCCTCAACACCTTCCTCGGGTACGCGCTGTACCGCGACAAGCTGGGCGGGACGCCGCGCCGGGGGCTGCTGTTCGAGGGCCCGCCGGGCACGGGCAAGACCCACCTGGCCAAGGCGATGGCCCGTGAGGCCGGCGTGCCGTTCCTCTACGTCTCCTCCACCAGCTTCCAGTCCATGTGGTACGGCGCGACCGCGCGCAAGATCCGCAGCTACTTCCGCGCGCTGCGGCGGGCGGCGCGGCGCGAGGGCGGCGCTATCGGTTTCATCGAGGAGATCGACGCGATCGCGGGCTCCCGCGGCGGGGTCGCGTCGTCGGCGTCCCTGCCGGCCGGCGGCAGCCCCGTGAGCGCGGCCTGCACCTCACCCTGGCGCGCGTCCTCGGCCACCGCATTGGGCATGGCGCCTCCGCTGGGCACGGCGGCGGCGCCGGGCGCCGAGGTCTCACGCATGGGCATGAGCGAGGGCACCGGCGGCGTGGTGAACGAGCTGCTCGTGCAGCTGCAGTCCTTCGACACCCCGCCGCCCCTCGACCGCGCCTACAACGCCGTGGCCGCCGCGCTGAACGCGTTCCTGCCGGCCCACCGCCAGGTGCGCGAGCGCGCGGCCGGCTACGCCAACGTGCTGGTGATCGCGGCGACGAACCGGGCGGACACCCTGGACCCGGCGCTGCTGCGCCCCGGCCGCTTCGACCGGCGGTTGCCCTTCGAGCTGCCCGCGCAGCAGGCGCGGCGCGCGCTGCTCGATCACTTCCTCGGCCGCAAGGCGCACGCAGCCGAGCTCGACAGCGACACGGCGCGCGACGAGGTCGCTGGCCAGACCTTCGGCTACACCCCCGTCATGATCGAGCACCTGCTGGACGAGGCGCTCGTGCTCGCGCTCAAGGGTGGCCGCGACGCGCTGTCGCGCGCGGACATCGCCGAGGCGCGGCTGGTCGCCCAGGTCGGGCTCAAGCACCCCGTGGCGTACACCGCGCGCGAGCGCGAGGTCGTGGCCACCCATGAAGCAGGCCATGCGACGACGGCCTACCTCTGCGGAACTCGGCGTCTCGAGGTCCTGTCGATCGTGAAGCGGGCGGGCTCGCTGGGCCTGCTGTCGCACGGCGACCTGGAGGAGGTCTGGACTCGGTCCCGTGAGGAGAGCTACGCGCTGGTCGACATCGCGCTGGGTGGCATGGTCGCCGAGGAGCTGTGGTTCTCGACGGCGGGGACCGGTCCGACGTCGGATCTCGCCGCGGCCACTGAGGGCGCCTGCCAGATCGTGGGCGCCAGCGGGATGGCCGGGTCCCTCGTGTCGCTCGCCGCGGTGTCGGCCACCGCCTTTGCCGACATGAATCTTGTCGGCCGGGTGCTGGCTGATCCGGTCGCGCGGCCCGCCGTGGACCGGCTCCTCGCCGACTCGAAGGCGCGTGTGCGTGCGTTGCTGCACGCCAACCGCCACCTCGTGGAGGCGCTGCGCGGCGCCCTCATCGCGCGTGACGAACTCGTGGGCCCGCAGATCACCGAGGTGATCGAGGCGGCCGGCCCGCCGGTGCGCGACTTCGCCGCGGATCTGCGCGCCGGCGCCGACCCCGCCCCCGCCGAACGTCGCGGCGCGCTGCGCCGCGACTAGCCCAGGCCCAGCTTCCGGGAGCAGGCCGGCCAGGCGCCCCAGCCCTGGCGCGACTGCAAGATCTCCCCGCGGCGGATCTGCTCGTCGCGGCTGTTCTCGTGCGGGTACCCCGAGCCGCCGACCGCGCGCCACGAGGACAGCGAGAACTGCAGCCCGCCGTAGTAGCTGTTGCCGGTGTTGATCGACCAGTTCCCGCCCGACTCGCACTCGGCGAGGGCATCCCACACGCTGCCGCTCGGCGCCGTCGGCGCCGGGTCTGCGGGCGCGTCGTCCTCGGTCGGGGCGTCGTCCTCGGTCGGGGCGTCGTCCTCGGTCGGGGCGTCGTCGTCCTCGGCCGGCTCGGCGGCGACCACACGGGCCGTCGGGGTGGGGTCTGGCACGGGGAGCGCGCGCTGGGCGAGTTGCTCGTCAGCGGCGGGGCAGCGCAGCGCCTGGCCCACGAAGAGGAGCTCGGGGTCCTCCAGGTCCGGGTTCGCGTCGTAGATCCGGCGCCAGTCCGACCCGCAGCGCTCGGCGACCGTGCCGAGCGTCTCCCCCGGCCCCACGGTCTGGGTGACCGGGACGGGCGCCGGCGCCGGGGCCGGCTCGGGCGCCGGGGCCGGTGGGGCCTCGGCGGTCGTCGTCTCGGGCGCCGGCTCCTCGGACTCCTGCTCGGTCGCTGAGGGGGTCGTGCGCTGCGGGGGCGCCGGACGCGGCAGCGAGGCGACGCTCGCGGAGTTCACGAAGCCGACCCCGCCGTCGCCGGCGTCCAGCAGGTTCGTGGCCGCCAGCCCCACGACGGTGCCGAGCACGAGGAACAGCGCGGTCGCGGAGGCGACGACGACGTTGCGCGACGTGGCCCGGCGCGGCGCGCTGCGGTGGCGCCGCAGCGTTGCGGTCTCCGCGGAGTCCTCGAAGAACGCCGGGTCCGAGAACAACTCCAGCGCCAGCCCGGTGCCGACGGGCTCCTCGGAGGAGTCGTTCGCGTCGTGCCGTTCGGCCTGGCGGTCCTGAGCAGGCATATGTCCCCGCGCGTCGCAGTCGAGTGGATCCACACGTGCGCACGCTGACAAACGCGCCTGAGTTGGGATCCGGGTCCGCCGCCCGAGCGGACCTCGCCGACCGCGCCCTTCCCGGCACGGTGGCTCGTGGATGCCGTGGGCACCCGGTGCTGCGAGGAGGGACGCTATCGTCGCTGTGCTGCGGCACAAGGCCGCGAGGCGGCCATCGGTACAGGCGGTCGCGGCCCCAGAGCAGAACGGGGCGCCGCGAGACTCGCGACGCCCCGCCCCTTCCTACCGGGTGCTGAGCAACGGCCTACCGCAGCCCGAGCCGACTGCTGCAGGCCGGCCAGGCACCCCAGCCCTGACGGGCCTGGAGTTGCTCGGCGCGTGCGATCTGGTCCTCGCGGCTGGCCTGCGAGGCGGTGCCGGAACCGCCGACCGCCTCCCACGAGCTCTGCGAGAACTGCAGTCCTCCGTGGTAGCCGTTGCCGGTGTTGATCGACCAGTCGCCACCCGACTCGCAGGCTGCGAGCTGATCCCACACCCCGGTGCCCGCAGGGGCGGCCGGAGCCGGAGCGGCGGCCCGTGCGGAACGCCCGGCGGAACTCGCGGACGGCGCGGCCTGCTCGGACGACGCGCCCCGCCGGCGCGGCGCCACGACCGGAGCGGGGGGCGGTGGCGGAGCCGGGAGGGCCCGGCGGTCGAGCACGGCGTCGGCCGCGGGGATGGTCACCACCAGGCCGACCTCGATCAGGTCCGGGATCACGATCTGCGGGTTCGCGTCGTAGAGCCGGCGCCAGTCCGAATCCCCCGTCAGCCCGAACTGCCTGCCGATCTTGGTGAGGGAGTCCCCCGGCGCCACCGTGTAGGTCTGCGCGGGCGCCGCCGGGACGGGGGTCTCGGCGGGGGGCTGGGCGGAGGCCGCGGGTGCGGCGACGACGACGAGCGACAGGGTGGCTACGGCGGTTGCGACGACGGTTTTCAGACGGTGCGACCGCGGACCCGCGATCGCTGCCGCGTCGGTGAGCACAGCAGAGTCGACGTTCATGGTTCCTCACTGCTAGCAATGACGCGGACGCACCACGACGACGACCCGTGTCAGGGTCTGGTCATGGGGATCCGGGCCCGTCATCTGGACGGGCCTAGCCGGGCGTCCTTCCCGACGCCTGGCCTGCGGCTCGTGACCACTCCCCTGGGTGCCAAAGGGGCCAGTGGTGAACGAACCGGCTCTTCATCGCACGGCTCGCTGGCCTCGCGATGCCCGAGCGCTGCCCGGGAAGCTGAGCCAACGTAGCGAACAGACTTCATCGCTCAAGGCTGAAACCTGTCCAACAGGACTAAAACGGACAGGCATATACAGGCTATTAGTCATGTTTATGGCGTCCGGGGAACACTCAGCCACCCGTCCGAGTGGACAGGCAGGCCTCAGCGAGGTGCTTACGAACCCGTGTCTCCAGGGAGGAGTAGCCCGCAGCGCCCGGGGGAACCGAAGTCGTGCCGGCGCCCCACTTCGGTGTCCGGTCCATCACCCCGTGCCACCAGTCGAACCCGACGAACCCGAGGGTCCTCACGTGACCGACCTCGACGCCGCGCTCCGCGAGCACTTCCCGGGACTCACCTCGTTCCTCCCGGGGCAGCGGGAGGCGCTGGAGGGAGTGCTGGCGGGCCGCGACGTCGTGGCGGTGCTGCCCACCGGCGGCGGCAAGACGCTCGTCTACCAGCTGGCCGGGCTCCTGCTGGAAGGCACCACAGTGGTGGCGACCCCGCTGCTCGCCCTCATGCAGGACCAGGTCCGCCGCCTGCGCACCGGGCAGGGCCGGGTCGCGCCGAAGCGCGTGGGCGCGGTCTCCGGAGCGGTGCGCGGGGAGGCGCGCGAGCGCCTGTTCGCCGAGCTGCGGTCCGGGGCGCTGGACTTCTTCTTCACCACACCGGAGCAGCTTGCCCGCGACGACGTGCGCGACGCACTCGCCGACGCCACCATCGACCTGTTCTGCGTCGACGAGGTCCACTGCATCTCCGAATGGGGCTTCGACTTCCGCCCGGCTTACCGCGAGCTGGCCAACGCCGCGGAGCTGCTGGGCCGCCCGCCCGTGCTCGCCCTCACCGCCACCGCACCGGCAGCCGTGCAGCGCGATGTCGCAGCGGAGCTGCGGCTCAAGGACCCGCTGCTGGTGGCCCGCGGCTTCGACCGGCCGAACCTGCACTTCTCCGTGGTGCGGGTCCCGGATCCCGAGCGCCGCGTCCGCCAGCTGGAGAAGGTCCTGACCAGCGTGGAGACGCCGGCCGTCGTGTACTGCACCACCCGGCGGGAGTCCGAGGGGACCGCCCAGGCCCTGCTGGAGCGCGGCATCAGCGCCGGCCACTACCACGGTGGCATGGCGCGGGGGCTGCGCGAGGAGGTCCAGGACTCCTTCCTCGACGACAGTTTGGCCGTGCTGTGCGCCACCAGCGCCTTTGGGATGGGCATCGACAAGCCCGACATCCGCTCGGTCCTGCACAGGACGCTGCCGGACTCGCTGGAGGCGTACTGGCAGGAGACGGGCCGAGCGGGGCGCGACGGCCGGCCCGCGGACTGCGTGCTGTTCTACCGGCCGGAGGACACCGCCACCCACGAGCACCTGCACCGGCGCAGCCGCCCGTCGGAGCGCACCATCGCCAAGGCCCTCCACGTCTTCTCGACCGTGACCACCCCGCAACCCGAGGCCGACGTCCTCGGCCGGGTGGTCGCCGCCGCCGATCTCGCGCGCTCCGGCGCCGCGTCGCTGCTGGAGGACCTGGACCGCTTCGGGTACCTGGAGCGCGAGGACGGCCTGGTGCGCTTCCGAGGCGACGCCGCCGCTGCGATGGAAGCGATGGCCTTACATCAGAAGGTTCAAGTAGAAATAGAGGAGTCGCGTCTGGGGATGGTCGCCGCCTACGCCGAGGAGAGCCGCTGCCGCCGGCGCTACCTGCTGAACTACCTGGGCGACGAGTACCCCGCCGAGCTGTGCCTGCGCTGCGACGAGTGCCTGCGCATCGCGCGCGGCCGCGCCCCCGACGACTGGGACCTCAGCAGCCAGCAGGAGCGGGTCAGCGAGCAGCGCAGCGGACCCTTCGACGTCGGCGAACAGGTGAGCCACCCGGAGTGGGGGCTGGGCGCGGTCCAGCGCGTCGACGGCGACGTGCTGGTGGTGCGCTTCGATAGCGTGGGTTACCGCTCCATGCACGTGCCCACGATCATGGAGCGCCGTCTGCTCCAGCGCGCCGGCTGATGCACTCTGGCTGCCGCAGGCAGTCGAGCAGTCGTTCGGTCAGCGGCGAAGCCGCAGACCGGAGTTGCCGTCCGCTCACGTGCGCGACAGGGTCCGGCGGTAGAGTCGCCGCTCGTTCGGTCGACGTCGCGCGCTGGACCGGATCGCCGAGGAGGTCGCGATGGAGCAGGTCGGGGTGGAGCAGCGTGCGGCCACTGACCACCTCGCCGAGGGCAACGGCGATCCAGGCGCGGTGCGGCTGCCCGCGCGCGGTGCGGACGGGCGGTTCCTGTCCGCCGACATCGCGCTGGACGATCCCACACTCTACCTGAACCGCGAGCTGTCCTGGCTGGAGTTCAACCGCCGCGTGCTCGCGCTGGCCACCGACGCGCGCGTGCCGCTGCTGGAGCGCCTGCTGTTCCTGTCGATCTTCGCGTCCAACCTCGACGAGTTCTTCCAGGTGCGTGTGGCGGGGCTGAAGCGCCAGGTCGAGGCCGGGCTGGAGCAGCGCACGGCTGACGGGCGCACGCCCGGGGAGCAGCTGGACGCGGTGCGCCGGCGGGTCCACCCCATGGTCGACGCCGCCGCCACCGTCCTGCACGAGCAACTCGTGCCGCTGCTGGCGCGCAACGGGGTGGCCCTGGTGTCCCTCGCCGACGTCTCGGCCCAGGAGCGCGAGGAGCTGGACGGCTGGTTCGAGTCCGACGTCTTCCCCGTGCTCACCCCGCTCGCGGTCGACCCGGGGCACCCCTTCCCCTACATCTCCAATCTCAGCCTCTCCCTCGCGGTGACGGTGAGGGACCGCCGCACCGGTCAGCGCCACTTCGCCCGCGTCAAGGTGCCCGAGGTGCTGCCGCGCTTCGTCCCCCTCACCTCGCGCCGGGCCTGGGTGGCGCTGGAGGAGCTGGTCGCGAGCAACCTGGGCCGCCTGTTCCGCGGCATGGACGTGGTGGAGGCCTATCCCTTCCGCGTGACGCGCAACAGCGACCTGGAGCTGGAGGAGGACGAGGCCGAGGACCTGCTGCTGGCCATCGAGCTGCAGCTGTCCCGCCGCCGTTTCGGCGAGGTGGTGCGCCTGGAGGTGGCGGCCGACACGCCCGAGCTCGTGGTGGCGCTGCTGCAGGACGAGCTGGACGTCAATGACGCCGACACCTACCCCATCTCCGGGCTGCTCGGGATGGACGACCTGTCCCAGCTCGCCGCGCTCGACCGGCCGCGCCTGCACTGGCCGTCGTGGACGCCGGTCCCCCACCCGCGACTGGCGGGCGACACAGCCGGCGCAGCCCTGGCTCCTGGCGAGCTGTTCACGCGGATCCGCGAGGGCGACCTGCTGGTGCACCACCCCTACGACAGCTTCACCGACACCGTCGAGCGCTTCATCACCGCCGCTTCCGAGGACCCCGCGGTCCTGGCAATCAAGCAAACGGTGTACCGCACGTCGGGGGACTCGCCCATCGTGCAGGCGCTGATTCGAGCGGCCGGGCGCGGCAAGCAGGTGGTCGCCCTGGTCGAACTGAAGGCGCGCTTCGACGAGCAGGCCAACATCAGCTGGGCCCGCGCCCTGGAGCGCGCGGGCGTCCACGTGGTCTACGGGCTGGTCGGCCTGAAGACGCACTCGAAGACCGCGCTGGTGGTGCGGCGCGAGGAGGGCGGGATCCGGCGCTACGTCCACGTGGGCACCGGCAACTACAACCAGAAGACGGCGCGGCTGTACACCGACCTCGGGCTGTTCAGCGCGAACGCGGAGCTGGGCGAGGACCTCACCGACCTGTTCAACTTCCTCACCGGCTACGCGCGCCAGGACACCTACCGGCGCCTGCTGGTGGCGCCGCTGTCGCTGCGCTCACGGATCGTTGAGCTCATCCGCCGCGAGGTGGCGCTGCACTCGCCGCAGCGGCCGGGGATCATCCGCTGCAAGCTGAACTCCATCGTCGATTCCGACCTCATCGCCGAGCTGTACGCCGCGTCCCGGGCCGGCGTGCGCGTGGACCTCGTGGTGCGCGGCATCTGCGGCCTGCGGCCCGGCCTCCCCGGCGTCAGCGACCGCATCCGCGTGGTCAGCATCGTCGGGCGTTTCCTGGAGCACGCGCGCATCCTGCAGTTCGGGCCGGACGAGGTGTTCATCGGCTCGGCCGACTGGATGCCCCGCAACCTCGACCGCCGCGTCGAAGCGATGACACCCGTGCGCGACGAGGCGCTGCGCGACGAGCTCAAGGCGGTCATCGAGGTCCAGCTGAGCGACAACGTGCTGGCCTGGACCCTGGAGCCCGACGGGTCCTGGACCCGGCGCACGCCCGGCGACGGCGAGGAGCCGCGCAACAGCCAGGAGGAGTTCCAGGCCGCCGCCCTCGCGCGCTACTCCCCCGCCGTGGTGGGCGAGCGCTAGCCCGGCGTGACGACCGACCGGCCCGAGCAGGGCGAGCAGAGCTCCGGATCCCCGTCCGACCCGCCGGAGCAAGGTCAAAGGGTGGTGCGCCGGGGCCTGGCCCTGCTGCGCTGGTCCATCCGCGCCGAGCCGTGGCCCTTCGCGTGGTCGGTGCTGGGGGCGGCCCTGTACGCCACGACCACCGTGGGCGCCGCCCTGGTGCTCGGCGCGGTCACCGACGCCGTCGTGGTCCCCGCGCTGGAGCGCGGAGCGGTGCAGGACGGCGCAGGTGGGTTAGGTGCCGTCGGGATGGGCGCCGCGGCGATCGTGGCCGTGGGAGCCGCGAAGTCGGTGGGGATCGTGCTGCGCCGGGTCGGTGCCTCCGACATGCAATTCCGCCTGTCTGCCCGCGTGCGCCGCGAGGTCGCCGACGCCTACCTGCGCCTGCCGCCGTCGTGGCACCGCCGACACCCCACCGGTGAGCTGCTCAGCACGCTGAACGCTGACGTGGAGGCGGCGTTCTCACCCATCGCTCCGCTGCCGTTCAGCTGCGGGGTGCTGCTGCTGCTCGCGGTGGCGGCCGCGGTGCTCGCGGCCACGGACCCGTTGCTGGCCGCGATCGGCCTGGTGCTCGGCCCCGCGCTCGCGCTGGTGAACAGCGGCTACAACGCGCGCTCCGCCCCTCCGGCCACCCGCGCGCAGGCACTGCGAGGCGAGGTCGCCGCGGTGGCCCACGAGAGCGTGGACGGCGCGCAGGTGGTGAAGACACTGGGCCGCGAGGACGCCGAGGCCGCGCGCTTCCGCGTCCCGGCGGACCGGCTGCGCGACGAGATGGTGGCGCTCGGGCGTATCCGCGCGAGCTTCGATCCGCTGCTGGAGGCGCTGCCGAACGTCGCGACCCTGGCGGTGATCGTGGTGGGCGCCGTGCGCGTGGGTGCGGGGGCGATGAGCGTGGGCGACCTGGTCCGGGTGGCCTACCTGTTCACCGTCCTCGCGTTCCCGTTCCGCATGATCGGCTACCTGCTGTCGGAGTTCCCGCGCGCGGTGGTCGGCTGGGACCGCGTCCAGCGCGTCCTGGCCGCCGACGAGGGCCTGGTCTCGGGTCGCGAGACCCTGGACGGCACGGGACCGGCCGAGCCGGCGCTGGACGCGGTCAGCTTCCGTTACGCCGACGCCGACGTGCTCGCTGATGTCGACCTGCGCGTGGAGCCCGGGCGGACGGTGGCGCTGGTCGGGCCCACCGGCTCCGGCAAGTCCACCGTGGCCGCGCTGCTCGTGCGCCTCGCCGACCCCGCGGAGGGCGCGGTGCTGCTGGACGGCCACGACCTGCGACGCCTGGCGCCGGGCGCGCTGGCCGGCAGCGCGGCGGCGGCTCTCCAGCAGACCTTCCTCTTTGACGACACCGTCAGAGGAAACATCACCTTGGCCGAGGAGCACGACGCCATCAAGGGTGGCAGGTCCATCAAGGGTGGCAGGTTTAGTGAGGATGAAGTGAGCGCGGCGCTGCGCCTGGCCCAGGCCGAGGAGTTCGTGGACGCCCTGCCGGACGGCCTCGACACGCTCGTGGGCGAGCGCGGCGCCACGCTGTCCGGCGGGCAGCGCCAGCGCCTCGCCCTGGCCCGCGCGCTGGTGCGCCGCCCCCGCCTGCTGGTGCTGGACGACGCCACCTCCAGCGTGGACCCGGCGGTCGAGGCGGCCATCCTGCGCGGGCTGGCCGCCGCCGACCTGCCCTCGACGGTGGTGCTGGTGGCCTACCGGCGGGCCAGCATCGCGCTGGCCGACGAGATCGTCTTCCTGGCTGGCGGCCGCATCCTGGCCCGCGGCACGCACGCGGAGCTGCTGGCCCGCCTGCCGGCATACGCGGCGTTCGTCGCCGCCCAGGATGGCCTGGACCGGGCGCGCGCCTCGTGACCGCCGGCCCCCCCGCCGATTCCGGCGCATCCTCGGAGGGCTCGTGGCACACGCTACGGCGCGGCCTGATGCTCAGCCCCGAGCTCAAGGTCGGGTTGAGCGTGACGGTGGCGCTCGCGCTGCTCGCCACCGGCGGGCGCGTGGTGGTCCCCGTGGCGCTGCAGCAGGTGATCGACCGCGGCGTGGCGGACGGCGCGCTGGATCTGCGCGTGGCGCTCGGCCTCGGCGCCAGCGCCCTGCTCGCCGTGGTCGCCACCGCGGCCGCGAGCTATGCCATGAACGCCCGGCTCGCCCGCGTGACCGAGACCTCGCTGGCCAACCTGCGGGTGCGGGCGTTTCGCCACCTGCACGACCTGTCCGCCCTCACGCTGGCCGCCGAGCAGCGCGGCGCCCTGGTCGCTCGGGTCACCGACGACATCGACACCATCAGCCGCTTCATGCAGTGGGGCGGGGTGATGCTGCTGATCAACAGCGGCCAACTCGTGGTCGCCAGCGTGGTGATGGCGCTGTACAGCCCCGAGCTCACCCTGCTGGTGCTGGCCACCTTCGTCCCTCTGGTGCTGACGCTGCGCTGGTTCTCCCGCCGCCTGCGTCACGCCTATGCCGGGGTGCGGGTGCGTGTGGGGGCGATGCTGGGCGCGCTGGCCGAGAGCGTGGTGGGCGTGGAGGTGATCCGCGCCTACGCGGTGGAGGGCCGCACGCGCGCTCGGGTGGACGGCACCATCGAGGACCACCGCCACGCCGCCTACAGCGCGGTGAAGGTCGGTGCGCTGATGTTCGCCTCGGGCGAGGTGTTCGCGTCCGTCGCCACCGCCGGGGTGGTGGTGGCCGGCGTGCTGCTGGGTGTCGGGGAGCGGTTGACCGTCGGTGCGCTGCTGTCGTTCCTGTTTCTCACCACGCTGTTCGTCGGCCCCGTCCAGGTGGTCACCGAGGTGCTCGACCAGGCCCAGACTGCCGTTGCCGGGTGGCGCCGCGTCCTCGACCTGCTCGAGCGCGTCCCCGACGTCCGCGACCCTGCCGCCGCTCCCGGGAACCGGGCGCGCGACCTGCCGCCGGGGCCGGTCGAGGTGCGTTTCGCCGGCGTCCGCTTCGCCTATCCATTGCGGCGTGCACCCCAAGGCGCCGGACTCGAGGCGGCCGCGCCGACTGCGGCCGAGGCGCCGCTCGTGCTGCGCGACGTCGACCTGGTGATCGCGCCGCGCACCCGGCTGGCCGTGGTCGGTGAGACCGGTTCGGGCAAGTCGACCTTCGCCGCCCTGCTCACCCGCCTGGTGGACCCGCTGGCCGGCAGCATCACGCTGAACGACGTGAGTATCGCCGACCTACGCTTCGCCAGCCTGCGCCGCGCCGTGCTCCTGGTGCCCCAGGACGGCTTCCTATTTGATCAGACCGTGCGAGGGAATGTGGCGTTGGGGGCACAGCGCCTTGGCGACACGGGGGCGGAGGGGCTCGACGACGCGGCCCTGACCCGGGCGTTCGCCGACCTCGGCCTGGCCGACTGGCTGGCGGGGCTGCCCGCAGGGCTCGACACGCCCGTCGGCGAGCGAGGAACCGCGCTGTCCGCGGGCGAGCGCCAGCTCGTGGCCCTGGCCAGGGCCTTCGTGGCCAACCCGGAGCTGCTCGTGCTGGACGAGGCCACCTCCGCCGTGGACCCCGCGACCGAGGCGCGCCTGGCGCGGGCGCTGGACCGCCTGACGGCCGGGCGGACGTCGGTGACCATCGCGCACCGGCTGTCCACGGCCGAGGCGGCCGACGAGATCGTGGTGTTCCACGCGGGACGCGTCGTGCAGCGCGGCACGCACGCGCAGCTGGTCCGCGCCGAGGGGGTCTACGCCGAGCTGCACGCGAGCTGGGCCGCGGGAGCGGCTCGAGAGCCTCTTCGGGACGTGATGCCCGGGCAAACCAACTGGTAACGTACTACGTCGCTAGGACCACCCTGCCCGGCCCGGCGCCATCCGTCTTGAAGGAGAGAACATGCACAGCAAGATTCGGGGGCGCCGCTGGGCGCTCCTCCTGCTCGCGCTCGCCCTGCTGGCCGGCGCGTGCGGCGGCGGCGAGAGCGGCGAGGACGCCGCCGAGGACGATACCGCCGCGGGCGAGGACACCGAGGCCGCGCCCGACGAGGACGCATCCGACGAGGACCCCGCGGCTGCCGATGGCGAGGTCTCGGGCGGCACGTTCTCCATGTACCTAGGTGAACCGGAGTCGCTGATCTCGACCAACACCAACGAGAGCGAGGGTGCGCTGGTCCTGTTCACCATCAACTCCGGGCTCATCGAGTACGCCTCCGAGGACGGCAGCGCCTCGTTCGGCGAGGAGGCGCCCGACGCCATCGCCGCGGACATCGTGACCGAGGACAACCAGAACTACACGATCACGCTCAAGGAGGGCTGGACGTTCCACGACGGGACGCCGGTCACCGCGCAGAGCTTCGTGGACGCCTGGAACTACGAGGCCTACCAGCCCAACGCTCAGAACCTCGCCGGGTTCTCGACCCTGGCCCTCATCGAGGGCTACGCCGACCTGCAGTGCCCCGACCCGGAGTGCGCCGAGCAGCCCGCGTCCGAGGAGATGAGCGGCCTGACCGCGGCCGACGACCTGACCATCGAGGTCGCGCTGGCCGAGCCGTCCATCGAGTTCCAGCAGTCGCTGGGCTACACGGCCTTCTACGCGCTGCCGGAGGTGTTCTTCGACGACCCCGACGCCTTCAACGAGCAGCCGATCGGCACCGGCCCCTACCAGATGGCCGGGCCGTGGGAGCACAACGTGGGCATCGACATCGAGCGCTACGAGGACTACCCGGGCAACCCCGGTCAGGCAGATGCGATCGAGTTCCGCATCTACGACGACCTGAACACCGGCTACAACGACCTGCTGGGTGGCGAGCTCGACGTCATCGACGCGATCTCCCCGGAGAACTTCGGCAACGTCGAGGGCGACCTGGGCGAGCGCTACATTAACCAGCCGTCCTCCACGCTGCAGTTCGTCGGCTTCCCGACCTACGACCCGCGCTTCGAGAACCCCGACATCCGTCGCGCACTGTCCATGGCCATCCCGCGTGAGCAGATCGCCGAGGAGATCTTCGCCGGGACCCGCGTCCCCGCGGACTCCTTCATCTCCCCGGTCGTCGAGGGGCGCGAGGACGGCGCCTGCGGCATGACCTGCGAGTACGACCCGGAGGCGGCCGCCGCGCTGTACACCGAGGCGGGCGGCACCACCGAGCCGATGACGATGCTGTTCAACTCGGGCCAGGGTCACGACGTGTGGATCTCCGCCATCGCCAACGCCTGGCGCGAGGCCTTCGGCATCACCGAGATCACCTTCGAGCAGCTCGACTTCTCGGAGTACGGCCCGCTCCTGGAGGCCGAGCAGGCGCCGGGCCCGTACCGCCTGGGCTGGGTGTTCGACTTCCCGAGCATGGAGAACTACCTGACCCCGCTGGCCGGGACCGGCAGCTCCTCCAACTACACCGGCTACAGCAACCCCGAGTTCGACGAGCTGCTGGCCGCCGGCCAGGCCTCCGACGACCGCGAGGCGGCGACCGAGCAGTACCTGGCCGCCGAGCAGATCCTCGTCGAGGAGGTGCCGTTCGCGCCGGTCATGTTCTCCAACCTCACCGGTGGCTACTCGGAGAACGTGGAGGACGTCGTGTTCAACGTCTTCGGCGACCCGGAGCTGGCCGACATCACGGTTACCAACCCGTAACGGTTCCGCTACCCTGCACGGGGTGGCCGGCTGCCCGCCGGCCACCCCCGATGCGTCTGACCCCCGTGGGTCCGACCACACAGGGAGGAGACCCTCGCCAGGATGGGCCGCTACCTGATCCGACGCCTCCTGCAGGTCATCCCCGTGTTCATCGGGGCCACGCTCATCCTCTACTTCCTGGTCTTCGCCATCCCTGGTGACCCCATCCGCGCGCTGGCCGGGGACCGTCCCATCCCCGAGGGCACGCTCAACGTCCTGCGCGACCGGTACAACCTCAACGACCCCTTCCTCGTGCAGTACGCCAAGTACGTGGGGGGCGTGTTCACCGGTAATTTCGGCGAGAGCTTCCGCGGGCGTGAGGTCTCCGACATCATCGCCCAGCGCTTCCCCGTGACGCTGCGCCTGGGGCTGCTCGCCTTTGTCATCGAGGCGATCTTCGGGCTGATCGCCGGGGTGCTGGCCGGGCTACGCAAGGGCTCGTTCATCGACAATCTGGTGCTCGTCACCACCATCGCCGTGGTCTCGATCCCGCTGTTCGTGGTGGGCGCGCTCGCGCAGTACGTCGTCGGCGTGCGCCTCGACCTGCTGCCCATCGCCGGCATCGCCGACGGCTGGCAGAGCTACGTGATGCCGGCCTTCGTGCTGGCCTCGCTGTCGCTGGCCTACATCGCCCGGCTGACCCGCACGAGCCTGTCGGAGAACCTCCGCGCGGACTACGTGCGCACCGCCACGGCCAAGGGCATGCCCCGCAGCCGGGTGGTCGGGCGTCACGCGCTGCGCAACTCACTCATCCCCGTGGTGACGTTCCTCGGCGTGGACCTCGGCAACCTGCTCCAGGGCGCGATCATCACCGAGGGCATCTTCAACCTGCCGGGCATCGGCGGCGAGGTCTTCCGTGCGGTGCGCGGGCAGGAGGGGCCGGTGGTGGTCGGGATCGTCACCATCATGGTGGTGGTCTTCATCGTGGCCAACCTCGTCGTCGACCTGCTCTACGCCGTCCTCGACCCTCGGATCCGCTATGAGTGACGATGTGAAGACCGGGTCAGAGCTCGACCCGCCTGAACTGGAAGCGGCCGACACGCGAGTCGGCGAGCCGGACTCGACCACCCACGCCGCGGGCGGGGCGGGGGCCGCCGCCACCGCCGTGAGCGGTGGCGAGGTGGTCGGGCAGGCCAGCCTGTGGAGCGACGCCTGGGTCGAGCTGCGGCGCAGCAAGCTGTTCCTGGTGTCGACGTTCTTCATCCTGGTGCTGATGGTCATGGCGGTGTTCCCCGGCCTGTTCACCGGGGCGGACCCGCGCTCGTGCAGCCTGGGCAACTCGCTGCTCGAGCCCAGCGCCGAGCATTGGTTCGGCACCGACATCCAGGGCTGCGACTACTACGCGCGCACGATCTACGGTGCCCGGGTGTCGATGCTCGTCGGCATCTTCGTGTCTGCCGCAGTGGTGGCGGTCGCGATCCTGCTGGGCTCGCTGTCGGGCTACTACGGCGGGCTGGTCGACTCGCTGATCACCCGCGTGACGGACATCTGGTTCGCGATCCCCACGATCCTCGGCGCGATCATCATCCTGTCGGTGTTCGACCAGAAGGGCATCCTGCAGGTCTCCCTCGTCCTGATCCTGCTCGGCTGGCCCACGCTCATGCGTTTGATGCGCAGCTCGGTGCTGTCGGTCAAGGAGATGGACTACGTGCAGGCCGCCCGCGCCCTCGGCGCCGGCGACCGGCGGATCATGCGCCGCCACATCCTGCCCAACGCCGTCGCCCCCGTGATCGTCTACGGCACCATCACCGTGGGCATCGCCATCGTCTCGGAGGCGTCGCTGTCGTTCCTCGGCGTGGGCCTGCAGCTGCCGGAGATCTCCTGGGGGCTGATGATCAACGAGGCCCAGGGCCGGGTACGCAACGACGCCTTCCTGTTGTTCTTCCCCGCCGCGTTCCTGTCGGTCGCGGTGTTCAGCTTCATCCTCCTCGGCGACGCGCTGCGCGACGCCCTCGACCCGAAGTCGCGCTAGATGACCGCCACCACACCCCTGGCCTCCCCCCCTCCCTCCCCCACCGCCCACCTGCTCGAGGTCGAGGACCTGCACGTGGAGTTCCGCACCCGCCGCGGCACGGTGAACGCGGTCAACGGCGTGAGCTACACCCTCGACGAGCGCGAGACCCTCGCGATCCTCGGCGAGTCGGGCTCCGGCAAGAGCGTCAGCGCGCAGGCGGTGATGGGCATCATCGACAGCCCGCCCGGTTTCGTCACCTCCGGCTCGATCCGCTACCGCGGCACCGACCTGCTGACCCTGCCGGAGCGTGACCTCGAGCAGGTCCGCGGCGCCAAGATCGCGATGATCTTCCAGGACGCGCTGTCCGCCCTGAACCCCGTGTTCCGCGTCGGCTGGCAGCTCGCAGAGATGTACCGGGTCCACACCGGTACGTCCAAGGGCGAGGCGCGTGAGAAGGCCATCGAGTTGATGGACCGCGTGCGGATCCCCTCCGCCCGCGAGCGCATCGACAGCTACCCCCACGAGTTCTCCGGCGGCATGCGCCAGCGTGTGATGATCGCCATGGCGCTCGCGCTCGACCCGGACATCATCATCGCCGACGAGCCCACCACCGCCCTCGATGTCACCGTCCAGGCCCAGATCATGCAGCTGCTCAAGGACCTGCAGGACGAGTCGGGGCTGGGCCTCATCCTCATCACCCACGACCTCGGCGTGGTTGCCGACGTCGCGGACCGGCTGGCCGTGATGTACGCGGGCAAGCTCGTGGAGACCGCCGAGGTCCACGAGCTCTATCGCCGCCCCGCGCACCCCTACACCAAGGGCCTGATGGCCTCGATCCCGCGCACGGACCAGAAGGGCACGCGCCTGTCCCCCATCGTCGGGTCACCCCCCAGCCTGATGAGGATCCCGCCGGGCTGCTCGTTCCACCCGCGCTGCTCCTACCGCCGCGACAACTGCAAGACCGACGTGCCGCCGCTCTACCCCGTCGGCGGCGGCCGGGCCAGCGCCTGCCACTACGCCGAGGAGGTCATGGCCGATGGGCGCTGACCTGCACGGAGCCCCACGCCCCGCCGGCGAGCCGCTGCTGCGGGTGGAGCGTCTCGTCAAGCACTTCCCTCTGACCCAGGGCATCCTGTTCAAGCGCAAGGTCGGCGCGGTCCAGGCAGTGGACGGAGTGGACCTCACGCTGAACCGCGGGGAGACGCTGGGGCTCGTCGGTGAGTCCGGCTGCGGCAAGTCCACCGTGGCGAAGACGCTGCTGCGGCTGGAGGAGCCGACCTCCGGTCATGCCTTCTACAAAGGTACCGACATCTTCAGCCTCGGGCGCCACGAGCTGCGAGCCTTGCGGCGCCAGATCCAGATCATCTTCCAGGACCCCTACGCGTCGCTGAACCCGCGTATGACGGTGGGCGACATCATCACCGAGGCGTGGGAGATCCACCCTGGCATCGTGGCCAAGTCGGATCGCCGCGACCGCGCGCAGGAGCTGCTCCAGCGGGTGGGCCTGTCGCCGGACGCGGTGAACCGCTACCCCCACCAGTTCTCCGGCGGCCAGCGCCAGCGTGTGGGGATCGCCCGCGCGCTCACGCTGAACCCCGACATCATCATCTGCGACGAGCCGGTGAGCGCCCTGGACGTGTCCGTGCAGGCCCAGGTCATCAACCTGCTCGAGGAGATCCAGGACGAGTTCGGGCTCGCCTTCATCTTCGTGGCCCACGACCTGTCGGTGGTCCGCCACATCTCCGACCGCGTGGCCGTCATGTACCTGGGCCGAATCGTCGAGATCGGCGACGAGTCGGACATCTACGAGCGCGCGACCCACCCGTATACCCAGGCGCTGCTGTCCGCCGCTCCCTTGCCCGATCCGGAGGGGCGGGAGAACCGCGCCCGGGTCGTGCTGGAGGGCGACGTCCCCAGCCCGGCGAACCCGCCCTCCGGTTGCCGCTTCCGCACCCGCTGCTGGAAAGCGCAGGAGGTGTGCGCCGAGCAGGACCCCCAGCTGCTGGATCGCTTCGGCCACGGCCACCCCAGCGCCTGCCACTTCGCCGACACGTCGCTGGAGCCACCCCGCTCCGCCGTCCCCCCCGCCGCCCTGGCCTGAGCCCGTCTACCGGGACTGGCAGCCGTGATCAGTCGGGGTCGGGCGTTGAGACGAGGTGCACGATCGGGGCCGGGCTGCTGATCCACAAGGCCGAAGCCCCCCTCCGGCAAAGGCTCGATGTCGTCGCAGCGCGCACCACACCCGCAGCCGCCATGTGCCTCGCGGCAGCCGTCGTGTCCTCGGTCGTGAGCTGCAACCACAGCTCCGCCTGGCTGACCCCGACCCCGCGGTCGATCCCACAGCCGCATGGCCCCGAACTCGAACCCTCCGAGTCGGGACCGCCGTCTGTCGGGTTGGTTAGTTCCCGGAACCCCACGACGTCCCGGTAGAACCGCACCGTCTCTTCCTTCTGGCGCTGCCCGTCGGCGGTACCTACCTGCCGCTTGCTTGGCTCAACTGGGTAGGGCGTAGGCGTCCTGCAGCAGGGGGTAGTATTCGTCCCATGTGTTGGGCACCGCGGTGTCCGCTACGACGGCGGCGAGCCGATCGAGGTAGTAGTGCCAGCCGGGGCCGATGCTGCTCGCGTCATAGGGCTGGGCGAGGCGCTGGGTGAAGACGAGCCTGGTCACGTCCGCCCGCGCCCGAAGCGCGACCGACAGGCGCCAGGCGCCGTCCGGGCTGGGCAGGTCGACGACGAGTTGTGTCGGCGGCTGGCACTCCAGGATCGTGACGGTCTGCGGGGTCGAACCCTCGTCCTCGGTCATCAGCAACTCGACCGTCCCGGTGGCGGGGTCGCCGGTCCAGGTACCGAGCCAGCGGGCAACGCGGTCGGGTTCGGTGAGCGCCGACCAGACGTCTTCTATGGGGTCGTCGTAGCTGCGGATGAATTCCAGCCTCACCCCGTCCTCGTCACGCAGCACCTGACCCAGCGCCGTGGTCACGGTCATGTAGTCCTCCTGTTCCGGCGGCCACGCCGGATCTCGGTGTCGAGGGCGTCCAGGTGCGGGTTCCAGAACCGGCGGAAGCGCTCCAGCCACAGGTCGACCTCTTGCAGCGGCGCCGAGTCAACGATGTAGAGGCGGCGAGCACCCTCGGCGCGGACAGTCGCGAACCCGTTCTCTCGCAGCACCCGGAGGTGCTGTGACACCCCCGGCTGGGAGATCCCGAACTCGCCCTGGATGACCGCGCTCACTGCGCCGGACGTCTGCTCGCCCCCGGCGAGCAGCTCCAGGATCCGGCGTCGGACCGGATCGCCGAGAACATCGAACGCATGCACAGACCCGAGTATCCAGTCTCAACTTATATAAGTCAACTCTACTATAGTACGTCGACGGCATCACAGCTAACCCTCGCTCGGCGCGGCGGCCGGGCGGACCTCGGCCAGGTTCGGCAGGCCGAACGGGCTGAGGACGAAGCCCTCGAAGCGCTCCCCCACCACTGCGGCGTGGCGGAAGTGCAGCAGTGGGATGATCGCCTGGTCGCCGTCGATGGCGGCGTCCTCGGCCGCCTGGTACAGCCGCTCGCGCTGCGCGGCGTTGCGCGTGCCGCGGGCCTGGGCGAGGAGGGCGTCGACCTCGGAGTCGATGTAGGGACCATAGTTGGCCGCGCCCTGCGTGTTCGCCAGCGCGCTGGCGAACAGCGGCCGCAGGCCGTCGTCGAGCAGCGGGTAGTCCATGGTCCAGCCGAAGCGAAACAGCGGCGTCGTCTCGCCACGGAGCTGTTCCAGGTAGGCATCCAGCGCCGAGGCGCCGTCATCGGGTGCCCGCGGTGTGCGGGACCGCAGCCGCACGCCGACCTCGGTGAGCTGGTCGGCCACGAGGTTGGCGATCTGCTCGTGCCCGCCCTCGCGGTTGAACCACAGCTCAACCTGGGTCACACCTGCTTGGGCGAAGAGCTCCCGGGCGGTGTCGGGGTCGTACCGGCAGTAGTCGCAGGGCCGCGACCGCGCGCCGGGGATCACCTGCGGGAGCGCGCCGAGGGCTGGGTCGGCGTTGCCTTCGCGGACCGCCGCGGCGATCGCCTCGCGGTCCAGGGCCAGGCTGAGCGCGCGGCGGACCTCCACCCGGTCGAACGGCTCGGAGGCGACGTCCATGCCCAGGAAGTACAGCTGCGGTGCAGGGCCGTCGAGGACACCTGGGCCGCGGTAGCCCTCGGCGGCCCTGCCGTAGCGCTCCAGCGCGCCGGCCAGCGCGCCGCTGGGCAGCGGCGCGTAGTCGAACCGGTCCTGCTGAAAGGCGATGAAGGCGTCCTCGGCCTCGCCGAACTGGAACACCACCTCGTCCAGCGCGGGCCGCGGGCCGTTGCGCCAGGCCGGCGATCGCGTGGCGCGCAGGAAACCGCCGGGCTGCCAGGTCTGGGTGACGAAGGGGCCATTGCCGATCGGCGTGCGCGCATAGCCGCCGGGATCCGCGACGTAGCGCGCCTGGTGCAGCGGACCGAGGGCGGGATGGGCGACCACCGCGGGGAAGTCGGCGAACGGCGAGCGCAGCCGGACCTCCAGGGTCCGCTCGTCCACGGCCGTCACGCCCGCCAGGGTGGTGGTGCTCTCGGTGACCAGCTCGTCGTAGCCCTCGACCTCGTCGAGGTGGTAGCCGCCCGCCCGCCCCTCGGCCACCGCCCGGGTCCAGGCGAACACGAAGTCCGCGGCGGTCACCGGGGTGCGGGCGTCGTCGGCCCAGGTGGCGCCGGGCCGCAGCGTGAAGGTCCACACCCGCGACTCGCGGTCGGCGAACCAGGTGGTCGCGGCGCCGTCGCCGACGGCGCCGTCGGGGTCCCACGCCGTCAATGAATCGAAGAGCGTGTCGCTGATGACCAGCCCGTCGGGCTCCATGACGTCACCGGGCAGGATCGCGGTCGGCTCGCGCGCGCCGTAGCGGAACGTGGTGGCCGGCACGGGCGCAGGGGCGGGCGAGGTCGAGGAGGGGCTGGGCGAGGGCCACGCCGTATCGGCCGTCGCCGTCCCGCCCGGGCCGGGCGTCGCTCCCGGGGCTGCGGTACAGGAGCTCGCGCCCAGGGTCACCAGGGCGGCGACGGCCGCGAGCGCACGGCGGATGGTCACCGGCGCGGGGTGGCGGCCCTCAGGTGAGCCGCAGCGAGAGGATCATCGTGGTCAGCGTCCACACGACCCCGGTCACGACGGTGAGCCGGTCGAGGTTCTTCTCGACCACCGTGGAGCCACTCATCGTGCTGATCGCCCCGCCGCCGAACATGTCCGACAGCCCGCCGCCCCGCCCGGACTTCAGCAGGATGAACAGGATGAGCAGCGCGGACACGAGGACGTGGACGACCACGACGGCGATGGTGAGGAACGACATGGGGCCGAGGGTAGCAGAGGTGGGCAGGGGGGAGGTCAGCGGGCCTCGTCGTCCACGAGGAACACGCCGACGCGGAAGCTGCGCTGCTCCAGGGCCAGCAGGGTCCGCGCGTTGCCCTGCGGCACGAGCAGCGAGCTGTCCCGCGGCCGCCAGGCCAGCTCCTGGTCGCTCTCCGGACCCTGTGCCACGACCCCGCCGCGCAGCTGGGCCTGGGTCTCCACACAGGGACAGCCGGTCGCCTGTTCGGCCACGTCCGCAGTCGCCGTGGCCGCGGCCACCTGCGCGGGCGCGTGGGTCAACGTGCGGAAGGACGCGAAGGCCGGCGACTCGTCCGGCGCCTCGGTGGCCGCCGCGGACAGGTAGGCCATCTCGATCGCGTGGCCGCTGCGCTGCGCGATCCAGTGCGGGCCGGTGAGTCCGGCGGCGAGGGCGATGGCCAGCACGGCGGCGACCAGTCCGACCTCGGCGGTCCGCCGCGCGGGGCTCAGCTCCTTGCGCCCGCTGAGCAGCAGCTCCACGCGGTGGGCGACGAGCCGGGCGCCGTCGCTGACCACCAGCGGCGCCGGCGCGGACCCGGCGAGCGCGAGGCGGGGCCGCCGCAGCGGCACCGCGGCGCAGGCCACGCGCGGGCCGGACGCGGCCGAGCGGTCCCAGACCTTGAGGATGCCCGAGGCCAGCGCCGCCGGACGGGCGGTGGAGCGCACCGCCACCGCATCCGCGGACTCCTCCTGCTCGTGGCGCAGCCAGCGGGCGGCGAGCGAGATGGCGGGCACGAAGAACGTGACGTCGCGGAACACCTCGATGATGAGACACAGCAGCCCGTCACGGCGTCGCAGGTGCGCGAGCTCGTGGGCGACGAGACCCTCCAGCTCGCCGTCGTCGAGCGCGACGAGCAGCGCCGGGTCCACCGCGACGACCGGTCGCAGCGTCCCATAGGCGAAGGCGCCACCGGGGCAGCCGGGGATCAGGCGCAGGCGCGGCGTGGATAGGCCCATGACCGCGGCGAGCCGGGTCACCATGGCGCCCAGCCGCGCGTCGGTCGAGGGAAGCCCGCGCCGGACCAGGCGCGAGACGGCCACGGCTCCGAGAAGCCGCCGGGCGAGCAGCACGCCCGCGACCGCCGCGTAGACCCCGACGAGCAGGTTGCGCGATCCGCCCAGCCCCACGATGTCGCGCAACTCGGTGACCGCGCCCGAGGGCTGCATGATCTCCAGGTGCGGCAGGTAGGTCGTGCTCTGGACCGCGGTGACGCCGGCCGCCACCGCGGCGGTCAGCACCGGCGCGAGCACCAGCACGCGCCGAGCGCGCGTCCCGTGGACGAGCCGCAGGCGGACCGTGAGTGCCGCCAGCCCCGCCGCGGCCAGTGACCCGAGCAGGGCGCGGACCGCGAAGGACTCCGTGATCAGGGCGAGGGTGAACCCCCCCGTCCCTCCCGGCGCCCCGAGGTCGGGCAACTAGCCCTCCTGCTCCCGCAGCGTGTCGATGCGGGCTCGCAGGGAGGCCATGACCTCGGGTTCCGCGCCGTCGACGACCTTGGCGAAGTAGCTGATGGCGGGCTCCGGGAAGGAGTCCACCAGCCAGTCGACCACCGAGGTGACGGTGGACCGGGCGTACTCCTCGCGGGTCAGCGTCGGGCGGTAGCGGTGGGCCAGGCCCGCCGTGTCGCGCTCCAGCAACCCCTTCGTCGCCAGGCGCGCCATCGTGGTCATGATCGTGGTGTAGGCGAGGTCGCGGCGGGGGGCGAGGTCGGCGTGCACGTCGCGGACGGTGGTCTCGCCGAGGCGCCAGACGGCCTCCATCACCTCGCTCTCGAGCGGGCCGAGCAGGCCGTCCAACTGGTTCTTCCGCTTGGCCATGGGTTCCTCGTTCGCTCGCGGCCGGGGGCGCAGCCGTCGTGGCGATGGTAGCGCCTCGGCTACCGCCTGTGAAAGCGGCAGATGACGCTGAAGTCCTCGGCGTCCAGACTCGCCCCGCCCACCAGCGCGCCGTCGATTTCGGGCTGGGTGAGCAGCGCCGTGGCGTTGCCGGCCTTCACGCTGCCGCCGTAGAGCACTCGCAGCCCGTCCGCCACGTCGGCGTCGTACAACTCCGCGATGGTCGCCCGCACCCTGGCGCACATCTCGTCGGCGTCCTCGGGGGTGGCCGTGCGCCCGGTGCCGATCGCCCAGACGGGCTCGTAGGCCACCACCGTCTCGGCCGCGGCCTGCGGGGCCACCCCGGCGAGCCCGGCCCGCAGCTGGGTCACCACGACCTGCGCCGCCTGGCCCGCGTCGCGCTGCTCGAGGGTCTCGCCCACGCACAGCACCGGCGCCATCGCGTGGCGCAGGACCGCGGAGACCTTGGCGTTCACCAGCTCGTCGGTCTCGCCCGCGGCGCGGCGCTCGGAGTGCCCGCACAGCACGTAGCGCACCTTGAGCCGGGCGAGCATGGGCGCGCTGACCTCACCGGTGTGCGCGCCAGCGTCCTCGGGGTGGACGTCCTGCGCGCCGACCGCGAGGCGCATGCGGTCGCCCTCGACGAGGGTCTGCACGCTGCGCAGGGCCGTGAACGGCGGGAACATTGCCACCTCCACGGCGTCGAGATCGCGTGTGTCCAGGTGGTATGACACCCGCTGGACCAGCGCGATCGCCTCGAGGTGGTCCAGGTGCATTTTCCAGTTGCCGGCGACCAGCGGCTTGCGGCTCACGCCCCCTCCCCCTGTGTTCGGGCCCCGCGGCGCAGCGCCGCGACGCCCGGCAGGTCCACGCCCTCCAGGAACTCCAGCGCCGCGCCGCCGCCGGTCGACACGTGCGAGACCTGCTCGGCGAGGCCGAGCTTGCGGATCGCGGCGGCGCTGTCGCCGCCGCCCACCACGGAGAAGCCGTCGTTTGCCGCCACCGCCCGCGCCACGCCCTCGGTGCCCGCCGCGAACGCGTCCCACTCGAACACGCCCATCGGCCCGTTCCACAGGATGGAGCCCGCCTCGGCGAGCCGGACCGAGAAGCGCTCGACGCTCTCGGGGCCGATGTCCAGACCGATCGCGTCGGCGGGAAAGGCGTCGACCGCCACTGTCTCGTGCTCGGCGTCCGCCTCGAACGCGCGCGCCACCACCACGTCGGTCGGCAACACCACGGCGATGCCCTGTTCCTCCGCGCGCGCCAGCAGCGCCCGCACGGCATCGACCCGGTCGGCCTCCACCCGGCTGGCGCCGATGTCGCGGCCCTGCGCGGCGAGGAACGTGAAGCACATCGCCCCGCCGATCAGCAGCGCGTCCACCCGGCCGAGCAGGTTGTCGATGACGCCGAGCTTGTCCGACACCTTCGCCCCGCCCAGGACCGCCACGAACGGCCGCGGCGGGTCGTCGAGCAGGCGCGACAACAGCGAGATCTCACGCTCCAGCAACAGCCCGGCAGCCGAGTGCGGCACGCGGGCCGGCACGCCGACCACGCTGGCGTGCGCGCGGTGTGCCGCGCCGAAGGCGTCGTCCACGTAGGCCTCGCCGAGCGCCGCCAGCGCGTCGCCGAAGCCGTCTTCGTTGGCCTCCTCGCCCGGCTCGAAGCGCAGGTTCTCCAGCAGCAGCACCTCGCCGTCCGCCAGCGACGCGGCGCGCTGCTGCGCGTCGGGACCCACGACGTCGGAGGCGGTGGCGACCGGCGAGCCGAGCAACTCGGCGAGCCGCGCCGCCACCGGCGTCAGGCGCAGCTCCTCGGTGACCTTGCCCTTCGGGCGCCCGAGGTGGCTCATGAGGATGACGCGCGCGCCGGCCTCGCGCAGCCGGCGGATCGTGGGCATGGACTCCTCGAGGCGCAGGTCGTCGGCGACCCGGCCGTCCTTGAGCGGCACGTTGAGGTCGGCGCGGACCAAGACACGCCGCCCGGCGACCTCGAGGTCGCCGAGCGCGGGGATCTGCCCTGTGGCGGCGTCGGCCACCTAGAGCCGCTCCCCGATGTAGGTGGTGAGGTCGACGAGGCGGCAGGAGAAGCCCCACTCGTTGTCGTACCAGCCCAGCACCTTGGCCATGTTGCCCTGGGTCATCGTGGACAGCGAGTCCAGGATGCAGCTGTGGGGGTCGTGGATGATGTCGCTGGAGACCAGCGGGTCCTCGCTGTAGGACAGGATCCCGTTCATCGGGCCCTCGGCCGCGGCGCGGAAGGCGCCGTTCACGTCCTCGATGGAGACCTCGCGATCGAGGTTCACCACGAGGTCGGTCACCGAGCCGTCCGGCACGGGGACGCGCAGCGACAGCCCGTCGAGCTTGCCCTGCAGCTCCGGCATCACCACGCCGGCCGCCTTCGCCGCACCGGTGGTGGTGGGGATGATGTTGATCGCGGCCGCCCGCGCGCGCCGCAGGTCCTTGTGCGGCTGGTCCTGGGTGGCCTGGTCGTTGGTGTAGGCGTGGGCGGTGGTCATGAAGCCGCGCTGGATGCCGAAGGCTTCCTGCAGGACCTTCGCCATGGGGACGACGGAGCCGGTGGTGCAGGAGGCCATCGACACCACGTCGTGCGCGGCCGGGTCGTAGCGGTCCTGGTTCACACCCATGACGAGGGTGACGTCCTCGCCCTTGGCCGGCGCGGAGATGATCACCTTGCGGGCGCCCGCGGCGAGGTGCGGCGCGGCGGAGTCCCTGGAGGTGAAGATGCCCGTGGACTCGATGACGATGTCCGCGCCGAGGTCCTTCCAGGGCAGCGCCGAGGGGTCGCGCTCCTCGGTGACCGCGATCTCTGAGCCGTCCACGACCAGGCCGCGGTCGTTCAGCTCGACCTGGCCCTGAAAGCGACCGTGGACGCTGTCGTAGCGCAGCAGCTGGCGCAGCGTGGCGTTGTCGGTGAGGTCGTTCACGCCGACGACCTCGATGTCGGCGCCCTGCTCGCGGATGGCACGGAAGTAGTTGCGCCCGATGCGCCCGAACCCGTTGATGCCGACCCGGATGGTCATGTGCTCTCCTCAATGCCGGTAAGGACGGCCTGGTGAGGCGCTGATGCTAGCGGTCGGCGACCGCGACCCTCACGGCGCCATGCTGCCCGGGAGGGTGCGGATCAATCGCCGGCCTGGGCGGGGACGTGGAGCCGGGCGAGGCGGCGGTGGACCGTGGCCTTGCCCACCGGCGGGTCGAGCATCTGGCCCAGCTCGGTGAGGCTGGCCTCGGGGTTGGCGAGGCGGGCGAGCGCGGTGGCCGCGACCTCCGGCGGCAGCTGGGACCACTCCACGCTGCGCGCCGCCCGGTCGATCGCGGCGACCTGTCGCGACGAGGCGGCGACCGCCCGTCCGATGTTGGCGCGCTCGGCGTTCGCCGCCCGGTTCGCCTCGCTGCGCAGCTCGCGGGTGAGGCGTGCGGCGTCCCAGCGCAGGAACGTGCCGTGTGCGCCCACCCGGGCGAGGACGGCGCCGACATCGGCGCCGGACTTCACCACCACCCGCCAGCGCTCGTCGTGGCGCTGCGCGCGGGCGCCGGCCCCGCCGAGGCGGCCCAGCAGGCGCGCGACCCCCACCGCGGTAGCCTCGCCGGGGGCGCGGACCTCCAGGTGGGCCGCAGCGCCCGGACTGCTGAGGCTGCCCGCCGCCATCAGCGCGCCGCGGACGTAGGCCGCCGCATCGCAGGCGGCCCGGCTGCGCTCGCCGGCCACGCCCTGGCTGGGGCGGCCGTCGCCGTCCAGCACGCCGAGGTGGCCCAGCAACGGTGCTGGCCCGGACAGCACGAGGCGGTAGCGGGTCGCGGGGTGCAGACCTCCCGGGCGGTGGACCTCGACGCGGATCCCGACGTCCGCGCCCAGCCGGGCCGCGAGCCGGCCCAGCAGCTCCCGCGCCCGGCGGGCCACCGCGCCGGTTGCGGTCTCAAAGGCGAAGCCCAGCCCCGCGCCCGACAGGGTCACACTGCCGCCGAAGCGCAGCAGCCCGGACAGCTCGGCATCCTCGCAGCACGCACGCGCGACCGCGACGTGGGCGAGTTCCTCGCGCAGCGCCGCGGTCGCGCTCACTCCTTGCCCCGGTCCCGGTGGTCGACCTGCACGGCGACGTCCAGGGTGCGCACGTGGGTCGCCAGTCGCTCCGCCAGCACCACCGAGCGGTGCTTGCCGCCGGTGCAGCCCATCGCGATCGTGAGGTAGTGCTTTCCCTCCTTCACGAAGGCCGGGACCATGACGTCGAACAGCGCGAAGAGCCGCTCCAGGAACACCCCGGTCTCCGGCTGGCCCAGCACGTAGTCGCGGACGGGTGCGTCCAGGCCGGTGAGCGGGCGCAACTCGTCGATCCAGTGCGGGTTCGGCAGGAAGCGCACGTCCAGGATGATGTCGGCGTCGCGCGGGGTGCCGTTCTTGAAACCGAAGCTGACGATGTTCACGAACAGCCCGGCGGTGCCCTCCTCGCCGAAGGCGTCCACCAGCCGGTCGCGCAGCTCGTGCACGTTCGTGTCGGTGGTGTCGATGACCAGGTCGGCTTCGGCGCGCAGGTCGGCGAGCAGACGGCGCTCCCGAGCGATGCCCTCGGTCACCCGGTCCGGGCCGCTGAGCGGGTGCACACGCCGGGCGGCGTCGTAGCGCTTCACCAGCGACTCGTCGCTGGCCTCCAGGAACACCACCCGCGGCCGCAGCCCGCGGCCGCCGAGCGTCGACAGGGTCACGCGCAGGTCGCCGAAGAACTTTGGTTGTCGGCTTCGCCGCCCACCAAACGACTGGTCGACCGCCTCCGGCGGCCACAGATCCTTGCCGCGCACGTCCACCACCAGGGCCACGCGGTCCACGGTGGAGCCCGGCGCGGTGGCCAGGTCGACCACGCGCCCGATGAGCGACGGCGGCAGGTTGTCGATGACGAAGTAGCCGAGGTCCTCCAGTACCTTGGCCGCGGTGGTGCGCCCTGCGCCGGACAGGCCGGTGATGATGGCGAGCTGCGGGCCCACGCTCAGCCTGCCGTCGCGGCCACGGGCGGCACGGCGGGCGCCGTGACGATGATCGGGTCGGTGACCTGGCCGTGGAGGTGGGCGTAGATGACCTCGGCGAGCCCGGGCGAGATCCCGTCCACCTCCGCCAGCTGCTCGGGTGAGGCTTCGCGCACCCGCTTCAGCGACCCAAGTGCGACCAGCAGCGCCTTGCGGCGCGCCGGGCCGACCCCGGGGATGTCGTCGAACGCGGACTCCGTCATCGCCCGGCCGCGCGCGGAGCGGTGGTAGGTGATGGCGAAGCGGTGCGCCTCGTCGCGGATGCGCTGGACTAGGAAGAGGGCCTCGCTGCCGCGCGGCAGCAGCACGGACTCCTCGCGGCCCGGGAGGAAGACCTCCTCGAGCCGCTTCGCGATCGAGCAGACCTCCACGCCCTCGATGCCCAGCTCCTCCATCGCCCGGACCGCTGCCGCGAGCTGTCCCTTGCCGCCGTCGATGATCACCAGGTTCGGCGGGTAGGCGAACTTGCGCTCGCTCACGGGTCGTTCCTCCTCCGCGAGCAGGCGCTTGAAACGCCGCGAGATGACCTCGTGCATGGCCGCGAAGTCGTCCTGCGCCTCGACCGTGCGGATCTGGAACCGCCGGTACTCGCTCTTGCGCGGCAGCCCGTCCTCCATCACCACCATCGATGCCACGGTGTTGGTCCCCTGCAGGGTCGAGATGTCGTAGCACTCGATCCGCAGGGGCGCCTCGGCCAGACCGAGTGCCTCCTGGAGTTCGTTCAACGCCTGGCTGCGGGCATTGAAGTCCTTCGCGCGCTTCAGTCGGTGCTGATGGAAGGCCTCCGCGGCGTTCTCCCGGACAGTCTCGAGGAACACCCGCTTCTCACCGCGCTGTGGCACGCGCAGATGCACCACCCCGTTGCCCCGCACCTCGGACAGGAACTCCTCCAGCACGTCGTGGTCGGTGGGCACGACGGGGACGAGCACCTCGCGCGGCAGGTCGTGGCCGCGCTCCATCGCGAAGTCGAGCACGAAGCGCGACACCAGGGCGGCGGTGTCGAGCTCCTCCACCTTGTCCACCGTCCAGCCCTTGCGGCCCACCACCCGGCCTTTGCGCACGAAGAAGGCCTGGAACGCCGCCTCCAGGTCGTCCTCGAACAGCGCGATCGCGTCGAAGTTCTCGGCCTGGCCGGTGACCATCACCTGGCGCTCCAGCGCGCGGCGCACCGCCACGAGCTGGTCGCGGATGCGCGCGGCCGCCTCGAAGTTCAGCTTCTCCGCCTCGGCGGTCATGCGCTCGGTGAGGTCCTCGAGCGTCTCGTCGGTGTCACCCTCGAGAAAAGCGATGAAGTCCGTGACGATGTCGCGGTGCTCCGCCTCGGTCACGTTGCCGGTGCACGGCGCCGCGCAGCGGCCGATGTGGAACAGCAGGCAGGGCCGGCCCGCGCGCCGGCAACGGTCGAACACGCCCTTCGAGCAGGTGCGGATCGGGAAGACCCGCAGGAGCAGGTCGAGCGTCTCACGGATCGCGTAGGCGTGGGCGTACGGGCCGAAGTAGCGGGTGCCGTCCTTGCGCGGGTTGCGCCGCACCAGCGCGCGCGGCACCTCCTCCTGCACGGTGACGGCCAGGTAGGGGTAGCTCTTGTCGTCGTTGTAGCGGACGTTGTAGCGCGGCCGGTACTTCTTGATGAGGTTGTATTCGAGGTGGAGCGCCTCGACCTCGTTGTCGCAGACGATCCACTCCACGTTCCGCGCGGCCTCGAGCATGGCTCTTGTCCGCTCGTGGATGCCGGACCATGCCTGGAAGTAGTTCGACAGGCGCGCGCGGAGGTTCTTCGCCTTGCCGACGTACACGACACGGTCGTTGCGGTCGCGCCACAGGTAGCAGCCCGGCTCGGTCGGGATCGTGCCGGGGTCGGGGCGGAACGCGAGGGCGGGGTTCTTCACCCCGCCATGGTCGCACGGGGGGCCGGTGCTGGGGTCAGGCGCCGGCCCCGGCGGGGCATGGCCGCCTGCCTCGGGTCCTCGTGGCCACGACGGGCGCACATGATCGCCTGTGACCTCCGATCTCGTCTAGAATCAGTGATGCTGATGCTGGACCTGCGCCGATTGAGAGTCCTCGCAGAGGTCGATCGTCGCGGTTCGTTTGTCGATGCCGTGCGGGCGCTCAACTTCGTCCGTCCGCGGTGTCGCAGCAGATCGCGGCGCTGGAGCGGGAACTCGGGGTTGCCGTAGTGGAGCGCACGCGCCACGGCACGCGGCTGACAGAAGCCGGACGCGTGCTGGTTGCCCACGCCGACCGCATCTTCACCAGCCTCAACGCAGCGGAGGCCGCCGTCCGCGCACTGAGCAACCTGACGTCTGGGGGAGTTGCGCCTCGCGGCGTTCCC
>Ga0136616_10000038_pt1 | contig 51024 bp, 44 predicted proteins | sample AntDrymUQ2992106_2_FD_106648 | JGI IMG/M metagenome (GOLD analysis project Ga0136616, IMG submission 106648) | Polar desert sand microbial communities from Dry Valleys, Antarctica - metaG UQ299 (21.06) | ecosystem: Environmental > Terrestrial > Soil > Desert | place: Antarctica: Dry Valley... | reverse complement strand
GGCCTCGGTCGATCCGTCGATGATCTGGTTCGCCTGGGCGCGGTTCGCGGCGAGCGGCTTGGGCAATCCCTTCGTAGAGACGGCGGCCGGCGCCCGATCGGAGCGCCGTGGTTCGTCTCCGCCGCCCTCGGCGTCGTCGCCGCAGGCGGCGAGCACCAGCGCGGCCGCGAGCGGCAGGAGCGCCGAGAGCAGGCGTCGACTCGGCCTCGGTTTGGCCATCGGAGCTATGACCTCAGCGCTGGCGCTGCGATTCATCCGAGCTCTCGCGCCGCATGAGGCGATGCAATGCGGGGTCGTCTCATGGTGGGCGCACCTTGATCAGGCGGGCGAAGACGACGTAGCGCTGGGCGGCGCTGTAGAGCGGATGGCAGGCCGTGAGGACGAGACGGTCGTGTCCGACATCGCGCACGACGCCGGTCTGGCCCGGGTCGACGATCCGCAAGCGCTCGAAGCGATATTTCAACCGCGCGTATGGCATCTCGATGACGATCTCGTCGCCGCGCTCGATGTCGTCGATGCGTCGGAAGGGCGCTCCGTAGGTGGTGCGATGCCCGGCGACCGCCGTGGTTCCCCGCTGGCCGGGGAGGACCGTGTCGGGATAGTGGCCCGGGCCCTTGCGCAGACTGGCGGTGTCGGTTCCCTCGACGATGACCTTGCTCACATCGACGGCGGGGATCCGGATGCGTCCGATCGCGTCGCCCGGCCTCGCGCCGCGCTCCAGGCGGGCAGCGAGCGCGGGCACACGCGTCGGGTCGAAGCGATCGCGCGGCGTGGCGAAGTCCGCCTCGAGCCGTTCGAGCTTAGCAGCGGCGTCGCGCTGAGCCAGCGCCGTCCGGAGAGCCGAAAGCGGCTCGGCCCAGGCCAGCGTCACGGCAACGTCGAGCAGCACGACTAAGCCCGCCGTGATCAGCGCCGTCGACGCGATGCGGGCCCACCTGCTGCGCCGCGGCGCCCGCTGCCGGTCCGTCGCCTTCCGCACGACCCTTCGACCCGGGGTCGGGCGTCACGGTTCGACGCGCATGAATCGCTCGCGCCGGTGCCGGGTCAGACGAGACACGACCGCGTAGACGCTCGCTAAGGAGGTGGTTCGGTGAAAGCGGTATGGAATGGAGTCATGCTGGCGGAGAGCGACGAGACGATCGTCGTCGAAGGGAACCACTACTTCCCGCCCGAGAGCGTCGACTTCACCCACCTGAAGCCGAGCTGGATGCGTTCCCTCTGCTTCTGGAAGGGACTGGCGAGCTATTACACGGTCGAGGCCGGCGGCGAGCAACACCGCGACGCGGCTTGGACCTACCGGCACCCGCTTCCCTGGATCCGCAAGATCCGCGATCACGTCGCGTTCTGGAACGGGGTCGAGGTCCGGCCGTAGCCGCGCCGACGGCAACATGCCCGAGCCAACACTCGCCGACGCGGCCGCGCGGGCGGCCGTCGCGCCTCTCCCACGGCCGCGAGCACGTTGACGAAGGCCTCGAGTGGCTGACCCTTGCCCACCGGGCGGATGCGCCCACGGCTGGTCCGCCGGGCGCCGTTGAGGCCGAGCGCCGTCCCGCCGTCGCTGCGAATGAAAGGCGCGGCGAGGGAGCCGGCGAGTAGGGGCGATCCGGCGCAGCGGTATCCGCGCCGCTCTAACCCCGACCACTCGGGCGATTAAGCCGCTCGGGCCCGCGGCGATCGCCTCGAACGCCTGGCGGATCTCGCATGAGTTCGAGCCGAGGGCGAGTGCGGCGGCAGCCTCGTCACGTCTGTCGCTCGCGGCGGGTCAACAGGTTGACCAGACCACGCGAAGGATGAACGAGAAGGAGTTCCTGGCGGCGCGCTTTGAGGAGCACCGGCCCCATCTGCGGGAGGTGTCGTACCGAATCCTCGGCTCGTTCAGCGACGCTGACGACGCCGTGCAGGAAGTGTGGGTGCGGCTGAACCGCTCCGACGCCGCGGCGGTGGAGAACCTCGGCGGCTGGCTGACCACGGTGGTTGCGTGGGTGTCTGAACGTGCTGCGCTCGCGCGAGACCCGACGAATCCCCGTAGCGGTGCTTCGGAGGCAGGTCCAAAGAGCGTTGTGGCCCTTTGCTCGCGGCCTTGGCTACGGAGAGCTGACTGGAGCCGCTTCCTCTTCGCGGGCGGCCGCAGCGGCCTCGCGGAGCGCTTGGAACTGGATGACCTGGCCTCCGGCGCCCCAGCCTCCCTCGGCGATCTCCTTGCAGAGAACCCACACACGCTGCGAGGCTTCCTCCTCCGGGATGTTGGCGATCCCGCAAATCACCTTGCTGGCGCCTTCGACAAGCTCGACACGGCGGCGATCCGAGAGCGCACCCTCGGGCGTCGTCACCTCGACCCGGAAGATCGGGGCCTCGACTGGGCGGCCTGCGCTCATGACGGTGCCGGCAGGCAACTCGTGTACGAAGCTCCACGTGATCGAGCGGAAGAACTCGGTGTCGGGCGCTCGCTCGGCGCGCAGGAGGACGGTCGTCAGCTCGTCGACAAGAGACTCTCGATCCTCCTCGCTCAGCGCGCCCTCGGGGTAGGTCAGGTCGATCATCGGCATTGGCTGGTCCTTTCGGGAGATATGACGGTCATCAGGTTCCGTGGGATCGGCACGGCGGGCACTACGTGTGGCGGGGAGGGGCGGTGGTAGTTGCGGCGGAGCCCGCGCGACGCCGAACGCTGTCGGCGCAGATCTCAACGGGCGGCCCCAGATCCGTCATGCGGCGTCGCCGCCCGGCGGGTAGCGCACGCCGGTGAGCTCCTCCGAGAGCTGCCACAGGCGCTGTCCGAGCTCGAGGTCGTAGGCGTCCGCGATCGCCTTGGTCTTGGTCGGGAAGCCGCGCATCTCGGCGAAGCCGTCGGGGCCGTAGTAGTCGCCGCCCTCGACCCCCGGCGCGGTTGCCGCGTAGAGGGTCGGCAGCGCACCGCGCTCGGGACGTTGCGCCACGAGCCGATTGGTGATCGCCATCGCGACCTTGGCCACGCCCGTCGGCCCGCTCGACTGCAGGTTCGTTGCGGAGTAGCCAGGGTGGGCGAAGGCGCTGATCGTGTTCGACCCAGCGGCGCGCAGCCGGCGATCGAGCTCGATGGCGAAGACCGCGTTGGCGAGCTTCGAGCGCTGGTAGGCGCCGCGCGGGCTGTAGTCGCGCTCTTGCTGCAGGTCGTCGAAGTCGATCCGCCCACCCTTGTGCTCATTGCTGCTCAGGGTCACGATGCGCCCCGCATCGGATCGCTGGAGGGCATCGAGCAGCAGCCCACTGAGCGCGAAATGCCCGAGGTGGTTGGTTCCCAGCTGAAGCTCGAAGCCATCGGCCGTCGTCCGCTGCGGGGTCATCATCACCCCGGCGTTATTCACGAGCAGGTCTACGCGCACGCCCGAGAACGAGTCGGCGAAGCGGCCTACTGAGTCGAGATTGCCGAGGTCGAGCTGCAGGACTCGGGGCTTCGGGCCGCTCGCGACGTCCTCGATCCGCGCGGCGGTTGCCTCGCCCTTCTCGGCGCTCCGGCACGCCATCACCACCTCCGCACCGTGGCGCGCGAGCTCGAGCGCGGTGACGTAACCGAGCCCGCTGTTAGCGCCGGTGACGATCGCGACTCTCCCCGCCTGATCGGGGATGTCCTCGGCGCTCCATCTGCGGCTCATCGAGGGGCCCTCAGGTCACGACGGGCCTGTCGGACCCGTCGACGCGGGCTCGGGCCCGTCGGTCCAGAACTCCCGCGCCAGCCCCCGGCGCTGCTGCCAGAGGCTGTCCTTCTCGGTGAAGCCAATGACTCCCCTGCCTGCGTCGGCGTCGGGCACCTCCCAGGCGCCGTTGACGGCTCCGGTGAGCCCGGCCGACAGCGCCTCGAAGCCCTGCGCGGTGTAGAGGTCCGCCTCGACTCCGCGGTTGATGATGAACTTGAGCTGGCGCACCGCCTGCTGGTTCTTCGAGAGGAGTACTTCGACCAGCGCATTGACCTCGGCCTCGAGCTGATCCTCGCCGACCACTCGGTTCCAGAGGCCGAGCTCGACCGCGCGCCTGGCCGGGTGGAGGGCTCCGAGGAGGTTGACCTCCTTGGTCATGCGCCGGCCGATCAGCCGCGCCATGCGGGTGGTGCCGCCCCAGCCCGGGGTGATGCCGACGTCGACTTCGGGCATTCCCCAGACCGCACGTCGGGTTGCGACGGCGAAGTCGCAGGCCATCGTGATCTCGAGTCCGCCGCCGACCGCGAACCCGTCGACCGCGGCCACCGTGACCTTGTCGAGCTCCTCGAGCGCGTTGGCCATCGTCTGGTAGAGACGAGCGCGGCGCATGACGCCGTTGGCGTCGCCCCAGGTGAACATCTCGGTGATGTCGTCGCCGGCGCAGAAGGTCTCGCCGGCCCCGTCGATCACCAGGACCTTGATCGAGGTCGAGTCCTGGACTCGCGCGATCGCCCTGACCAGCTCGTCGCTCAGGGCGATCGAGAGCGCGTTTCGCTTCTCCGGTCGATCGAGCGTGATCCGCGCGACCGGGCCGTCTGCTGCGTAGCGCAGCAGCTCGAACTGGAGTGGCGTGTTCTGGGCGTTGGCCATACGGGACTAGTAGCATCGCGCAACTAGTTGTGCAATGAATCCATACGGAAGCGAGAACTAGTTGCGCGCCGAGAACCACACCCCGCGTCGCCTGGACAAGATCGAGCAAGCCGCTGACGTGCTCGGCGACCGCTGGACGATCCTGATCCTCCGCGAGGCGTTCTACGGCGTCCGCCGCTACGGGGAGCTGGCTCGTAACCTCGGCATCGCTCGCAACGTGCTGGCGGCGCGGCTGAAGGCGCTGGTGGCCGACGGCCTGCTCGAGCGGCGCCGCTACCGGACCGACCCCGATTGGTACGAGTACGTCCTTACCGGGGCTGGCCGCGATCTCTATGGCGCGATCGTGGCGATCCTGCACTGGGCAGAGGTCCATCTTCCGGAAGCCGGCGAACGGGAGTCGCGCCTGCGCCACCGCCCCTGTGGGCGCCTGGTTCGCGCCAAGGTCGTCTGCGCCGCTTGTGGCGGCGAGCTCGACCCGGGCGAGGTTGACGTGGAGCTTGCCAAGCCGAGGCGCTCCGAGCCGACGGCACGTCACGCTGCGGAGCGCACGTCCGGCAAGCGAGCGGCGAACGCGTGAAGGGCAGCGCTGTTAGGTGTGGTGAGCGGGTCCCAAGTGCCGCGTATGGCGATCGGTGTGAACCGCACCGCGAGCTGCTCGTCAAGGATGCGGCCGCGCTGGTCGGTCTCGATCACCGCTCGATGTCCTCGCCCGTCGCGAAAGCGAAGCGCCGCATGTCCTCGGTTCGCTGCCACAGGCTGAATGTCGTGTTGCCAGTTGCGGCGAAGCCCGCGGTGAGCGCGGTGATCCAGGGATCGTGTCTCGGCTGGCTGTCGAAGGGGTTCTGGACTCCGAATTGGACTCCGGGGGCTTCAAGTCGCCGGCAAGGGTCTCTGCGGTTCCCTGGGCATCTCAAGAAAGTCCCCGCTTTGCAGCGACTCTCCATAGGCCCTTCGGATGGCGAGGGCCGGAATCGAACCGGCGACACCACGATTTTCAGTCGTGTGCTCTACCAACTGAGCTACCTCGCCGCGGCTCGCGGATGGTAGCGGCGGGGGTGGCAGCCGACGGTCCGGGCGCGGGGCATCCTCTCACTCCGCGCCGCATGCGGCCGCCTGCACGCCTTCTGGTCCTGTTCGCCTGGCTGGTCGCACTCGCCGGCCTCGTCGCCTGCGGTGACGAAGGCGACAGCGGCGGGGCCCTCGACTCCTCGCTCGGCTATCTGCCGAAGGACGCGCCCTTCGCCGCGCCATCGACACGAACACCGACGGCGACGAGTACAAGGCCCTAAACACCCTCGTCAAGAAGTTCCCGCTCGGGGAGCAGCTGAAGAACAGCGTGCTCAAGTCGCTCGCGCAGAGCGCCACCGGCGTCGACCTGGAGGAGGACGTGGTGCCGCTGCGCGGCAACCCGTTCGTGGTGGGCGCCACCGACGCCAAGAACTTCCTGGGGGACTCCGCCTCCGACAGCTTCGTGGCCGCCATTCAGGTCGCCGACGAGGACAAGCTCGGCGATCTGCTCGAGAAGACCGGGGTGAGGAAGACGGGCGAGAAGTCCGGCGCAACCATCTACGACGACGAGGGCACCGAGTTCGCGGTGGAGGGAGACTCGGTCGTGTTCGCCGGCACCCGAGAGCAGCTCGACGCTGCCCTCGAGCGCGCCGACGGCGACGACAAGCTCGACGAGGAGACCTTTGAGAGCGGCCTGGAGGGGCTTCCCGACAGCGGCATCGCGCGCGTGTACGCGAATCTGGCCGAGCTGTTGACCAGCGCATCCGGGACCGAGGAGGCCCGCCGCATCAAGTGGGTCAGCGCGCTGGAGAGCTTCGGACTCACCGCCTCGGTCAAGGACGACGGCATCGAGATCGAGTTCGTCGCCCGAACCAACGGTGACGAGCTGACCGAGGAGGACCTGCCGATCGCCTCGGGCGACCAGGCGCCCGCGGTGGTGCAGACCCCGGGCGAGATCGGGGTGGGCGTACGGGACATCGGCCAGATCGTGAAGTTCGTGGAGACCGTCGTCCAGGCCATCAGCCCGTCGACCTACGGGGATTATGCGGCCGCCAAGAAGCAGCTCGAGGAGCGCCTCGACGTTGACGTGGAGAAGGACCTGCTCGACCAGCTGTCGGGCGATATCTCGGCCAGCATCTCGCTGAGCGGCGACTTCGGCGTCCGGACCGAGCCCAAGGACCCGGCGGCCTTCGAGCGTACGCTCGCGAAGGTGGCCGACGTGCTGCCCTCGCTGGCCGAAGGCGCTGGCCTCGGCCCGGTGGCGATCGAGAAGCCCAAGGGCAACGAGGACTTCTACGCCCTGGCGCAGCCCGACGGCGAGGGCGTGGTGTTCGGCGTCGTGGACGGGGTCTTCGTGGTGGCCAGTGACGCAGATAGGGCCGCACGGCTCGCCACCACGGAGCCCGAGGCCGTTGACGGCGCGCAGGGCGCGGTGGTGCTCAGCGCCGACGCGGAGGAGCTCGCCAACGCGTTCATCGAGCAGCTCGGCTCGAGCCTGGAGATACCGCCGCAGCTGGCCGCCGCGTTCACCAAGCCGCTCAGCGACCTGACGGGCTCGATCTCCGCCGACACGGACGGCGTGTCGGGCCGGATCCGGCTGTCCGTCGACGAGTAAAGGCCCCGCCCCCGACACCGGCGGTCGCCGGTGTCGGGAACGAGGCGCGGCGGCTAGGGCCGCAACTTGAAATGAGGGCGCGCGCGAACCGCACCGTGCTTCTTGGAATCGGGCGCGGGTGGCCCGACCTTTAGTCGCGGGCGCCTGGTGGAGGACTAGAGGGCGACCATGCGCGAGAGCATCTCGACTGCTCCGCGCTTGTTCAGCGGCTCGTTGAGGTTGCCGCACTTGGGGGACTGCACGCAGGAGGGGCACCCCGCCCGGCAGGGGCACTCGGAGATCAGGCGCAGGGCGTCGTCGGTCAGCGCCTCGAAGCGCTCGTAGCCCATCCGCGTGATCCCCACGCCGCCTGGGTGGCCGTCGTAGATGAAGATCGTGGCTCGCCCGGTCTGCGGGTGAAACGCAGTCGAGAGGCCGCCGATGTCCCAGCGGTCGCACATGGCGATCAGCGGCAGCACGGCGATCTGGCCGTGCTCGGCGGCGTGGAGGGAGCCCTGCAGGGCGTCGAGGGCGAAGTCGTCGCGCAGCAGCGCCTCGGGCAGCTCGTACCAGAGGGCCTGGGTGAGGAACTCCTGCTCGGGCAGCTCCAGGGCCAGCAGGTCCAGCACGCTGTGGTCGGTCACGTGCTTCTTCTGGTAGGCCACCACCTGCTCGACCACCGACACGGCTCCGAAGGACAGCTCGACCCCACAGGCCGAGCGCGTCTCGCGGACCTCCTCGATGAAGGTCTGCGACTCCTTCTTGGGCTGCGTGTACCAGTCCCCTGTGAAAGGAGCGACAACGGCACGCCCGTTCTCGAGGTCCAGGTGCTCGACCTCATAGGCCGCGCCCAGGTGCAGGTAGATCGCCCCCGGGTGCACCGCCGAGTGCGCGCGCGCCGACTCGACACTGCCCACCAGCTCGCCGTCCCGCGCGTCCACGATGGCCACCGAGCTCGGCGAGGCCGACCGCAGCGGGATCTGCGCGGCGGGGAACCCCGACCCGCGCGGCAGGTAGCGCCCGCCGCGCTCGCGCAGGCGGCCCGCGGCCACCAGCCGGCGCGCGCTCTGCTCCCAGCGAGGCCCGAAGGCCTCCTCGTCCTCCGGCGTCAGCGGCATCTCGTAGGCCGCGGCGCCGAGGTGGGCCATGAAGATCTCCTCGGACTCGTGGTCGAGGATCGCGCTCTCCACTGGACGGTCGAGGAACTCGTCCGGGTGGCGGCAGAAGAACTGGTCCAGAGCGTCCTCGCCGGCCACGTACATCGCGAGCCCGGGCGAGCGGCGCCCGGCGCGACCCCACATCTGCCGCAAGCTGGCCACCGTGCCGGGAAAGGTCACGCAGAGGGCGGCGTCCAGGTGCCCGATGTCGATCCCCAGCTCCAGCGCATCGGTGGCCACCACGGCCAGGAGCTCGCCCTCGGCCAGGCGGCGCTCCAGCTCGCGCCGCTGGGCCGGCGTATAGCCCGCGCGGTAGGGAGCGATGCGCTCCGCCAGGTCCGTCCGCCCGGCGGACTCGAGCCGCTCGCGCGCGAAGCGCTGGATCAGCTCCACTCCCCGCCGCGACTTGAGGAAGCAGATCGTGCGCACCTCCCGCTCCACCAGGTCGGCCAGCAGCTTGGCCGCCTCGGCCAGGGCGGAGCCGCGCTTGCCCAGGGCCTCGTCAACCAGCGGCGGGTTCCAGATGGCGATCTTGCGCTCGGCCCGGGGCGCGCCGTCGCGATCCACGAGCGTGAACTCCAGCCCGGTCAGCCGCTCGGCCAGCTCGCGCGGGTTGGCGATCGTGGCGCTGGTGAGCACGAAGCGCGGCTCGGCCCCGTAGGCGCGCGCCAGTCGCCGCAGCCGCCGGAGCACGTTGGCCACGTGGGAGCCGAAGACGCCGCGGTAGACGTGCGCCTCGTCCACCACCACCCAGGCGAGGTTGGCCAGCACGTCCCCCCACCCGCGGTGGTTGGGGAGAACGCCCACGTGGAGCATGTCGGGATTGGTGAGGATGAGATTGGAGCGGCGGCGAATCGAGGCGCGATCCTCGCGCGGGGTGTCGCCGTCGTAGATCGCCTGGCGCAGGAACTTTCCGCCCAGGCGGGCCAGTCCGCGAGCCTGGTCCTGGGCCAGGGCCTTGGTCGGGTAGAGGTAGAAGGCGCGCGCGGCGGGATCGGAGGCGAGGGTGTCGAGCACGGGCAGGTTGAAGGCCAGCGACTTGCCGCTGGCCGTGCCCGTGGTCACGATGGTGTGCCCGCGACGAGCGGCCTCGAGGGTGTCGGCCTGGTGGGACCAGAGCGTGTGGACCTCGCCGAGCGACGCGAGCAGGGCGGGGTGCAGGTCGTCGGGAACGGGCGTCTCGACCCCACGCGTGCCCTCCTGTACGGAGGTGGTCACGAGCTCCTCGTCGGCGCCGGTTTCGAGCACCGGCTCCCACGGGTAGCGGGTCGGAAGCCCGAACACTCACTGGCATAGTACGCGCCACTTGATCCGCTCCTTTCACCATTCCCGCTTCCCCCTCGAGCGGCTCGTCGACCGCAAGGCCGAGCTGGTGTCGGTGGTGCTTCCCGCGCGCGAGGTGGCGGACACGATCCGGCCCATCGTCGAGACCGTCCTGGGGCTCGGAGAGCTCGTGGATCAGGTGCTCGTGGTGGATGCGGGGTCCGAGGACGGCACTGCCGAGATCGCCGCCGCCGCCGGGGCTGAGGTGCACCAGGAGTCGGCGCTCCTGCCCGAGCTGGGCCCGGCTCTCGGCAAGGGCGACGCGATGTGGCGGTCGCTCTCGGTGGCCCGCGGGGAGGTGATCCTGTACCTAGACGCCGACACGCGCCGCTTCTCCGGGCAGTTCGTCACCGGGATGCTCGGTCCGCTGCTGTGCGAGCGAGACGTGCGCTTTGTCAAGGGCGCGTTCCGCCGTCCGTTAACCGAGCCCGAGGGCGTGGAGCGTCCCGCGGGCGGCGGCCGCGTAACCGAGCTCATGGCCCGGCCCCTGTTATCGGCCTTCTTCCCGGACCTGGCCCTGTTCGCCCAACCGCTGGCCGGCGAGGTGGCCGCGCGGCGCGAGCTGCTGCATTCGGTCCCCTTCGCCACCGGCTACGCGATCGAGGCCTCGATGCTCCTTCACGCCCGTGACCTCCTCGGAGGCACCGATTGCATGGCGCAGGTAGACCTGGACGTGCGGCGCAACCGCCACCAGCCCCTGGCCGACCTGGGCCCCATGGCCTACGCCGTGCTGCGGGTGGTGGTGGATCGCTTGCGGGCCGAGGGTCGCCTGCTCGACGACGAGCCGCCCCCGCTGCGCGCCGCGTCCGGCGAGCTCACGACGGTGGACCTGATCGAGCGCCCGCCGTTCGCGCGCCTGCTCGCCGCCGCGTAGTGGCGCTGCGCGCCGTCTACGCGGACCTGGACGGCACCATGCTGGGACGGGGCGCCTCGCTGTTCCGAGACGCGGAGGGCGACTTCACGCTCCTGCCCGCGCGTGCGCTCGAGGCGTGCCACCGGGCCGGGGCGGAGGTGGTGATCAAGTCGGGACGCCGGCGGGCGCAGGTGATGGAGGACGCCCGTCTGATCGGCCAGTCCTCCTACATCTTCGAGGTCGGGTCGGGGCTCGTGGTGAACCGCGAGGTCACCTTCCTGACCGGGGAGTGGCAGCCAACGGAGGAGAATTCGATCCACGAGCAGATGGAGGCCGCCGGCGCCCCCGCTCTCCTGCTGGACTCGTTCGCCGGTCGCCTGGAGCCCCACGCGCCGTGGCACCTCGAACGTGAGGTCTCCCACGTCTTCCGCGGACTGGTGGGGGAGCACGAGGCGGCCGATGCGCTGGCCGCCGGCGGTCACGGCGGGCTGCGGCTGGTGGACAACGGAACGATCGGCCGCGACGAGACCACGCTGGACCTACCGGGGGTGCCGCACGCCTATCACCTGATCCCGGCAGTCACGTCCAAGGCGGCCGCGGTGGCTCGCCACATGCAGGTGCGCGGCTACGCGCCTGAGGAGTGCATCGCGGTGGGTGACTCGGTGGAGGACCTGGCCGTGGCCGGCGTGGTGGGCCGGTTCTTCCTGGTGGCCAACGCGGAGCTGGGGGGAGCGGCGCTGCCGGCCAACGCCGACGTGACCGAGGGGGCGATGGGCGAGGGGTTCTATGAGGCGGTGGTGAGGGCGCTGGCGGAGGGCCGGTAGGGGGCGGCGGACCCCGCGGGGGCGCGTCTCGGGCGGGGCGGGGGCGAATGCGCGACGACTTGGGAGTTACTGGGTTCATGAACCCCACAACTCCCAAACGGTCGGTCTGGGGCTTCGCACGAGCCCAGCACGGCGTAATCACCTCCGGTCAGTTGGCCGGGCTCGGACTGAGCCACTCGGCGATCGGGCATCGAGTGCGAACCGGGCGGCTGCACCGAATTCATCGCGGCATCTACGCGGTCGGGCGCCCCGGGCTCACGCGCCACGGGCGCTGGATGGCTGCGGTCCTGGTATGCGGTCGTGGTGCTGCGTTGAGTCACCACAGCGCCGCAGCGCACTGGGAGATCCGCGAGGATCGCCTGAACGAGATCCACGTCTCGGCGCCTACCGACCGCCGTCCCCCGGCAATCGTGGTCCACATTCGTCAGGTCGAGACCTCCCGTCATCGCGGCATACCGGTCACCTCACTGGCACTCACGCTGGTCGACCTGGCCGCGACGATCCCTCGGAGCGAGCTCGAGAGCGCGATGGGCGAAGCCGACCGCCGCGGACTGACCGACCCTCCGGCGATCCGGCTCGCGCTAGGTCGACTGGGTGGACGCCCGGGCGTGGCTGTCCTTCGCTCCACTCTCGACCGGCAGGACTTCCGGCTGACAGACTCGGCCCTCGAGCGCCGCTTCCTCGCCGTGGTCCGCGCCGCCGGCCTGCCCACCCCGGAGACCGGACGGTGGCTGAACGGCTTCAAGACGGACTTCTACTGGCCCCAACTCGGCCTCGTGGTGGAGACCGACGGGCTCCGCTACCACCGCACCCCGGCGCAGCAAGCCCGCGACCGGCTGCGCGACCAGGCCCACGCGCGGGCGGGCCTGACGGCCCTGCGGTTCACCCACGCGCAGGTGACCTTCGATCCGGGGCAGGTGCGGGACACCTTGACCGGGGTCATGGCGAGGCTGGCCGCCGCGGCCCGGCCCGGTTAGGGTGCGCGGATGGACACCCTCGCGGAGCAGGTGGTCGATGCCATCAACGACGTGGCGGGCGCGCACGCGGGCCACCGCGCAGCGCACGCGAAGGGCACTCTGATGGCCGGCACCTTCGCTCCGTCCGGCACGTCGCTCACCACCGCCCCGCACCTGAACGGCGATCCCGTTCCGGTAACCGTCCGCTTCTCCAACGGCGGCGGCGACCCCGGCGTGCCCGACTACGCGCGCGAGGGGCGGGGGATGGCGGTCAAGTTCTACCTTCCCGACGGGCGCCGGACGGACGTCGTCATGCTCACGCTGCCCTGCTTCTTCGTCCGCACGGTGGACGACTTCCTCGAGTTCACCCGCGCCCGCAAGCCCGACCCCAAGACGGGACAGCCGGATCTGGAGCGGGTCGGGGCGTTTGTGTCCGCCCACCCCGAGGCCGTGCCACCCATCCAGGCGGCGCTCGGCGCCGAGCCGCCTGAGAGCTACGCCACGTGCGCCTACAACTCGCTCCACGCATTCCGCTGGACCGGCGCGGACGGGGAGCCGCGTTACGTGCGCTACCGCTTCGAGCCCGAGGCGGGGGAGCGCACGATCGGCGACGACGCGGCCCGCGAGCGGGGTCCCGACTATCTCCAGGAGGAGATCGCCGGCCGGAAGGGCGCGGCATTCCGGCTGGTCGCGACCATCGCCGCGGACGATGACCCGGTGGACGATCCGACGGTGGCCTGGCCCGACGAGCGCGAGCGCGTGGAGCTCGGCCGCCTGGAGCTGTCCGGACCCGACACCGAGCGCGAGCGCGGCGACGACGTTCTCGTGTTCGACCCGACGCGTGTGGTGGACGGAATCGAGTGCAGCGAGGACGAGATCCTGCTCTTCCGGCCCCGTGCCTACCGCGCTTCGGTGAGCCGCCGCACGGCATCGTGACCACCCGCGGCGTCACTCGCCGCGGTTTGGTCGGCGGCGCCGCGGCGGGCGCCGGAGCAGCCGCTCTTCCGGCCTCGGCGTCCGGACACGGACGCAGACACCGCGAGCGCCGCGCCGACGTGGTGGTGGTCGGCGCCGGCTTGGCCGGGCTCACCGCCGCGCGCGCGTTGCGGACGGCCGGGCGCTCCGTGGTGGTCCTGGAGGCCCGCGACCGGGTGGGCGGACGCACACTGACCAAGCGGGTGCTCGGTGTGCCCGTGGACTTCGGCGGTCAGTGGATCGGGCCGGGCCAGCCGCGCATCGCCGCACTCGCGGCAGCCGTGGGGGTGCCGACCTTCGAGACCTACAACACGGGCACGAACGTCTACGACCGCGGCGGCACGCTGAAGACCTACACGGGCGCGATCCCGCCCGCCGAGCCGGCAGCGATAGGCGACGTAGCCGTGGCGCTCATCCAGCTGAACCAGATGTCTGCCACCGTTCCCCTCGACGCCCCGTGGACCGCCGCCCGGGCACGCGAGTGGGATGGCCAGACGCTCGAGACCTGGAAGCTCGCGAACATGACCACCGAGGAGGGGCGCCAGCTGTTGGACCTGGGCATCGAGGCGGTCTTCGCCGGCGAGCCGCGCGACGTTTCGCTGCTTCACGTCCTCTTCTACATCCACTCGGCGGGCAGCTTCGACGCCCTGATCAACACCGAGGGAGGCGCGCAGGAGAGCCGGTTCGTGGGGGGGTCCCAGCTGGTGTCGCGGAGGGTGGCGGACCAGCTCGGCCGACGGGTGGTGCTGGAGTCGCCGGTCCGGCGGATCGAGCAGTGGCGTCGCGGGGTCCGGGTGACCTCCGACCGGATGACCGTGACCGCACGGCAGTGCGTCGTCACGGCGCCGCCGGCCATCGCCGCGCGAATCGAGTACGAGCCGGGGCTGCCGGGCCTGCGCGACCAGCTGACCCAGCGCATGCCGATGGGCTCGGTGATCAAGTGCCACGCCCTCTACGACCGTCCGTTCTGGCGCGACGGCGGCCGCACGGGCCAGGTGACGAGTGACACCGGCCCGGTGAAGGTCACGTACGACAACTCGCCCCCCGACGGCAGCACGGGCGTGCTGCTCGGATTCATCGAAGCGTCGGAGGCCCGCGACTGGGGCGCCCGCCCGGAGGCCGAGCGCCGGTCCGCCGTGCTCGCCCAGTTCGCACGGTGGTTCGGCGATCGCGCCGGCTCCCCGCGCGCCTACGTCGAGCAGGACTGGCAGCGTGAGACGTGGAGCCGTGGCTGTTACGGTGCCTGGACCCCGCCCGGGGTGCTGCTGGACTACGGAGAGGCTCTGCGCGCGCCGGTGGGCCGCATCCATTGGGCGGGCACCGAGACGGCGACCGAATGGTGCGGGTACATGGACGGGGCGGTGCGCTCGGGTGAGCGGGCCGCCGCCGAAGCGCTCGCTCGCCTCTAGAGGCCGGCCACCAGCCGCCGCGCGGCCTCCTCCATCTCCTCCTCGGTGCCCGCCTCGGTGACCGAGGCCAGGTCGAGTATCCGGGCCTGGAACGGATCCAGGTCGGCACGGCCCACCACCGCGTGACACGCCACCCCGCCCTGCCGGGCCCGGGTGGCCACCTCGCCGACGATCTTCCCCGCCAGGCTCTGTGCGTCGAGGCGACCCTCTCCCGTGACCACGAAGGCCGATTCCCGCATCGCGGCGTCGAAGCCCACCGTGTCGAGCACGAACGCGGCGCCCGGCACCAGACGCGCGCCGCGGGCCGCCCATAGTCCGCCGGAGAGCCCCCCGGCCGCGCCGGTCATCGGCTCGCCGGTGGGGTCCCGCGGCCATCCCGCGGCGAGCTCGGCCAGGCGGCGCTCGAGCCGGGCCACCATCCCGGGGTCGGCCCCCTTCTGGGGGCCGAACACCCGCGGGGCATCCTGGAAGGGCGTCCGCACGTCGCACACCACCTCCAGATCCACCTCCACGCCGGCCTGGTCGAGCGCCTCCAGCGCACCGGCGCCGCCGTCGGTGGTGGCCGACCCTCCGACGGTCAGCAGCACGCGCTCGGCACCCGCCTCCACCGCGGCCACCACCAGCTCGCCGGTGCCGCGCGTGCTGGCCCGCCACGCGTCGCGCTCGTCCTCGGACACCAGGCCGAGCCCGGAGGCCTGGGCGGCCTCCACGATCGAGGTGGCCCCGTCGGGCAGGAGACCGAAGTGTGCTGTGAGCGCGCGTCCGAGCGGGTCGGTGGCCGGTGCGCTTCGCCGCTCGCCGCCCAGCGCCGCGAGCAGCACGTCCATCGTGCCCTCGCCGCCGTCGGCCACGGGTAGCTCGACGGCCTCCCGCCCGGCGGAGCGCAGGCCCGCGGCGATCGCCGCCGCCACCTCGGCGGCCGAGAAGGTGCCCTTGAAGCTGTCCGGCGCGATCAGCGCGGGAGCGCTCACAGCTGCGCCCGGAACGCGCGTTCGGCGTCGTGCCCGTGCACCGCGAACGTGACCCGCTCGAGGGCGCCCTGGTGCTCGCGCGCCACGCTCACCATGATCCGGGCGGCCTCGTCGAGGCTGAACCCACCCACGCCCGTGCCGAAGGCCACGAGTGCCACCGAGCGGCAAACCAGCCGCTCGGCAACAGCGAGGGTGGAGCGGGTGGCCTCTCCGATGACCTCCGCCGACGTGGGCCCGCCGAGCTCCATCGTCGCGGCATGGATGACCCATCGCGCGGGCATGTCGCCCGCCGTGGTCTCCACCGCCTCACCCAGTCCGATCGGCGCGCGCTCATGGGACTCGGCCTGAACGCCGGGGCCTCCGGCACGCGAGATGGCCCCCGCCACGCCGCCGCCATGGAGCAGCTGCGTGTTGGCGGCGTTGGCGATGGCGTCCACGTCGAGCGTCGTCACATCCGCCTGAACCACCTCGAGGCGCGCCACGCTCCTATCCTGCCCGAGATGAGCGACGGGGAGTCACGCGACCCAGGTGGTGCTCGACCTCGACGGGCACGAGGTGCGTTTCTCCAACCCGGACAAGCCCTTCTTCCCCGCGCGAGGGCACACCAAGCTCGACCTCTGCGAGTACTACCTCGCCGTAGCCGAGCCGCTGCTGGGCCACATGCGGGGCCGACCCACGAGCATGAAGCGCTTCCCCAACGGGGCAGAGGGGGACTTCTTCTTCCAGAAGCGCGTGCCCAAGAGTGCGCCCGACTGGGTCCAGCAGATGACCGTGGATTTCCCGAGCGGCCGCAACGCCAACTACCTGGTGCTCGAGGACCGGGCGCACATCGCCTGGGGACTGAACCTTGGGGTGATCGACTGGAATCCGTGGCCCGTGCGCCGGCCTGACGGCGACCACCCCGACGAGCTGCGCGTGGACCTGGATCCGACGCCCGGATCGTCGGACTGGACCGACGTGCGCCGCACCGCGCTGTGCGTGCGCGAGGTGCTGACCGAGCATGGGCTGGACGGCTACCCCAAGACGTCGGGCTCGCGCGGGATTTATGTCTACGCACACATCGAGCAGCGCTGGGACTTCACCGAGGTCAGGCGGGCGGCACTCGCTCTGGCGCGCGAGGTGGAGCGCCGGATGCCGGGCCGGGCCACCTCCAAGTGGTGGAAGGAGGAGCGCGTGGGCGTCTTCCTGGACTACAACCAGAACGCCCGCGATCGCACCATCGCCTCCGCCTACTCGGTGCGCCCCAACGCCGACGCGCTGGTGTCCGCGCCGCTGGAGTGGGACGAGGTGCCGGACGCCGAGATGCAGGACTTCCGCCTGGACACCGTGCCCACGCGCCTGGCCGAGCGCGGTGACCCGAGCGCCGGGCTGCACGAGCGGACGGGCTCTCTCGATGCGCTGCTGGAGCTCGCGGCGCGCGACGAGCGCGAGGGCCTCGGGGATGCCCCGTGGCCGCCGCACTTCGGCAAGCAGAGAGGAGAGCCCAAGCGGGTGCAGCCGTCACGGGCGAAGAGGACGGACTGAGCCCTCAGGTCCACGAGCGGAAGGCTCACCCGCGCAGCTGGGACACGTGGCACTCCTGCGGATCCTTGTCCTCGCGCCAATGCAGGAACTTCGCGCCATGGCGGATGCGCCGCCCCGTGATGTGATCGAACGCCACCTCGCAGACCAGCTCCGGCCGCAGGCCCTCCCAGACCAGCTCCTCCTCGGACTTCCAGCGGCTGGGCTCGCCCGCGCCGCGCTCGCCGGTGCGGTAGGGGGTGAGCAGATCCAGCAGCTCCCGCTTCTGCTTGGCCCTGAAGCTCGAGGTGTGGCCCACCACGTGGAGGTCGCCCTCGTCGTCGTACATCCCGAGGATCAGCGAGCCCACCGTGCCCTCTTCCTTGCCGAACCGGAACGCGGCCACCACGGCGTCCGCGGTGCGAACCCGCTTGATCTTTGCCATCCCCGTGCGCTCTCCCGGCCGGTACGGGGCGCTGCCCTCCTTGGCCACCACCCCCTCGCCGTCGCCGGCCAGCCACTTGCCGGCCTCCTCGCGATCGGGGGTCGAGGGAGAGAGCTCCACCGGTCCGCCGAGCACAGCGGGCAGGCGCGCCCGACGCTCGTCGTAGCCCAGCTCGAGCAGGGACTCGTCCCCCTCGGCCAGGAGGTCGAACGCCACCAGCCCGGCCGGGTACTCACCGGCCAGGCGCTCGACCCGCGACGCGGCCGGGTGTATGCGCTGTGAGAGGAGGTCGAACTCCTGAATCCCGTCGACGATGACCACCACCTCGGTGTCCAGCACGGCTCGGTCGGCCTTGAGCCCGCGGGCCTGCTCCACCACCTCGGGAAAGTAGCGGTTCATCGGGCGCCCGTTGCGGCTCTGGAGTTGCACGTCATCGCCGTCGCGGAAGACCACGATGCGAAAGCCGTCCCACTTGGGCTCGTAGCGCCAGTCGGGGCCCTCCGGGAGCTCGCTGCGGGACCGCGCGAGCTGGGGCTTGAGCGGCGGAGAGAGCGGAAGTGACACGCGGCAACGGTACCGAGGACCTTGGCCAGCAGCCCGTTCGGTGGGCAGTAGGATTGCCCCGTGTCCGAGGAACAGGCGACCGTCGCCGAGGAGGAGTACCTCCAGATCATCTACTGGCTCCAGGAGGCGGGACTGCCGATCACCGGGGCCAACATCGCTCGCGCCATGCGCGTGTCGGCTCCCACCGTCCACGAGATGATCGGCCGCCTGGAGGCCGACGGCTACGTGACGCGCGACGCCGACAAATCGCTCGAGTTCACCGAGTCGGGTGCGGAGCACGCCTCACAGATCGTCAGGCGCCACCGCCTGATCGAGCGCTTCCTCACCGACGTCTTCGACATCCCGTGGGATCAGGTGCACGAGGAGGCCGAGCGACTGGAGCACTGGATGTCGCCGGTGGTGGAGGAGCGCATGATGAAGGCGATCGGGGCGGCCACCACCTGTCCGCACGGTCACCCGATCTTCGAGGGCGCCCGGGAGACCGGGGTGCCGCTGGCCGACGTCGAGGAGGGCGCGAATGTGCGCGTACTGCGCTTCGAGAACGAGGCCGAGGACCTGCTCCACTACCTGATGGGGAGTGGCCTGCACCCCGGGCTCGAGGGCACCCTGGCCCACAGCGGGGAAGAGGTGGTCATCGACAGCGGCGGCCAGCGCCGCGGGGTTACCCGCAGCGTGGCCGAGACCGTGTCCGTGGTGGCCGACCCCTCGCCACCCGTGCGCACCGCATTGCCGGAGCAGCTCGTGCTCGGGCGCGAGCGCTACGGGCGCTAGCGGCTCCGTGTACTAGGCCCTGTCGCCCACGGCGGAGCGCGCCGAGCCGGTCTGCTCGCGGTAGGCGTCGGCCAGTCGCGAGACCCCCTCATCGATCTGCTCGGGCGTCACGGCTGAGTAGGCCAGGCGCAGCGAGCTACGGCCGCCTTCGAGCAGGAAATCGGTGCCCTTGACGAAGATCACCCCTCGGTCGGCCGCCGCGGACTCCAGCGCGGCCACGTCGGTGCCCTCGGGCAAGTCGACCCAGAGGAAGTAGCCCCCCCGTGGGGTCACGAACCGGGCGTCGGGCAGGTGGCGCTGAAGGGCGCCGCTGGTGGCGTCGCGCCGCTCGCGCAGGGCGTTCTTGACCGCGGCGATGGAGTTGTCGATCGCACCGGAGACGCAGAACTCGGCCACGATCGACTGGGCGACCATGCTCGGCGAGATGTAGGTGCCGGTGGCCAGCCCGCGGATCGCCTTGATGCGGTCCGCCGAGCCCACGAGGTAGCCCACCCGGATGCCCGGGCACACGGTCTTGGAGAACGAGGAGGCGTAGACGACGGACTGGCTCTCGTCCATCGAGAGCATGGTCGGGTGGTCCTCACCGTCGAAGCGCAGCTCGACGTACGGGTCGTCCTCGAAGATCGTGAAGCCGTACTCCGCTGCCAGGGCCAGCAGGCTCCGGCGCTTGTCCAGCGACAGGGTGCAGCCTGCGGGGTTCTGGAAGTTGGGGATGATGTGGGCGAGCTTGGGCCGCGCCCCGCTCTCCAGCGCCCTCGCCAGCGCGCCTACGTCGATGCCGTCGGCCTCCAGCGGTATGGCCAACACGTCAGCGCCCAGCTTCTGCAGGGCCAGCAACGTCCTGTCGTATGTCGGGGCCTCGACCACCACCAGGTCACCCGGCCCGACCATCTCCTGGAACAGGAAGGCGTCGGCCTGCATCGAGCCGTTCGTGGCGATCACCTGCTCGGGGGCCATCCCATGCTTGTCGGCGATCCATGCGACCAGCCGGGGATAGCCGGCGGAGGTACCGTAGGAGAAGGAGCCGCCCGGGTCGCGTTCGAAGGCGCGGTCGGCGGCGGCGCGCAGTTCGTCCACCGCGATGATGTCGAGCGATGGAGCGCCGCGCGCGAACGTGATGTTCTGGAGTTCGCTCACGACGGGCCACGATAACGACGGGCCCGCGTGGCGGCCGTCAGGCCCTCTCCCGGACGCCCCGCGCGTAGATGATCACGTTGTCGCGGTATCCCGTGTCCGAGGAGAAGGGACCGCCGCAGGTGATCAGGACGAGCACCGGCCCAGCCGCCGGGCCGTACACCATCGAGGCCGCGAATCGGCTCTTCTCGACCTGGCGACGACGCACGACGGCGAAACGGTGCATCGTGCCGCGGCGGTCACGGACCCGGATGCGGGCACCGCGCTTGAGGGTCAGGAGGTTCGCGAACAGGGCCGGCCCCTCGCGTGAGTCCACGTGGCTGACCACTACGGCGCGCCCGAGGTCACCCGGCCTGGGTCCTTGGTCGAACCAGCCCGCTCGGCCCGGAGGCGGGATCTCCAGCGCGCCGTCGTCCACGCCGATGCGGTCGACCGGCCCCGACGAGCCGGCGGTCGGGATGGAGATGTGGATTGGACGAGCAGGGCGCGCACCCCGCGTCCGAGCGCGGTTGCGGGGTGCGGGCGCGACGGCGGCGCGGTTGGCCGCACCGGAGTCCGTAGCCACCGGCGCCCCTCTTGCCTCATCTCCGGGAGACGAGAACGACGCGGCAAGCCCGCCGGCCACGAGGGCCGGCACGACGACGGATGCGACGAGACCGACGGCCGGCAGGGTGTGGCGCTTAGCGCCCACCGCGGCGCCGCGCCACGACCAGCCCGGTGATCACCAGGGCGGCGCCCGACACCACGAGCTTGGTCACGCCCTGCGACGCGTGCGAGGACGACGCGGCTCGCGTGGGAGCGGTCCAGGTCGAGGCCGGTGGAGGCGTGGCCTGTCCCGCGGGCGGCACGGGCTCGGCGGCCACCGGCTCGGGCTCCTCGATGGGGTCCGGCGCCTCGATGGGCTCGGGCACCACCACGGGCTCAGGCTCGGAGGCGGCGGGCTCGAGGACAGGGCTGGGCTCCGGGACGGCCTCCGACTCGATCGTGTCGGCAGGCGCGGCGGTCGGGATCGTCTCCGCCGGGGCCTCCGGCTCGGGGGACGGTTCCACGAAGGGCGCGAAGGTCGTGGTGGGCTGCGGGGCCGGCTCGGCCACCGGCTCCGGGCTGGGCTCAGGTGTTGCGCCGGCGGGGGACACCGACTCGGTCACGGGCTCAGCGACGACCGGCTCGGGCGCCTCGGCGGGCTCCGGCATGACCGAGGCCTCCGGTGCGGCGGGCACGGTGGACTCGACCGGCGCCGGGAGCGTGAGGGGAGCGTGCAGGGGGTCAGGCGCGGCCGCGGGGGTCCAGACCGGCTCCGGGGGAGTCGAGGGAGCATCGGGAGAGGTGACGCTCGAAGCGCTCGTGCCGTTGGCGTGGCCGTTCGTCGCGGCCATGGCGGCGACGGGCGCGGGACTCGCGGCAGTCACGGCGGGAGTCTCGTTCTTGGCCGTCTCCTGCTTGGGCGCCACGGGGGGCCCGGCCATGACCGAGGAGCGCGACGGGGTGGCGGCCGGCGCGCTGGCCGCCACCACCTTGCCGGCCCTGCGCCGGCGGACAAGCGTGTAGGAGAGCCCGCCGAGCGAGCCGCCGATGAGCGACGAGCCGATCACGAGCAGCCAGCTGCCGCTGTCCGACGGGCCGATCCCGGTGGCGGGCGCCGCGGTGGGACCGACGGTGTCGTCGGAGGTCAGGACGAGCTGGGCGGGCATGCCGGCGCTGCCGACCACCCACGCCGTGCTGGACGTGCCGGCCACGGCGTTCGCCGTGCCCTCGACCAGCGGGCCCCCCTTGCCTCCCGGACGCGTCACGGCCAGTGTGTGGCGCCCCGGCGGCACTGGAAGGTAGTCGGTGGAGTCCCCGAGGCCGACGCTGGTCGCGACGACCTTGCCGTCCACGCGCACGTCAGCTCGTCCGACCTCGGACGCGGTGTGCACGGCGCGGATGGTGGCCTTGCCGGGCGCCAAGCCGTTGTCGCGGTAGACGAGCAGGTCCACGCCGCCGCGGTCCTTGACGGCCACCACGGTGTGGCGGCCGGGGCCCAGACGCACGCGTTCGGTCACGATCGGGCTGCTCTCGCCGTCGAGGATCAGTGCCAGGCGCACCGTCCCGGGGCTGTAGACCTTGTATCCGCTGGGCTTGGCGAAGGCCGACGGAAGCTGTGGCTGGCCGGGCTCCACGCGCAGGGAGGCCGGGGACGCGCCGGAGACGGCGTGGAGAAAGCGGACCTCGGTTGGGTCCTTCTGCGCCTCGGCGGCGCCCGCCGGAAGTACGATCGTGCTGAGCGCGGCCGCACCCAGCGTCGCTCCCTTGGTTCCCCGCCGTCGAGTCATCTGACCATGCTAACCAGGTATCGCGAAGTTGGGAGGTCGCTTTTCAAAGCCGATCCCGAAGAGCGCGCACTGTTGGACCTTTCCCTCCGCCGCAACGTCAAGGACGACGTTATCGCGGCTGTGCTTCGTATGCAGCCAGAAGACGTGAGCCGCCGACGCGAGGCGGCGCTCGGGCGGCTGGCCGACGACCTCGGGCTGTTCGAAGCAGCCGAACGCGCCAAGTTGCCCCAGATGCTGACCGAGCTTCCTGCCGAGCACTGGCCACCGGACTTCGCCGAGGCGACCTCCTCGCCACCCCCCGCCGCACCGGCGGCTGACGTCGTGGAGCCGCCCCGAGCGCCGGAACCCGACCAAGTTCCGGAACCCGAGCCCGTCCCGGAACCCGAGCCACCTCCGCACCCGCCGCGACCCCCCGAGCCGGACCCGCTGCCGTCCCCCGAGCCCCAGGCGGTGGCGACCGAGCGCTGGGACCCCGCCGCCGCGCCGCCACCCGCGCGAGCCCCCCGCAGCCCAGCGCCCGGCGTTCGGGCCCGTCGCGGCCGGCTGGCGGTCCTGGTCGCGGCCCTGGCCGTGATCGGAGCGGTCGCCGGCATCGTTCTCTTTTCCGGAGGTGAGGACGATCCTGAGAGCCCCGCGCAGCCCGCGACCCCGGCCGCTCCCCCGCCCCCGGTCGTGGAGCGGGCCCTGGAGCCCCTGGGACCCGACCAGGGAGGCTCCGGCACCGCCCGGATCGAGGGAAGCGGCGACGACAGCCGCCTGATCCTGGAGGTGTCCGGCCTGCCGCCCCGGGAGGAGGCCTACGCCGTCTGGCTCTACAACTCCGTGGGTGACGCGGTCCAGGTTGATCGTGCCGTGGGCACCGCGCTCAGCGTCGACCAGCGCCTGCCCGCCGATCCGGTGGGCTACCGGTACATAGACGTGTCGCGAGAGCCGCTGGACGACAACGCCAACCACAGCGGGGCGAGCGTGCTGAGGGTGCCGGTCGCGGAGCTGACCGGCGGCGGCTAGACCCGCGCGCCGAGGATCTCGACCGCGATCTCGGCGACCTGCGTGGGGTTGCGGCCCACCCGCACCCCGCGGGCCTCCAGCGCGTCGGCCTTGGCCTGTGCGGTGCCGGATGAGCCGGACACGATGGCCCCGGCGTGGCCCATCGTCTTTCCGGGCGGCGCCGTGAAGCCGGCGATGTAGGCCACGACCGGCTTGCTCACGTGGTCGGCGATGTGGTCCGCCGCTCGCTCCTCGGCATCCCCGCCGATCTCGCCCGAGAGCACGATCAGCTCGGTCTCCGGGTCAGCCTCGAACAGCTCGATGATGTCGATGAAGCTCGAGCCGGGCACCGGATCGCCCCCGATCCCGACGATCGAGCTGTTGCCGAACCCGCTCTGGGCCAGCTCGTTGCCGATCTGGTAGGTCAGCGTGCCGGAGCGGGACACGACCCCCACGTTCCCCTCTCGGAAGAACGCGGCAGGGATGATCCCAACGTTGGACTTGCCGGGGGAGAGGATGCCCGGGCAGTTGGGCCCCACCAGGCGAACATCCGGGTTGCGTGCCAGGTGGTTGTAGACGCGCATCTCGTCGTGGGCCGGGATGCCCTCGGTGATCGTCACGATCAGCGAGATGCCGGCGTCCTCGGCCTCGAGGATCGAGTCGGCCGCGAAGCGCGGAGGCACGAACACCATCGCGGTGTTGGCGCCCGTCTGCTCGACCGCCTCGTGGAACGTGTCGAACACCGGGATCCCCTCCACGTCCTGTCCGCCCTTGCCGGGAGTGACGCCGGAGACCACCTGTGTCCCGTAGGCCCGGTTGTTGAGCGAATGGAAGGTGCCCTCGCGACCCGTGATGCCGGACACGCACAGGCGAGTGTCGGTGTCCACGAGGACGGCCATCAGCCCGCCAGCTCCACGACGCGCTCGGCGGCTTCGAGCATCGTGGACTCGGTGTGCACGTTGGGCAGGGCGGCCTCGGCGAGCAGGGCGCGGCCCTCCTTGTCGTTGGTCCCGTCCAGGCGTACCACGAAGGGCACGGTCGGCTCGATCTGCCGGAAAGCCTCGATCAGGCCCTTGGCCACCTCGTCGCAGCGGGTGATCCCGCCGAAGATGTTGAACAGGACAGCGGTGACGTCGTCGTTGGAGAGGATGACCTCCACCGCGCTGGTGATGGCCTCGGCCTTGGACCCGCCCCCGGCGTCCAGGAAGTTGGCCGGCCGCCCGCCCGCCTGGGCGACCACGTCCAGGGTGGACATGACGAGCCCGGCGCCGTTGCCCAGGATCCCGATGTTGCCGTCCAGCGACACGTAGGTCAGCCCGCGCTCCTTGGCCATCCGCTCCTGCGGGTCCTCCGCCGACAGGTTGCGAAACTCGGCCGAGTCGAGGTGACGGTAGAGCGCGTTGTCGTCGAGGGTGACCTTGGCGTCCAGCGCCACGACCTCCCGCGCCTCGGTCACCAGCAGCGGGTTGACCTCGAGCAGCATCGCGTCCTCGGCGACGAAGGTGTCGTACAGCTTGGCGAGCATGGCGCCCACCGGGCGGATCACGTCGGCGGCGACGCCGGCCTCGAAGGCCAGGCGCCGGCCCTGGAAGTCCTGGAAGCCGATCAGCGGGTCCACGTGGAGCTTGACCATCGCCTCAGGGTCCTTCTCGGCAATCGCCTCCACGTCCATGCCGCCCATGCGCGAGAGCATCGCCATAGGCTTCTTCGCGCCGCGGTCGAACACGACGGCCGCGTAGTACTCCTCGTCGATCTGGGAGGCCTTCTCGACATAGAGCTCGTGCACCGTGAGCCCGCGGATGTCCATCCCGAGGATCGCGGCGGCGTGGGTCTCGGCCTCCGACCGGTTGGCCGCGAGCTTGATCCCGCCCGCCTTGCCGCGCCCGCCGATCTGCACCTGGGCCTTGACGACCACCGGATATCCCAGCTCGTCGGCGCCCTCGACGGCCTCGGGCACGGTCACGGCGTGGCGCCCCTCGGGCACGGGCACTCCGTGCTTGGAGAACAGCTGCTTGCCCTGATACTCGAGGAGATCCATGCGGTAGATAGAGTGCTCCGCCGCACGCGACGGCGGCGCAGGACCCTATCGAAGACATGGCACTCCCCAAGGACATCCAGTTCGTGACGTTCGACTGCTACGGCACCCTGATCGACTGGGAGTCGGGGGTCCACGACGCCTTTCAGAAGGAGGCCGACCGCGACGGCTTCACGATCGACCGCGGCACGCTGGTGCCCCGGTTCATCGAGGTCCAGGCCGAGATCCAGCGCGGCTCGTACGAGCTTTATGCCGAGGTGCTGCGGCGGACCGCGGTGCGCGTGGCCGCCGAGCTGGGGTGGGAGCTGGAGCCGTCGCGCTCCAACTTCCTGCCCAACAGCGTGCCCCGCTGGCCCCCGTTCCGGGAGACCAACGCACAGCTCGAGCGGTTCGCCAAGAAGTACGAGATCGGGATCCTCTCGAACATCGACGACAAGCTCCTGGGCGCAACCCGCCGGCACTTCCGGGCGGACCTGGATCTCGTGGTGACCGCCCAGCAGGTGCGCAGCTACAAGCCGGATCCGGCCCACTTCAAGGAGTGCGCGCGCCGGATCGAGCGGCAGAAGAAGCACTGGGTGCACATCGCGTCCGGCTACACCACGGACGTGGAGGAGTGCCTGAGGCAGAAGGTGCCCGTGATCTGGGTCAACCGCCACGGCGAGGCCCTCGACGGCCGCAAGAAGCCGGACGCCGAGGTCAAGACCTTCCGCGACGCCGGCAAGCTGCTCAACGCGGCCTAGACGGGGCGCGCGGCGGCGTGCGTGCCGTAGCCGTCCACACCGACGCGCTGGTGCTGACCAGCCGGATGTGGCAGACCAACGCGGTGGCGGTCCGCGCGGGCGGCGAGGCGCTGCTGATGGACTCGCCCTATTTCCCGGACGAGCTCGAGGCCCTGCCCGGCGTCCTGTCCGCCTCGGGCTTCGAGCCCGACGGCCTGATCGCCACGCACGCGGACTTCGACCACCTGCTCGGGAGGCTGGCCTTCCCGGGCCTGGCGCTGGGGGTGGCGGAGTCCAGCGCCGAGCGCCTGGCCGCCGAGCCGGGCGCCGCGCAGCGTGAGCTGCGCGACAGCGACGACGAGCACTACGTGACGCGGACCGCGCCGCTGTCGCTCGGGGCCGTACAGGCGCTGCCCGTGCCCGGCCGCCTCGAGCTGGGCGGCGAGGAGGTCGAGGTGCACCCGGCCCCGGGCCATACGGCGGATGGGCTTGCACTCTTCGCGCGCTTTCTCGGCCTGCTGGTGGTGGGCGACTACCTCTCCGACGTGGAGCTGCCGATGCTGTCCCCGGGCGGCTCTGCCGAGGCCTACCGGGCCACGCTCGCCCGGCTGGCTCCCTTGGTGGAGGCCGCCGAGACCGTGGTGCCGGGCCACGGCTCTCCCCACTCGCGGAACGCCGCGCTGCGCCTCCTCGACGAGGACATGGAGTACCTAGACGCCCTCGAGCGCGGCGAGAAGCGGCCCTCCCTGCCCCGCGGCCGCGCGACCAAGGCCCAGAGGAAGCTCCACGAGGAGAACCTCGCGCGGGTGCGATGACCCCGCGCGGGCGCCGCGCCGGTTGCGCCTGGATTGCCCGCTCGCGGCACCGTAGACTCGCCGGCGTGCCCTCGAGAATGCGCTTCGCCGCCATCGCTCTGGCCGCGCTCGCCTGCGCGCCCTCCGCGGCCGCACAGGCGCCCGGCAACACCGCCGGGCCAGGACTGACCACGCCCTGCGGGGGGCGGGCCGTGGCCCCCGACCGGGTGATCACCGGGCGCTTCGGCACCGACCTGAGCAAGAAGTTCGTGATGGTTCCCTTCGAGGTGCCCCGCGGCACCACCGCCATCCGGGTCAAGTACTGCTGGGATCGCCCCGAGGGCGGGACCCTCCGGCACACGCTCGACCTCGGCCTGTACGGCCCTCGGCGCGGTGCATCGCCGCTGTGGGGTGTCGACGAGTTCAGGGGGTGGGGCGGCTCCAGCCATCCCGACGTGACACTGTCGGCCGAGGGCTTCTCGACCGAGGCGCAGTACACCGCGACCCCGCGCGTCGAGCCGCCGGGCAAGACGACGCGGGCGTTCAAGCCCGGTCCGATCGAGCCGGGGCTCTGGGCGGTCGAGCTGGGCGTGGCGGCCGTGATCCCGCAATCGGGCGGCGACACCGACGGCAGGGTGGCCTGGCGGGTGGAGATCGACTTCGCGAACGACCCCGCGTTCGCCGACGAGCCCTACCGGCCGGCGGCCTACGACACGCAGCCGGCCCGGGCCAAGCCCGGCTGGTACGCCGGAGACATGCACGTCCACGCCGAGCACTCGGCGTACGGCGACGCGACGATGACGGAGACCTTCGACTACGCCTTCCGGTCGCTGGCCCAGGGGGGAGCGGGCCTGGACTACATCACGCTGTCCGACTACGTCTCGGGCACGGGATGGGGAGAGATCGGCCGCTACCAGAGCCGGTACCCCGACAACCTGGTCGTGCGCAGCGCGGAGGTGATCACCTACCGCGGGCACACCAACAACCACGGCAGCGCCCGCGTAGTGGACTACCGCGAGGGAACGATCTACGAGCGCCGCCCGGACGGGAGCCTGGTCGCGCTGCGCGGAGACCGAGACCCGCGCCAGCTCTTCGACGAGGTCCACGCCTTCGGCGGCTGGACGCAGATCAACCACCCCACGATCTTCCCACCCACGTCCCCCACCATCGCCGCCGCGTGCCGGGGCTGCTTCTGGGAGTACTCCGACGCGGAGACCGACTACTCGCGGGTGGACGCGTACGAGCTGGCCACAGGGCCGTGGGACTTCGGCGGCAACCCCAATCCCTTCACCACCACGGCGATAGGCGCCTACGAGCGCCTGCTGGGGCTCGGCCACAAGATCGCGGCCGTCGGCTCCAGCGACTCACATGATGCGGGGAGCGGCACAGGGGCCTTCGATTCCCCGGTGGGCGAGGCCACCACCGTGGTACGGGCCCAGAAGCTGTCCGAGGACGGGATCCGCTGCGGGGTGCAGCAGCGCCGCACCTACGTCAAGGTCACCGGCAACGACGGCCCCGACCTGCGCTTCTCGGCGTTCGCCCGAGGCAACCGCGGCCAGAAGGCCATCCTGGGCGACACGATCCACGCCCGCGGCGCGCGGTTCACGGCCGAGGTCACGGGCGGGGCGGGCAGCAACCTGCTGGTGGTCAAGGACGGGGTCACCTCGGCCACGGTGCCGATCACGAGCGACGATTTCACCCACCGCTTCGACGGCGCGGGCAGCGGCCGCTGGCGCCTTCAGATCAACCGCGGCCGCCTGATCGACACCGTGTCCAGCCCGATCTGGATCGAGGCGGGGCTGGGAACGCGTACCTGGGTCGAGCGCTCGCGCTGCTTCTAGGGGCGGGCGGCGGGACGGTCAGTCCGGCACGGGCTCCGGATAGCGCCCGCCAGCCGGCGCGGGCTCCGGGTCCTCCACTCTCAGGATGAGCACGGCGGACACCGCCATGACCCCGAACAGCACGAACCCCAGCGCGCCGAAGCCGCCCACGCCAAGCACGACCCCGCCCGCCCCCGCGCCGAACACGTAGCCGAGCTGGGCGCTGGCCGTGCGGGCCCCCATCATGGTCCCGGGCTGCGCGGGGAGCTGCGAGAGCCCGAGGTTGCTCGTCCCGGTGGACCGCACCGCAGCGCACATCGCCACGACGCAAAACAGGGCCACGGTGAACCAAACCGAGGGCGTCAGGTTGAGCAGCGGCACGAGGAGAGCTCCCATGGCCAGGGCGGCCAGTGCGATCATCGGCCTCCGCGGCCAGCGCTCGCTAAGGCGGGCGGTGTTGGTCGAGGCCACGAGGAACACGAGCGAGCCCACCGACAGGAGCACGCCGGTGATCGCCGCGCCGAGGTCGTAGGTCTGGATGTAGAACGCGCCGGCGTAGGTGATCTCGGCCGTCCACGCCGAGTAGGCCACGAGCTCGGCCAGCGTCCACTTGCGCGCCGACGGGTCGCGCAGCACGGCCAGCAGCCCCTGCCGCTCGGCTCGGAGGCCGGGCGCCGGCCGCAGGTCCGGGGCGGTCAGCCCCGCGACCAGGGTGAGCCCGGCGATCGTGGCCGGGACTGCGTAGGACAGCCGCCAGGAGCCGTGGTCGGACAGGAGGCCGACGATCGGATTGCCCGCGATCCAGGCCACCGACTGCGAGCCCACGACCCAGCCCATGGCCCACGGCATCCGCTCGGTGGGAAAGAACGCCGCGACGCCGGCAAAGCCGGCCGAGAGCATGCAGGCCACGGCCGCACCGGTGACGGCGTGCGCGGCGTAGAAGGCGAGCAGAGAGGGTGCCGCGGCGGTCAGGCCGGCGCCGGCGATCGCCAGCAGCGAGCCGGCGATGATCAGCGGGCGCACGCCCACCCGGTCGATCAGGACGCCGGCGGCGAGCGAGATGGCCACGGCCGACGCGGCCAGCACCGAGCGGGCCACTCCCACCTCGCCGAGGGAGGCTCCGAAGTCCCGCCCCACGTCGACGACGATCGGGGCGAGCACCACGATTGACGCCTGGGTGGCGATCGTGGCGAACAGCAATGGCAGAAGCCGACGTCCCTCGCTCACTCGGATCTGGACCCCGCTGTGCGCAGGCTGCGGGCCGGCAGGCGCTTGCCGAGGGCGAAGCGCGGCTCGGGCTCCGCGCGCCCCGCCAGCACGGCGGCCACGTGCTCGGCCACCGCGGGCCCGTGCTTGAAGCCATGACCGGACCCGCCGCCGAGCAGCCACACCCGGGCGTGGCCGGGGTGGGGGGCGAAGATGAAGTTCGCGTCCGGGGTGAGGCTGTAATGGCAGGCCGGCGTGGCCACCACATCCCCACTGGCAAGCGCCGGGAAGCGATGAGCCGCGTACCGGCGCGCCCGCGCCACCGCCGCCGGTCCGGCCAGCGCGGGGCGGGCCTCCGGGTCAACGGGCGAGCCGTCGACGTCGGAGGCCACCTTGAACCCGTGGGGCTCGATGCCCGCGTGGCCGTACCACGCGCCGTCGAAGTCCACCCACCCCGGCCCGGGACCGGGTGGGGTGCGAAAGAGGACCGCCTCCTGAAGCGTGGCCCGTACGGGCACAAGGTCTCCGAACAGGGTCCCGAGCCAAGCGCCGCAGGCCCAGACCACCGCGTCGGCGTCGAGCACCCGATCCCCCACGCGCACTCCTTCGCCCTCGGGCCGTGCGGCGGCCCGCTCGACGCGGGCACCGCCATCGGCGGCGCGCTCGGCCAGCGCCCGGGTACCGCGGGCGGCATGCAGGACACCCGCCTCCGGCTCGTGCAGCACGAACGCCAGGTCGCCCGTTTCCATCCCCGGCAGCCGCTGGGCGCCGTCGTCGGGCGTCAGCCGCTCCACCCCTATGCCCGCCTCGCGAAGCGCGCGCAGGCTGTCGGCCTCCCAGCCGTCCTCGCGCCGAGCGAGCCACAGGACGCCGCATTCCTCGAGCACGCCGCTCCCGAGCTCCTGCCACAGGTCGCGAGACCGGTGCGCCAGACGCGTGTAGAAGGCGTCGGGCCCATGCGAGAAGCGCAGCAGCCGGGTCTCGCCGCCCGACTCGGCACGTGGGTCACCCGCGCCGAAGCGGTCGATGAGCCTTACGACCCAGCCCTCCGTGACGAGCCGGTCGGCCAGGGCGGCGCCAAAGACACCCGCGCCGACCACGATCGCCTCCGCCATGGTCCCAGCCTACGAGGGCAGGCGGGGCCTACTTGATGACGGCGATCGAGTCCCCGACCGACACCGAGCCGCCTTCGGACACCCCGAGCTGTTCGACCGTCCCCGAGGCCGGGGCGGTGATCTCGTTCTCCATCTTCATGGCCTCGATCACGCAGACCAGGGCCCCCTCCTCGATCTCGGCGCCCTGCTCGACGGCCACCTTGAGCACGGTTCCCTGGATGGGGGACACGAGCGCACCGGGAGCGCCGCCCCCGCCTCCGCTCCTGCGCTCGCGGCGGGGTGCTCTGGGTCCCGCCACGGCCGCAGCCCCGTTGCTCTGGCCGGCCTCGCCGATCACGGTCACGTCGAAGCGACGCCCGGACACCTCGACGGAGTAGTCGCGGGCCACCTTCTCGGCGGCCGAGTCGTCGGCCGCCGACTCGGCGGGGGGAAAGGCCAGCTGCTTGAGCCACTTCGCGTCCTCCACCAGGTCGCGGCAGGTCTCCCCGCGCTTCCACTGTTCGGTGGCCAGGAGCGCCGTGTGGAACGGGATGAGCGTCCTGAGGTCGCCGATCTCGAACTCCGAGAGCGCACGCAGCATTCGCCGCGTCGAGGCCTCGCGGTCCACGTCCCAGACGATCAGCTTGGCGATCATCGGGTCGTAGAGCGGCAGCACTTCGTAGCCCGCCTCGGCGCCGGAGTCCACCCGGACGAACGGTCCCGCGGGCTCCCGGTAGCTCCCGATCCGCCCGGGGGCGGGAGCGAACTTCTTCGACGCGTCCTCCGCGTTGATGCGGCACTCGATCGCGTGTCCGCGGATCACCACGTCCTCCTGCGAGAACGACAGCGGCTCCCCGGCGGCGATCCGCAGCTGTTCCCGGACGATGTCCACGCCGGTGACCATCTCGGTCACGCAGTGCTCCACCTGCACCCGGGTGTTCATCTCGAGGAAGAAGTACTCGCCGTCCGCCAGCAGGCCCTCGATCGTGCCCGCCGAGCGGTAGCCCACCGCGCGGGCGGCCTCGGTGCCGATCCGGCCGATCCGCTCGCGCAGCTCGGGATCAACCGCCGGGGCCGGGCTCTCCTCGATCAGTTTCTGGTGACGGCGCTGCACCGAGCAGTCGCGCTCGAACAGGTGCACCACGTTGCCGTGGGCGTCGGCCAGGACCTGCACCTCTACGTGGCGTGGGTCGGGCAGGTAGCGCTCGATGTACACCGTCGCGTCGGAGAAGAACTTCTCGCCCTCTCGCGCGGCTCCCTCGAAGGCCTCCTCGAGCTTGTCCTCGGTCTCGGCGACCCGGAAGCCTTTGCCCCCGCCGCCGCCCGAGGCCTTGATGGCCACGGGGTAGCCGATCGAGTCCTCGATCACCTTGCCCGCCTCCGCGACGCTCTCCACCGGGTCGGTGGTGCCGGGCACGATCGGGACGCCGGCATCCTGCATCAGCTCGCGGGCGCGCGTCTTCGATCCCATCGCGTCGATCGCCTCGGCGGGCGGGCCCACGAAAGCGATGCCCGCCTCCTCGCAGGCCCGCGCGAACGCGGCGTTCTCGGCCAAGAAGCCGTAGCCCGGGTGGACCGCCTCGGCCCCCGACTGCTTGGCCGCCTCGATCAGCTTGTCCACCACCAGGTAGCTCTCCGCCGCCGGCCCCGGGCCGAGGAGGTAGGCCTCGTCCGCACGCCGCACATGTGGGGCGTCGCGATCGGGCTCGGAGTACACGGCCACGCTGGCCACCCCGAGCTCTTCCAGCGAGCGCATCACCCTGATCGCGATCTCGCCGCGGTTTGCCACCAGCACCTTGCCGAACATGCGGCCGGGTAGGTTATCGGGGTGATTGCGGGCCGCCTGCTGGTCAGCCTCGCCGCCGCCGCTGCGGGGCTGGGCGCGGCAGAGCCGGCCGACGCGGCGCTGCGCTTTCGCCCCTGCGGGGCCAAGCTGCAGTGCGCGCAGCTCACGGTTCCGCTGGATCGCGCCGGCGCCGTGCCGGGGCGAGTCAGGCTCGCGGTGACCCGCATCCGGGCCAAGCGGCCGGCTCGCGGCACCACCCTGTTGCTGGCCGGCGGCCCCGGTCAGGCGGCCATCAGCGGCTACGGGCCGCCGTACGGTGACTCTCAGGCCCTCGCGCCGCGCAACGACCTGGTGGTGTTCGACCAGCGCGGTACCGGCCTGTCCGGACTGCTGCGCTGCCGCGACCTCGAGGAGGCCAACACGATCGACGCCGGGCGGGAGGCCGCGGCCTGCGCGACGCTCCTCGGACGTCGCCGCGGCCTGTACCGGACGTCGGAGAGCGTGGACGACATCGAGGCGTTGCGCCGGCAACTGGGAGGCGGCCGCCTGACGATCCTCGGCGTGTCCTACGGCACCTACGTGGCCCAAGCCTATGCCGCGCGCTACCCCCAGGGCGTCGCGCGCCTGGTGCTGGACTCCGTCGTGGACTCGCCGGGGGTGGATCCGCTCTACCGCGACACCTTCGCGGCCGTGCCCCGGGTGCTGCGCGAGCTCTGTCGTCGTGGCTGCCGCGAGTTCACCCGCAACGCGGTGGCCGACACGTCCCGCCTGGTGGGCCGGCTGGTCGCCGCGCCGCTGAGGGGCACCGTGGTGGGCAACCGGGGACTCGAGCGCCCGGCCGCGCTGACCCGGCAGGACCTGCTCTACACCCTGGTCTCAGGCGACTTGGACTTCATCTCACGCTCGGAGTACCCGGCCGCCGTGGTGTCCGCGCTGCGCGGCGACGCGGCGCCGCTGCTCAAGCTCAAGTGGCGGGCCGGGCAGAGCGAGTCCGGCGGCAGCCCCGCGTCGCTCAGCTCCGCGGTGCTGGCCGCGGCTCTGTGCGAGGAGGTGGCCTTTCCGTGGGACCGTCAAGGCACCCAGGGCGAGCGGATGGCGGCCATCAGCGGCGCCGCGTCGCTAGTGCCGAACGGGGTGTTCGCCCCGTTCGACCGCGAGACGGCGATCGGCAACGACCTGGTGCGCCTGTGCCGGCGGTGGCCCACCGCCAGTCCCGCCCCCGCGTCGGTGGGCCCGCTGCCGGACGTGCCGGCTCTCCTGATCGAGGGCAGCGCGGACCTGCGCACGCCGATCGAGACCGCTCGCCGCACGGTGGGGCGGCTCCCGCGCGGGCGTTTGCTGGTGGCCGCCGAGACGGGCCATTCGGCCCTGAGCACGGACGTCAGTGAATGCACCGCCCGCGCCGCGCGCCGCTTCCTCGCCGGCCGAACGGTGCCGCGCCGGTGCGCGGAGTCCGGGTTGCTCTACTCGCCCACTTCCCCGTGGCCGGAGCGTCTGTCACAGGTGCCGCGGGCGCGTGACGTGCCTGGCCTCCGCGGCCGGGTGGTCGGAGCGGTGGGCGTCACGATCGGATACCTGGTCCAGGAGGCGTTCTCGGCCTTCATCAGCGATTTCGACCTGCTGGTCTCGGGACGGGCGGTCAACCGCGGGGGGTTGCGCGGGGGTCGCTTCACGCTGGGTCGCGATCGGCTGCGGCTCGAGCGGATGGAGGTGGTCTCCGGGGTCAGGGTCAGCGGGGGCGGAGGGGACTCGCCCACCGGGGGCGCCGAGCTGATCCTCCGAGTCGGTGGCCCGGCCGGGCCGGGTGGCGTGCTGCGCATGGGTGAGGACGGGGTCCTGAACGGGCGGCTCGGGGGCAGGCCGGTGAGAAGCAGGCTGCTGGCGGGCCTGTTCGCGAAGGAGGACGACGTCAGCGCCAGCCGCGCCGCCGGTCCGGCAGCGGCGCGGCTGCTGCGCGCCTTGTTGGGGGGCCGGGACCTCAGCACGGCTGCCCGCCGCATACTGGGTCGGTGAGTAGACGCCAAGCAGCCGGACTGGCCGCGGCCCTGGCGGCGCTACTGGCCATGCCCGCCTCCGCAGGGGCGGACCTCCGCTTCGAGCGGTGCGGCGGCTATGGCTACTCCTGCGCCCGGCTGAGCGTGCCGCTGGACCACAGCGGTTCGGTGGCGGGCACGGTCTCGCTGCGCGTCCAGCGGGTGCGGTCGCGGGCACGGCGATCGCGGGCGCCGGTGTTCGTGCTCGCCGGCGGGCCGGGCCAATCGGCCACCGCGGTGTTCTCGGGCGACGGCCTGGGGGCGCTTTACCCGGCTTACCGAAACCGCGACCTGATCGTGGTCGACCAGCGCGGCACGGGTCGGTCGGGAGCCCTGTCGTGCCCCGCCCTGGAGCGGGCAGACCCGCTCGGCGCCGGCCGCGCCGCCGGCGCGTGCGCCGCCCGGCTCGGAGCACGGCGCGGGTTCTTCACCACGGCCGACATGGTCGAGGACATCGAGGCGATCCGCCGCGAGCTGGGGAGCCCGCGGATCGCCCTGTTCGGGACCTCGTACGGGACCAAGGTCGCGCTGGCCTACGCGCTGAGATACCCGGCCGGCGTCGAGCGCCTGGTGCTGGACTCGGTCGTGGAGGCTGCCGGTCCCGACGCTCTCTACCGGGACAGCTTCGCCGCCGTGCCGCGCATCCTACGCTCGCTCTGCGGGTCGCGCTGCCGGAGCTTCACGCGTGACCCGGTGGCCGACCTGCGTCGCCTTGTCGCGCGGCTCCAGGCGCGGCGGTTGCGCGGCCCGCTGGTGGACAGGCGGGGCCGCCGGCGCGAGGTGTCGATGAGCCGCGGGGAGCTGTTCGCGGTTCTGGTGGCCGGAGACGTCGCCCCGGAGCTGCGGGCCGCGTTTCCCGGGTCGGTCCGGGCGGCCCTGACCGGCGACCCGGCCCCGCTCCTGCGGCTGCGCCGGCGCGTCCTGGCCACCGGCGTGGGCCTCACCCCGCGGCGCATTCTCAGCGCCGGCCTGTACGCCGCCACGACGTGCGAGGAGACCGCGTTCCCCTGGGCGCGCTCCGCTCCGCCCGTACCCTCGGAGCGTCTCCGCCAGGCCACGGCCAATTCCTCCGGGCTCGCCGACTCGGAGTTCGCCCCCTTCGACCGCGCCACCGCGCTGGGCAACGACCTGATCCGCCTGTGCGAGCGCTGGCCAACGGCGCGGCCCGCGCCAGTCTTCGGCCCCGGGCCGCTGCCCGACGTGCCCGTGCTGCTGCTGGAGGGCGAGGACGACGTGCGCACCCCGCTGGAGAATGCCCGCCGCGTTGGCGTGCTGTTTCCCCGGGCATCGCTGGTGGTCGTACCCGCCACCGGCCATTCCGCGCTGGGGGCCGACCGCAGCGGATGTGCCCGGCGCGCCTTCGGTCGTTTCTTCGCCGGGCGCGCCGTGCCCACCCGCTGCCGGCGTGTCCGCCGCCAGTCGGCCGTGGACCCACCGCCGCCGCGCGGGCTGTCCCGGGTTGGGCAGGCGCTGAGGGTGCGCGGCCTGCGTGGACGGACTCTGGCCGCGGTGTCGCTGACCCTCGGAGATGCGGCCGAGGACCTGGCCGCCGGCCTGGGGCTGACCGGCGGTGACTCCGACCTGGCGCGCGGAGGAGGGCTGCGCGGCGGCAGCTATAGCCTCGGCCCCGGAGGCACGCTGCGCCTCTCCGGCTTCAGGTTCGTGCCTGGGGTGCGCGTGGGGGGGTCCATCCGGCGGTTCGGCGGCGTGGGCCAGCGCGGGACGCTGCGGATCCGCGGCGACGCGGCGTCGCCGGGCAAGCTGGCGATTCGCGGCCGCCGGATCAGCGGCACACTCGGGGGTCGCCGCGTCAGGGGCAGTCTGACGGCGCCGGTGAGAGCGGCGACGCCGGCGGCTAGGGCCGCCCTCAGGCCGCCGTCGGCCTGGTGAGGCGGGCGGCGGGCGCCGGCGGGCGCGCCGCCACCAGCGGCTCCACCGTGACCTCGGCGCCGTGCTCGGGCACCAGCGTGATCGCTCGCCGCACGGGACGCTCGGGGCGTGGGTCGACCGGGCGCAGCGAGACGCGGGACACGATCTCCGACAGCACCGCTTTGAGCTCGAAGAGCGCGAAGCTGGCTCCGAGGCAGCGCCGGACCCCGCCGCCGAAGGGGAACCACGTGTAGGTGCCGGCCGGCCGCTCCAGGAAGCGCTCGGGCCGGAAGGCGAGCGGCTCGGGGTAGACGTCGGGACGTCGGTGCACGAGGTAGATGCACGGGGCCACGGTCACCCCGGCCGGCAGCAGCCGGCCGCCGATCTCCATCGGGGCCGTCAGCCGCCGGAGCACGATCGTCAGCACGGGCCGCAGCCGCAGAGTCTCCTTGGCCACAGCGTCGAGGTAGGCATCGTCGCCGGCCTCCACCTCGCCGCGCAGGCGCTCGAGCTTGTCGGGGTGGCGGGCCAGGCGCTCGATCGCCCAGGCCAGCGACGTGGCGGTGGTCTCGTGGCCCGCCACGAGCAGCGTCATCAGCTCGTCGCGCAGCTCCTGGTCGGTCATCCCCTTGCCGTCCTCGTCGCGCGCCTGGATCAGCATCGAGAGCACGTCGTCGCGCTCCTCCAGCCCGGAGGCCGAGCGCCGGAGGCGGATCTCCTCGAACAGCAGCTCGTCCGCCGGGCCGCGCACGCGCCGGAAGGCCGGCAGCCGGGTGAGGCGGTGGGGGCCGAGCGCGGCCAGCGTGGCCATCCGGCGCGGGTCGGAGCCCCAGGACAGCACCTCCCGCAGCGCGGCTTCGAGACGCTCGCGCCGGGATCGCTCGGTGACTCCGAAGACGGTGCGCATGATCACCTCGAGCGTGATCGCCTGCATGCGCGGCCACGTCTTCAGCGGCTCGCCGGCCCGCCACGTACCCACCTCGCGCGCGGTGACCTCGGCCATCGTGGCGCCGTACGCGCGCATCCGTTCCCCATGGAAGGAGGGCAGCATCAGCTTGCGCTGAGCCATGTGGGGCGCCCCGTCCAGCAGCAGGACCGAGTTTTTGCCGAGGACGGGCAGCAGAACGACGTTCGCCTCTCCGGCATGCAATAGGCGCGGGTCACCCGTGAACACCTGCTTGACCGCGTTGGGATCGGCCAGGAAGACCCAGGTCCCCTCGTGCACGATCCTGAGCGTGAACATGTCCCCGTAGCGCCGCCGGCAGCCCTCCATCATCGCCGTGGGCCTGACGATCCACTGCGCGCTCTGCACAGCACGCGGGGTGGAGGGTCCGGGCGGGAGTTCCAGGGACGCGCTCACGCCGGGTGCCGCCCGGGCTCGCCCCCCTTTACGGCGGCCTGGGTGCGGCCGGTCCGCTCACGCACGACGGTCACCACGAGAAGCACGATAACGCCGAGCGGGAAGGGCACGAGCGCGACCGTGGGAATGCCGAGCCCCGCCTTGGCCAGCAGGGCCATACCTGCGCCGATCAGGACGACCGCCAATGTGCCGCGCAGGATGGGCTGGGATACCCGCACCGACCAGTGGCTGCCCACCCACACGCCGGGCACCGACCCGATGAGCAGGGTGCCGGCGATCCCGAAATCAACGTTGCCGGCCACCAGATGGCTCGCCGCCGCGGCCCACAGCACGATCGCCGCGTGGAACACGTCGGTGCCCACCACCCGGGTAGGCACCAGGCGGAAGACGAGGATGAGGCCCACGGCGATCAGGGCCCCGCTGCCGGCGGAGGTCACTCCCAGCACGAACCCCACGCCCACGCCGAGGGCGACCGCGCCCAGCTTGTGCCGTCGTTGCATGGGCACCTCTGCCCGCTCACGCTCGTGGAAGCGCTTCATCAGCGCGCGGGCCAGGGTGGCGATCCCGCACAGCAGCAGCGCCGCCGCGAGCAGGGTGAGCAGGAGGTCGTCGAAGTTGCTCCCGTAGCGGTCCTGCAGCCGGTCGAGGACGTAGACGCCGGCGATGGCGGACGGCACGGAGCCGAGCGCCATCCAGAGTGTGAGGCGCAGGTCCACGGTGCGCTGGAGCCAGTGCTTGTAGCCGCCGACCGTCTTCGTGACGGCGGCGTAGGCCAGGTCGGTGCCGACCGCGGTGATCGGATTGATCCCGAAGACGAGGATCAGCAGCGGCGTCATCAGGGACCCTCCGCCGATGCCCGTCATGCCGACCATGACCCCGACCCCGAGGCCGAACGCAATCAGTGCGAGATCCACTGCGGAGAGGCTATTGGCCGGACAGAGGTCCCCAAAGGACCATGCCCGCCGCGACGGTGTCGTTGGTCGACTCGTCAATCAGGATGAAGCTGCCGGTGGCCCGGTTCCGGCCGTACTCGTCGACGCACAGGGGCCCCGACAGCCGAAGTGACAGGCGACCGATCTCGTTGAGCGACAGGCCGGTGGCCTGCTCGTCGCGGTGGAGCGTGTTCACGTCGATGCGGTAGCGCAGGGCTTCGACCTTGGCCAGCACGGTGCGGGTGGTGTGCTTGATCCGGTAGCGCCCCGAGGGTTGGAGCGGTCGCTCGGAGAACCAGCACACCATCGCCTCCAGGTCCCTCGTCTCGCGGGGCCGGTTGTGCGGGCGGCAGACCATGTCGCCGCGCGACACGTCCACGTCGTCCTCAAGGCGCAGGGTCACCGACAGCGGCGGGTAGGCCTCCTCAACCGGTCCGTCGAACGTCTCGATGGCCTCCACTCGGGTCTCGAGGCCCGACGGCAGCACCACCACGTCGTCCCCGGCCCGAAAGACCCCCGAGGCCACCTCGCCGGCATAGCCGCGGTAGTCGTGGTGCTCATCGGACATCGGGCGCACCACCCACTGCACGGGGAAGCGGGCGTCCACCAGGTTGCGATCGGAGGCGACGTGTACGTGCTCCAGGTGGTAGAGCAGCGACGGGCCCTCGTACCAGGGCATGCGCTCTGATCGCTTCACGACGTTGTCGCCGTGAAGGGCCGAGATGGGCACGAACGTCACGTCGGGCACCTCGAGCTTGGCCGCCCAGCCCGTGAACTCTCCGCGGATCTGGTCGAACGTGTCCTGGTCGAAGCCCACCAGGTCCATCTTGTTGATGCAGATCACCAGGTGGGGGATGCGCAGCAGCGACGCGATGAACGCATGCCGGCGCGACTGCTCGAGCACGCCCTTGCGGGCGTCCACGAGCACCAGCGCCAGATCGGCCGTCGACGCCCCTGTGACCATGTTGCGCGTGTACTGCTCGTGTCCCGGGGTATCGGCGATGATGAACTTGCGCCGGGGGGTGTGGAAGTACCGGTAGGCCACGTCGATCGTGATGCCCTGCTCACGCTCCGCGCGCAGCCCGTCGGTCAGCAGCGCGAGGTTGGTGTAGGTGTCGCCACGCTGGCTGGAGGCGCGCTCCACGTGCTCGAGCTGGTCCTCGAAAATCGACTTGCTGTCGTAGAGCAGGCGTCCGATCAGGGTGGACTTGCCGTCGTCGACCGAGCCCGCGGTGGCGAACCGGACGAGCTCGGAGGAGCGCGCCAGCAGGGCGTGGCCGTTGGTCTGTGCCACGGCGCTCAGAAGTAGCCCTCCTTCTTGCGGTCCTCCATGGCGGCCTCGGACACGCGGTCGTCCGCGCGAGTCTCGCCGCGCTCGGTGATCCGGGTGGCGGCGATCTCGGTGACCACGTCCTCCAGGGTCGCGGCGTCCGAGCGCACCGCGCCCGTGCAGCTCATATCGCCCACCGTCCGGAAGCGCACCGACTCCTCGAACGGAACCTCGCCGTCCAGGAGCTCGATGAACGGGGAGACCGCGTACAGCATCCCGTCGCGCCGGAACACGTCGCGCATGTGGGCCAGGTAGATCGTGGGCAGCGGGATCCGCTCCTCGCGCACGTACTGCCACACGTCGAGCTCCGTCCAGTTGGACAGCGGAAAAACGCGCACGTGCTCGCCCGGCTTGACGAACCCGTTGTAGAGGTTCCAGACCTCGGGCCGCTGGGCCTTGGGGTCCCACTGGCCGAAGTCGTCGCGGAACGAGAGGATGCGCTCCTTGGCCCGCGCCCGCTCCTCGTCGCGGCGGGCGCCGCCGAAGGCCGCCTTGAAGCCATGCTCCTCGATCGCGTCGAGCAGCGTGACCGACTGCAGCCGATTGCGCGAGGCGCGCGGGCCGCGCTCCTCGACCACGCGGCCGCTGTCGATCGAGTCCTGCACGGACGCGACGATCAGCCGGGCGCCGGTCTGCGCCACTACCTCGTCGCGGTAGGCGATCACCTCGGGAAAGTTGTGCCCGGTGTCCACGTGCATGACCGGGAAGGGCAGGGCGCCGGGCCAGAAGGCCTTACGGGCCAGGTGGAGGAGCACGGCGGAGTCCTTGCCGCCGGAGAACAGCACCACGCCGCGCTCCAGCTCGGCGGCCACCTCGCGGATCACGTGGATGGCCTCGGACTCGAGCGCTCGTAGGTGGGAGATCTCGTAGCTCACGTGTTCCGCATCCTCGGGCCGTGAGGATACGGGTGCCTCGGGAGTGCTCACACGTGCAGCCCGCACTCCGTCTTCTCGGAGCCGGCCCAGCGCCCCGCGCGGCCGGCACCGGGAAGCGTGCACGGAGCGCACCCGATCGACTCGTAACCCTGGTCGTGAAGCGGGTGGTAGGGCAGGTCGTGCTCGTGCACGTAGCGCCAGACGTCGTCCTCGGTCCAATCCGCGAGGGGGTTGAACTTCCACAGTCCGCGCTCCTCCTGCCACTCCTCCTTCGGGGCCCCGGACCGCGTCGGCGACTGCTCGCGGCGGATCCCGGTGATCCAGGCGTCCGCGCCCGTCAAGGCGCGCTCCAGCGCCGCCACCTTACGCACCCCACAGCAGTTGTCGGGCGTCCAGGGGCCATTCATGCTCGAGGCGTCGAAGACCTCGACGCGCAGGCCGTAGCGGTCCTCGATCTTGCGCCAGACCTCGTAGGTGTCGGGGAACAGCGCACCGGTGTCGATCGTGAACACGCGAGCGGAGGTCTCGATGCGCATCAGCATGTCGATCAGCACCGACTCCTCCTTCTGGAAGGAGCAGGCCATCACGAGGTTGGGGTGGTGACGGTCCACCGCGTGCGCAAGCACGTCGGTGGCGGGGACCTCCTCTAGACCGCGCATTCGCCCTCCCCCCGGATCACCTGGAAGGGCTCCTTTCGCTGCCAGTCGATGAAGTGCGCCATGTTCTCGAGGTTGAACTCGACCGGGAGCGACAGCTCGCGGGCCTCATCCTCGAACCGGGTTGCACCGACCCGCTCGGCGTAGGCGTTGAACGCCTCGCCCTCGTCGCGCTCTGCCTCGTACATACGCAGCCAGCGCTCAACCGCCTCGGGGACACGCTTGGCGGGGAGGCGAACCTTGAGTCGCGTTCCGTAGCCCACGACGCCGCCCTCGTAGGTGCCGCCGATGTGGGCCACGTAGGCGGGGATGGTGTGCTCGCCGACCTTGATCGAAGCGCCGTAGAGCCCGATGTTGGCGATGTGGTGCTGGCTGCAGCCGTTGGGGCAGCCGGACATCTTGATGTGGACCTGCCGAGTCAGCGGGTCGGTGATGCCCATCGACTCGATGCGCTCGCTCACGGCGCGGTTGAGCCCCATGGAGCTGGTGATGCCGAGCTTGCAGGAGTCGGTGCCCGGGCAGCTGACCACGTCGTTGATCTCGTCCGCCCCGGACTCGCCCAGGCCCAGCTCGTCCAATGCGCGCCAGGCTTCGTAGATGCTCTCGTCGCGCACCCAGCGCAGCACCAGGTTCTGGTGCACCGTGGTGCGGGCGTAGCCGCCGGAGAAGTCGCGCATGACCTGCGCGAGCCCGCGGAACTGCTCGGGCGTCAGGTCGCCGCGCACGACCCTGACCTGGACCGAAGAGAAGCCCTCCTGGCGCTGAGCCTGGACGTTCGAGGCGCGGAAGCGCTCGTACTCGCTCAGGTCCCCGTTCGGGCTCGCATAGGCGGACGGCACCGGGGGCGCCGAGGCCTCCTCGTCGTCGACGAAGAGCAGCGGCTGGGGATCGAAGTCCCGCTCGCCGACCCAGTCGCCCTTCAGCTCCTCCTCGACCTGGTTGCGCAGCTCGTCGATGCCGAACTTGTCCACGAACACCTTGATGCGGGCCCGCGCGCGGTTCTTTCTCAGCCACTCCTGGCGGTCGAAGATCCGGAACACGGCCTCGGCCCACTTGAGGTACTCGCCGTCGTCCGCGCGCACGAACTCCGACAGCGTGGGGGCCACCCGCGGCATGATCGACGTGCCTCCGCCGACGCGCAGCTCGAAACCGCGTACGCCGTCCCTGATTCGCGGGATGTATGCGACGTCGTGGATCCCCGTGATCGCGCGGTCCTCGTCGGTGGCGGTGAAGGCCGTCTTGACCTTGCGCGGCATCAGCTGGGTGGTGGGGTGGCGCACGAAGTAGCGCACATAGGCACCCGCGTAGGGCGTGGGGTCGAACAGCTCGCCCTCGCAGATGCCGGCCCACGGGTCGCCGGTCACGTTGCGCACGGTGTTGCCGCAGCCCTCGCGGGAGGACAGCTTGGCGTCGCCCAGCACGCGGATCGCCTCCGCGGCGTCGCGCAGCGGGATGTGGTGGATCTGGATGTTCTGGCGGGTGGTGATGTGGCCCTTGTTGAGCGGGGCGAACCGTTCCACCACTTCTGCGAAGGCCTCCATCTGCTCCGGAGTGACGCCGCCGAAGGGGAGCTTGACCCGGATCATCTGGACGTCGGCCTGGCGCTGCCCGTACACGCCTTGCTTGAGGCGAAAGCCGATGAACTGGTCCTCGGGTGTCTGGCCGTCGAGGAACTTCTCGGCCTCCGAGTCGAAGTCGTCGAACTCGCGCTCGAGGATCGGGATGATGTCCCCGGGCACGTTCTCGTAGACCTCCGGGTTGTCGAGCGAGCCTGCGCGGCCCTTGCGCCTGGGCTCCGCCGTAACCGGTTCCATGTGGGTCGAGTCCTCCGCCGTCGGGTCGAGTCCGGGACCATGAAACTACCAAAACCCGACTCGGGTTAAGGCAAATACCTCTGCTCGGCGTGCAGATCGGCCCTCGACGGCCCGAGCGGATAGGCTCGCGCCGGCCATGGACCCTCGCCTCGACGCCACCGGACAGGCCGCCCTGGTGGCCTCCGGGGAGGTGTCCCCGACCGAGCTGGTGCAGGCTGCGATCGACCGTGTCCAGGCGCTCGACCCGGAGCTGAACGCGGTCATCCACCCGCTGTTCGAGAAGGCCCTGACCACCGAGCCGGCCGACGGGCCGTTCCGCGGGGTGCCCACGGTGGTCAAGGACCTGGCCTGCCACACCGCGGGCGATCCCTACCACGAGGGCATGGCCTTTCTCAGGGACCTGGGCTGGACGGAGGGGGAGGACACCTGGCTGGCGCGGCGTCTGCGCGAGGCCGGGTTCGTGTTCGTTGGCAAGACGAACACCCCCGAGCTGGGAATCCTGCCCACCACCGAGCCCGAGGCGCACGGCGCCTGTCGCAATCCGTGGGATCCGGGGCACTCCACCGGTGGCTCCAGCGGGGGATCGGCCGCGGCGGTGGCCTCGGGCATGGTCCCGATCGCCCATGCCAACGACGGCGGCGGCTCCATCCGCATCCCGGCCAGCGCATGCGGGCTGGTGGGCCTCAAGCCGTCGCGCGGACGGGTGTCTGTGGCGCCGCAGTTCGGCGACGTGATGTCCGGCCTCACCCAGGAGCTCGTGGTCTCGCGGTCGGTGCGCGACACAGCGGCGGTGCTCGAGTGGGTGGCGGACCCGCCGCCGGGCGAGCCCTACGTGGCGCCGGCGCGGGAGCGCGCCTACAACGATGAGGTCGGCGCCGACCCGGGGCGCCTGCGGATCGGCCTCTGCACCAGGCCACCCGGGGGACAGTTCGACTCCCATCCCGAGTGCGTGTCGGCGGCCGAGGAGACCGGGCGGCTGCTGGAGTCGCTCGGGCATTCGGTAGAGGAGTCCTATCCGGACGCGCTGGACGACGAGCAATACATCCCCACCTTCCTGGTGCGCTGGAGCGCCGGGGTGGACTGGAACCTCCGCTACTGGTCGGACCGCGCCGGGCGCGAGATAGGCCCGGACGACGTGGAGGCGCTCACGTGGGCGCTGGCCGAGATGGGGCGCGGCTACACGGCGGGGGAGTACCTGCGCGCGGTGGAGTACCACCAGGTCGTTACTCGCAGGACGGCCGCGTGGTGGGCCGGCGGGTTCGACCTGCTGCTCACGCCGACCATGGCGGTCCCGCCGCTGCCGCTCGGCTCGTTCGCCCCGGATCCGGAGAACCCCCTGATGCCGATCGTGACCGCCACGCCGTGCGCGGTCTTCACGGCGGGCTTCAACAGCACGGGGCAGCCGGCGATATCGCTGCCGCTGCATTCCAGCGTCGAGGGGCTGCCGATCGGTGTTCAGCTGGTGGCGGCCTACGGTCGTGAGGACCTGCTGCTGCGCGTGGCCTCCCAGCTGGAGGAGGCGGCGCCGTGGGCCGACCGAACGCCGCCGATCTTCGCGGGGGCCGTGAGCTCGTAGGCGACAGGCGCGCTCGGCCTCGGCGCCCGCTAGAGGGGCGCGCACCGGCTCGGCCAGCTAGCGCTCGAAGAAGTCGAAGAAGCCGTCCATATCGGGGCCTGCGTTGACCAGCGCCAAATGGTCGAAGCCGGCATCGGCGAACCGCCGCACGACCGCGATGTGCGCCTCCGGGTCAGGTCCGCAGGCGAACACCTCCCAGCGAGTACCCGGTTGGTGGGCGGCGAAACGGCCCGGGATCGCGGGGGGCCGGCCCGAGAGGAGCCACCCGCGGCTATCGTGCCCGCGGTGCGCCATCGGTCTCTCCGCCACCGTGGGCTCGTCTTGTCGGCCGCGGTTGTCATGTGCGCCCTCGTCTGCGCGCTGGTCCCGTCGGTCGCGGCAGCCGACCGGCGCGGTGGGTCCACGGGACCCGCGCTGGGGATCGCCCGATCCAAGCTGGCGGCGGGCCTGACGTGCAGCCGGGGATTCGCCAAGAGCACCAGGGCGCCGGTGCTGCTCACCCCGGCGTTCTCGAGCGCCGGGACCTCGTACGGCTGGAACTACATCCCTCAGCTGACAGCCGACGGGATCCCGTTCTGCTCGATATCCGTGCCCGACGAGGGATACGGCGACCTGCAGAGAACCGCGGAGTACGTCGTCTTCGCCGTCCGCCGGATGTCCAGGGTCACCGGCCACAAGGTCACGCTCCTCGGCCATCAGCACGGGGGCCTGGACGAGTTGTGGGCCATTACCTTCTGGCCCGACGTGGCGCGCTCGGTCTCCGATCTGGTCACGCTCGCGACGCCGCACTCGGGCACGACCTCCTCGGTCGCGCTGTGCGCGGGAGATGGTCGTTGCACCGCCGCGCTTCGCCAGATCACGAAGGGCTCGCGCTTCCTCGCCGCGCTTCGTGCCGCGCCGCTGCCGAAGGGCGTGGCCATCACGTCGATCTCCTCGAAGAGCGACGCGCTCATCGTTCCGCAGCCGGCGGCCAGCCGCCGCCGCGGCATTCACCACGTCCTGCTTCAGCGCGTCTGCCCGGGACGCGTGGTCGACCACTTCGCCGCACTGGCGGACAACGTGGCCTACAAGCTCTTCCTCGACGCTCGCTCGCACCGTGGGCCGGCTTCCCGGGCCCGCCTTCCGGTGAAGGTCTGTGCCAGGCAATACATGCCCGCGGCCGACCCGGCGACCCTCTCGCTGACCGGACTGTTCCTGGAGGGCTTCTTCGAGCGCAACGCCGCCTCGAACGACCGCGAGCCGAAGATCGCGGCGTACGCCCGGCGGCCCGGTAAGTAGCTCCAGGCCAGCCGGGACCCGCTCGTTCAGCCCGAGGCCAAGCGCGAGGAAACGGCCATCGCGCGGATCGCCGCGCTCGGCCTCGATCCCGGCAACGTCACCGACGTCGTCTGCACCCATCTCGACGGCGATCACGCCGGCGGGCTGCCCGACTTCCCGGCCGCCCGAGTGCACGTCTTTCGTCCGGAGATGGAGGCCGCTCTGCAACCCGGTCTGATGGAGCGGCTCCGCTACGTCGGTGATCACACCGCCCATGGACCGAAGTGGGTGCCGCACGACGTTGCCGGGGCCGAGTGGGAGGGCTTTGAGGCTGTCCGCGCGATCGATGACCTTGACCCGGAGATCCTGATCGTGCCTCTGGTCGGCCACTCGCGAGGCCACAGCGCCGTGGCGGTCCGCGACGGCAACGGATGGCTGGTGCACTGCGGCGACGCCTATTTCCACCGCGGCGCGCTCGATACCCCCCCGCGCGTCCCACCCGGCTTTCGCGCCTTCGAGAACATCGTCGGGCTCCAGCGCCGGCTTCGCCTCTCGAACCAGGAGAGGCTGCGCGAGCTGATCGGACGGGCGGAGCAGCGGGTGCGGCCGTTCTGCGCCCACGACCCGATCGAGCTGGAACGCTGCGGCGGCTAGGGCGCTAGGGCCCCCACGCCGCACGCTCCGCCGGGCCGCGCCCCGTGGCCTCGTACAGGCCGGCACGCAGCCACGGATTCATCCCTGACCGCTCGGCGACCGGGGCGGGCGCGGTGTCGCGCAGGAACTGCTCGATGGCGGCGGCGATCGCCGCCGCCTCCTCGGGACTCGCCGACCCGCGAGTGACCTCGATCTGGGGGCGGGCCGGGCGCTGCTGTCCATTGCGGCTCATGGCGGCGCCAAGGGTACCCGCGGCCGGGGCGACGAGTACCTTCGGCCGCCTGACCAATCTGCTCGTCTTTCCGCACGACGTCGTGCTCCGCGCGATCTCCCCCGAGGACGCGATCGAGCGGGTCCGCCACGGGTTCGTGGAGTTCGCCGGCGGCATCTGGTCCATGCCGCCGAAGGTTTACCTCCAGGCCCCGACCGGCGGCGACTTCCGCGCCATGCCCGCCCTGGGCGACGGCCTGGCCATCCTCAAGTGGGTCACCTCGTTTCCCGACAACCCCGCCGCCGGGCTGCCGGTGGTCATGGGCATGCTGGCCGTCTCCGACGCCGCGGACGGCCGGCCGCTGGCCTTGGTCGACGTCCGAGCGGTCACCGCCCTGCGCACCGGCGCCGTTGCCGCCGTGGCCGCTCAGGAGCTGGCCCGCGGCGACTCGCACACGGTTGGCATCGTCGGCTGCGGCCTGCACGGCGCCTGGTCCGCCCGCTGTCTGGCCGCCGCGGAGTACGGACCGGGGGTCTGCTTCGACCCGGACCCCGACGCTGCGGGCCTCCTGGCCGGCGAGCTGGGATGGGAGGCGGGCAGCCTGGAGGACTCCCTGGCGTGCGACGTGGTGACCTGCGTGACGCCCGGCGCGCAGGCGGTGGTCACCGAGGCCGACCTGCGTCCAGGTGCCCACCTCAACATGCTGGGCGCGGACGGGCCGGGCAAGGCGGAGGCCGAGCCGGCGGCGGTGGCGGCGTGCGAGCTGTTCTGCGATGAGTGGGAGCAGGCCAGCCACGGCGGCGAGTTGACCGGCGCGGTGGCGGCGGGGCTCGTGGGCCGCGACCGCGTGACCCAGCTCGGCGACGTGCTCACCGGGGCGGCGCCCGGTCGGTCGAGCGATGCCGCCACCACCCTGTTCGACAGCACCGGCCTGGCCATCCAGGACCTCTCGATCTGCCACGCGCTGCTCGAGGCTCACCGCGCGGGCGAGATCAAGGCCGGCACCGTCACCCTTTGAACCCGTAGAGTCCCGCGCGATGGAGGACGAGGTCGGGCGCCGCGCGCTCGCCAAGGCCACCCGCAGGCTGATCCCGTTCCTGTTCGGGATCTACGTCGTCGCCTATCTGGACCGGGTGAACGTGAGCTTCGCCCAGCTGCAGCTCGAGGACGACCTGGGCTTCAGCGACACCATCTTCGGGCTCGGCGCCGGCATCTTCTCGCTCGGCTACGTGATCTTCGGCGTGCCGAGCAACCTGGCGCTGGCGCGCTTCGGCGCTCGTCGATGGCTCGCCGCGATCATGATCGTCTGGGGAATCCTCTCGGCGTCCACGATGTTCATCACCGGCGCCGCCGGCTTCTACATCCTTCGGTTCGTGCTCGGCGCGGCCGAGGCGGGCTTCTTCCCGGGCATCATCCTGTACTTGACGTGGTGGTTCCCCGAGCGCGAGCGCACGCGCGCACTCGCCCTGTTCCTCACGGCGATCTCGGTGGCCTACGTGGCCGGCGGGCCGATCTCCGGCGGGCTGCTCGAGCTCGACGGCGTGCTCGGCCTGGACGGCTGGCAGTGGCTGTTCCTGTGCGAGGGCCTGCCGGCGGTCGGCCTCGGCATCTTCACCCTGCGCTACCTGGACGAGGGGCCGGAGGACGCTGAGTGGCTCGACGCAGAGGAGCGCGACTACCTCGTGGGCGAGATCGCGCGCGAGCGCGCGCTCATGGAGGCGGCGGCGCCGGGCGGCGGGCGCATCGGCGAGGCTCTGGCCAGCGGCCAGGTCTGGCTGCTCGGGCTCATCTACTTCATCCTGCTGTCGGCCGGCTTCGGCCTCACCTTCTTCGTTCCGGACCTCGTGCAGGACCGCACCGGCTTCAGCGACTTCGAGGTGGGCGCGCTTGCCGCGGTGCCCTACGGGATCGCCACGGTGGCCATGCTCGTGGTGGCCCGCCGCGCCGATCGCGCCCCGAGCCGCCGGCCGTACATCGCCGGGCTCGCGCTGGTCGGCGCGCTCGGCACCGTTCTCACGGCATATGCGCAGTCCACGTTGTTGCTCACGGTGGCCATCTCCCTCGCAGCGGTGGGGCTCCTCGGAGCCATCCCGGTCTTCTGGGCGCTGCCCACGGCGTTCCTGAGCGGCGCGGGCGCCGCGGCGGGCATCGCTTTGATCGCGGTCCTCGGCAACCTCGGCGGGTTCGCCGGGCCGGCGTTCACCGGGATCTCGGAGGACTCCACCGGCGGCTTCGAGATGCCGCTGACCGTGCTCGCCGGCCTGCTCGTGGTTGGCGCCGCGCTGGTCTACGCCGCCCGCGAGAGCCCGGCCCCCGCACCCACGACCACGCCGGCGCCGGCCGCGGCAGGCGACTCACTGTGACCGCCGACATCGGTGACCGGAGAAGACGACCTCGAGCGCCTACCGCTGCAGCACGTACCGATGAGTGCCGGCGCGCACCCGGAAGCTCGCGCCTCGAGACCCCACCGACACCTGCCCCGTAGGCTGTGCAGCACCGCCGCACCGGCGCCCGGCCCACACGCGAGTCCCGCGCGGCAAGGGCAGGGCCAGGCGCACCGACGAGTCGCCGTCGCTGCGAATGCTGACGGCCAGGCAACGCCGGCCGGTGAGCCCGGCGCGACGGCCGTCGATGGTCGCGCGTCCCACGTTCTCCAGGTTCAGCCGCAGCGCGTTGCGGGGCCGCAGCCGCCGGATCCGCTCCCATTCGGTGCCGATCACCGACTGGGGTGCGGGCGACTCGCCGTTGGGGGCGGTGACCGGCTTGGTCACGGGCCGGCCCGCCTGGGCGAAGCCGCTCGTCGGCGCGCTGCTGCGCGCGCTGATCTCGCCACGGGCAGGATCGGTGGCCGGGTCCCCGGCGGCGTCGCGCACCCGCAGGTCCGAGACCCAGTAGGCGTGGTCGTGGACCAGTCCGAGCGCGGAACGGTCCGCGTCCGGGAGAAAGGCGTAGTCCACGCGGCGCGGGTCGCGCTGGACCACTGGTGCGGCGAGCTCCCTGCGCGCCGCGGCCCACTGGTCGACTGCGGCGGCCTCATAGTGCCCACCGGCGTAGGTCCACAGCTGGCTGCGCAGGCCGAGCTCGTCGAAGCGGGCCTGCTGCGCCCGCGGTCCGACGTACGGCACGGCCGTGTCGGTCAGCCCGGCCCAGTTGAGGAACGGCACCCAGCGAGCGTTCTCCACGATCAGGTTGGTGTTCGTAAACTGCCCGCTCGAGGGCACCCCCGGCGGGATCCAGACGCCGCGCCCCGGCGGGCCGACGGTGGTGAAGGCCTGCCCGAAGAGGTCGGGCCACTGGAGCCCGAGCTTGTAGGTGCCGTAGCCGCCCATCGAGTAGCCGGAGATCGCCACTCGGTCGCGGTCGAGCCGGAAGTGGCGGGCCAGGTCGGCCCAGACCTCGAAGAAGTCGGCCTCGGCCTCGTCGGTGTACCAGCCGTCGGGCCCGCGGCCGAGGGTCGTCACGTAGAACCGGCCCTGGTCCTCTCCCAGCTGTTGCGGCTGCCGCGGCGAATACACGGCGTACTGGGTGTAGGTGGCCGATAGCGAGTGGAGCGCGAAGTTCAGGCCCGCGCGGCGGGTCTTGGCGTACGTGCTTGGCACGTAGACCAGGTACGGCTGGAGCGACCCGCCGAACTCGGGGAACTCCGTGCGCACCCCCTCGGGCACCGCGAGGCGCGAGG